>ENA-ORBV01000835-ORBV01000835.1-microbial-mat-metagenome-genome-assembly--contig:-NODE-835-length-70267-cov-9.383302_pt1 | contig 70267 bp, 60 predicted proteins | sample MGYA00237777_ERZ505514 | MGnify/ENA primary metagenome ERZ505514 (study PRJEB26160, sample SAMN06269048) | microbial mat metagenome | isolation source: Oligotrophic lake microbial mat | place...
GGCGCGTACGGCAATGATGTCTTCCATAGCTTCCCTAGCGGCGTGCAGGCGCACGGCGCGTATAGAGTCTCCGCGATCAACACCGTCGTCCCGCTATATCCGCTCTCTACTCGTTTCGTCCGTCCAAACCCATCCACAAATGACTTCGTCCACCGCGTCCCCGTCGTCGCCACCGTGTAAGGCGGCGTCGTCGAGTAAGTCAACGCAGTGCCCGCCCCGTTGGCTTCGGTCCGCGTACTCGGTCGCGCATAGGAGTCATACGTGAAGGACATAGTGTCCGTATTCGGCCCGGTCGTCGGCGTTGAAGTGGACGAAGCCGAAACCGGAGAGAGGATAAATGGAAGACTTGCCGCTGCCCGGGGGACCGGCGACCACGATCATTTTCGGAATCGTCATCCGCCGAAGTCGCGGTCTGAGCCTTCTTGCATGTCGGCGGGAAGATCCGTCCGTATCCGGTTGCCTTGGGCATCAATGATGCCCAGCTCTTGCAGTCTGCGGACAGCGGCCTTACCTCGCTCGACCCCCGCCGCATGATGCGGATCCTCCGTCCGTGGTTTATCTTTGGCTATGGGAATCGGAAGTGTCTTCATCGTTTTATTTTAGCGCGCGTAGCCGTTTCGCTTGGAGTTTGGGGTTGCCGCTGTTGGCCGCGACGGCTGCTTGGGGGCAAGCGGCGGAGGAGGCGCGCCGGTCTTATAACGAAACGTTTAAGGATCCTTCGAAGGTCTTTTCCGAAGCGCCGAATGCGTTTCTGGTGCGCATGATGGAGGGGCTGAAACCGGGGCGGGCGTTGGACATCGGCATGGGGCAGGGACGCAACGCGTTGTGGCTGGCGGAGCGGGGATGGGATGTCACCGGGATCGACGTATCCGATGAGGGTGTGGCGCAGGCGCGGGAAGAGCCGAAGCGGCGCGGGCTGCGGCTGCGGGCCGAACGCGTGGGCTATGGCGAGTTTGCGTATGGCGAAGGGCAGTGGGACTTGATAGTGCTCTGCTACTTTTTGCCGCGGGAGTTGCCGGCGAGACTTCTGCGGGCGTTGAAGCTTGGTGGGTTGGTAGTGGTGGAGGGCTTTCATTCCGATACGGCGTTCGTGCGGTTGGCGCCGGGCGGTTTTGCCGATAATGAATTGCCGCGGATTTTTAACGGGTATAGAACGCTGCACTACGAAGATGTGGAAGCGCCGGCGGAGTGGGGCGGTGCGCTTGGCGGTGGCAACCGGATTGTGCGGTTGTTTGCGCAACGGCCGGCTCCACCGCCAGGGGCGTGTGTTTTTCAGGGGCGGACAGTTGCGCGCGGGCAGACAACTTGCTGGGGTGTAACGACTCTTCGTTGTGAGGCTGCGGGGTGGGTTCGCGCGGGGGCGTGCGAAAATAGCGGAAAGAATGATTGAAACTCTGCGCCTTGGCGCGCATGCTTTAAATGCCCGCGTCGCCCTCTTCGATTTTGATGGCACGCTGTCCTTGATCCGCTCCGGCTGGGTGGAAGAGATGGTCCCGATGATGGTGGAGATTTTGGCCGAACTGAAATCGGGGGAATCGGAAGAGGAGTTGACCGCTATCGTACTGGAATTCGTTGGCCGTTTGACCGGCCGGCAGACCATTTACCAGATGATTGAGTTCGCGGACCAAATCGCCAAACGCGGCGGCACGCCGGAGGAACCGGTGGTCTACAAGCACATGTATTTGGAGCGCCTGATGGTCAAAATCAAGAGCCGGATTGAGGACTTGGAGACAGGCCGAATTTCGCCGGATAGTTGGATGGTTCCGGGCTCTATGCAGCTGCTGGACGGCTTGAAGGATCGCGGCATCAAGATGTATCTGGCTTCCGGGACCGACGACAAGTACGTGAAGCACGAGGCTACAATTCTGGGCCTGGCGCCGTATTTCGGCGAACACATGTACGGCGCGCTGGACGACTACAAGTCGTTCTCCAAGGCCATTCTGATCAAGCAGATTATCGACTCGGCGGAGAATCGCGGCGAGGAGTTCGTCGGCTTCGGCGATGGGTATGTGGAAATTGAAAATGTGAAGTCGGTGGGCGGCGTGGCCGTCGGCGTGGCTTCCGATGAACCGGACTGCGCCAAAGTGGATTTGTGGAAGCGGGACCGGCTGGTGAATTCCGGCGCCGATTGGATTGTGCCCCATTTCAACACCTCGCCGGCGCTGCTATCCGTCTTGTTTCCCGAGTAATTGAGATGACCTCCCGGTACGAAGCCTTCGACCGTTCGCGCCTGCTGCTTAAGCCGCTCGGTGAGCGTGTCAACGATTTGGAGATCTCCCGATGGATGGCGCTTTCTGACGACGCGACGCCATTTGTTCATGGGGATCTGCCGGTGATCGCGCAGCGGTTGCAGGCGGCTCGGGAGCGCGGCGCGGCGCGTATTCTGATGATGGGCGCGCATGTCCTGCGCGCGGGCGTGAACCGGTTCCTGATCGATTGGATGGAGCGTGGCGTCATCACCCACATTGCGTTCAACGGCGCGGCGGCTATTCACGACTACGAACTCGCACGCATTGGGGCGACGACGGAGAGCGTGGCCCGCTATATTCGCTCCGGCGAGTTCGGGCTGTGGCGGGAGACGGGCGAGTTGAACGACGTCATTGCGGAAGCGGCGGCGGAGGGTCTGGGGTTCGGTGAAAATGTGGGGCGGCACATTGAGGCGTCGAACTTTCCGCACAAGGAATTGAGCGTCTTCGCGGCGGCGTATCGCGCCGGTGTACCCGCGACGGTTCACGCCGGGATCGGCTACGACATTCTGCATGAACACCCCAACTGCAACGGTGCGGCGGTGGGCGCGTCCAGCTATCGCGACTTCCTGATCTTCGCGCGCGCGGTTGAAAATCTGGAAGGCGGCGTGATGCTGTCGTTCGGCTCCGCTATCATGGCGCCGGAGGTCTATTTGAAAGCTTTGGCGATGGCGCGCAATGTGGCGCATCAGGAAGGCCGCGTGGTGCGCAACTTCGCCGCCGGTGTGTTCGACATGGTACCCATTGGCGGCGACATTCATCGCGAACTGCCGAAGAGCGATCCGGGCTACTATTTCCGGCCGCACAAAACGATTCTGGTGCGCACTGTGGCCGATGGCGGCGAAAGCTATTATTTCTGCGGGGATCATCGGGCGACGGTGCCTGCGCTGTGGAGCCTGACGCGATGACAACAGCGGAACTGCTCGATAAAATCGCGGCGCTGCGGGTGCTTGTGGTGGGCGATATTTGCCTGGACCGCTGGTGTTGGTATGACCCTTCGCTGGCGCTGGCTTCGGCGGAAACGGGCATTCCGCGCATCGGTGTGATTCGTACCGAAGTCAGTCCGGGCGCGGGTGGAACGGTGGCTAATAATCTGGCGGCATTTGGTGTCGCGGATGTCGCCGTGCTGGGCGTAGTTGGCGCCGATGGGTACGCGTGGGAACTGCGGCAGGGACTGGCCGCCAGAGGCATTGACGGGTCGCTGTTACTCGAAATTCCGGCGGTGCAGACGTTCACTTACACCAAGCTCATCAACGCGCATACCGGCGCCGAGGATCTGCCTCGCGTCGATTTTGTAGTGGGGCGAGCCTTGTCGGAGGACGTGGAAATGCTGTTGGTGCGGCGGTTCCTGGATAACGTCGAACGCTTCGACGTGGTCATCGTCAGCGATCAAGCGGAGACATCTGCCGGCGGCGTTGTCACGCCCGCTTTGCGCGGCGCGATTGAGTCCACGGCGGCGGCGAATCCGGAGAAAGTCGTGTGGGTGGATTCGCGCACGCGGGCCGAATATTTTCAAGGCGTGATCGTAAAACCGAATTTGAAAGAGGCAACGGAGGCATCGATTCGGGCGCTGGGCCGCGTCGACTTTCCGGCACTGCGCGCGCACTGCGCGGCGCCGCTGTTGATGGTCACGTTCGGCGGGGAAGGCGTGCGCATTTACGACGACGCCGGCGAGCGGTGGGTGAAGACGGAGACCGTTCCGAATCCCGTCGATATCTGCGGCGCGGGCGACAGTTTCAGCGCCGGCGCGGCATGCGCGTATGCGGTGACTCGCGATGCTGTGGCGGCGGCGGAATTCGGCAATCGCGTGGCCTCGATCACCATTATGAAGAAGGGAACCGGCACGGCTACTACTGCCGAGTTGTTGGCGCGCGGATGAATACGCTGGTGATCGACATCGGGGGGACGAAGTTCACCGTTGCGGTTTTCGACGACGCCGGCGCGATGCTCCGGCGCAAATCCCGTGCCACTGATCGCGAGGGCGGCAGGGACTGGATGCTGGGGCAGATTGCCGTTGTGAAGCGGGAGTGGGCGATGCCCTTGGACCGTTGCGCGATTGGCTTTGGCGGTCCAGTGGATTTTGAAATGCAGATCGTGGCGCTATCGACGCATGTTGGCGGCTGGGCGGACTTCGACTTATGCGGATGGGTGCGGCGGGAGTTGGGGATTGAAAACGTCGTCATGGATAACGACGCGAACGTTGGCGCGATGGGCGAAGGTATTCACGGCGCTGGGCGCGGCTTCCGGCCGCTATTTTATATGACACTTTCGACGGGAATCGGAGGCGGGATTCTTACTGCCGATGGCGTGTACCGCGGCGCCGATTCTTATGCCGGCGAACTGGGCCACCTAACGATTCGGCCCGGCGGACCGGACTGCCTGTGCGGCTCGCAAGGCTGCTTCGAACGCATGTGCTGCGGTCTGTGGCTGGAGCGCGACCACGGCAAACCGGCGAAGGAATTGATGGATAATCCGGCGTTCGTTGAGAACTACGTGGTCGACTTCGCGCTCGGCCTGAAGGCCTGCGTCATGCTGTTGAATCCGGCGCGAATCGTGATCGGAGGCGGCATCGCCAAGGCCGGGGATAAGCTTTTCGTGCCGCTGCGGAAAGAGCTTCGCCGGCAAGTGCCATCGTGGAGCCGGGCGCGTTTGGATGTTGTGCCGGGGTCGCTTGGGGACGACTCGGTTTTGTATGGCGCGCTGGAGTTGGCGCGACTAAGCCGCGTGTAACTGGCCGTCGCGCATGTGAACTATGCGGTCGGCAAACGCCGCCGCTTCGGGGTTGTGGGTGATCATCAGTATCGTCTGTCCCAGCCGCTTGTTCAAGTCGCGCAGCAGGTTCAGCACCGCCGTCGAATTCTCTGTATCCAGGTTCCCCGTCGGCTCGTCAGCCATTAGTATTGCCGGTCCGTTAACGATCGATCGCGCAATCGCCACGCGCTGCTGTTCGCCGCCGCTCAACTGACGCGGTTTACGAGCCATCTTGTCGCTAATGCCCAGGACTTCCAAAACTTCAACGAATTGCTTATTGAGAGGTCCCTTCACACCCGCAATGTCTCGGGCGATCTCGATGTTATCGCCGACCGTCAGCGTCGGCAGCAAATTGTACTTCTGAAACACGAAGCCTACGGACTTCATCCGCAGTTTCGTGCGGTCGCCGTCGCTCATTTTCATCAGGTCCTGGCCGTCGATCAGAACGGTGCCCGACGTCGGCGGCGTTAACCCGCCCAGGATATGAAACAGCGTGGACTTACCCGAACCCGACGGGCCGACCACCGCCAAAAACTCGCCGCGCTCCACCGCCAGGTCCACGCCGCGAAGTGCGTGTACATCCACTTCGCCGGAACGAAACGTCTTTCGCAAATCGCGAATGCCAATGATCGGCTCAGTCATAAGACAACGATTCCAAGGCGTCCTGCCGGGCGGCTTTAATAGCGGGATAAAAAACGCCGAGCAGCGCGCCGGCCAATGTGATGGCGCTCGAAATCGGCCACCAGTGGTAGACGATCGCCTGCGTCATCGTCGCCGGGATAAACGTCGCAATCATCCACTTCGTCACATAGCTCATACCGATCCCCGTGGCGCTGCCAATCACCGCCAAAAGTATCGTTTCCCGCAATAAAATGCCGAGTACGTAACCCTGTCCCGCGCCCAGCGCTTTCAGAATTCCAATCTCCCGCGTGCGCTCCAAAATGGCGGTATACATTGCCAGGAACACCACCAGGAAACCAAACAAAACGCTCAGCGTCACCACCACTCCGATAAACGTTTTCAGCTCCGGAACGCTATTCACACTAAACTGGGAAGCCAGTTCATCCATGGAATAAATCGGATAATCGGTCAAGGTCATTTTCAGATGCGCGATCACTTCCGAAGTGTAGGAAGGATCGTCGAGTTTCACGTAGATCACCGACACCTTATCGGTGGTAGCTGTCACGTCCTGCAATACTTTTCGGGGCAACATCATCCGCGTCAACTTCCCGCCGCGGAAGACGCCAGACACAATCCAGTCGCGATTCAGCAGATTGATCGTCGATCCGACTTTCAGCTTTTTTTCCCTGGCGAAGTATTCGTCGATAATCGCCTCCTGGCCGGACTGGAACGACCGGCCCGACAAGAAGGTGAAGCCGCCGCCCATCTTCGTCAGTTCGTCGAAATCAACGCCGTGAACCGTGCTAATGCCGCCCAGCGGATAGATGACGACGCCGGTCGCCTGCACGACGTGCGGCTGCTCCGCCGCCCATGCCACCAGTTTCTCCCGGATGTTTGGCGGAGCGATGCCGATCACCGACGAGCCCGACGGCCGGATGATGATATCCGCCCCGACGCCACGCGTCCGCGACTCCTGATCGCGTAACATGCCTTCGCTAACGCCGACCAGAGTCAGCATCATCGTGACTCCCAGCCCGATCGCCAGTGCGCTCAATAGCGTCCTCACCGGGCGATGTTTCAAATTCTCCCAAACCAGCTTATACACCAAGTCTTCATTGTATCGCGCCGCGTCTGCTACCCTGGAAATTCCTAGCGCATCATGTCGTTCCAGATTCGTCCGCAACAAGAATTTTTGGTACAGCCAGCCCTTCCCGGCGCCCTGTCGCGCCTTTCCGAACTCGCTTATAACCTCCTTTGGGTCTGGGACCGGGACATCCGTTCGATGTTCCGCCGGCTTGACGCCGCCGAATGGCGCGGGTCCTCCCACAATCCCGTGCGCATGCTGGGTCAAGTCTCCCAAGCCAATCTCGAAAAAGCCGCGAGCGACCCGCGATTCGTCGCCATGTACAAGAAGGCTTGCGACAAACTGGACGTCTACATGGCTTCCACGCCCACGGATAGCGGCAAACTCATCGCCTATTTCTCCATGGAATACGGCCTTGCCGAATGCTTGCCCATCTATTCCGGCGGTCTCGGGGTTCTCTCCGGGGACCACATGAAAGGCGCTTCGGATCTAGCTTTGCCGCTCGTCGGCATGGGGCTCCTTTATCAAAAAGGGTACTTTCGCCAGTCGCTGAACCCCGATGGCTGGCAGATTGAGAAGTCCCCGGAGAACGATTTTTACACGCTGCCGCTGCGCCCGGTTTTCAAGGAGGACGGCTCCGAATTGACGGTGGATGTGCCCATGCCCGGCGGCGACATCGTCGCCAAGGTGTGGAAGATTCAGGTCGGCCGCGTGCGATTGTTTTTGCTCGACACGAACATTCCGCAAAACGCCAACCCGGAGACGCGGGGCATCACGGATCAACTTTACGGCGGCGATTCCCATACGCGCATTCGCCAGGAAATCGTTCTCGGCATCGGGGGGCTGCGCGCTCTCCGCGCCCTGGGCATTGAGCCCACGGTCTTCCACATGAATGAAGGTCACTCGGCATTCCTCGCCGTCGAGCGGATCCGCTTGCTGATGGCCAGCTACGGCCTGAGTTTCGACGAAGCCATTGAAACCTGCCGCGCCAACAACGTCTTCACCACCCATACGCCCGTACCCGCCGGCATCGATCTATTCGATACCGGCCTGATGCACTACTACTTCCGCCAGTATTGCGAGAATACCGGTTTCTCGATGGATCAGTTTCTCTCGTTGGGCCGCCGCAATCCGGGCGACCAGGGCGAGTCGTTCTCCATGGCCATTCTCGCCATCAAGACCAGTTGCTGGCGCAACGCCGTTAGCAGACTGCACGGCGTGGTCTCGCGCGAAATGTGGCAGGACCTGTGGCCGAATGTTCCCTCCTGGGAAGTTCCCATTACTCACGTCACCAACGGCGTCCATATCCGCTCCTGGGTAAATGGAGATCTGGTCCAGCTTTACGATAACTATCTGCAGCCCGATTGGCGCGACAAAGCCACCGATCCGGAGACGTGGAAGCTGGTCGATGACATTCCGGACGGCGAAATCTGGGAAGCGCACAAGAAGCGAAAGCGCCAGTTAATCGGGTTTGTACGCAACCGTCTTTTGCAGGGCGCGCAACAGCGCAAATCGTCGTCGCCCGAGGTGCGGCGGCTGTCGGAAGCTCTTGATCCGGACGCGTTCACCATCGGCTTCGCGCGCCGCTTCGCCACCTATAAACGCGCCACGCTTATGCTGCGCGATCTGCCGCGGTTAAAGCGGTTGCTCACCAATAACCGCATGCCGGTGCAGATTCTTATCGCCGGCAAAGCGCACCCCAAGGACATTCCCGGTAAAACCCTTATCCGCGAAATCTTCCAGCTTTCGCGCGATCCGGAAATCGCCAACCGGCTCGTTTTCGTTGAGGATTATTCCATCGCCGTCGCCCGCGAACTTGTTCACGGCGTCGATGTGTGGCTGAACAATCCGCGACGCGGCGAAGAAGCCTGCGGCACGTCCGGTATGAAGGCCGGCATCAACGGCGTGCTGAACCTGTCTATTCTCGACGGCTGGTTCGATGAGTCCGATGATGTGTCCGGCGGCTGGACTATCGGCGATCGCGAATCGTACTCCGACGATCAGGATGAGATCCACGCCTCGTCGGTTCTCTCGCTTCTGGAGAATGAAATCGTTCCGCTATACTACGCCGCCCGTGCCGACGAAGTGCCCGTCGAGTGGGTCCGGCGGATGAAGCAATCCATCAAAGCTCTTACGCCGCAGTACGATGCCAGGCGCATGCTGGACGACTATGCGCGCCTGCTCTACAACCCCGCCCACGATTATCGAGCCGAAACCCGTACCGACAACTTTAACCGTAGCCGCGACCGCGCCGCGTGGGACAAGCAGGTGCAGGCCGCTTGGCCGCACGTACGCTTCGTTGAGATGGGTTCCGCCCCGCACGGGCCGCTACTCTCCGGCCATCCCATGCCGATGCGTGTGCTTGTGGATCTCGCCGGACTCGCTCCCGGCGATGTGCGGGTGGAAGCGGTAGTCGGACGCATTGATGCCGTTGGCGAGCTCGAAGACACTGAAATCGTCTCACTCGCGCCAGTTGAGCAGCAGGGCGCGGCTTGGGCCTTTGGTTGCGACTATGCGCCTAATCAGACCGGACGGCTCGGCTGCGCGTTTCGCGTCTCCAGCAATCACTTCGATCAACCGCTTACGCGCCCGACTAACGCGCTTTTGAAGTGGAGTTGACGGCGAACGACGCCCGGACGAGCCGTCAAAAGTCGCGTCTCTGATAAACTGCGGCTGAGTGCCATTCCTCCTTCTACTTTTCGCCGCCGCGGCCGTCGCCGCGGAACTCCCGCCGGATGCCCGCGCATTCATCGACAAAAACTGCGCCGGTTGCCATCGCGGCGCAAACGCTCCGGCCGCGCTTGACCTGTCAGCGCTTCCTTTCCAACTTGACGACGCGCACATTTTCTCCCGCTGGATTCGAGTTCATGACGCCGTTCGCGATGGCATCATGCCGCCGAAAAGCAAGCCCGCCGGCCGTGACGAATTCCTTGCCTCCCTTGCGAAACCAATTGTCGCCCACGAGCGCGACCGCGCCGCCACCCAGGGCCGCTCTGTGCTTCGCCGCCTGAATCGCTACGAATACGAAAACACCGTTCGTGACCTTCTCGCCGCCCCCTGGCTTAATCTCCGCGATTCGCTCCCCGAAGATGGCGTAATCAACCGCTTCAACAAAGTAGGCCAGGCCCTTGACGTCTCTCACGTCCAGATGGCCCGCTACATGGAGACGGCTGAAAGCGCCATTCGCCAAGTGCTCGCCGCTGCCAATCAGCCCGAAACAGCCAAGCGATACTACGCCCGGGAGCAGAAACGCTTCCAGAATCGGATGCGCTACAGTTCGTTCAACAACCATCCGGAGCGTGCCACCATTCCCGTCCTCGGCGTCGAAGCGCAGCCCGATGTGCTTCATCAAAAAGTGCCCTTCACCGTCGGCGAAGCCGATCCCAAAACGCGCGAACTCGAAGCCTTCGCTACCCCCGCCAGTAACTACGTCGGCAATGAACATCACTTCGATCAGTTCGTCACGCCCGCCGGCGGCCGTTATCGCCTCCGCTTTAACGCCTACTCCATTTGGATTCATTCGATTTATGGCCCTCAAGGCCACAAGACACGCCCGGCTTGGTGGAGGCCGAATCGCGAGCTCACTTCGCAGGGCCGCACCTCCGAACCCATCACGATTTACGCGCTGAGCCGGGGCGGTGAGAAGCGCCTTCTCGGTTCATTCGACGTTAACCCGGAACCCGCGTTCCATGACCTCGACGTCGATCTCCTTCCCGGCGAAATGATCCTGCCCGACGCGGCTCGCCTGTTCCGCTCCCGTCCCGGTTTCACCGGCAGTCCCGACGCAAGCAAAGAAGGCATGCCCGGAGTGGCCTATCGTTGGATCGAAGTTACCGGACCCGTTGCCAACGCCGCCTCCCGCCTCGGCGTGCGGCGCATATTCAGCAACCTCGACCCAGCGCAGGCCAGCACCAAGCGCGATGCCGAAAAGCTTCTTCGGTACTTCATGGCTCGCGCTTATCGCCGCCCGCCAACGGAGGCGGAAGTCCAGCGTTATGTCAAAATCGTCCACGCGCAAAGCGGGAACCTCTCGGAATCCATGATCGCCGGCTACGTCGCTGTGCTCTGCTCGCCCGGGTTTCTCTATCTTGAGGAAGAGCCAGGCAAACTCAATGGCAATGCGCTTGCCAGTCGTGTTTCCTACTTCCTTTGGAATGCACCGCCGGACCGCCGGCTCAAAATGCTCGCCGATCAAGGCGCGCTGTTAAATCCTGAAGTGCTCCGCGCGCAAACTGATCGCCTCCTCGACGACGGCCGCTCCCGAACGTTCATCAATGCCTTCCTCGATTATTGGCTCGACCTTCGCAAACTCAACGAAACCACGCCCGACCAAACTCTCTATCCCGACTACTATCTCGACGATCTGCTCACCGAATCCGCCCTCCAGGAAACCCAGCTCTTCGTCCATCATTTGATCCGCAAGAACCTTCCATCCTCCACCCTGATCGATTCCAACTTCACTATGCTCAACTCGCATCTGGCGCGCCACTATGGCCTGCTGCCCGTCGATGGCGTTGCCTTGCGGCAGGTCACGCTGCCGCCGGATAGCGTCCGCGGCGGCCTATTGACGCAGGCCAGTGTGCTGAAAGTTACCGCGAATGGCACCACCACTTCGCCCGTCCTGCGCGGCGTCTGGATCCAGGAGCGGCTCCTCGGAGATCCGCCTCCGCCGCCTCCCCCCGGCATACCCGCCGTCGAGCCCGATACGCGCGGAGCCATTACAATCCGTCAGCAACTCGACAAGCACCGCGAGAACCCTTCGTGTGCCGGTTGCCACAACAAGATTGACCCGCCCGGTTTCGCACTTGAGAATTTCGACGTCCTCGGCGGCTGGCGCGAAAAGTACCGCTCCACGGAAACCGGCGAGTCCGTGAAAGGCCTCGGCAAGAACGGCCACGCCTTCACATACAAAGACGGTCAACCCGTCGACGCCTCCGGCCCCGGCTTCAAAAACATCGCCGAGTTGAAGAAACTCCTCCTCAAAGACGAACGCCAGATCGCGCGTAACGCCGCGTCGCAACTCATCACTTATTCCACTGGTGCTCCCGTTTCTTTCGGCGATCGCCAAGCGCTTGAAACCATTCTCGACGGAGCCGAAAAGGACCGGTATGGCCTGCGAACCCTCATCCACCAAATTGTGCAAAGCGATCTGTTCACCCACAAATAAGCCATGAAAACTCTATCCCGCCGTCACATTCTTCGCGCCGCCGGCGTCGGCTTTGCGCTCCCCTGGCTCGAAGCGCAAAACGCCCCGCCGCCGCGCCGCATGCTTGCCGTCTGCAACAATCTCGGCCTGTTGCCAACGGGGTTTTTCCCGTCGAAGCCGGGCAAGGATTACGAACTCTCGCCATACTTGAAAGTGCTTGAAGCCTACCGCAACGACTTCACAGTCTTCAGCGGCGTCTCCCATCCCGATGTGGATGGCAGCCACTCCTCCGAGGTTTGTTTTCTGACCGCCGCGCCCCATCCCGCCAACGGCGGCTTCCGTAACTCCATCTCCCTCGATCAGTTCATGGCGGACCGCATCGGGGTGCAAACCCGCTTCCCTTCCATTACGCTCGGCGTCAACGTCAACAAGGGCCAACGCAGCCTTACTTGGACGGGCGCGGGCGTCATGATCGCCTGCGAAGACAGCGCCGCCCAAGTCTATAAGCGGCTTTTCATCCAGGGCACGCCCGAAGAAGTGGAACGCCAAGTCGCCCGCCTGAAACTCGGTGAAAGTATTCTGGATTCCGTCGCCGAACATGCCGGCGGATTGAAGCAAACCCTCGGCGCACAGGACCGCGCCCGCCTGGATCAATATGAAACCGGTGTCCGCGAACTTGAGCGCCGCATGGTGCTCTCCCAAGCCTGGGAACGCCGGCCAAAGCCGAAAACCAGCGAGACGCAACCCGTCGATCCAGACAGCAATCGCGCCTACATGGAGAAAACGCGCGTCATGTACGATATCGCTCGTCTCGCGTTTGAGACCGATTCCACGCGCCTCATCACGCTCTTCCTCGATAGCTCCAATTCGCCCGCCATCGATATCAATGGTGTCGAGATCACCGACGGCTATCACAACCTCTCCCATCACGGGAAGAATGAGAGCAAGTTGCAGCAGCTTGAAGCCATCGACACCTGGCACATGAAGCTGCTGGCTGAGTTGTTCGGCAAACTGAAAGGCGTCAAGGAGGGCGGGGAATCGCTGCTCGACCGCTCAATGGTTCTCTACGGCAGCAACTTCGGCGACGCTAATAAACATACGACCAACAACATGCCCGTGCTGCTCGCCGGCGGCGGATTCAAACACGGCCAACACTTGGCCTTCGATACCAATCGCAACTATCCGCTGCCGAATTTGTTCGTCAGTATGTTGCACCGTATGGGAATCGAATCGGACAAATTCGCCAGCGCCACGGGTACCATGCGCGGCCTGGAAATGTCATGACCGCGGCGGGTTTTCGCAAGCTCGCTTTGAAGCTGCCGGAGGCCACGGAAGGCTCCCACTTTGGCGTCGCCGATTTCCGTGTCGCCAACAAGATCTTCGCCACGCTCGCGTACGAAAAAACGGGATACGGGGTGCTAATGTTGACCCCTGAACAACTGGCAGGCATGGTCGCCGACGCGGGCGAAATCTTCTCCCCCGTTCCCAACGCCTGGGGCTGCCAAGGCGCGACCCTCGTCAAATTGGCGGCCGTAAAACCGGACATTCTGGAGCCCGCTCTCCGCACCGCATGGCTGCGCCGCGCCCCCAAGGAACTACACCCATGAAACGCCTCCTCTTCCTCTTCGCGGTGACCGCATTCGCCCAACGTGTGCCCTGGACCACTTCGCGACTCATCGGCTCGCCCGACCCGGCGCCGCCCTATCGCCTTGTCCGCGCTTTCCCGCAGGTCACCTTCAAAGAGCCTGTATTCATTGCGCAGGACCCGCTTTCCGATCGCCTTTTTATCGCCGAATACGAAGGCCGCATCGTTAGCTTTCAACCCGGCGAAACGGCCGGGAAGAAGGACCTCTTCCTCGACCTCGGCCGCGGCATCTCCGCGTTCTCCTTCCACCCGAAATATAAAGAGAACGGCTACGTTTTCGTCTTCAGCCATGCGGACCTGAAGGCGGGCGCCCGCAAAGGGCAGATGAGCCAGATCTACCGCTACAAACTTGACCCATCAAGCAATCCACCGCGTCTCGATCCGGCGTCCAAAACCATCATCATCGAATGGCCCTCCGGCGGCCACAATGGCGGTGAAGCCATCATCGGACCCGACGGTTATCTTTACGTCTCCACCGGCGATGGCACCAGCGGCTCCGACGTCAACAACTCCGGCCAGAATCTAACCGATCTCCACGCCGTTATGATGCGACTCGATGTGGACCGTCCCGATCCCGGCCGCAACTACGGCATTCCCAAAGACAATCCGTTCGTCAACACGCCCCATGCGCGCCCCGAAATATGGGCCTACGGCTATCGTAATCCGTGGCGCTTCAGCTTCGATCCGCAGACCGGCCAGCCATGGGTTGGCGACGTCGGCCAGGACATTTGGGAGATGATCGAGATCTCCAGCAAAGGCAGCAATCACGGCTGGAGTGTCCGCGAAGGTTCGCGTCCGTTTCACCCGAATGCCGCCAAAGGCCCAACGCCTTTTACCGACCCCATCGTCGAACACCATCACACCGAATGCCGCTCCATTACCGGCGGCTACGTCTATCAGGGCGGGAAGTTCCCGGAGTTGAAAGGCGCCTACATTTACGGCGATTACGAGTATGGGAAAATGTGGGGCTTGCGCTATGACCACAAGTCGAAGAAGATCACCTGGCATAAGGAATTCCTCGATAGTAACGTGAAAATATCGAGCTTCGGCGTCGCGCGCGATGGCTCTTTTTACGCGCTCGATTACGGCACCGGCGAGATCTTTGAACTTGATCGGCGTCCGCCCGACTCGCCCCGTCCCGCTTTTCCGCGCAAGCTGAGCCAGACGGGAGTGTTCGAGAAAGTGAAGGGCCACCAAGTGGCCGCCGGCGTCATTCCGTATTCCATCAACGCGCCCTTCTGGTCCGATGGCGCGCACAAGGAACGCTTCATCGCCATGCCCGCCGCGGCTCGAATTACTTTCGATGAAAAGCCCGATCACGCCTGGCAGTTTGACGATGGCGCCGTCACCGTTAAATCCTTCTCGCTTGACATGGAGGAGGGCAACGCCGCCACGCGCAAGTACATCGAAACCCGCGTCGTCGTGAAGCAGGAGAACCACTGGGTCGGCTACTCCTACGTGTGGAACGACGATCAGTCCGACGCGACGCTCGTCGCCGCCGGTGGCCTCGACAAAACGTTTCGCGTCAAAGAGGCCAACGGCGGAATCCGGAAACAAACCTGGCACTATCCCAGCCGCAACGAATGCATGTTCTGCCATTCGCGCGCCGCCGGTTTCGTGCTCGGTCTCACCACCGGACAAATGAATCGCTCCCATCAAATCCAGAATCTTTCGCGGCAAGGCCTCTTCACCAAGCCGCTGCCCACAAAGGAACTCTCCGCCTATCCCGATCCCTTCGACGCCAAAGTCGATATCAACCAGCGGGCAAAGACTTACCTCCAAGTCAATTGCGCCATGTGCCATGTCTCCGACGGCGGCGGCAATTCGCCAATGGAGCTGGGATACCGCACGGACATCGACAAGGCCGGCCTCGTCGGCGTCGAGCCAACGCACGAAACGCTGGGGTTGGAAGATGCGAAGCTCGTTAAACCTGGCGCGCCCGCAAGCTCAGTTCTGCTCCGCCGCATCACTCGCCGCGGCGAGTACCAGATGCCCCCCACCAGCACCAATCGCGTCGATACCGCCGGCGCGAAACTGATCGAAGACTGGATTCGCCAACTGCCAAAAAATGCGAATTGACCGTATCACCCTCACCCACGTCCGCATCCCGCTGGGCGAACCCTTCCGCATCTCCAATGGGGAAGTGGCGGAGAAGGACGGCATCGTCTGCGCTGTCGAATCGGAAGGTTTCACGGGGTCCGGCGAATCGTCCCCGATGGCCGGCAGTTTCTATTCGACCGATACGCCAGAGTCCTGCTGGCAGCAGTTAGTCACGCAACTCGTCCCGGCCATCATTGGCCGCGAGTTCGAATGTCTTGACGCCGCGAGCGACTGGCTTGATCGGCAACCGGGCAGTAATTTCGCCAAAGTTGGCATTGAAACCGCGTTGTGGGATATTGAAGCCCAACGCCGGCAAGTCCCGCTTCACCGCCTCCTCGGCGCCACGCGCAACAACGCCGAATCGGGCCTTGCCGTTGGCCTTTACGATACGAAGGAGCAGCTACTCGCCACAATCGCTAAATACCTCCCCGATGGCTACAAGCGCGTCAAAATCAAGATTTGCCCTGGCCATGATATTGAACTCATCGAAGCCGTACGCGCCCGCTTCGGCGGCATTCCGTTGATGACGGACGCCAACGCTTCCTACACGCTGACCGATCAAAACATCTATCGGAAGCTCGATGACTTTGGCCTACTTATGTACGAACAGCCATTGAAGGGCGAGGCCCTGGAAGACTCGGCCGCCTTGCAAAGTGCCGTCAAAACGCCGATATGCCTCGACGAAAGTCTCGAAACATTCGCCGACCTCGAACGCGCCGCCGAGCTCAAATCCTTCAAAATCGCCAACATTAAAATTCAACGCGTCGGCGGCTTCCGCAACGCCCTCAAACTCTACCACCGTTGCCGCGAACTCGGCCTGTCAATCTGGATCGGCACCATGCCCGAACTCGGGATCGGCCAAGCACAGGGCGCGGCCATGTCGGCACTTGCGGGCTGCGACTTTCCCACCGATGTCGAAGCCAGCCTCCGCTGGTTCCGCGACGACATCATCGATCCCTTCATCGAAGTCCGTGACGGTCTGATCGAACTCCCAGAAACGCCCGGCCTCGGCTACAAGGTCGACGAAGACAAAATGCAGCGTTATCAAATAGCGCGACAGGTGATTGAAAAATGAAAAACCGCTGGTCCAATCTTGAGCAGGGCGATACTTTGATGGGATCCTTCGTCTCCACCGGTTACCCCGTCAACACGGAATTGATGGGCCTCGCCGGCTTTGACTTTCTGATCATCGATCTCGAACACGGCATGTGTTCCGAGCGCGATATTCTCCACCAACTTTACGCCTTGCAAAACACCCCCGCCATCCCCGTGGTCCGCGTCGAATCGCACGAGAAACAACGTGTCCATCGGCTGCTCGATCTCGGCGTCCAGGGGATAATGTTTCCCCGCGTCGACAACGCCGAGCAAGCCCGCGCCTGCATCGCCGCCATGCGCTATCCGCCCGACGGAGTCCGCGGCGTCGCCACCATCGTCCGCGCCGCCGGGTACGGCACGCACTACAACGATTACCGCGTCGAATCGAAAACTACGGTCTTGCCCATCATCCAAATCGAAAGTGCTGAGGCCGTCAAAAACGTCGATGCGATCGCCGCCGTCGATGGCATTGGCGTTCTCTTCGTGGGCCCCATGGATCTCTCGACAAGCCTTGGCATTTTTCGCCAATACGATCATCCGCTCTTCATTGATGCACTAAACAAGACGCTGACCGCCGCGACTAAGCACAACCGCGCCGCCGGCATCCTGCTGCCAGGCGTTGAGACCACGCGCCACTACCGCGATATGGGCTTCCGCTTCATCACCGCCGGCACCGATGTGCTACTTTTGAAGAACGCCGCTACACAGCTCGCGCAGGACCTGCGGGACGCCTGACCCTACGGCGGGACAATCGCAGCATCGACAAGGAGCTAATAATGCGAGCTGTAGCCATGCAAGGGGCGGAGGAAGACGTCCGCTCCTTTATCGAAGAGTATTTCGCTTCTTGGACAGGCACCGATGAGAACAAGATTCTCGCCTACTATTCGGAGGACATCGTACTCCACGTCCCAACAGGAACCCTCAATGGGAAGACGGCCGTGCGAGATCACTTTGTGCGCCCGTTCATCACCGCGTTTCCCGGGCATATAAATGTCATTCTGCATTTGGCCTACGGTAAAAATATGGTCGCAGTGGAATGGAGTTTTGAGGGCGTCCATTCGCGTCCCTTTGCAAACGTCGAGGCAACGGGCAAACAGGTTAAGCTTCCGGGCTGCTCATTCTACGAATACGACCTGGCAACCAGAACGATTCCGGCGGCACGGATCTATTTCGATGCCGCTACTCTTTTGCGGCAGATTGGCGCGGGAGCATAAGCGCAATCGGTTTACGAGGAACCGCCGGCACCGGCCTGCGGGACGCCCGGCAATAGCCTTTGGACCTGCAATTGCACGTCCATTGTTAAGGAAAGAGATGTCATCATCATGGGCTGGTCCTTAAAACTGGGTGAAATTGCGGGCATTCGCCTGCAAGTTCACTTCACGTTTGCAATCTTCATGGCGTGGATCGTGCTATCGGGACTGTTCGATGGCAAAAGCTGGCAGGTCGTACTGGCCAATGCGGCCTTCACGTTGGGCCTCTTCACTTGCGTGGTGCTGCACGAATTCGGCCACGCATTGACGGCGGCGCGGTATGGAATCCGCACAAAAGACATCACGCTGCTGCCGATAGGCGGAGTGGCGCGGCTGGAACGGATGCCCGACGATCCATGGCAGGAACTGTGGGTTGCCCTGGCCGGCCCCGCGGTCAACGTCGTGATCGCCGTTTCGATCTGGATTTGGCTCCTGATCTCGCGCGGAGCGGCGAACCTGGCCGCAACCGACGTCGCGTCCGGGACGTTTCTGGAGCGCATTCTCCTCGTCAATATCGTACTCGTTGTGTTCAATATGCTGCCCGCGTTCCCGATGGATGGCGGCAGAGTGTTGCGCGCTTTATTGGCGACGCGCCTCGAGTACACGCGTGCCACTCAAATCGCGGCGTACCTCGGCCAGGGTATGGCGGTGCTATTCGGTATCGTTGGGTTTTTCTACAATCCAATGCTGATGTTCATCGCCCTGTTCGTGTGGATTGGCGCCTCTCAGGAAGCCAGCATGGTGCAGATGAAATCCGCGCTCGGCGGAATTCCGGTGCGTGCGGCGATGCTGACGAAGTTCGAGACAGTGGCGCCTGACGATTCGCTCGACCAGGTGACGCGGATGCTGTTGGAAGGCTCTCAGCAGGACTTCCCTGTGGTCGAATTGGATCGCGTTCTTGGTGTCGTAACCCGGGATGATCTCATAAAAGCGCTTCCCCAGAAAGACACACTTTCGGTGAGGGACATCATGCGGCGGGACATCGCGCTGGCCGATGCCTCCGACATGCTGGAGACTGCGCTGCTACGGCTTCAGGAATGCGATTGCCACACGCTGCCGGTCCTGAAGGACGGCCGGCTGGTGGGCTTACTCACCGCGGAGAACCTGGGCGAGTTCCTAATGATCCGAAGCGTGATGAAGGATGACTCGGCGTCGCGCCGGCGGGTTTCCGAACTAGAACCGCGTACGCAAAAATCCCCAGCACCAGCCAGAATCCCGTAGCCTTAATCGGCGCGTCGAAACTTCCCGTCTGTTGCACTAGCCATCCGGTCAACCACGGCGCGACGATCCCCGCCAAATTGGCCGCCGTATTCTGAATAGCCACCGGCACAGCCCCCGGCATCAGCGTCTGCGTCAGCGCCCAGTAATTTGCCGTTGCCAATCCCAGTCCGCACAACGACGCGATTGTCAGCGCCACCATCAATTCCTTGGAATCCGTAAACACGCTTAACGTCTGCATCGCCGCCATCACGAAACCGGCTATTGTAAACGAGCGCCGCACAAAAATCGGCTCCATCCCGCGAGCGATCAGACGATCCGCCGCCCAGCCACCTAAAGCCGCCACTAACGCCATCCCGCCAAACGACACCCCGCCAAACCAATTCGAATCCTTGATCGACATCCCGTGCGTCTTCTGAAAATACTGCGGCATCCACGTCATGCAGTAGTAGACGAAATACATATAGCAGTACGTGCCTAGAATAATGCCCCACATGACCCGTGTCCGCAGGGCCGCACCCAGCGAAACGCTCTCGGCCACCGTTCCCGCCGATGACGGCAACGCGGCCGGATCGTCCTGGCGCACCCAAGCCAGCCACGGCCCCAGCCATAATAAGCTGCCCAGCCCCATGATCAAAAACATCGCCGGCCAGCCCTGCGTCGCCACCAGATATCCCGCCAGCGGCAGGCCCACCGCCGGGCCGATCTTCGTCCCCGTCATGTACACGCCAACCGCGAATCCACGCTCCTTCTCCACGAAGTGCGCGCGAATGTACCGCAGTGAAGCGGATGTCACCACGCTCTCACCCAACCCCACCACAAGGCGCGTTGCGATCAGCCCCCACAGCCCCGTTATCAGCACGGTAGCCGCCGAAGCAATGCTCCATAAGACGATCCCCATCGTGTAGAGCAACCGCACGCCGTAGCGGTCCACCAGCATGCCGGCGGGAATCTGAAAAATCGTGTACGTCCAGAAGAACGCCGATAGCGCCATACCGCGCTGCGCGTCGTCCAACTGCAGCATCTTCCCGATTTCTGGCATTGCCGACGTCAGGTTTACCCGGTCGATATAGGCGATCACCATCCCCAGGCTCAGCCAGCAGACAACGTACCAACGCTTCGAATTCATCCGTTCTACTGTATCCCTATTCCCGGTCCCACGGCTGCCGCAGCGTCGGTTCGTTCGAATAGCGCTTCACGCGCAACTCCACGCGGTCCCCCGCGCCCGCCGCCAACTTCACCATCAGCACCGGCCCATTCACCGCTACCGTTTTTCCCCCAACGGTCGCCGAAATGATTTCATGCTCGCCATACGCTCCCGCCTGCACCGCCACGGTGCGCGGTTCCACCGAACTCACATTCACCAGTCGCACCGCCACCGAATCGCCCGTAAATCCCTCCACCAGCGCCGCCACATCGTCCGGCAATCCGCTACGCCGCCGAACCGGATCGAAGTACCGCACCCGCGCATGAAGAGTCCAAATGTTGCCCGTCAAATACGAACCCAGCGTCAGCTTCGACAAAGCGTCCGTCGCCGCCGGATTTTGCCCCATCAGATAATCCGCCAGGCGCGTATCGGCCGAGGTATCGTCGGTCTCAATCTCCCGCACCTGCTCACGGACGAACTGCAAATCCTGCCGCAGCGCCCGCTCCGGATACCCCGCGTCCTTCCCCTCCAGGAACGAAATCCACCCATCGCCCGCAAACTTCGCCCGGTCCTTCCCATCCATCGACCATAAATAAATCTCCGTCAACCGGTTCACAAACAGGTTCGGTGTCCAGTTGTACCACTCCTCTTTTCCTCCGGTGAACTTGTGCCCGCGCGGATCGCCAAACCCCGTTGGCAGCATCGTCTTCCCATCGACGACTTTCTTATTCGCGTACAAATTCTCCATCTGCTTCCGCAGCGTCGCCACAAACCCAGGCTCCCCACGGCTCAATAAATACGCATTCCCAAACCCCGGCCATGACCCGGAATCAAACGTATTGCGATGCGCCATCTTCTCGATCTCGCCATCGAAGATCGTGAAGTTCCAGCCATACGTTCCCTTGTACCACTTGCCGCCATACTCGCCGCCCACTTGTCCGTTCAAGCCAATATTCGTTGGGATATTCCCGCCATTCGCGTCCGTCCGCCGCTTCCACGCCCCTACATATTCCAACACCCAGTCCTTGTATTTCTTGTCGCCTGTAAGCATGTACGCGTTCGTCGCCAGGCCGGTCGACGCCAAGTTCAAGGGATGATCCCCAACGCTGTCCAGATACTCCGCGCAGTGTGCCAGCATCTTGTCGTAAACACTCATCAACTCCTGCATCCCGCCGCGCCCCTGCTTCCCGTGCAGCAGATGAAATGTCCCCGGCACCGCATCGCCCACCCAGTCATACGTGGTCGCTTTATGCAGCATCGGCCCCTTCGCGCCCGTCCAGATGCTCTTGATGATCTTCTGAACCGGATCGTAATTCGGCGCCTCCGGGTCTTCATTCATATACAACCCGGCAAACCGTTTCATCCGCATTCGAAACACCGAATCGTTGGGATCCGACAGTCCCAGGAACATGAACCCGCGCATTCCCTCGCCCGTATGAAACCAGTCGGACTGCGTGATGAACTCTTTGTGATACGCGCCATTCTCGGCAAGCTTCGTCTTCACCGTCCGCAATTCCTTGTACTGTAACAGGTGGCCTTCCAAGGCCTTCTTATAATTCCGCAGCACCGACTCCGAACCGCCCAACGCATGAAGCAGCGTCCAGTTGTAGAACGTCTCAATCGCGTCATCAGGCCCGTCCAAAGTACCCCATCGAGGCGTATGCGCCAGATACCCGCGCGAGTCCAGATACTTCCCCGCGAACCGGTCGCAGGCGAGCGAACTCTGCTTCAACAACTCCCGTTCCAACAGCGCCCACACGGGCGGCGACATCGGCGTGTCGACTCTCACCGCCGGCTGCCCCAAACAACTCAAACCAATCAAAACCAGATATCTCATTTCGGAAACCTCCAGATGCGCAAAGCGTTTTCTCCCAGAATCAACGCCCGGTCGGCGTCGCTATAGAACGAACAATATTTATCCACAAACTCGAGCTCTTTGTCCATCGGCAGCTCCCATCGCGGCCGCGGATACCCCGTTCCCCAAATGATCTGCCGCCCGCCAAACTCCTCGTAAATGGCCTTATAAAACGGCCATGTATCCTCATACGGATATTTCTTCAACTCCGTCATCTCGTAAGGTTCGGAATTGCTGATCCACACTTGCTTAAACTTTTTCAAACGGAACATCTTCCGGAACTCCGGCCACGGATCGGCCAGTTTCAGGTCCGGCTTTCCTGCATGATCGACAACAACTTTTACACCGGGAAACCGGCCGCACATTTCTTCCAGCATCGGCATCTGATGCGGCAGTATGTAGAAGTTGAACACCGCCTTCAACTTCTCCGCTTCCTTCCACAAAGGATAGTGTTCCTTCGAATTCAGCCACGTTGCCTTGGGATGATAAATCGGGCTGAACCGTACGCCCTGGAACCCATGCTCCGTCACCCAATACCGCAGCCGTTCATGGACCTTTGGATCCAGCGGGTTGATCAACCCATGCGCCACAAACAGCTTCGGGTACTTATGCAGCGAATATGAGGTGTACGAGTTGTCCCAGCCGAAGTAGCGCGGCGTGATCAACACCGCATACTTCAGGCCAAAATCCTTCATTTGCTCCACCTGATTCTCAATCGGCCCCTGCACCGCCACCCGTTTCAGATCCGGCCGCTCCGGATGCGCAAAGGGAAAGCGCGGATCGTCCGTCCACACTTCCAAATGCGTATCGATCAACAGCCGTTCCTTCGCCAGTAACGACGGCGCCGCCAGTAAACTTCGCCGGGTAATCATCTTTGGAACAGCCTATCAGGATCCAGGTTCATCCGCCGGATCACCGCTTGGAATCGCGGCTGCCCGCGAAGGGGGTCGAATCGGGGATCCACATTCCCCCAAATGCCAAACAGGCCGCGCGCTTCGCACGCCTTCTCCGTCCAGTTCAGCGCATTCTCAATATCCCCCAAACCAGTGTAAATGAGGGCGAGAGCGCTACATTCAATGGTCTCGCGCTCGGATTGTTCCAGCAATCCCTGTGCGATCCGCAGCGCTTCCGTCCGGTTCCCGGCGACGGCGTGCGCGTGTCCCAGCGCTCCCACCAACCACGAAATCTTGCCCGCGCTAAGTTTCACAGCTTTCTCCAATTCCTGAATGGCCTCCTCGAACTGTTGCTCCAACAGGCACGCAAGGCCCAGCCACATGTGAAGCAGGGCGAACTCGGAGTTGATGGCAAGCGCTTGCATCGCCCGTTCTCTGGCCTCGCCGTAGCGCCGGGAATATATCGCGATCATCACCCAAACATGCCCGATGAAGGGCGAGAGTGGTTCTACTTCCCTTCCTTGCAGAATTACCGCATCCGCTTCCTGAAACCGCCCTGTCGAACACAAGACCATCGCGTTCCAATACGGCGTGACATAATAGCTCGGATTCAATTCCCAAGCGCGGGTGAACTCTTGGTCGGCCGCCTGCCAATCCCAATCGAAATACGCCCGGATGAAGCCGAGTGACGTATGTCCCTCCGCCAACCCGTCGTCAAAGGCAACCGCCGCAGCGGCCGCCGCCTTCGCCCGGGCAAACGCCTCCTTCGTCGGAAGAAAGGAGTACACGCCCATAATGCTATAGACGTCCGCCAATCCCGAATAAGCCAGCGTATAGCTCGGGTCCCTATCAATCGCCTGTTGAAAATAACTCGCGCCCTGCTTCAGATCGTCCGGCGTTCGCTTCGCCCAGTGGTGCCGGCCCTTCAGGTAGAGTTGATATGCCTGAGAGTCCTCGGTGTACCGCTTGCTTAGCCGGCTCTTTTCCGCGCCGCTCAGCCTGACCCGCAGACTGCCCGAAATCTTATGCGAAATCTCCTCTTCCAACGCAAAGATATCCGCCACTTTCCGGTTATACCGCTCGCCCCAAAGCTGTGACCCCGCCTGGACATCCAGCAACTCGGTCCCCACCACCAGCGTGTCCCCGCGATGGATCACTCGCCCCGTCAAAACCACGCGCACATTCAATTCACGCCCCACCGCCTGCGGATCCTTGTCGCCGCTCTTGTACCGGAACACGGTGCTCCTCGGGATCACGCGCAACTGCGGAATCTGGGCCAGGCTGTTCAATATGCTCTCCGTGATCCCGTCGCTCAGGTATTCGGAATCCGGGTCGTTGCTGGCGTTATGAAAGGGCAATACCGCAATGGAGTCAATCGCCGCCGCGACGATTGGAGCCTTCAATTGCGCCCTCAATTGCGCCGCCAATTCTCGCGCGCTGTGCATCCGCCCTTCCAGCCGCTTGTTCAGACAACGCTCGATCAGCCGCTTCAACTCGACCGGAGCCGTCAACTCCGCCGGCTCATCCCGCAGAGCCATCGAAATCGTCTCCATCGCCGTTCGACCCGCAAACGCCCGCTTCCCCGAAATCATCTCGTACAATACGCACCCCAGCGAAAAGATGTCGCTCAACGGTCCGGCCGGCTCGCCGCGAATCTGTTCCGGCGACAAATATCCCGGCGACCCAACCACCACCGCCGTCTGCGTGCGAGTCTCCGCCCCCACCGGCGTATCTACCACGGCAATTCCAAAATCCAAAACTTTCGCTTGCCCATCGGAAGTCAGGAACAAATTCTCCGGCTTCACATCCCGATGTGTAATCCCCTTCGAATGCGCCGCCGCCAATCCATCGGCCACCGCCGCGCCAATCTCCGCCACCGTGCGCCACGCGCATGGCCCTCGTGTAATCACCGCCCGCAGCGTCTCACCCTCCAACAATTCCGTGACCGCGTAATGGACTCCATCGCTATCGCCAGTGTCAAAAATGGCCAACAAGTTCGGATGCGACAACGCCGCCAGCGCCTTCGTCTCGCGCACAAATCGGCCCAACGCTTGCGGGTTTTCCGATAAGTGTTCTGGCAGCACTTTCACCGCCACATCCCGCTCCAGCCGCCGGTCCCGCGCCCGATACACTTCCCCCATGCCACCCGCTCCAAGCGGCGCAATCACTTCGTACGGTCCAAGTCGGGTTCCCACCGCGAGAGGCATTTCACAATTCTACTCAAAACAAAGCCCTTCTCCGCCTCGCCCAAAAACGAAATCGGAGAGAACGGCGCCGACCTGTCCGCCGAAGTCGAATGCTGTAGTTTTTCCTGTCGCATTCCAGGCGTCGTCGACTCGGTGTCAACCATCTTCAAGCCCGCCGAAATGCCCGGGCTTGAAACCATCGAAGTCCGTGACGAAGACGCCATTCAAACCACACGCCAACTCATCGCCCGCGGCTTCCCCGTCGGCCCCAGTTCCGGTCTCAACTTCTTCGCGGCGCAAACCGTCGTCCGCCGCCTCGGCCCCGCCGCCCGCGTCGTCACGGTCTTCGCGGACCGCATGGAGCGTTATTTCACCACCGAACTCTTCGCCCCCTATCGCTAGTACAATGTCCCAATGCAGCGAAGAGATTTCCTGAAACTGGCGCTAGCCGCCCCCGTCGCATTGGCCGCCGCCCCGCGCCCTAACATCATCCTGATCATGGCTGACGATTTGGGCTTCTCCGACATCGGCCCCTACGGCGGTGAAATTGCCACGCCCACACTCGATACTCTCGCCAAGAACGGTCTCCGCTTCAGCCAGTTCTACAACACCGCCCGCTGCTGCCCCACGCGCGCCTCGCTGATGACCGGCCTCTATCCCCATCAGGCCGGCATTGGCCACATGATGGTCGATTACGACCGCCCCGGATATCGAGGCGATCTCAACAAATCGTCGGTCACCATCGCCGAAGTTCTCCGCACCGCCGGCTATCGCACCGCTATGTGCGGAAAATGGCACGTCACTCCGCAAACCGCCGACAACCACAACTGGCCGCTGCAGCGCGGCTTCGAAAGATACTACGGCACCATCGCCGGCGCCGGTAGTTTTTGGGATCCAACCACTCTCACCCGCGACAACACGCCCATCAAGGCCGACAAGAAAGACTTCTACTACACGGATGAGCTAGGGTCCAACGCCGCCAAGTACATCGACGAACTCACGGGCAAAGGCGATCCGCTCTTCCTGTACGTTGCCTTCACGGCGCCGCACTGGCCCATGCACGCGCCCGAATCGACCATCGTCAAATACAAGGATCGCTACAAGGCCGGCTGGGATGCCCTCCGCGCCGAACGCCATGCGCGCCAGAAGAAAATGGGCGTCGTCAAAACCAAATGGGAACTCTCTCCGCGCGCCGCCGAGGTGCCTAAATGGGACGATATCCCCAACAAGGATTGGCACATCCGCCGCATGGCGGTCTATGCCGCTATGATCGATCACCTCGACCAAAATATCGGCAAAATCGTCGCGAAGCTCAAGGAGAAGAATCAGCTCGAAAACACTCTTATTTTCTTCCTCGCCGATAACGGCGGCTGCGCTGAAGGCATGGGGCCGCGCACCGCCAACGACGCCAATCCCAACACCTCCATCCGCCCCGTAAACACCCGCGACGGCCGCCCTGTCAGCGTCGGAAACGATCCCGCGGTGATGCCGGGCGCCGACGATACTTATCAAAGCTACGGCCCCGAATGGGCCCACGCCTCGAATACGCCCTTCCGCCTTTACAAGCACTACGTCCATGAAGGCGGCATCTCCAGTCCCCTTATCATTCACTGGCCTCAAGCCGTCAAGAACAAGAACTCCTTCACGGATCAGCCTGGCCACCTCATCGACATTATGGCGACGTGCGTCGATGTCGCTGGCGCGAAATATCCCGCTGAATACAATGGCGAGAAGATCACTCCGCTGGAAGGCCAGAGCCTGTATCCCGTCTTCGAAGGCAAGAAGCGCCAGGGCCACCAATCCATCTATTGGGAGCACGAAGGCAACCAGGCAATCCGTATGGATAACTGGAAGCTGGTCAAACGGCATGGTACGGAATGGGAACTTTACGATATCGACAACGACCGCACGGAGTTGAACAATCTGGCGGGCAAGGACCCATCTCGTGTCGCCAAAATGTCCGCCAACTGGGAAGCCTGGGCGAGGCGCGCCAATGTCCTCCCTTGGCAGAGTTGGCAGAAAAATAAAAAGGCCTGACTTACCGGCTCAACTTCAACGAAAACTGCACAATCCGCGGCTGATTTCCCTGAGCGTTCACCTGCCCGAATTGCGGATTCCCAAACGCCGCATTCGGCGGCGCGAACCGCGCCGTATTCGTCAAATTAAAGAACTCCGCTCGGAACTGCAAGTTCATCACATCGCCAAACCGGAAGTTCTTGCTCAGCGTGGTATCGATCTGTGCTGTCCCGTCGCTTCGCAGCCCGTTATAAGTCCGTGGCGCATTCCCAAAGGCATATGTCGCCGGAACCGAAAACTGCGCCGCGTCAATCCACCGCTCCGGTCGCGGCTCAGGCACAGTCGCATTCACCCCCGTCCAATTCGGCCTTTGTCCTCCGCCCTGCGAGAACGTATTATTCGCCACCGATGTGATCCCCAACGGCCCTCCGCTGAACCCGCTCCAAATCGCGGCGATCTGCCACCCGCCCAACAGCCTATTCTTCTTCAAAAATGGCAATTCATACACCGCGTTCAATATGTAACGGTGTGTCTGGTCAAGCGTCGACGGGCTCCACTCCGCCGCCAGGTTGTACCAGTTCTGAACACCGCCGACGCCGATGGACTCCCCCGCAAATGGCCCGGATCCGTAATCCATTAACTTCGAAAACGTGTAGCTCGCCATTATGCTCAGCCCGCTCGCATACCGCTTCTCCGCTTTGGTCTCAAACGCGTGATACGAAGACGTCGCCCACGACGAGTTTTGCGAAGCCAGCCCATCGAATTGCGAATACGGCCGCAGCAATTGCGCCCGCGAAACGGTCCGCGCCGCCAGCGTTCCCACGGCGATCTGTCCAAAGAACGGATTCGGCACCTGCGTCCGCAACGCGTCCCCTTGCGTGAGCAGCGCCGGGTCCAACTGATTCCACTGCCGGTTCTCAAACAACCCCACCCCGCGGCTCCCCGCATAGCCGACTTCGAACAAAATGTTCTTCGGCATCTCCCGCTGAATGTTGAAATTCCACTGCGAACTATAGGGCGTATAGTTCCCCTTGTCGAAGAACTGAATCGACTGTCCCAACAGCGTAGACAGGCCCGCGCTTGAACCCGTCGGCCGGTTAAATCCAGTCGGATAAGGATTGCTCCAATTCACCACCGGCGTCACTCCATCCAAACTTGTCACAATCGATGTCGTCGTCGCATAGCCACTGATGCCAAATGCGCCCGTCCCGCCTCCAACCCCCGTCAACCCCGCATAAAACAACCCGCCACCCGCCCGGATCACCGTTCGCGGCGTCAGCTTGTAAGCCACGCCCAACCGTGGGGCGATGTTGTTCCGGTCCGGATTAGCGTTGTACCGCGACGATCCTCCCACGCCCGGAAAAGTCAACCCGCCGCGCAGCGTCAAACCCGCCACTTGCAGGGGCGAGGCCGCGTTGAAATCGAAGTTCGATAATTGGTTAAACCGGTCTGTCCGCGGCGTCTCATAGTCATACCGCAAGCCCAAATTCAATGTCAGCTTCGGCGTCACCTTCCACGTATCCTGCACAAACATGCCGTAGTACTTATTCGTCTGCGCCAACGCCGGCGCCGGAGCCACGCCCCCGCTGGGAATCCCCAGCAAGAAAGTCGCCAGCCCCAGTCCCGCCGTCGCGCTTGATGCCGCCGCATTCGGTCCTTGCGTCCAAGTCGGCGCGAAACTAAAATTCGTCGCCGTATCGCCCGTCTGCTGGCTGTTGAACTGAATCGCCCGCATCTCTCCGCCAAACTTCAGCGTGTGCTTCGTCAGCGTCTTCGTAATGTTCCCCTGCGCCGCCTGCTGCGTGTTCCCAAACGCAATTAAATCGGTCGCCCCAATCAAGCCGCCAACAATAATATTCGGCACCGATCCCGTCACGCTATACCCCGGAATCTGAATCGCCGGAAACGACAATGGATCCACCATCCCCTCCCGCATATAAGCCGGTAACCCCAACGACGTGATATCGAATCCATCCGAATACGGCCGCCGGAAATTCAACAGCCGTGTCACCGAATATCGCGCCGTGGCCACCATTGTCGGCGACAACAGCATCGTATCTTCAACCACCGCGTTCCATCGCGTAAAAACCTGCGGCCCCGCCGTCGGCGCGACGTTTCGATACTCCTCCCCATAAGCCGGCGCCCGGTTGAACGGCGTGTCGTCAAACGAATACCGCCCAAACAAACGATTCTTCTCGTTGAAGTTATGGTCCATCCGCGCGCTGTAACTATCCTTGGGCACAACGTTTCCCGCCGTACGCGTGAAGTTAATTGCGCCCAACGCCGTCACCCCCGCCACATTCGGCGCCGGGAAAAACTTCGACACATTCCGCGCCACCGGATCAATGCGATTCGCCGGAATAATATTTCCAGTAAACGGCGTGCGAATGAATCCCGCACCTGCCGGATTCGCCTGCGTCGTCGCCGGATCGTAGATAGTCACCGCGTTGCCGTTCGCCAATCGCGCCTGGCTGAAGTCGCCTGTCAGCATCCGCGGATCGGGCAGGACAGCCGTAAACGTAATGCCCTGAATAAACCGCACGATCTCCGTATTCACGAAGAAAAACGTCTTGTTCTTGCCGTTGTAGAGTTTCGGAATCACCATCGGTCCGCCAAGCGTTCCGCCGAACTGGTTGAACCTGAACGGCGCCCGTTTCGTGCCGCTACGGTTCGCAAAAAAGTCATTCGCGTTCAATTTGTCATTGCGGAAAAACTCATATGCGCTGAAGTGGAACTGATTCGTCCCGCTCTTGGTGACGACGTTGAAAACACCGCCCGCCGCGCGCCCATACTCCGCCGAAAAGTTATTCGTCTCCACCTTGAACTCTTGCACCATGTCCGGGTTTGCGTTGATCACCGGTTGATTCTGCGCCGCCGCCGAATTCGGCGCGCCGTCCAGTAAGAACTCATTCGAAGTCGCCCGCTGCCCATTGATCGAATAAGCCACCGTCGAAATCTGATCGATCACCAGTCCATTCACGCCCGCCGAAGGACGCACCCCCGGCACCAGCATCGCGAGCGCGTAAGTGTTCCGCCCCAACAACGGCAGTTCCATCACTTGTTTGTTGTTGATCACTTGCCCCAGCGTCGTACTCTCGCTCTCCAGCACCAGTGCCTGTGCCGACACTTCGATCCGCTCCGAAACCGCGCCCACTTTCAACACCACGTCCAATCGCGCCACCTGTTGCACCGCCAACTCCAAACCCACTTGCCGCGTCGCCACAAATCCATCACGGCTAATCTCGACGTCGTACCGCCCCGGCGGCAGCGACGGCGCCGAGTAGTACCCGTCCTGATTCGTTGTGACGGTCGCCGTCACCCCTGTACCCACGGACCGCACCGCCACCCGCGCGTCGGGCACCACCGCCCCGCTGGGATCGGTGACCCGTCCCGTCAACGAAGCCGTCTGCGCGTACAAGGCAACAGACATCAATCCGAACACCAAAATCCAAAGCGGCATGGAATAGATATATCACGCTATTCATGCCATTTTGCGAGGTTTGCCAACGGACTCACTTCCTTGTTGCCGACCGGAATTCCTTGAAGAAGCCTTGGTCTGCCTTCAAGTCAAAACGAGAAAGTACGGCCAATGAAAGCCCCTTCCCGGATCGGCAGCTATCTCCTGGACTTCCACAGCGGCGATCAGGTCTGAGGCCAACGACATGGTAATGGACAGGGGAATTCTGAGCAAAGTAACCAAGACGAGCGCGCGAGAACTATCGTGAGATCGGGACGGTTTGCAGTCATGCTCACGTCGTCTGCCCGCCACCGGAAACGATCAACCCGAAGCGGCTACTGATTCAGCAGCCCTTCACATGTCGTTTCGCGTGAATTATGCGGACTATGCGAAGAGGCTGAGCCGGCCTCTAAATGATGAGGTAAGAATACAGCCCCCAGAACAGAACGTTGTGACGCGAAAGGTCAGATCGCTTATGGCCCATCCCAGGTGTTTCGGCAAGTTGTCCAAAGGTCGTATCGAACTCTTCGAGCAGCCGATCGGCGGCGGTGAAACTGTGTTCCGAGACGAACTCCCAGATCTCTTGGAGGTCCGCAAGGGCGCGTCGCGCCTATTCGAACTTCTTCACGTTCGCTGTCCACGGCGCTCGTCGCTGTAGGCTCGAAGTTGGCGAAAAGCTTCGTCTCCGTCAATCGTGTCGCCCCGATCAATGTCGTCGAGTCTCTCGGCAATGACGCGGTCCATCTCCTTCGCCGAATATTCCTGGCCAAGGGCGCGTGCCACGAGGAAATGATAGATGGCGTTGTTAAGGAATTCACCGGCCTCGTACAATCGCCCAGCGTCAACTTCGGCGGCGTTAAGTTTTTCCAACTCGGGTTTTAGGGCAATATTCATAACCATCACCGCCCAGCGCCACGCGCAATCTTATAAACCTTCGAAGCCGTTCGAATATACAACGCGTCTCCCGCAATCGCCGGCGTCGCCATCGCCATCTCATTCAACGAATTCTTCCCCAATAGCTTATACTCCGCTCCAGCCGCGACCACAAAAGTATCCCCATCCTCACTCAACAAGAACAGCTTTCCATTCGACGCCCACGGCGAAGCCGTAAACGCCGCCGCCGCTGGATCAATCCGCTGTTTCCCAAAAATCTCTTTCCCCGTTTTCGCGTCATGACAAGTCAAAAACCCGCGATCCATCAAGGTGAAGTAATAATCCCCATATAAGATTGGCGACGGATTATACGGCCCCGCCTGCGGCAACTTCCAAGCAATAAACGCATCCGTCAAGGTCCCGCGCGCGCCCGGCTTTATCGCAAAAACAGGCCGGTTTTCGTCACCCACGTACCCCGAGGCCAAATACAGCAATCCATGCTTCGCCATCGGCGTCGGTATCACGATGGAACTCATCCCGCCAAACTCCCAGATCACTTTCCCGTCGAGATCGTACGACCGGTTCTTCACGGTCCCCGTCGTAATGATCTCCGTCTTCCCGTCATGCTCCCAAATAAACGGCGTCGACCAATTCGACTTCTCTTCCGTCCGCGCCGTCTTCCAAATCACCTTGCCCGTCTTCGCATCCACCGCCATCAGGTAACTCGCCGAGTCATTGTCATTCACCACATATATCCGCCCCTGATGCAGCACCGGTGACGCCGCCGTCCCCCACCCGTACCGTGTCTCCACTACCTGCGAAGGCAGCGTCCAAACAGTCTTTCCGGAGCGGTCCAACGCAAACAACCCAATCTGCCCGAGATAAAAATACACCCTGTCCCCATCGGTCACCGGCGTCTCCGAAGCAAACGAATTTTTCAAATGCCGCGACCCCGCCGGCACCCCGCGCCAAAGCTCCCGCTCCCAAATCACCTTGCCCGAACGCGTATCCAACGCAATCGCCACATAGCGGTGTTCATCGGTGACTTTCCCCCGATTCCCGCCAAAATAAAGCCCCTTCTTCGGCTCCTCAAGCGGCCCGCTCGAGACTACCGTAGTCAAATAAAGCCGGTCCCCCCAAACCACCGGGGACGACCACCCCACTCCTGGCACCGCGGTCTTCCACGCAACATTTTCCGTCTCGCTCCACTTATCCGGAAACCGCGAATCGTCCGCCACCCCCATCGCTCCCGGTCCGCGAAACTGCGGCCAATGTTCCGCCGCTCCCAACGCCAATGCCGCCAACAAGAAAAGTCGCATACCTACCACTCTAATTCTTTGCACTTTCTTTATTCACGGCGCTCCAATCCTTATAAAGTCCTCGCACCAAAGTTCCTACGCTCAAATCATGCAGGACGCCGCTTTCCTTCTCCTCTCCGCCGCCTTCTTCGCCCTCACCGCCCGCCTCTTCATCCGGGGGCGCGCGTGAACACCCTATACATCGTCAGCGGCACCATCGCGGCCGCCCTGCTCGTCTATCTGACTTTTGCCCTCCTCAAACCGGAGAAATTCTAATGACCGCCTCCGACTCTCCTCAACTTCTCGTCTACTTCCTAATCCTCGTCGCCCTCGTCAAACCCCTCGGCGACTACATGGCCGGCGTCCTCTCCCGCCCCAGCCAACCCATGGCCTGGCAAGTCTACGCAGCCGCATTCCTCACCTTCAATTTCCTCGGCCTCGTCGCCGTCTACGCCCTTCTCCGCCTCCAACCCCTTCCTCCCCTGGAACCCGCAACAGTTCCCGGCCATTGATTCCCACACCGCCTGGAACATCGCCGTCAGCTTCGCCACAAATACGAACTGGCAAAACTATGGCGGCGAAACCACTCTCGGCTACGGCACCCAGATGCTTGCGCTGACAGTCCAGAACTTCGTCTCCGCCGCCAGCGGCATCGCTGTTCTCGCCGCGCTCGCTCGCGGTATCGCCGCCCGCTCCACCAACGGGCTCGGCAACTTCTGGTCCGACCTCACTCGCTCCACTCTCTACATTCTCCTCCCCCTCTCGCTTCTCCTCGCCCTCGTCCTCATCGGGCAAGGCGTCATCCAGAATCTCGATCCTTACCAGCCTGCCACCACACTCCAATCAAGCGCCCCTCAACTCCTTCCCATGGGGCCCGCCGCCTCGCAAATAGCCATCAAACAACTCGGCACCATCGGCGGTGGCGTCTTCAACGCCAACTCCGCCCATCCCTTTGAAAATCCCACGCCACTCTCCAACTTCCTGCAGATCCTCGCCATCCTCCTCATCCCCGCCGCCCTCTGCTGCACCTTCGGCCAAATGATCGGCGGCAAACGTCAGGGCTGGGCCCTGCTCACGGTCATGTTCCTGATCCTCGTCCCGCTCGCCCTCATCGCCGCCCAAGCCGAGCAAGGCAACTTCGAAGGCAAAGAAGTTCGTTTCGGCATTGTCAATTCCGCCCTTTGGGCCGCCGCCACCACCGCCGCTTCAAACGGCTCCGTCAACGCCATGCATGATTCATTCACTCCCATCGGCGGCATGGTCCCCATGTTCCTCATGCAACTGGGCGAGGTCATTTTCGGCGGTGCCGGGTCCGGCGTGTACGGCCTAATCCTCTTTGCGATTCTCGCCGTCTTCCTCGCCGGACTCATGGTCAGCCGCACGCCCGAATACTTGGGCAAGAAGATCGAAGCCTTCGACATGAAGATGGTGTCCATCGCCATCCTCGTCCCGCCCGCTTGCGTACTCATCGGCACCGCCATCGCTGTCGTCACGCCAATGGGTCTCAGCGGCTTCCTTAACCGCGGCCCGCACGGCTTCAGCGAAATCTTCTACGCCTTCACCTCGATGCCGGAGGGTACTACTGACCCCGGTCAACAGAACCTGTTTCATTTGCCGCTTTTTTCACCAAAAGGCGCACAGAAGCATGGTACGTCGCCAAATAGAAGTGAAACATCCACGAGTACCAAATTGCCGCATCGTAGTTTCCCTTCTGCTTTGGGTTGTGATGACGGATGGCGAAGGTATTAGCGATCTCAAAAAGTGCTGAATCGTCTTTCCCATCAAGAACGCCACCTAAACCCTTCGTCTTCTTGAGCCACTCGAAGACGTCCGCAAGTTCCCGAATGCACTCTTTCCTTTCGGCTTCCGTTGAATGGGAACCCAAGGGCCAGGTTTTGAGACGTAATCGTGAAGAAACTCGATCGCGTCGAATACATGGTCTTCTGTGATCTCCAATTCTGACCATTCAGCGATTGGAAAGAGTTCAAACGAGAGTGCGACGGCTTCCCGAGATGCTTGGATTTCATCATATCGTGCGTCAGCGCCAGAATTCTTGCCCCTGGCGACCTGGACTAGCGGACCCGGAACTGTGCAGAGGAGCCATAGCGGATTTGGGAGGGGACGAGCCATGGTGTAACTCGCCAAGTTGTTTCAAATCGGGGCTTCCGCTCATTCGCTTCCAATCCGGTGACTCCCAATTCCGCTTCCGCTGCATGATTCGCAAGACCGCTCTGGCCGCCTCGCTCGCGTCAGGATCCAACCCGTCGATCCACCGTGAAATTTTGTTGTTTCCGGCGGGTGAGATGTAGCAAAATATCGGATAAACCGAATTTATCACTTTTTTATTATATTCTCCACACAGTGCCGGACACGCGATCCCGCTCAGTCTCCTGCTACCATCTCCCCATGCGCCTCCTCGCCGGTGTGATCCTAATCCCCGGCCTGCTATCAGCCCAGCGCACCATTAACCCTCCCAACCAACGCGAAGCCCCAACGACTCAAATGACCCGATCCTCCCGCGACCTCGCCCCGCCCATAAAGGACCGCGAATTCGTCCGTCGTCAAGGCTCCGTCCTCACCCTCAATGGCCTCCCCTTCCGCTTTCACGGCAACAACATCTATTACAATCAGGCCGACATCGTCTACGGCCGCATCGCCGCCGTCGAAGAAACCCTCGACAAAATGGCCTCCCTCGGCATGACGGTCGTCCGCGCCAACGCCCACAACGACCACGAACCTGCCCGCGATCCCGCCGCCATCCAGATCTCCCCCGGCGTCTACGTCGAATCCAGCCTCATCGCTCTCGACCGTTCCATCGCCATCGCCAAATCCCGCAACATTCGCCTCATCCTCAAATTCACCAACAACTGGGAAGCCTACGGCGGCATCCGCCGCTATGTCGCCTGGCACCTCAATCGAACGCCCACGCAAAGCGAGTCCGGCCTCTTCTACACCGAACCCAAAATCAAGGGCTGGTTCCAGGACTACGTCCGCACCATCATCGACCGTAAAAACACAATCACCGGCATCTCCTACCGCGACGAACCCGCCATCCTCGCCTGGGAACTCGGCAACGAGTTGCGGAATCCCGGCGGCGCTAACGCCCTGGTAGCGTGGACCGCCGAAATGGCGGCGTACATCAAACAGCTCGACAATAACCATCTGATCGCCGACGGCGGCGAAGGTTTCGACGACGCCCCCAACCTCTACCAAGGCCTAAGCAACCGTTACGCCGTCAGCGGCGCCGACGGTTGCAGCTACCATCGCCTGGCCCAAATCCCCGAGCTAGATATGCTCAGCTATCACCTGTATCCTTCAAGCTGGCAACTGAACGACGGCGCCGACGCGGCGCTCTACATTCGCCGCCACGAAGAGATCGCCCGCGAGGCTGGCAAAGTCGCTTATATGGGCGAATTCGGCAAACGAGCGCCGGACCTTCAACGCGCGGCTGTATTCCAGGACTGGATCCGCGCCGCCGCTACCGAGCAAGCCAGCGCCGGCGTCATGCTCTGGCAGCTAATCAACGATGCCAAGACCGACTCCGAAGGCTTTCAAGTCTACTGCCCGAAAGACAACGAATCCTGCGATGCTCTCCGCCGGTCCTCCGAACGAATAACGACTTCTCCCGTCGTCGTCTCATCGGCCACCTACTCTCCGGTAACTCTCGCTCCCGCAGCGTTAGCCACCGTCTTCGGCGTGGATTTGGCCGGGACGAAACTCACAGTAATCGACGCCACAAACCGCGCCTACGCCGCCCCGATCAGTTTCGCCAACGACAACCAGATCAACTTTCTAATTCCCGAAGAAACAAAAACCGGCGCCGCCATAATCCGGGTAACCCGCGGCGGAGTCATCCAATCCAGCGCCCCGCTGACGCTCGAAACTGTGGCCCCCGGCATCTTCACCACCACGGCTGACGGAAAGGGCTTCGCCGCCGGAAGCGTGGATGGATCTATCGCCACCATCTACGGCACCGGCATTCGCGGCCACAATAGCGTTGAAGCCAAAGCCAACGGCGAGCCGGCCGATATACTTTACGCCGGCCCTCAAAACCAATATCCTGGCCTCGACCAAGTGAATCTCCGAATCCCCGCGGCGCTCTCCGGCGAAGTCCTATTGGAACTGACAGTCAACGGCAAACCCGCCAACCAAGTGCGCCTGATAATTCGTTGAAATTCGTTACCACTTGCCGCTGGCGAGTTCCTTGATTTCGCTCGCAGTGAGCGGGCGGCGGAAGGCGGCGACGTCGTCCAGTAGGCCAACGTAGTTGACGCCGAGACGGATCGCCGTGCCCGCCATATCCCAATCGAAGATTTCCTTGATCGTGTTATTGGTCCCTTGGGCCGCACCATTCAAATAGAGCGTGGCGGAACCGGAGGGCGTGCCGAGGCCAGTATAGGTGATGGCGACGTTCGTCCACTGTTCCCGCGTGAAAGGAGCTTTCTTCACGACGACGAGGCGGTTGTTGAAATCCGGGTTCTTGTCAGATTCGGCATTCGTGGGGTTCCAGGCTTTCAGAGCGCCGAAGACGCCGAGGCGGAAGTGGCGGGGTTTGTCGTCCTTGGTGAAGTCGACCCAGATGGCGGAGTTGTTGTACGCCTTATCGGTAATTTGGATGGGGTCGCAGAATCCGGGGGCCAGGTCCTGATCGGGATCGAGCTTGAGCCAGAAGCTGACGGTGCCTTCCTTCGGGTTAAAATTATTCAGCGCTTTAAAGTAGACGGCTTTGGTGTTCTTAGTGGGGAACTTGAGGGCATCGCCTTTGCGGCCGGCGGCCTTGGCGTGTTCGACGCCGGAACCTTCCAGGCCGGGCTTGCCGGGCTCTTTGTAGTTTGGCGCGGAGTAAATCGACTTGTCGCCGCCCGCGGTTTGAGCGGTGGTCGCGCCATCGAAAGTGGCGCGGAAGATGACTTCGTTTTTCCAGTTGGCGGCTTGGATGGTTGCGATGATAAGGGGCAGGAGAAAAGCGCGGTGCATACGGATACTATACTGCGTCATAATTGCTAGCGGTATGACACGTCGAATACTTCTCATGGTTTTACTCGCGCTGCCCTTGCTCGCCGCGGACATTAGCGGGAACTGGACTTTCCACGTTGATCTCGGCGGACAGAGCGGATCGCCGAAATTCACCTTTCAACAGAAGGGTGAGGTGGTGACGGGGACTTATACGGGGCAGTTGGGGGAGTCCAAACTGAAAGGCACGGTAAAAGGCGACATCGTGGAATTTCAGTTCGAAACTGCGGGGATTGACGTAGTTTATAAGGGCACGATTGTGAATGCTACCGAGATGAAGGGGAAGTGCGATTACGGCGGACAGGCTGCGGGGATATGGACGGCTAGGAAGGAATAGATCGAATTAAATCCCCGGGGCTAGGCGTGACAACGCCGGTTATGGCTCGCGGTAAAGAGCGAGAGGTAGTACCCTAAATCCAAATGCGTCTCCTGCTCGCTCTCCTCACAGCCAGTGCCTCGTTCGCGCAAACCCCAAATCTCGCACAACTCAAAAATGACGCCATCGCCAACATCGACGGGCGCTCCAAAATGGTCCAGGAAATCGTCGATTCGGTGTTTAGTTTCGGCGAACTCGGCTTCCAGGAAGTTGAGACGTCCAAATATCTCACCGCCATTCTTGAAAAGAACGGTTTCAAAGTCGAACGCGGCGTCGCCGGCATCCCCACCGCATGGATCGCCACCTGGTCGCAAGGGACGGCGGGAACCAAGCCCGTCATAGGCTTCATCACCGATCTCGACGGCATCCCCCGCGCCAATCAGAAGCCCGGCGTCGCTTACCATGATCCTCTCGTCGAAGGCGCACCCGGCCACGGCGAAGGCCACAACTCCGGCAATGCCGTCAACGTCGTCGCCGCGCTCGCGCTCAAAGACTTGATGACTAAGCACGGGATCAAAGGCACGCTCAAACTGTTCCCCGGCGTCGCCGAAGAACTCATTGGCACTAAAGCATTTTACGTTCGGGCCGGCTTCATGAAGGATCTCGACGTGATGCTCGGCTGTCATGTCGCCGCCGAACTTGCCACCGCTTATGGACAGCCCGCCAATAACTCCGGTCTCGTCTCGATTCAATTCACTTTCAAAGGCGAGGCCGCCCACGCCGCCGGCGGTCCGTGGAAAGGGCGCAGCGCCTTGGACGGCGTGGAACTCATGAACGCTATGTGGAACATGAAGCGGGAACATCTTCGCCCCGAACAGCGTTCCCACTACGTCATCACCAACGGCGGCGATCAGCCCAACGTGGTCCCGGAAGAGGCCACGGTCTGGTACTACTTTCGCGAACAGGATTTCCCCCGCATCAGAGAAATGCAGGAGTATGGCGCAACTATGGCCAAGGCCGCCGCGATGGCCTCCAGCACTTCCGTCACCCAGCGAGTCGTCGGCTCCGCCTGGCCCTATCATCTTAATAAGGTCGTCGCCGAAGTCCAGCAGAAGAATATCGAAATGGTCGGCATGCCAAAGTGGTCCGAAGCCGACCAGACACTCGCCCGCGAACTTCAACGCGAAGTCCGCGCTCCCAAAGTCGAACCGCTTCACGAAAAGGTGAAACCCCTCGAAGCCCCGCAACCGTGGAAAGGCGGCGGCACCGATGACATCGGCGACATCTCCTGGGTCGTACCTATGGTCTACATGCGCTTCCCCGCTAACATCCCCAACCTTCCCGGCCACCATTGGGCTAACGCCGTCGCCATGGCGACGCCGCTCGCCCACAAAGGTTCCACTGCCGGAGCAAAAGTCCAGGCCACTACCGCGCTCGATTTTCTGCTCAAACCCGAACTCATCGCCGACGCCTGGAAGTACTTCCGCGAGGTCCAAACCAAAGACCTGAAGTATCAACCGCTAATCGCCGACACCGATCGGCCCGCCATCGAACTCAACGCCGAGCGAATGGCCAAATACCGAGAGCAAATGCGCAAGTTCTACTACGACCCCGCGAAGTTTCCGACCTACTTGGAGCAACTCGGCATCACGTACCCAACCCTGCGAAAGCCCGCCGCTCCCCAATAGATTAATCGGTTTTGCGCGTTTCATAGCGGTGACAGTGGTTTGAATACTATGATGTACCCTATGGCGTCAGTATTGAGAAGTTTGCCGGCCGTCCTGGCTGGAATGGTCCTGGTTTGTTCTTGCGGCGACTCCAAGCCCGGCGAAACGAAAATGGAGACTCCGGCGTTGGATCCCGCCGCCGTCGCTTCCGTCACCGGCAAGGTGACATTTACCGGCGCCAAACCCGCGCCGAAAACAATCAGCATGGACGCAGTCCCCGCCTGCGCCAATCAGCATAAAGGACCAATCCTCGTCGAGGACACGGTCATCAACGCCAACGGAACTCTAAAGAACGTCTTCGTCTACGTCAAGTCCGGCCTTCCCGCGCGCCAATGGCCCGTCCCGCAAACGGCCGTTTCCCTCGACCAAAAGGGCTGTATTTATACACCTCGCGTGCTTGGCGTAATGACCGGCCAGGACTTGGACATCACCAATAACGATCCGTCGATGCACAACGTCCACCCGATGCCGAAGAACAACAAGGAGTGGAACACTTCCCAGGCTCCGAAGGGCGAAAAGATGAGTAAGCAGTTCGACAGGGAGGACATCATGATCCCCTTCAAGTGCAACGTGCATCCCTGGATGAAGGCCTACGTGGGCGTCGTCTCCCACCCGTTTTTCGCTGTGACCGCGGAGGATGGTGAATTCTCCCTGATTGGCCTCCCGCCTGGCGACTATACGCTCGAAGCCTGGCACGAAAAACTCGGGACGCAGGAAATCAAAGTCACCGTCGCCGCCAAGGATTCCAAGACCGCCGACTTCGCTTTCAAGAACTGACCCTACCGGAAGTTTTTGATCGGCATGATGTCCGACCCTTGCGGTGGCGAATGGGTGAAAAGGATCGTCATCCGGTCTGGGGCCACGGACAGTTACAGCCCAACCGAACCGTCCACGACACACCAACGATACGGTCAGTACCACCGGCAAAGCGGTGGAATAGGCCTTCATTTTTCGACCCGCGCCGCCCGATGTACTACGTTCCATCTCTAAACACATGAAACGCGCGGGAGACAGCGGTGTCGTCTACGACTATCTTTTCCGTGCGGCGAACTGGCATTGAATAGAACGGCGAACCGCGGGGCAACTTGATGTCGAAAAGCGTTGTCCCCGTCTGACAATTCCTGCGCCACAAATCGGCCTGTCCTGGTTACCTGCTCCGCGTTTCCTCCCTTGGTCGGCATTCGGAAAAACTCGGACCTGCCGTTGGCCTCAGACTTCCTTTGAGTAATCGCTTAAGGCTGCGCGCGATGCGCATCGCGCGCCAGTCGTTTCCCGGCGAGTGATTTGTCACGACCGAGTCCGATCCGAGTTCCACGGAGATCGGCGCCGATTGCCGGTGTTCACGATTGAGCTTCGGTCCGGTTTCCGCGCGTACCCGCGCCAAATCTCCGGTTATGAGTCAACCCGTGACGCCTAGTTAGATTGATACCCGGCTCTTCGCAATTTCCATTATTTTGCCGTATCCAATGGTTCCACCTTAACCGTCATCTCAGCGCCCTTATTATTGTTGTAGAAGCGCTGCCAGGCATTAGGAACGGGGAGGACCGCATCGTTGACGAAGAGGTATAGCTTTCCCTCCCGGCGCGCAGTGATCTTACTGGTCATGGTGTAGGTTTTATCGCCCGCGGTGGAACCATCTTCAGGACTGAGGACGTACTCGTCGGTCCCCGTTTCTCCGATGCGGGCGATGGGTTTGAACCAAGGCTCGCCCAGATGACGGCGGAAGAAGAAAGCCGCCGGGTGAATCCAAGGCATCTTCTCACGGCCAAACCCACCCAGGCCAGCCTTGATACTCCCATTGTCCAAGTATTTACTGGGGTCGCCGACCGTGAGAGTGATCTTATAGTTTTTTCCCGCCTTAATCTCGAGATTCGGATCGATATATGCCCAGCAGGGAGAGTTTGCTGGAAACGTATTAGGAGGGGAGCTACCCGGGGCGGGATCATTACACACACCACCGAAGGAACTGAACGACTTGAATAGCAGGCGGCTGGTGGTTCCTGCCAGCGCTACCAGGGCGATCACGGCGAAAAGTGCCGGTAATACGCGCCTCTTCATCTGCCGGAAAAACCATTGGTAAACGCGATGCGTGCGGATGACGAACAGCGCATTGGTGGGTATTGGAGCCACGTTACCGGCAGTACCAGGATTCTGGATTCTTTCGGTCCAAAGGCCGCGCATGTCGTCGAAGATTCGTTGCTGAATGCGGTTCCCTATCTTCAGAAGACCGACGAACAAAACAAAGGCGGCCGCCAAAGGACCGGGATGACTCCTGTAAGCCGCGAGCCACGGATCGAGAAAGCCCGGAAGCAGCGCTCCAGCCCAATTGATTAGAGGAGAGATAACACAAACCCGGCCCTCGCACGCCTCAGTCGTGTCCTGGTGCCACGGGAATGTGACCAGGTAGCCGGCGACCACGATGGACGCAAAATAGACGACCCGTTTCCGCCAGACGTGATCCCAAATCTTCTCCTGCTGGTTGACTCGGCTTTTTGCCTGGTCGGGATGCTCAAGCACTGCGATGCTGTCAACGATGTCGCCGTTTTTCTTGACGACCGCGTATGTGAGCGGGAGTCCGATGGGGGCATAGCGGTCGACGCCTTCCTTAATTCTATGAAAGACACTTTCGTGGATTTTCGGGCGCGGGATGACGACGGGACTGGTCTTATCTATAGTGTCGCGGGAGAGGTCGGCGATTTTGCGCGGAAGATAGCGGTAGAACCCTCCGAGGCCCCGGCGCGAGTCATAAACCTTTCCGGGAGCGCCGGCGTTCGACAGGAGGAGGAGTTCCTTTTCCTCCGCCGCCGGGTTCATCGAATCAAGGGAAATTTTGGGCCTGAAGAGGATCCCGCTAGCCTGGGCTTCCCTCATCATCCATTCCAGCGAGACGTAGGCGAGCGCATCGTCCGGGTAGCCGCCGCCAAGATTAGAGTGCATACCGGCAAACCACACCTGCGAGACTCGTTCTTCGCGGATGTTCTTAGTATGTTCGTTGCGGCCAGGTTCATTCTCTTCGTTGAAGAGCATGGGGTGAAAAGTGTTGCGCTCATCGTCGAGGGCGACGGCGTGGCACAGGCGGCCGATCTTATCAGGCGGCTCGCGGTCCTTTGGGTAGAGGCGCCAAAACCAGTTCAGGGCGCGGGTCAATTCGTCAATCGGGAGGCCATAAGCGGCGACCGTATCCCACACGCCGAAAAAGGCGATTCGCGGATAGGGATGCTTGTCCTTTCGCGTGCGGTAGTCCTTATCGCCAACAAAAAGATCGCGGATGGCGCGACCGATTTTGTCGAGCGGGATGTCGGCGGAAAAGCGCTTGCGGCGGTATTCGCGGAAAGCAGTCTTGGCGCGCTTCAGTAGGCCGGCGTCAGTGGGATCGGAAACAAGTCCTTCGTAGCCGATGAGACCGGCCAGCGAACGGACCGTGAAGGCCCCACGGCTGAATCCGAAGCAGTAAACTCTGTCACCGTCGTTATAGTTGCGGCAAAGAAACGTGTAGAGGTCCAGGACGTTCCGCTTGAGTCCCCAGCCGAAAGCGCCCCCAACTATGGAAAGGGGCTTGAAGGAGGAACTGCCGACCCCATCGTCGTAGAACGCGATTTGCTTTTCCGGCCGGGATAGGTCAAGGGCCTGGTAGAGCCGCCAGACATTGGTCTTGGCCAACTTTGCGGCGCTGTTACCAGTGCCATCGGACAACAGGATGATGTTCTTGGGCATTTTGGAAGCCTCCATTCGGCTCCGATATATGAAGTAGGCTATAAGTTAGACTAAAAAGGCTTACAACGGGCCCTTTTGTCGCATCCCGGCGGTGCCTAATTTTCCTGCTATGCAGATAGATTTTACGTCAGGAGCCGTTTCGAGTAAAGCAAAAAAGCGTCCATTCTGCGATTCGGCCAGTAGGGCAGGCTCGGCAGCGCTTCGGGGGCAGGAAGTGCGGCAAGTAAGAGTCGGCCCTCCCCACAATTTTTATTGTAAAACTAGAATAATTCCATAAATACGATAAACTGGTCCTAGGAATGCGCGCAAACTTCAAGCTCATCCTCGCGATCACGACAGCCACTTGCGCTCTGGCTGCCGTCGTCACCGGCGCTCACCTGACTAGCTCCAACACCATGCCCGGATTGAACTTATCTCTCTGGAAAGGCCTCCACCGGGGAATCTCGACCGCCGCCGCGATTGGCGCCATCGCCCTGGCCTTCACCGTAACCGGCCAACTCCGCGCCTGGCTTGCCGGGTCAGTGCTCTTCGCAGCCCTTCCCGGTGGCCTCCTGGAAGCTAAAACCGCCGCCGGAATCGCCGGAATCGCCCACGCCATCAGCGCCTCCGTGATGACCTCCGTCTGCGCCGTCGCCGCCCTCCAACTTTCCTGGCGAGGCGCCGCAGCCACCGTTCCCGATGAAGGCTCGCCATCGCTCAAAGCCCTCGCCCGCGCCACTTGGATCGGCCTGCTCATCCAAACCGCCCTCGGGGCACTTTTTCGCCATCAATTTCTTGGACTTCTGCCCCACGTGGCCGGCGCTATGCTCGTCATGGGAATGGTCATGTACGCCGGGATCGCCGCGTTCTCCACCGAAAACGCCCCGGCGGCGGTCAAGCGTCCCGCACTCACCCTCCTTATAATGACCGGCGTCCAGATGCTCATCGGCCTCGGCGCGTATTTATACCGCATCGAGTTCCGCGAACAAGCTACCGGACAGGCCGCCATGTTAACCTTTACAGTGATGCATGTCGCCGTCGGAGCGCTGACGACGGCCTGTTCCGCGTTGATGGGAATGCAAATATCGCGATACGTTCGCACGGGCGCGGTGGCTCAATGAAGCACTACATCGCCCTCACAAAGCCTCGCATTACCTGGCTGATTCTGATGAGCACCGGCATGGGCTACTACTTCGGCCTCACCGGAGCCGTCGACATTTGGTTGCTCTTGCACACCATCATCGGCACCGGACTGATAGCCTCCGGCACCGCCGCCCTAAACCAGTGGTACGAACGCGATGCCGACGCACGCATGCGGCGCACCGAAAGACGTCCGCTTCCCGCCGGCCAAATGAATCCCCGCAACGCCTTGTTATTCGGCCTCGGTTTATCCCTCGCCGGGTTTTTCGAACTTGGACTTGGCGTCAATTGGCTCGCCGCCAATCTCGGCCTATTCACCCTGGCCACCTATCTCGGCATCTATACGCCGTTGAAAAAAATCTCGCCGGTTTCAACCACACTCGGAGCCGTCCCCGGCGCCATGCCGCCGCTCATCGGATTCGCCGCCGCCAGCGGAACGCTTACAGCCGAGGCCTGGGCACTCTATGCAATTCTCTTCTTCTGGCAGTTCCCCCATTTCTACGCCATCGCCTGGATGTATCGCGAAGATTACGCGCGCGCCGGTATCAAGATGCTTCCCGTTGTCGAGCCCGACGGCGAATCCACGGTCCGTCAAATGCTGCTTTTCTCGGTGCTGTTGATCCCCGTCAGCCTCGCGCCTCGCTACCTCGACATGACTGGCGACTTCTATGCCGCTGGCACGCTCGCCGCCGGCGTGGCCTTCGTCGCCGCCTGTGTCCGCATGTCGAAGGACCGCACTTTTCTGAAGGCGCGGAGCGTCCTGCTCGTCTCCGTCATTTATCTGCCAGTCCTATATGGGTTGCTCCTCCTTGACCGCCCGCGTCTTTAATAGGCGCGAATGGCTCGCTGCTGGGCTGCTGGCCGCGTCCTGCGCCCGCCCGAAAGCGCTCCCCATCTTTAATACCGTCCCGCCCTTCCATCTGACGTCTCAATCCGGCGCGAGTTTCAACAGCGCCATGCTTAACGGCGCTCCCTGGCTCGCCTCATTCTTCTTCGCCTCGTGCAACGGACCCTGCCCGCGCATGAACACTGCCATCCACGATATTCAGGAACAAACCTACGCCTTCAAAGGTCTGAAATTCGTCTCGTTCACCGTTGATCCCGAACGCGACACCCCCGAGATCCTCGCCGCCTACGCCAAGCGCTACAAAGCCGACCCCGCCCGCTGGTTCTTCCTCACCGGCCGGCGCGAAATCATCAGCACGGTGGCTAAGGACGGTTTCCAGGTGGGGGCGCTCGACATCGCGCAAAGCCACTCCACGCGCGTCATGCTCGTGGATGGCCAAGGCCGGGTCCGCGGACATTTTCCCACTACCGAAAAAGAAGAATTCGACGCGCTGCTCGCCGGCATCTCAGCTGTGTACCAGGAGGCTTCGTAATGGAATTGCGGGATTTGCCGGCCGTGAACGCAACGCTTAACGCGACGGCGTTTGTGCTCCTCCTCATCGGCTATCGCCTGATTCGCCAAGGCAAGCGCGAAGCGCACAAGAAGGTGATGCTTGCCGCGTTCACTGTCTCTTCCATTTTCCTGGCCTCGTACCTTTTCTATCATTTCAATGTCGGCTCGGTTCGCTTCCAAAAGGAAGGCCCCATCCGGACCGTCTATTTCGCCATCCTCTTAAGCCATACCATCCTCGCCGCCATCGTCGGCGTCATGGCGCCCATCACGCTCTTTCGCGCGCTTCGCGAACGCTTCCCTGCCCACGCCAAAATCGCCCGCATCACCTTCCCAATCTGGGCCTACGTCAGCGTCACCGGCGTGATCGTCTACTGGATGCTCTACCAATTGTGATATTCCTGCATAAGTGAAATCGATCCTCCTCGCCTTCGCCGCCGCGTCGCTCTGGGCCGCCGGCCCGCCCAACATCGTCATGATCCTCTCCGACGATCACGGCTGGCGCGACTATGGCTTCATGGGCCACCCCCATGCCAGGACGCCCAACATCGACAAACTCGCCGCCGAGTCGTTGCTCTTCACTCGCGGCTATGTCCCCGCCAGCCTCTGCCGCCCGTCGCTCGCGTCCATGATGACTGGCCTCTACCCGCATCAGCACCTAATAACTGGCAACGATCCTCCCGGCAACGCGAAAGATCCACAAAGCCGCGCCGCCATGGTCTCCCTCTTCAAGAAGTCGAAAACCATAGTAGGCGAACTTAGCGCCGCGGGCTATGTCAGCCACCAGTCCGGCAAGTGGTGGGAGGGCGAATGCACCTGCTGCGGCTTCACCGAATGCATGTCGCACGGCGACGTTACCCGCGGCGGCCGCCATGGCGATGTGGGCCTCCAAATCGGCCGTCAAACCATGCAGCCCGTTTTCGATTTCGTCGACCGCGCTGCGGGCAAGCCGTTCCTGCTCTGGTACGCGCCCATGATGCCGCACACGCCGCACAATCCGCCGGCGCGTCTGCTCGACAAGTATTCAAAACTCCCGACCGCGCAGGCCAAGTATATGGCCATGATCGAATGGTTTGACGAGACCATCGGCCAACTCGTCGCCCACATTGACAAGAAAGGTTTGAGCGAAAATACCGTATTCATCTACGTCGCCGACAACGGCTGGGTCCAACTGGAAGGGCAGCAGTCACTCTACGCCACCCGGGCGAAACTCTCCCCTTACGACGCCGGACTCCGCACGCCGATTTTCTTCCGCTGGAAAGGCAAAATCCGGCCCCATCGCGACGACAAAATATTTGTCTCCAGCCTGGACATCGCCCCCACCATTATCTCCGCCGCCGGTCGCAAGCCCCCCGTCAATTGGCCCGGAATCGACGTCCGCGACACGAAGAAACTGGCCGCCCGCCAGACGCTGTTCGGCGCCAACTTCATGCATACGTCCATCGATATCGCCAAGCCTGCCGCTAACCTCAAATACCGCTGGGCCATCCGCGACAACTGGAAACTGATTCTCCCATTCGAACCCAATCTGAGCCAGGCCATCTGGGAAGGCCGCCCCGAGACCGCATGGGGAACTGAGCCCGAACTTTATGATCTTGCCGCCGATCCGGGCGAAAAACAAAACCTCGCCGCCCAATATCGCGACGTAGTCGAATCGCTAACCAACGCCATCGACGGCTGGTGGAAAGTTCAGCCTCTCGACCGGCGAAGTCCCTGACTAGAACTGCAGACGCAGGCCGAGCTGGATCTGGCGGGCGGTGGTGATGGTGTTGCGGACGGCGCCAAAGGTCGAGATAGGGCCGGTGGTGGTGGAGATTGCCAGAATGTTCGGGGTGCCAAAGTTGGCGCGATTGAAGAGATTGAACGATTCGACACGGAACTGCAGGCGCGCCTGATCGTTCCATTTCGCGAGATCGAAATTCTTCAACAACGACAGATCGAAGGTACGAAGGTTGGGGCCAATGAATGTGCCGCGGCCGAGGGCGCCGAGTTGCCCGGCCGGAGAGAGAACGAACGCGGCCGGGTTGAACCATTGAGTGGGGCGGCCAAGAACAGCCGATTCATGCGTGAAGCCGGGCGCCAGACTGGGCCGGTCCTGGCCGAGGCCCGGACCAAGCGACGGGAACCAGGCGGAGCGGGAGCGGTTGCCGCTGACGAAAGCGGTGAGAGGGCTGCCGCTTCGCATGTTCGAAATGCCCGCCAATTCCCAGCCGGAAAGGACCGCCTTCGTAGCCCCCGTTGCGGCGCGGAAGAGCGGAATGTCCCAGTGAAAGTTGGTGACCCAGTTGTGTTTGGCGTGATAATCGGCGAGGCCTTTGTTGTAGCTGAAGCCAGGGAATTCGGGCATGGCGGAGGTGGTGCCATTGGTAGCGTCGGAGAAAAACGTGGAGGCCTGGGTGGTGTCCAGGTTGCGCGCAAACGTGTAGGAGCTTTGGAACTGCAAATCACGGCCGAGGCGTTTACGGACTTCCATGATCCCGGCGTGGTACCAGGAGTTGCCGTCGCTCGATTTCAACTCAATCGTAGTGTAGGCGGGGTTGCGGCGCGGAGCGCCGACGGGGAAGATGAGAGTGCCATCGGCCTGGCGGACAGGTTCCACGATATTGACGTCATTGGAACGTAGAAGATGAATGCCGCGCGAGCCGACGTAGCCGAGCGTAAGGACGACACCGGCGGGCAATTCTTGTTGCAAATTCAGATTCCACGTCTGCATATAGGGGTTCTTGATGTTCCACTCGACCGGGCGAATAGTGTTGCCCAGACCGCGCTCGAAGGGCGGATTGGGGAAGGTGGGGTTGGCGATACCCACGCGCGGAGTAAAGGGGGGATTGGTGACGGTGACAATGAGCGTCTGCTGGCCGTTGGTGTTATAGATGAGTGCATAGCCGCCCCGGACGGCGGTCTTGCCGGCGCCGAAAACGTCCCAGGCGAAGCCGAAGCGGGGAGAAAAGTTCTTTTTTGTGGGGTTTTGATAGAGTTGCCCGGAGCGCGGCGCGGAGTCGGTAAACAGATTCAGCAGGGCGGAATCGCGACCGTAGATGTCAATGGGCATGGTGGCGAATTCATAACGGAGGCCGGGATTAATGGTGAGCCGAGGATGAATTTTCCATGAATCCTGGAGGTAGAAACCCATCAGCGTGAAGCGCCAGTAGCGGTCAAATTGACCAGCGGGCGACAGCCCCAGGAAGCGGGCGGGAGTATTCGTCAGGAACGAGCGGAGATCGTTGAAGGTGAACGTGCCCAGCGAAAACGTGGGGTTGACCATGTTGTTCTGGTAGCGTTCGGCGAGCATTCCGGCTTTCAGGAAATGGCGGCCGCGGGTTAGGCTGGCGCCAGTTTCAAAGCCGTAAACATTCTGGGTTAGCCGGAGATTGGCGGAAGCCTGGGGACCGAAGCGGGGCATGCCGCCAATGTCGATATTGCCGGTCAGGCCGCGGCCGGGAACAAACTCCGGAAGCGGCGTGGCGGTGTTGGCTTCCACATTTTGAAATGTCGTAGTGCGGCTGAACGAACCGCGGAAATGCAACAGGGTCCGGGCGGAAACGACGTGGCGATACTCGGTGGTCAGGAACTGGTTCTTAGAAAGGAACTGGCGAGGGAATTGCGGGAAGTCCGTGGGGAGAGTCTGCACTGCGTCATCGAAAGTGTAGCGGGTGAAAAACTGGCCGGAGTTGCCAAAGTTGCGGTCATAACGGCCTTGCACAAAGTGCTGATTGACGGATTGGGCGAAGCCAAAGACGTAGTCGGCAAGGCCGCCGCCGCGCGAGTTGCCATTGGCGCGTGGGATTTCATTCAGGAACGGAACAACGGCCGCGCTAACCGGTACGGTGGCGCCCGGCAGAATTCCTTGACGCGCATTGTCGTCGGGGACGGCGGAAACAATGGTGCGGCCGAGACGGTCACGAAGGCCTTCATAGGTAAAAAAGAAGAAGTCCTTGTCGCGGCGAATGGGACCGCCCAGGCTGCCGCCGAACTGATTTCGCTTGAATTCAGGGCGTTTGGAAGGGTCAAAGAAATTGCGAGCGTCGAAGTTGTCGTTGCGGTGAAAATGATAGAGACTGCCGTGCAGGGCATTCGATCCGGACTTGGTGAGGGTGTTGATCTGGCCGCCGGAGTTACGGCCGAACTCGGCGGAGTAGTTGTTCACTTCCACGCGGAATTCGCGAATTGCTTCGACGCCAAGGACAGTGCCGGCGGCGGATCCGGCGGGGCCGTTGGTGAAGTCGTTTTGGGGCGTGCCGTCGATGAGATAGACGTTGGAACGTGGGTCCTGGCCGTTGATGCTCATGCCGAGACCGTGGGCTACTACGGAGCCGCCATCGCGATGCGGGTAGGCGACGACGCCGGGCTGCAATAGGGCCAGGTCCGTGTAGTTGCGGCCGTTAAGAGGGAGATTGCGCATGGCGTTTTCCGAGACGAGATAGCCGAGTTCGGAGGTGGCGGTGTTGACTTGGGATCCGGAGGCGACGACGGTGATCTCCTGATCCACGGCGCCGATCGCGAGATCCAAATCCACTTTGACGGTTTCGTTGACGGTGAGGTCGATTCCCTTGCGAAGGAGAGGCCGGAAGCCGGAAGCTGTAGCGCGAATCTCGACGGCGCCGGAACGCAATGCGGGGACCAGGTAAACTCCGTCCCGATTCGAGACAGCCTTCCGCACCAAGCCCGTTGCCGTTTGCGTGACGGTGATTTCAACGCCCTGGACAACGCCGCCAGTGGCGTCATGAACTGTGCCGGTAAGCGTTGCGGCGGTTTGCGTGAAGGCGCTGGCGGACCAAAACACTGCGATTGCGGCGATCCGATGAAAATACAAAAACACACCTCAGTCCTCTCAGGTTAACAAAGCCTCACGAGAGACCCTCCCCCGAAGGACGTCTTTGAACGGCGTTTAGTAACGTATCCTGGCTCCACTGTACACTTGGACATGCGCGTATTCTGCCTACTTCTATTGGGTATGACGTCCCTCACGGCTGACAATTGGCCACAGTGGCGCGGGCCGGGAGGTAACGGCATCTCCGCGGAGAAAAACTTTCCGGTGGAATGGAGTCCGGAAAAGAATGTTGTTTGGAAGACGGCGATTCCCGGAAGGGGGCGATCGTCGCCTATAGTTTGGGGAGATCGCGTCTTTCTGACCACTGACGTTGAGGCGGGCAAAGCGGAGGGGAATCAGCCGCCGAAACATCTGTGGAGCGGCACGCCGTTCCGGCATCCGGACAGTGTTGGCGCCGATGTCCGGCACAAATTAGTGCTGCTGTGTTTGGACCGCAAGACGGGGAAGATTTTGTGGCAACGGATTGCGTATGAAGGCGTGGTGTACGACGAGCGGCACAAGTCCGGCAGCTATGCGGCTCCGACGCCGGCGACGGACGGTCAGGCGGTTTACGCGTTTTTTGGCGCGGAGGGATTTTACGCATACGACATAGATGGGAAGGCGCTTTGGAAGTACGACCCGGGGAAGATTCAAACCGTTGGCATGGGGCCGGGGGCATCGCCGGTGCTGGCGGGGGAGTTGTTAATTCTGCAGTGCGATTCCAGCGATCAGAAATCGAAAGTGGTGGCGATAAACCGCAAGAATGGCGAGTTGGTTTGGAAGACGGAACGTACGACGGATATGACGTGGTCGACCCCGATGCTGGTTGGTACGGAACTGATCACGACGGCAATTGACAGAGTGATCTCCTACGACGTGAAGACCGGGAAGGAGCGGTGGAGCGGGCCGGGTGTGAAGGGGAACGCGGTGCCAAGCCCGGTCTCCGGGAAGGGAATTGTGGTGGTGTCGGCGGGCTATCCCGACAAGTATGCGTGGGCGTTCCGCGCCGGGGGAGACGGAACGAAACTGTGGGAGTATTCGAAAGGCACGGCGTATGTCCCGTCGCCGATTTTCTATGGCGACTATGTCTACCTGGTCACGGACAAGGGATTGATAACGTGCCTGGACGCGGAGACCGGCAGCGTGGGGTATGAGGGGAAGCGGCCAGGGCAGGGCGCGCAGTTTGCCGGCTCGCCGGTAGCCTATGATGGGAAAATCCTTCTCACGAGTGAGGATGGAGAAACCCATGTGATTCAAGCCGGACCGGAGTTCGCCGTGCTGCGGACGAATTCGGTTGGCGAGCCGGTGTTAGCCTCGCCGGCAATCGCCAACGGGATGATCTTCATTCGCGGTAAAGATCATTTGTTCGCTATCGGCCAATGAAAATCCCCATACTGCTGCTTTTGATTTTCTACTACGCATTGCACCAGGACTTCTGGAACTGGACGACGGCGCGTCCGCTGATTTTCGGCTTCATTCCAATCGGGCTGCTTTACCACGCGTTATATGCGGCGGGCGCTTCGCTGTTAATGGTGTTCCTGGTCCGTTGGGCGTGGCCGGAGCGGCTGGAAGCCTGGGTGGAGAAAGAGCCCGAAGCGTGACGCCGACGCTGTTTGTGCTGGCGTATCTGGCGATTGTTCTGTACATTGGCATCTTCGCGTTTCGACAGTCGCGGGGACAGGCCGAGGACTACTTTCTAGCCGGGCGCGCGCTGGGGCCATGGGTGTTTGTGTTGAGCCTGTTCGGAACGCACATGACGGCGTTCGCAATCTTGGGATCCAGCGGACACGCATTCAATTTCGGCATCGTGACGTTCGGGCTGATGGCGTCGAGTTCGGCGTTTGTCGTGCCGATTTGCCTGCTGTTTTTAGGAACTCGGCTCTGGGCCGTGGGAAAGAAGTTCGGCCACATCACTCCGGTGCAGATCTTCCGCGACCGCTGGGAATGCGGGCACATCGGCACGTTGATCTTTTTCCTGCAAGCGGCTTTATTGGTGCCTTACATCGTCATCGGCGTGATGGGCGGAGGAACCACGCTGAGCGTGATTAGCGGCGGCCTGATTCCATTCTGGGCGGGCGGGTTGCTGGTGGCCGTGGTGGTGATGAGCTATGTATTCTTCGGCGGGATGCGGGGAACGGCGTGGGTGAACGCGTTTCAGACCGCGCTTTTTTTGACGTTCGGAATGATCGCGGTGGTAGTGATTGGCAATGGAATGGGCGGATTTTCTTCGATTGCGGAGCGGATGCTGGACGATACGAAATCGGCGCATTTGTTGACGCGGGAGAAGTTTTCGCCGCTCGCGTTTTTGAGCTACACGTTCAATCCGCTTTCGGCGATTGCGTTTCCGCACATCGCTATTTTCTGCCTGACGGCGAAGAAAATGACGCAGTTCAAAAAGACCGTGATGCTGTATCCGATTTGCATTCTGCTGATCTGGCTGCCATGCGTTTGCCTGGGGGTGTTTGCGAATCAGGCGCAGGAGATACCGGCGCTGGCGGCGAAGATCGATTTGAAAGCGTTGACGGGCCGGCCGGTGGTCGCCGATGACGTCATGCTGCAACTGCTTTCCCATTTTGCGCCGGAGTGGCTGGCGGGCATGCTGGGCGCGGGGATCATGGCGGCGGTGATGGCGAGCGACTCGCAGATTCTGGCGCTGTCCACAATGTTCACCGAAGACATTTTTGCGTTCTATGGCGCGCGGGACCGATTCGGACAAAAGGCGCAGGTGGCGACAGGGCGGCTGTTCATCGTGCTGGTGACGGCGTTCGCGTACTTCACGGCGTTGAACGCGAAGGCGAGTATTTTTGACTTGGCAATTCAATTCTCATTCGCCGGATTCTCCGCGATGATGCCGCTTTATGTTGGCGCGCTGTTCTGGAAGGGCAGCACGAAGTGGGGCGCGCTGGCGGCGACGATATGGGTAGCCGGTTGCACGCTGGCGCTGTTTTTCGCTCCCCGCGGGTTCACCGTTTTCGGCCTCTTACCGGTTGTACCGATGACGTTGGGGTCCGTATTCCTCCTGTGGTTCGTTTCGATTCTCACTCCGAAACCTTCCGCCAATACGGTAACCCGATACTTCTCTGTATAATGCTGGGAACACAAAATGGCTGCCGAAACGCAAAAATTCACTTGGGTACACTGGCTGATCTGCCTGGTCGCATCGATAGGCTTTGCCTTCGACATCTACGTGCTGCTGGTGCTGCCCCTGATTGTGGGGCCGGCCCTGATCGAGCTTGGCGGACTGAAGCCCGGCACTCCCGCCTACCTGGATTGGGTGGGCTGGCTGTTCTTTATTCCCGCCTTCGCGGGCGGACTTTTCGGCATGGTGGGCGGCTATCTGGCGGACCTTTGGGGCCGGCGTCGAGTGCTGGTGTGGAGCGTATTGATTTATGCGTTTTCCGCCTTGGCGTCGGGATTCGCAACGTCGCTCGAGTGGCTGCTTTTCTTCCGTTGCCTGACGTTCATTGGAGTCTGCGTGGAGTTCGTGGCGGCGGTGGCGTGGCTGGCGGAGCTTTTCCCGGAAGAGAAACAGCGCGAAAAAGTTCTGGGATACACGCAGGCGTTTTCGTCGATCGGCGGGTTGCTGGTGACTGGGGCTTATTTCATAGCGGTCACCAACGCCAACTGGTTCCCGGAGATTTATGGCGGACATTCGGCATGGCGGTACACATTGATATCCGGCGTGCTGCCGGCGATTCCGCTGATTATAATTCGCCCGTTCCTGCCGGAGTCGCCCGCGTGGGCGGCGAAGAAGGCGGCGGGAACATTGAAGCGGCCGAGCTTCGTGGCCCTGTTCCAGCCGCAGTATGCGCGAACCACCTGGGTAACGATGATCATGTACGCGGCCAGCTACGCGGCGGCCTTCGGCGCGATTCAGCAGATTCCGCGGATTGTACCGGGGCTGGCGGAGTTGGCTGGGATGGCGCCGGCCGCAGTGCAGAAAGTAGTTTCCGGCGTGCAGTTCTGGCAGGAGATGGGCGGCCTGGTCGGGCGTTTAGTGTTGGCGGTATTGGCCGTGCAGATCGTCAGCCGCCGATTGTTGATTCGCATTTTCCAAATCCCCGGCCTCTTCATATTGCCGTGGGTTTTCTTTGTCGCCAGCGGAACGGATGTGCAGACGCTCCAGTGGGGAATTGCGATTGTCGGGCTGTTGACGGTGGCGCAGTTCAGTTTCTGGGGCAACTATTTGCCGCGCGTGTATCCGACTTATTTGCGCGGAACAGGCGAGAGCTTTGCCGCCAACATCGGCGGAAGGATGTTGGGCACATCGGCGGCGCTATTGACGGTCCACCTGGCCAAAACGGCGCCGGGCGCGGGTCCGGCGGCTAAGTTGGCATACGCGGCGGCGATTGTGGGAACTGGCGCTTATTTGATCGGTTTCATTGCGAGCTTCTTCCTTCCGGAACCGCCGAAGGATTTGCCGGAGTAGGGGGGCGCGAGGCAGACCGCGGTAAGATCGATAGGCTCCATGCGCCTTCAACGTAGATCCGCCAGGAGTGCGACAGTCTTGGGTGCCCACTTCGATAGGCGCGCAAGCAGATCGGCGATGCTTACACTTCGGCCCACTGCCTGCGCCACAAGCTTCTGCGTGAACAGGTCTTGGTTGAGATGAAACTGGTGTACCAGAAAGTCGTCAGGCGTCGCCACGTCGATGTCGAAAGGGCTCACGGATTCCGGCGGAAAGTGCTTCACGTTCTCCGTGACGATGGCATTCGCGCCGCAGCGGACGGCGGCGGCCAGGACGTGGCGGTCCTTCGCGTCGTTCGTCATCGACGCGACAAGGATCTCGTACCCACTGACATTAGCGTCCTCGAAGACGTTCTCCATCGCCGTGACGCGCCGGTCGGCCTGGGCCGAAGTGTAGCCAAGGCGTTGGAGCGTGGACCGGAGTTCCCGGAGGATATCGTCCAACCACTTCGGACTGTAGAACGCCGGATCTTCGGCCAGCCGCAATAGCGTGTCGCAGAGCGGCATCGGCGCGAGAATGCAGGTGTCGAGAACCGCGATGTACTCGTTACCCGGCGCGATCATCAGCCGGTTCCAGATCGTAGAGACCGTCTTCGGCTTCCGCACGAGTCAACTCGTTCAGGATCCGGCCGCGCCTTGAATCCCGTTTGGCTTTGTACGCAAGGATGTCGCGCACGTAAACACGCCTGTGAGTCCCCACCATGTGATGCGGGATCTCGTCGCGCTCCAGCAACTTAATAAGGAACTGGCGCGAAACTCCGAGCATGAGTGAAGCCTCAACGGTGGTGAGGTGCGCGTCATTCTCCACGATGGCGACCGAATGACCTTCGCCGAGATCCGCGATGAGCGTAACCAAGAAGTCGTAAAGAGACGCGGGAAGATTTTGCGTCCTGCCGCCGGGGCCAACCAACTTGGCCCGGCTACACTGGATCTTCCGGTAAAGCTCCAGCACTTGTTTTTGATCCGGATTGGATAGAGCGATCAGCGTATTGGCGCTTTCCGGCGATGGCATGGATTCTCTCCTCAAATCGAGGTTACGATACAAGTGCTATAAACGCTATATCTATCTACGTCAATCCATGATCCGGCAGCGAGCAAACGCAGCCGCTACACTTATAGAATGCGGTGGTTCTTCGTTCAAAATTTTGGCTACCGGGCGCGGCTGGCGACAATCACCGCAAACCTACGCCGCGCACATCGCGAGAATCCCGACGAGCGAATGCAATTTGCGCGATCCTGCGCGGTCGTACAACATTGTTGCGTAGGAGTTATGTGCTGTTAATCTTGGAACATCCGCGAAGGCCTATTACGCTTCCCGAGCGAGACCCAGTTTCACTTTTCCATCAGGAAATACGGCGTACATTTCCAGCCGTCCGCCCATCGCTTCAACGAATTTTTCGAGCGTACTGAGATAGACATCCGTACGTTGCTCCAGTTGTGAAACCGCCGCCTGCGTCATGTCAAGGGTCTTTGCGAGCTGTTGCTGAGTCAGGTGGCGGGCAGCCCGCAGTTCGTGCAGCGGCATCTCTTTGAGCTCACTGACCTTTGTAGTCTTTGGCACTGTCTTCCTCCATATTCTCGGCAAGGTAGTTCTCGTGAAGCTGATCTGCCGACGCCATTTTCTTTTAATTCCAGCGGTCATGCCCGGTTTAGTCGCCGCCCAGCAGCGGAAGCGCCACGCGGCGAGGATCGAAAATGTAGAGTACCCGGTAGGGGTGCCCCTGGCGTTGCACCCGCAGTTCGCGCATAGCGGAATATCACGAGACGCTCACCCCGCTGCTGTCAGGAAAAGGGAGATGGGGAGCACGCTGCTCCAGCGGCAAAACGGCCCTCTCGACCGAGATGCATTCGGGTTCGGTGAGTCCGTTCCACCAAGGCTTTGAATTCATCTGTGACCTCGCCGTCCCACGCCACGGTGTCATTATAATGCAATACTAATATAAGTCAAAAGTTATAATCGTGAGATTGGTGATCGGAGGTCTGGCCGCCAGCCGAAGCTGGGTCGCAGCCGTTACACTTATAGGGTGCGGAAGTTTTTCGTTCAAAATTTTGGCTGCCGGGCGACGCAGGCCGATGGGGCGGCGCTCGAATCGCTATTGGGTCAGCGGGGGATGGATGCGGCGGGCGACAGGAACCAGGCGGACCTTGTCGTTCTAAATAGTTGCACCGTGACGGCGGCGGCCGATGACGATTTGCGGCAAACCGTGAGGCGCGTGCATCGCGAGAATCCGGACGCCCGGATCATGGTCACCGGTTGCTACGCGCAACGGGCGCCAGAGGAAATTGCGGCATTGCCGGGCGTGGCATGGGTCGTCGGCAATTCCGATAAGACGGCGATACCGGATATTGTGGCCGAAGAATTGGGGCATTTTCACGGGCAGATTCATGTTCACGATATATTCGCGCAACACGAATTTCTCTCTGCGCCCATTGCGGACGCGGCGGGTGACCGGGCGCGGCCCAACTTAAAAATCCAGGATGGCTGCAACAATCGTTGCTCGTTTTGCGTGATTCCGTTTGTGCGCGGGCGCAGCCGGTCCATGTCGGAGGTGCAGGTGTTGGAGCAGGTGCGCGGGTTGGCGCGGAACTATCGCGAAGTGGTGCTGAGCGGTGTGAATCTGGGGCGATGGGGGCGCGAGCCGGGCTCGACGATTCGGCTGGCGGGACTGGTGAAGCGGATGCTGGATGAGACCTCGGTGGAACGGCTGCGGTTGTCATCAGTCGAACCGATGGATTTCACCGACGAGTTGCTGGGATTGATGGCTGAGTCCCCGCGGATTGCCAAGCATGTGCATGCGCCACTGCAGTCGGGGTCGGACACGGTATTACGGCGGATGCATCGGAAGTACCGGCCGCGGCATTACGCCGACCGCGTTCAGAAAGCGCGCGCATGGATGCCGGATGCGGCGATTGGCGCTGACGTCATGGTGGGATTCCCTGGGGAGACAGCGGCTGAATTCGAGGAGACGTATCAGTTCATCGATACCCTGCCGTTTACGTATCTGCATGTGTTTACGTACTCGGCGCGGCCGGGGACGCCTGCGGCTGCGGCGCCGGGTCAGGTGCCCATTCCGATTCGCAAGGAGCGAAACCGGCGGCTGCGTGAGTTGGCCCAGCGGAAGAACGCGGCGTTCCGTTTGGGCTTCGTCGGCAGGACGCTTTCGGTGGTGACGTTAGGCCAGGGGAAGATGGCGCTTAGCGACAACTACCTGAAAGTGGAGTTGCTGGCGGAGTCAATGGACAACGTGCTGCGCGATGTGCGGATTGGCGGCTTGAGCGAGGCGGGCCTGCGGGAGTTCGATCCGTTGCGAGTGCTTTAACGAGTGTCCTCCAAAGTGCTTGCCGTAGGCCTTTTAGCGAATTCCAGCCGCTTTAACTTGCCGCTGCATCTTGCGAGCGCTGTAGACTCCCACGCAATAGCCATATACCAGTAGTTTCGTCATCATGCGCGGATCGTAAGGCGGTTGGCCGCGCATTTCCTTTTCGTACACGGCGTGGATCGACCGCAAATCCAACTAATCCACCACGTCGCTTACGAAATACGCCAAGTGCTTTTCGGGGAGCCAAACCCGCAGACTCGGCGGCGGCAACAAGTTCCGCTCAGGCTGATAGGGTCGGTAGCCCTTCGAGATAAGACATTATGACCCGATTCTGTTTTATTTGTTCCTTCAAAGTGACGGAATTCTCGGACAGGCTCCTAGGAATGGGACCGATGGCTTTCGACCGCGGCTAAAGTTCGCGCCGATTCTCCATCGATTTCGACATCGAAACTTCGTCGGCGTATTCCAAATCGCTTCCCACCGGAATGCCCATGGCGATACGAGTAACACGCAGGCCGAGGGGTTTCAACAAGCGCAACAAATAGGCGGCGGTGGCCTCGCCTTCCACCGTCGGGTTCGTGGCAAGAATGATCTCTTTAGCATCGCCGGACTGCAGACGCTGGAGCAGATTTTTAATCTTCAACTGTTCCGGGCCGATGCCGCGCAAAGGGCTGATGGAGCCGTGCAGCACATGGTAAAGTCCGTCGAAGCCGCGCGTGCTTTCAATGGGGAGGATATTGGGCGCTTCCTCAACAACACAAATCATGGATTGATCCCGATTGGGGTTTGAACAGTAGGGACACAGATCGCCATCGCTGACGTTGTTGCACACCGTGCAAAGACCGAGCTTTTCCTTAACATCGACCACAGCGCGGGCGAGCCGGAAAGCGTCTTCCTTAGTGGCCCGCAGCAAGAAGAACGCAATCCGCTGCGCCGATTTCTGTCCGATTCCCGGCAAACGCCGGAACTCGTCCACGAGCCGGGATAAGGGTTCGGCAAAGTCAGGCATGGAGTTATTCGGTTAGAACAGGCCGGGCGGCAGGCCCATGCCGCCGAGCATTCCGCTCATCTTGGCCTGCGACAGGTCTTCCACTTTTTTGTAAGCCTCGTTCAGGGCGGCCATGATCATATCCTGCAGCATTTCGGCGTCGCCGGCCGCTTCAGGATCGATTTTGACGGCAAGACATTTCTTGTTACCGTCCATTTGCACGGTGACCATGCCGCCGCCGGCGCTGGCCTCGACGCGGATGGCGGTAATGTCTTCCTGCAGCTTCTGCTGCATCTTTTGGGCCTGTTGCATCATGGCCTGCATGTTTCCGGGCATTTTCATAAGTTCCTCCGGGGGTGACTATTCTTTCAGATCGCGCACTTGGCGAATCTGGCTGTCTTTGAAAGTTTCCTGAAAGCGCTTAACCATGGGGTGGGCCATGGCGCGCTGCGCCACTTCGTCCTCGCGGGCTGAGGCGGTGGCGGGCTTAGCGGCGGGGGCCGCTGTTACGCCGCCCTCAAATCGCAGACGGACACGCTTATTGACGCCGATCGTGGTGAGAAGCTGTTGCAGTTCCTTTTCTTTGAGGGAAAGCTGCAACTCCTCTGGAGCGACGATTTCCACTTCGGCGGGGAGTTCGTTTACGACGGACCCCTCAATGGCGTCGGCGGTGTATTTCAAACCAGCGTCCGATAGAGCCGCGAGAATGCGATCGCGGAGCGAACCGCCATTGTTGGGCGGTGGAGACTGTTTGGCCGCGGGTGGGGCCGGTTTGGTTCGCCACGGAGGCAAATCGTCGAAACTGATCGGTTCGGATGTAGGGGAGACGGCTGGCACGGGAGCGGCGGTGATGATAGGCTTCGGCGCCGCGGGAGGCGGATTGGGAACGGATTGCGCCGCGCCGCCGAGGTTCGCCAACGCTTCCTCAATGCTGGTCAACCGGCCGGCATGGACGAGTTTCAGCAGCCCCAACTCCAGATGCAAACGCGGCTGAAGCGAATACTGCAAATCGCGGAAAACATCGAGCACGATTTGCAGATAGCGCGTGAGATCTTCCTCGCTGAACCGCTTCCCCACCTCGACCATCTTCGACTGTTCACTCGGCGAAGCGGCGATCAACCGCGTGCCCGCGCCGGTGATCCGGGCGACGAGCAAATTCCGAATGTGGCGCGACAACTCCCGGCAAAAGTGCTGCAGGTTCGCGCCGCTCCGGTCCAATTCCGCCACGATTTCAAGTACCCGCGTCGAGTCGCCCCGTTCAACGGCGTCAACGACCTGGTCCAATCCATCAAGCGCAAACAGGCCGAGCAGCGCCCGAACTTCATCGGCGTTCAGCGTCGTGCCGCAGCACGCAATCGCCTGATCGAGCGCGGACAGCGAATCGCGAACGCTGCCCTCGCCGACCTGCGCCAGCACGGCCAACGTGTCCGGATCGGCGATGATGCCTTCCTGCTGGCAAATCCATTCCATGCGCGCCACCAGTTCGGCGAAATCCACGCTGCGAAACGTAAACTGCTGGCAGCGCGAGGCAATGGTGGTGGGAATCTTGTGCGATTCGGTGGTGCAGAGAATAAAGACGACCCACTCCGGCGGCTCTTCCAACGTCTTCAGCAGCGCGTTGAAGGCCTCATTCGTGATCTGATGCGCTTCGTCGACGATGAATACCTTGTACCGGTCGCGGGCCGGGCGGAAGCGAACGCTTTCCCGCAATTCGCGCATCTCATTGATGCCGCGATTGGAAGCGGCATCGATTTCGATGACGTCCACCGCGCCGCCCGTCGTGATTTCGACGCAACTGGAGCAAGTGCCGCAGGGCGTGGTGGTGGGGCCGTCGACACAGTTCAGGAATCGCGCCATCAGCCGCGCGACCGTGGTTTTCCCGGTGCCGCGCTGGCCGCTGAAAATGTAGCCGTGGGCGATGCGCCGCTGCTTGATCGCGTTGTCAAGCGTTGTCTTTACGTGGGACTGACTGACCAGCTCCGAAAACGACTGGGGTCTATATTTCCGCGCTATAACCTGATAAGGAACTTTCGAGGGCTGGTTCGCGGAGCCGGTTTCCATAGTATTAATGCCAGGCCCCGGGTGATCCGCGGCACACGAGCTAAACCACTACCGTTGCTTCCTTCCGGACCTGGCGGGGTTTGCAGCCGTCCGTTGCACGAAGCCCGAGACCCAGCAATTCATTAGTTTAACATGGACGCCCCAGAACTCCTGCGTTCATCCGATTTCCGGAATGGAACGTACCAGCGACTGGCGGCCGCTAATTTCGAATTGCGGCAAGCCGAGGAACCATTTATGAAACTAACTACTTTATTGGCCGTTTTGGCCGCCGGATTTCTGATGCCCGCCGGGATCCAGGCGGAGACGGCCTTCGCCCTGAACGGGCGGAATATGCTGATTCGCATCGACACGAACACGCCCGGGTTCACCGATGACAGCAAGTTGATCCGCAGCTTGCAGCCTGGCGAGTCGATACTCGGCATCGACTTCCGTCCCGCCAATGGCATGTTGTACGGTCTGGGCAGCCAGAGTCGCCTGTATGTGATTGATACGGCTACCGGAACCGCCGCCGCCGTGGGCAGCGCGCCGTTCGCCACCGTCCTCGAAGGCACCGAATTCGGGTTCGATTTCAACCCGACGGTCGACCGCATTCGCGTTGTCAGCAATACCGGCCAGAACTTGCGGCTCCATCCCGATACCGGCGCCGTCGCCGCGGTGGACGGCCGGCTGAATTCGGATACGATTACGGACTTCAAGATCGTTGGCGCGGCTTACACCAATAGCGTCGCCGGCGCGACGACGACGGTACTCTATGGAATCGATGCTGAACTGCGGTCTTTGGTCACGCAAGTTCCGCCGAATGACGGCAAACTGAATCGCGTTGGCATGATGAATATCGATATGTCGGAAGTGGCGGGCTTCGACATTTCGCCGCGGACCGGCATGGCCTTTGTCGCCGCGCGCGTGCGCGGATCGGCGATGGCGGCGCTCTATGAAGTCAATCTCAATACGGGCGCCGCGATGCAACTTGGCGTTTTCGACCGGCTGGATCAAATCGGCGGACTTGCCATTCCCCCGCGCCTGCCATAGTTGCTAAATGACGGGGATGATGAGCCCGAACGTCAAGTAGCTGCGCAGTTTATCGGCGATGCTCTCGCCTTCCTGCAACTTGGCCCAGCGGATGGAGGACTTGTCACCCCGTTCAGAGAAGAATCCGACTCCCCCGGTGCGGAAGCGCGCGTCACGCCACTGATCAACCACACGGCCGCCAACTATGGTCAGGATGCGGTCGCCCACCGCCCGGACTTCGTACGAGTAGAACTGATCCTTGTCGATGGAGACTGGAATCGGGAAATGCTGACGGCGCGATTCCTGCCCTTGAATCACGGAGAAGCGGACGATTTCAGGGCGGGACATTCCGCCGCGTTCCGGGAGCGACAGCTTTGCGGCGTAGTAATTGTTGTGATTCGGTGCACGGACCACCCAGCCGAGCGATTTATTCTCGACGCGGCCCTCAAACTGAAAACTATAGTCGCCCAAATTCCGGGATTCGTCCCAGATCCGAAGTCCGCCGGGACGGATCAACCCATTCTCCAGCCGCCAACCGGCCAGCCCAGTGCCAGGCGCCGGCAGCCAATTCCGCAAACCGGATTGAAAGCGATCCTCTATTACCAGTCCACCGGGAGCCTTGGGCATGCGGTCGATTACCATGCCGACGACCCGGCCTACCGCACCCTGCCTTGCTTCCGCGCGGCTGTTCTGGCCAGACGGCGGACCACCGGAGCCGGTCTTTTCCAAAATTACCATCCCCGCAATTGCCACCGCCGCCAGCCCCAACACTGTCGCCGTGGAGCGCGACCCACTCCCATGCGGCTTTTTCTTCACCGGAACCGCGAACTCATCCGTGTCGCGCAAAACGTCAGCGACCGAATAGGTGAATTCGCCCATCTCGCGGAGCGCGCGAGCGGATCGGGCGGAGAAAGCGTTCCGGTGCTGTTTCGAGCAGAACTCTTTATCGACCAGGCGGTGTGTGATAGAAATTGGTTTTTGGCAGTAGCGGCAGACCATTTTGGCCCCCTCAGCTATTCTCACTTGATTCCGTCGAATTTGAACGTCAGTAGGTGACAATACCGGTGCTGCTCAGGTCATTTACCTACCAATTTGTTGCGAGTTGCTACACTGAGAAAATCTGCCGTTCCCCACGCAAACTCGCCACTGATGATCAAGTCTCTATATAGCCGTTGGATTAACGACTGGGAAAAACACTTATGCTTCCGTTCGACAGACCGTGTAGTCCGGCCCTTTGAATGGGGTTTGGACTGGGCGGAGCGCTGGCCCGTGGCCCATGACCTGCCCTATGGCGGCGAAGGGCCGGAAAAATGGCTGCTGGAATTGAACCGCCTGGCGATCGAGAAGAGCGATGAGTTCTTTGGCTATGAGCCGCCCGATTCGTTTAAATTGGAAGGCGGCTTCGTGCGGTTCCAATCGCCCGCGCAGAGCCCCCACCCGGTCAACAATGTGGTTCACGGCCAGTGGTTTCCCGCCGAAAAGCACAACGGCAAAGCCGTGATCGTGCTTCCTCACTGGAACGCGAGCCAGAATCAGCATGGCGGCCTCTGCCAGGGCCTTGCCAAGTTCGGGCTTTCAGCGGTCAGGCTCAGCCTGCCGTATCATGACTTCCGCATGCCAGCCGAACTTCGCCGGGCGGACTACGCCATGTCGTCGAACATCGGCCGGACCATCGACGCCACGCGTCAAGCTGTGATCGACATTCGCGCCACCATCGACTGGCTTTACGAAGCGGGCTACAAGCGGATCGGCATCTGCGGCACTTCCATTGGCTCCTGCTATGCGTGCCTGGCTTCGGCGCACGATCCCCGCATCAACGTCAATGTGTTCAACCACTGCTCCACGTATGTGGCCGATGTGGTGTGGACGGGGCACTCGACAATTCATGTGAAGGAGGGCCTGGAAAAACACGTCGACCTGGAGCAACTCCGCAACCTTTGGAACGCAATCAGCCCGGTGAACTTTCTGGAAAAACTGGCGCGGCACAAAGACAAGAAATCGCTATTCATCTATACCGAGTACGACACCACTTTCATTCCGCGGCTCTCCGAGGACATTGTGGGCGCGGTGAAGCGGCTTGGCATCGCGAGCAAAGTGGTCGTGCTGCCGTGCGGTCATTACACTATGGGTGAGTCGCCGTTCAAGTTCATGGACGGCTACCACATCATCAACTTTCTGAAGCGAAACCTGTGATCGATATCCCATCGCTGCTGCTCTTGATTTCGAAATGGAACGACCCCGCCGATGGCGAGGCCGAGAAGAGCCGGGAGTTGTGCGACAGCCTCTTGCGGGAAACGCCCGCGCCATTGTCCCGGAGTCAATTTACGCCCGGACACATCACCGGAACGGCGTGTATCCTGCACCCTTCGCTAAATGCGGTACTGCTGGTCCATCATCGTAAGCTGGACCGCTGGCTGTTGCCGGGCGGGCACGTGGAGGCGGGTTTGGATGGGCACGTGGCGGAGACAGCGCGCCGGGAAGCGCAAGAAGAGGCCGGCGTTCAGATCGACTTGGTCATCCCGCCCCGGCTGGTTGGCATTGATGTGCATGGCATTCCCGGACGGAAGAAAGAGCCTTTCCATTTGCACCATGACCTGATATTCGGGTTCCGCGCGTTGTCGGAGCATTTCCTGGCTTCCGAAGAGGTTCGCGGGTTGATTTGGTGTCCGCTGGAAAATTTTGACCGCTACGGCTTGCCAACGCCAATTCGCCGCGCCGTGAAGCGCTCGATCCCCTGACAAATATTCGGGAACTTTTTGCGCGCGGCGCGGATACTCTAGGGAAAACGCATGTGGCAACGGTGGGCCTGGGCACAACACGAGACCGAAGGGGAGCCGAGCGACGAATTGCTGTTGGCGGCGATCGCGCGGGGCGAGGAGACGGCGTTTCTGATTGTTTACCGGCGCCGCCAAGCTTCGATTTATCGCTACGCCTTGCACCTTTGCGGAGACGCCGATGTCACCGCCGAGACCGTGCAGGAAACTTTCATGGCGCTGCTGCGCGATGCCGTCCGTTTGGACGCGACGCGTGGCACGGTGCTGGCCTGGCTGTTCGCGGTCGCGAGGAATCAGGTCCTACGCCAGTTGCGCGCGCGGAACCGGCATTTGTCATTGGAAGACGAGGACCATTTTGAGCCTGTGGCATCCGGCTGCGTGCTCGCCGACCTGGAGCGCGAACAGCTCGCCGGCCGCCTGCAAGAACTTATGGAGACGCTGCCCGCCGCCTATCGGGAAGTGCTGGTTTTGTGCGATATGCAGGAGCTTTCGTACGAGGAAGTGGCTTCCATCGCGGGCTGCCCAATGGGCACTGTACGCTCCCGTCTGCACCGTGCGCGCGCCATGCTGGCCGGAAAGCTGAGACCGCTAGTGAGGTATTCATCATGACGCCGGACCGGAATCCGATCTTGTCTTACGACATCGAACAGCGCCTGCGGGCTTTGCTCGCCGCGGCTGCGGAGACCGACAGATTACAAACGCCGGTGCGTGTGGAAACGGCGCTGGTCGCCGAACTGCGACGGCGGAACCGGCGGATGCTGGCTGGACGGATCGCCGCTGTCGGCACGTTGGCCGCAGCTGTGCTGCTTGGGTTGTTTCTGACGCGGCCCGCGGCGCCGGTTGCGCCGACGCCGATTGCGGCAAGCGCACTAATTGAAAAATTAACGCCCGCGCCGCCCGCGGCCACCGCGATTACGAACGCCACCGCAAAACGGCGCCGCGCCCCAAGACCGGTGGAGCGCCGGGTGGCGGCAGTCGAGCGGTCCGAGTTCATCCCCGTTGGGCCCTGGCAGGCCATGGAGCCGATGGAACGAGGCAGCATCATCCGCGTGAGACTGCCAAAATCGTCCCTTCCCGGCTTCGGAATTCCGGTCAGCGCGGACCGCTGGCACGAAAGCATACCCGCCGACATCGTGTTGGCGGAAGACGGCAGTATGCGCGCAGTCCGTTTTGTAAATACCAGGCAATAGCTTTTGAAAGGAACCATAATGCAGAAGGCATTTCTATTGACAGCCATGACGGCGGCGGCGCTACTCGCGCAACCGCCCCAGATCGTGGAGGAGAAGCAGGTGCATGTCATCGCCCGGCCGGGCGGCCAAGGGCCCGGCGCGGGAACCTTCACCTTTATGAGCGCGGAGGCGAGCTTTGAAACTTCGCTCGTAAAAGGCGTTCCCTTTTCCGGCGATTTTGTGACGGAGGACGCCCAGACGCTGGCCGACGGGAACCGAATCAAGAGTGCGAATACCACTTCCTACGCCAGGGATGGCGACGGGCGCACGCGGCGGGAGATTACCTTCGATGCTATCGGCCCATTCTCTGGAGGCGCGGCGCGGAGAACGATTTTCATTCACGATCCGGTTTCTAAGATTGACTACGTTCTCGACCCGCAGGAAAAGACGGCGCGGAAGATCATTCTCGGCGCTATGGCGCCCGCCATAGCCTCCGCTCCTGGCAAAGAGGCGTCGGCGGCGGTCTTCAATCATCGTATTGAAGGGACGGCCATCGCGAGCACTGCCGTCATGGAGCGCATGCCCCTTCCCCCGGGGATCGTCATGCATGGCGGGGCCGGCGCTGTCGTTAGCCAACGCATAGTTACCGCCGGTGGCGCTGCCGCCGCCAACAACAACTTCAAGAACGAACCGCTCGGCAAACGCATGGTCGAAGGCGTGGAAGCCGAAGGCACCCGAACCACATTCACCATTCCCGCTGGCCAGATCGGCAATGACCGCGTGCTCGATACCATCTCCGAACGTTGGTATTCGAATGACCTGAAGACCGTAGTCCTAACCACGCGCAAGGATCCCCGCACTGGTGAAAGCAGCTACAAGCTCACCAACCTGCGCCGCGGAGAGCCCTCGCGGCAGTTGTTCGAATTGCCGCCGGACTACAAGATCGTCACTGAGGATATCGTTGGCCCCAACGTCATCCGGATGAGGACCGAAAAGAAAGAGGAATAGGGTTCCCGTTAAACTAAAGGGGTGATAAGTCTGCCGGATTTGTTGACTCACCCCGATCTATTCACACTGTCCAAGGGGCTGGCGGTACTCACCTCAATGATAACCCCGGCCCTTTTGCTTTCCGCTTCCGGCACGTTCATTCTTTCCACCTCGCAACGCCTGGGCCGCTGCGTGGACCGGATTCGCAAAATTTCCGAACAGCTTGAATATAAAATGGACCCGGCGACACAAAAGCCGTTGAGCCCGGAACGCATCCAGATGTTGCTGCGAATGCTGGATTACAGCGGCCGCCGGGCGCGCATTCTGGCCAGAGTGATGATCAGCTTCTATCTCGCCGCCGGGGCGTTTGTTTTCACCAGCGTGGCGATTGGCGTCGCGTCCATGTTGATCGAACGGCTCAGTTGGCTCCCGGTTTCGCTGGGGATCGTCGGGGCGCTGTTCATGAGCTACGGCGGTCTTCGGCTGATCTTCGAGGCCCGTCTTTCCGAAGAAAGTTTGCTCGAAGAAATTGCGTTCGTCGAGAAGGCGGCGGCTAGGCATTCGGAGGTTTCGGCGGCCTGACGGCTTCGTTGGAACGCTGTGGCCATCCCCGGTGTTCGCGCGTCTCCGTTTGTGTGGCCTCAACGCGGTTCACAGCCCGAATGCGGATTGTTTATAGTAGGGTGTGGGATAGAATCCATGACTCGACTTATCGTTCTCTGCCTCTGCTGCGCGCCCCTATTTGGACAACCCCCGGGTACGATCCAGACGATTGCCGGAACCGGTTCCGCCGCGTTTTCCGGCGACGGCGGTCCGGCGAACCGGGCCGCGCTCAATGTCGCGGTGGATGTCTCGGCCGACCGCGCGGGCAACATTTTCATCGCCGACCAGTTTAATCACCGCATCCGCCGGATTGCGCCCGACGGCAACATATCAACAGTTGCGGGCACTGGTGCGCCGGGGTTCTCGGGCGATGGCGGGCCGGCGGTGAACGCGCAGATCAACACGCCAACGGGCATCTTCGCGGACGCCGCCGGAAACCTGTTCATTGCCGATGTGGCTAACAACCGGATCCGTAAAGTGGGTGCCTCGGGCATCATTACAACGCTGGCGGGGAATGGTTCCAGAGGCTATAGCGGGGATGGCGGCCCGGCGATTGCCGCCAGCTTCTTGAACGCCGTTCGCGTGGCTGTCGACCCATCCGGCAACGTGTTCATCGCCGACCAGAGCAATCACCGCATCCGGCGCGTCACGCCCGCCGGGACTATCACGACGGTTGCGGGCAACGGCGCGGGAACTCCGGCCAACGGCGCGTTCTCCGGAGATGGCGGCCCCGCGGCAAGTGCGTCGCTCAATAACCCGACGGCGCTGGCGATCGATAATGCGGGTGTGCTTTACTTCTCCGATCAGTTCAATCACCGTATTCGCCGAGTAGCCCTCAATCAGACGATTACGACTGTTGCCGGAAATGGCGCCGTGGGCTTCTCCGGTGATGGAGGGCCGGCGGTTTCGGCGTCGCTGAACTTTCCCGGCGGCATCACAGCGGATGCGGCGGGCAACTTGTATTTCAATGACGACATTAACTACCGCGTTCGCCGCGTTATGACCAGCGGGACGATCGACACGATCGCGGGCTCCGGAACACGAGGGTTTACCGGTGACGGCGGGGCGGCTACCTCAGCCGCGCTAAACGGCAACTTCGGAATTTCGCTCGACCTGTTGGGTAACCTGTATATCGCCGATTCGACGAACAACCGCATTCGCGTGGTCTATGTGGCGGTGACCGGTTCGACGCCGGTCATTTCATCCGCCGGCATTACGAATGCGGCGAGTTTTGCAACGGGCGCCAGCCCCGGCGGGCTCGTCACTATATTCGGTACGAACCTAACGCGTAATTTGACGGGCATCGTCCAGAACGCCGGCGTGCCGCTTCCTTCCGCGCTTGCCGGTACCGGCGTGACGGTTGGCGGCAGGACGGCGCCGGTCTTCAACGTCGTGAACCTGAATGGGCAGGAGCAGATCAGCGTGCAGATCCCGGTGGACGCGGCTCTGGGTCCGGCCGTTCCGGTGGTCTTGAACAATGGATTTGGCACGGCGACCGCGCAGATAAATCTGACCGCGACGCAGCCTGGCCTCTTCACGATTGATGGCACGCAGGCGGCGGCGCTGCACGCCGATTTTTCGTTGATCTCGGCGGCGAATCCGGCGGCGGCGGGCGAGACAATTATTGTGTTTTGCACTGGTTTGGGCGCGGTGAATCCGGTGGTACCGACGGGAGCGGCAGCTAGTAGCAGCGTGCTTTCGACAACGACAGCCAACTTCACGGCGACGATCGCGGGACAGAACGCGGCCGTGGTTTTCAGCGGTTTGGCGCCGCGATTTGTCGCGTTGGGACAGGTGAATCTGGTCGTGCCGGCCGGTGCGCCTTCCGGGTCGCAGAATCTGGCGCTGACAGGCGGCGGCAACACGAGCAACGTCGTGAAGATTCAGGTTCAGTAGCCTCCCTATGGCTGGCGC
>ENA-ORBV01000836-ORBV01000836.1-microbial-mat-metagenome-genome-assembly--contig:-NODE-836-length-70223-cov-6.513415_pt1 | contig 70223 bp, 66 predicted proteins | sample MGYA00237777_ERZ505514 | MGnify/ENA primary metagenome ERZ505514 (study PRJEB26160, sample SAMN06269048) | microbial mat metagenome | isolation source: Oligotrophic lake microbial mat | place...
TTTAATGATACGGCGCCCACCGAGATCTACACCTCTCTATTCGTCGGCAGCGTCAGATGTGTATAAGAGACAGGTCGAGTAGGAACTTGTAGTCTAATAGACTACAAGTTCACGCGTGCGTCCTCAAACTGACTTGTCATCGCGAGGCCCGCGGCGGCGAGGCGTGGCGATTTATGCAGTCGAACCCACTCTCCACATGACTGGAGGCAAACTGAAAGGTGGTCGCCGATTCTTGTCGGGCCGTAGCTGGGCGAAGACTGATCCCCATCGGCGATAGCGCATCGGTATGGAAACCGACGCCCACCTACTGCAAGATTCCGGCTGAGGGTGATGAAGGCGGACTAAGACATCCTGATCCCAGCCCGTGGGGAGGGAGGCACGAGGAAACGAGCTGAACCTATAAGGGCGATTGGTATCAGGTAGCGACCGTTGCCCTTAACGGCCACGGGGAAACTGTGCCGCGAGTCGCACTGGCGCTTGGGGGCAAGCACCGCTACCGGCCACAGCCTCAGGCATCCTGAGCCCCGCCCGTGGAGAGAAAAGGCACGGGCAAACGAGCTGAACCTGTAACCAAGCATTGTCTCGCGAAGGGAAAAAGGAACCAAGGTAGAAACGCAGCTTACCCGAATGCCTCGGGTCAGGATGCCTGACGATGTGCGATCTCCGCCTTTGCTCTTCAACCATTCCACTTCACCAGCCGCGTGGCTTGGATCACGCAAACGCAGTCTTCGCCGTCGGCGGTGTACAGCCAGTGGAGGTCGAGTTCAGGGAATGCTTTGTCCATCGCGGCGCGGAGACCGCCGACTTCCAGAGCCACGATGCCGTGCTTCTGCAAGCGGTCGCGGGATTGGCGGAGAATTTTGCGGATGATGTCGAGTCCGTCGTCACCGCCGTCGAGCGCCATCAGCGGCTCGTTCTTGAATTCCGCCGGCAACCCGCGCAGCTCGCGCGTCGGCACGTAGGGCGGATTCGACAGGATCAGGTCGTACTTTACTTTCGGCACGAGATCGAAGACGTCGGAGCGGTGCAGCTTGATGCGCTTGAGCAGGGCGTGCTCGGCCACGTTGAACTTCGCGACGTTGAGCGCCTCAGGCGACAGCTCGATCGCGTCCACCTTCGCTTCGGGAAACTGGTGGGCGAGCAACACGGCGAGGCACCCGGAGCCGGTGCAGACATCGACGACGCGCTTCACGGGTTTTCCGGCGGGCAACCAGTGCAGAATTTGCTCGGGCAACAGTTCGAGAAAATACGAGCGCGGGATGATCACGCGTTCATCGACGAAGAAACGCAGTTCGCCGAGGAAGGCTTCGTGCGTGAGGTACGCGGCGGGGACATGCTCTTCGATGCGCCGGCGGAAAATCTCCGTCACCTTTGCGGTTTCACTTTCGCTTAGTTTGCGTCGGAGAACGGCAGGCTTGCTGTCGAGCGGCAGGTGCAGCGTGTGCAAGAGCAAGTAGAGCGCTTCGTCGTGCGCGGAAGTGGCCACTTGCCCGAGCGCGAGCTGGTGCCGGGCGTATTGCCGCTCGGCCCATGTGAGCCAGTCGCCCAAGGTTTTCCTGGTCGCCGTAGATTTAGTTTTCTTGCCGAGCCGCAGGCTGGGCGAGGGGCGGACGCCGAGGGTGGATAGTTTTTTCGCTGCCATGCTTCAGCTTTTTTTTGCTTCGACGACCGTGTGCTCGTGATTGCCGAGGTGTTCGCGGCAATAGCATTCCTCGCCGGCGCATTTGGAGCAATACCGGAACTCGACCTGCGGGTGCGTGAGATCGGTCTTGCCGCATTTATGGCAACGGTGCCGTGGTTCATCTTCGTCTTTCGGTGCACTGACTTGACGCGTTTGCTGCGTGATGCGGCGCCGTCCCGAACGCAGCCACCGCACGAGGTCGCTGGCGAAGAACACGAGGAAATTGCTGATCGAGGCCAAAATCATTACCCGAACCGGCCAGCTCCCCACGACCAGCAGGAAGCCGTAATACAGCCACTGAATCAGGGCCAACCATTTCATTTTCACCGGAATGATGCCGTAGATCGAAATTTCGAAATCAGGATTCAGCCAGGCGAACGCCAGAAATACGCTGAGCAAGATGTAGGTGTTCGTAGAATAAACCCCGGGGGAAATAAACGCTCCTGCGGTTGTCAGGGCCCAACCAATGATAAGGTAGGCATTGAAACGAAACTCCCCCCACGAATGCTCCAGCGCGCTGCCCATCAGATAAAACATATACAAACTAAAGGCTAGGAAGATAGCCCGCAACATCGTGAGCGCGCCGGCTGGCGGCACCACCAGATAGGTGATCAACCGCCAGACTTCCCCTTCCTTCACCGCGTTCGGCAACAAGCTGATCCGCTCAAGATCAAATTGCGCGAACATCGCCAACCCCAAAAACAAGATCTGCCCTATCACCAGATAGAGCGAAAGGTTGGGAATAGCGAAGCGGCCGAGGGTGCGTTCGAGACGAGTGAGCAGTGACATGTCTCCTTACTTCTCCGCTTTCGGGGCGAGTTGGTCGAGCAAAGTTTGCTTGTCCTCGGCGAGTTTGGGATCGCTCACGGTCTCGAGCACCGTGCGGGCTTCGTCGAGGCGACCGAGTTTGATCAACACGTTGGCTTTTTGCAGGCGGAACATGTGCCGCAGGGTCGTCGAGACGACCGGGCGCAATTCCAGGGTTTGCCAGACGGCGAGGGCTTCTGCCCAACGGGGCGGTTCGATTTCGTAAAACGCCTTGGCGTACTGGTACGCATAACTGATATCGGCGGGCGCCAGATCGGCGGCGCGGCGGAAAGCCTCGATCATGGCTTTGTCCAGCCCGGCCTGAGTGAAATTGCCGTTGGTCAGAAAATCATCCCGCCCGGCGAGCAATAACTGGCCGAGGTGGAAATGATAGAGTGGCTCGCCGGGCGTCAGATCGGTGGCGGCGATGAGGTAGGGCAAGGCCTCGAGCGGTTTACCGTCCTCGGCAATATGTTTGGCGAGCTGGTTTTTGACGAGGGCGATATTGGGGTCGAGGGTGTTGGCTTTGAGCAGCATCGCGACGGCCTGCTTGGGGTTATCGACCTTCCCCAGAAACATGCCGTAGGCGATCAAAGCCGGGACGAATTTCTGGTTCTTCTGAATCAGGACGTCGTAGCTGCTGGCGATCGACTGGGCTTCCCCATGAAAAACGCCCTGGTCAAATTGGTCGCCGTCTTTTTCCGCCTTGGCGAAAAGTTCGCGTTCCCGTTGCACGATATCGCGCAAGGTGCGCTCGGCGAGCGTGTCGTGGTGTTCACTTTCCGGCGGCGCTTTTGCCGCCGGTTGATCAGCAGCCGGAAGGCGGGCGAAAAGGCAGGCAGCACTGGCGAGAGCGAGCAGGGAGCGGAGTTTCATCGGGCGTTGGGACACGAGTGGCGGAGAATCGTTCGACGTTGGGCAGAAATTACCCGACGGCCACGTTTTTTTCTCACGGAGTGACCTGCGAGGGAACCCGTCAGGTAGCGGCGGTTGCCCTCAACCGCCAATCACGGTGGATTATCTTCTGCCAAGCCGTTGAGGGCACCGGCCCCTACCCCGGATCCATCACACTCAGATACAATCAGGCCCCACGCTATTTCCCTAAATATTCCTACCTGTCATTGCGAGGCCCGGAGCGACGAAGCAATCCAGCGAGCTGGATCGCCACGCCAGCCTTCGGCAGGCTCGCGATGACAAGAAAACTTATGAAATATCCGGGCTACCCGCAAAGTCGAATGATCCTGAACTGTTGGTATTACTGGACCTCTGTTCGGCCTCGCCTGCCAGCAGGCTCCTCCCTCAAGGCAACCCAATCACGGCACCGCCGCCGGAACCTTCTTGATCCCGAGCAGGCGCTTGAAATCGAAATTCACCCGCAGCTTCGCGCTCAATCCGATATCGTTGCCATCCGGCCCGTGGCTGAGCCGCAGCCCCAGCCCGAGCAACCATTTGCTTTGCGACCCCAAAGTATATTTCGGCGGGATCACCCAGATCACACCGGGCTTCAGCGAATACCCATCGCGATGCACCGCCGAGGTCAGCCGCGTCGTGTCATAGGTCGCCTCAAGTGTATACGTCAGCGGGCCGCGCGCATAGAGCACACCACCCGAGAGGTTCACGGAATCGTCGCCGAGTTCGTTTTTGTCCAACTGACCCTGCGTGGTGGTGCGCGTTACGTCGTCATAACTAAGACCCGCGAAGACGTGCCAACCGGGATGATGCTCCAGCGGACGCGCAATACTGATAAACGGCATGAGGTGCCGAAGGCCGTCGGTCACGTCCACCGGCGGCTGACCGAGCGGTCGCAGCCAATCGATGCCGACCGAAGTATCCCAGCCGAGTTTCAACGCCTCGCCGATATGATACTTGGTCCCGAGATGCAGGGTGGAAAATCCTTTTTCGTCAAAAAAACTACCCTGTTTAATCCGTGCGTGAAATACGCGTCCGCTTCCGCCATGGCTTCCCACGCCTTGGTCAGGCCGTAGCGAAACCCGAGCGCGGTGCGGAGGTGATCGCGCTTGGTCACGTCGCCCAGATGCGGATGAATAATAAACCGCAGGGAGTTTTTCTTTTCGGTCTTGGGCAGCGCGCTGTTGAAAATGCCGCGAATCCGCAGGTCGTCATCCGAAGCTTTGCTCTTTTCTTCGGGCACCGCCGGGGCCTCCTCCGCCCGGCTTTAAGACCAGAGCAGACATCTTTAGAGCACCCATCTCAGCAGGCTTTTCATGAACTAAACGGATGCAGTTTTCAGGAGAAATCAAGGTTTCGCCAGAGCCGGCGGCGTCAACTTGGCCGCCTCGTCTGCGGTGATCTCGCGGTAGAGCTCGTGATCATAAAGATAACTGGCGGTCTGATAATACGCGATCGCTTCAGTGAGGAAAGCCTCGTCCACCGGTTTTTCGACCAAGACAAAATTTGCCGGATTATACACGTACTGGGTTTGTTGCCGCACGGGCTTGAGCACGATGAAGTCATTCCCTTTGCGCAGACCCAGCTTCTGATAGGTGCCCATCACCGAGTGGGTCGCGGCCGGGGCCACCTTGCGCACATCGTGCCCGAAGAAACGCGACGGGTAACTCCAGTTGAGCAAGCCGAGCAACGTCGGTGCATAATCCATCTGACTCGTGAGAGCCTGAATGTGTCCCGGAGCGATGAGCCCGCCGGGGGAATAAATGATCAGCGGGATGTGATAATTCTGGATCGGCAACTCCGTCTTGCCCGCACTGGACGCGCAGTGGTCCGCCACGATCACGAACACCGTGTTCTTGAACCAGGGCTTGCTCGCGGCGTCGCGCAGAAATTTTCCGATGGCGTAGTCGGTGTACTTCACCGCCCCTGCGCGACCGGAAATCTTCGACGGCAGATCGATCCGTCCCTCGGGAAAAGTGTAGGGCCGGTGGTTCGACGTCGTCATGACGAAGTAGTGAAACGGTTGGCCGCTCGCGGCGCTCGCGTCGGCTTCGCGTATCGTCCAGCGGAAAAGATCCTCGTCACACACGCCCCAGACATTGGCGAAGGTGATGTCTTCCTTCGGCACGCCCGTCCGGTCGATCACGCGGTAGCCGTTGTGGCCGAAAAAATAGTTCATGTTATCGAAGTAACCGAACCCACCGTAGATGAACGCCGTGTCGTAACCCTTCGTGCGGAAAACGGAACCGAGCGTGAACATCCCTTCGTTGCGCGGTCGCTTGATCATCGAGCGCCCGGGGGTGGGCGGCAGCGCGAGCGTGAGCGCTTCCATGCCGCGATCCGTGCGCGTACCGGTGGCGTAGAAATTATCGAAGACCAAACTTTTGCCCGCGATCTCAGCGAGATTGGGCGTGAGATGGGAGGCGCGGTTGAAGATGCTGAGGAAATCCGCACTCAGGCTTTCGACCGTGATCTGGATAACATTGGGATGCAGCTCGGTGCCGTCGTTACGGACGTAGCGCAACGTATCGTGGTCTTGCGGCCGCAGCATCACCGAACCATCCAACGTGAGATTTTCGCGCAGGCGGGCAAAGGCCTCGTCGACCGGCTTGACCGAATAGAATTCATCGTACTTGAGCACATTGTTCTTAAACGCCGAGAAGAGCGACCAGAGCCCGTTCTTCGCGAGCTCCCGGTTGAAGTTGTTTTTGAAATTCGGCAGCCAGTCGGACGACAGCCCGGCACCGAAAGCGATCGCGCCGATCAACCAGAGCGCTCCGGCCACGTATCGCGCCTTGGCCCGCTCGTGTTCGGCGTGGAGCCATTGCGCCGGCCAGCCGGTACGCCACGTCAGCCAAAGCCCGAAGACCGCAGCCGCCACCACCCCGGAGAGGATCGCGGGCAGATTGTAGGATTCGCGGATGTTGCCCAACACCTCGGTCGTGTAGACGAGGTAGTCCACGGCGATGAAGTTGAAGCGCACCCCAAACTCATCCCAGAAGGTCCACTCCGAAACTCCGCCAAAAATCAACAGGCCCCAGATCAGCAAGCCGACCCCATAAGCCAACCAGCCAGCCCCGCGCCAAGTGAAGAATCGCGCCGGGAGAATCGTCAGCAAAACAATCAACGGTAACGAAGCCCAGGCCGCCGCCCCGAGATCGTAGAGCACGCCCCAACCAAACGACGCCAGCAGGCTCAAGGTCCAGGTCACCTCATGCGCCGCCTTGATCAGCAACGCCACGCGGGTGAGCAGGGCGACGCCCAGAAACACCGCGAAAAACAACACCAGACCGCCCTGGCGGCGGGCGAGCAAACGATGGCAGAAATTAGGATTGGTTTGATTACTCAAAACAGAAATGGGGTAGATTATTTGCTCCGCGAAAAATGGTTTTCCAACCTGAAGCGATTTGTGGCCGTCAGTCAAAGACAACCCTGATACAGTGGGGGCATTCGGGCTGTACCGTGGTAGGTGGCGTGCTGGCCACGCCACGCGGCATTCTGCTGGCCAGCAGAACGACCGTGGTGCGGCCAGCGCACCACCACCACGGAGTTCGAGCCTCGTCCTTTCGTCGCGTTGAAAAAATACTTGCCACAGGCCCCAGCGTCGGCCTTTTATGCGGTCCCGATCTCTCATGATCCTCAACCACCATCATCACCACGAAGCCTAGCCTTCCCTGACCGGGGAGGCCTGATGTGCCTTTCCTGGGTGATGAATCGACTTTAAAACCCCGGCTGGCATGTCCCACCGGGGTTTTGCTTTGTCCACCTTGAAGCACCCCGGACTTCCCCGACCAATCATCGCATTTTTCCAAAATCCGTTCTCCCAACTTCCTCCCTTTCTCTCCTAGCATCCCACTTCCTCCTCTCACCCTGCGCCACCGCCAATCTCCCCTCTCCCATTTCCGATCTTCCATCTCCGATCTTCCATCTCCGATTTCCCTCCCATGCCTCCCGCCACCCTCCCTACTGATCGCCTCCGCCTTGCCATCCAAAAAAGCGGACGCCTCTCCACTGATTCCCTCGATCTGCTGAAAAGCTGCGGCATCAAGGTCAAAGCCCCCAAGGAGAAACTCCTCCTCCACGCCGATAATTTCCCCATCGATATCCTCTTCGTCCGCGACGACGACATTCCCCAGCTCGTGATGGATGGCGTGTGCGACCTCGGCATCGTCGGCCAGAACGTCCTCGAAGAATCCGCCCTCGAACGCCACAGCACCGGCGCGGCCAACGGCTATGCCGTTTCCCGTCCACTCGACTTCGGTGGCTGCCGTCTCGCCATCGCGATCCCCGAAGAACGCCCGTTCTCCAGCCTCCGTGACCTCGAAGGCCAGCGCATCGCCACATCCTATCCTTATCTCACCGGTCGCTTCCTCGCCGAGAAAGGCATCAAGGCCGAGATCGTTCGCCTCAGCGGCTCCGTCGAAATCGCCCCGCGCCTCGGCCTTGCCGACGCGATCTGCGATCTCGTCTCCAGCGGCTCCACCCTCGAAGCCAACCGCCTCCGCGCCGTCGAAACCATCTTCAAGAGCAAAGCCGCGCTCATCCGCAACACCCGCAATTTTACACCGGAAAAAACCCACGCCTTCGACATCATGCTCAGCCGCATCGACGGCGTGCAAAAAGCCGCCGACGCGAAGTACATCATGCTCCACGCACCCAAGGCCGCGCTGGCCGAGATCAGAAAACTTCTACCCGGCTCGGAAAATCCCACGATCCTCCCGCTCGCCGGCGACGACACCAAGGTGGCCCTTCATGCCGTCTGCCAGGAAGCCGTCTTTTGGGAAACCATGGAGTCGCTCAAAAAAGCCGGCGCCAGCAGCATCCTCGTGCTCCCCATCGAAAAAATGATGCTCTGACCCAACCAGCGTTCTCTTTCTCCTACGCCTAATCGTTCTCTCTTTTCCGACCGAGATTACGAGAACGAGTAAGATAACGAGAACGAGCCAAATATTTAGCCCAAACACTTTCACTCTTCCTCTCACTTTCACTCATCGTAGATGAAACCTCTTCGCTGGAAATCCCTCTCCGCCCGCCAACGCCTCGCCGCGCTGCAACGCCCGGCGCAGTCGTCCCGCGCGCAACTCGCCGCCACGGTGGAGGAAATTATTTCCACGGTCCGGCGTGAGGGAGACGCCGCGCTGCGCATCTACACCGCCAAGTTCGACGGCGCTGACCTGCGTTCGCTACGCGTGACCAAAGCAGAATACGCCGCCGCTGATAAAGCGCTGAGCTCCGCCGACCAATCCGCCCTCCGCACTGCTTACAACAACCTCCGCCGGTTTCATCTCGCTCAGCGTCCCGCGCCCATCCGCGTCGAGACGATGCCGGGCATCGTGTGCGAAAAAGTTTCCCGCCCCATCGAACGTGTCGGCCTCTACGTCCCCGGCGGCAGCGCGCCACTCTTCTCCACGGCTCTCATGCTCGGTGTTCCCTCGCAAATCGCCTACAATCCTATTCGGGTTCTCTGCACTCCGCCCGGTCGTGATGGCCGTCTCAGTCCATGGATCCTTTTCGCCGCGCAACTCTGCGGCATCACCGAAATTTTTAAAGTCGGCGGCGCCCAAGCCATCGCCGCCATGGCCTTCGGCACCGCCAGCATTCCCCAATGCGATAAACTTTTCGGCCCCGGCAATGCCTACGTCACCGAGGCGAAACTCCAAATTTCCCGCGAAGCCGCCGGCACCGCCATCGATCTGCCCGCCGGCCCGTCGGAAGTAATGGTCATCGCCGACAACGCCGCCGAGCCCGCCTTCATCGCCGCAGATCTATTATCCCAAGCCGAACACGGCCCGGACTCGCAAGTCGTGTTGGTCACCTTCTCGGAAAAATTCGCCGCCCGCGTGCAAGTGGAAGTGGAAAAACAACTCGCCGCCCTCCCACGCGGCGCGATCGCCACGCGCGCCCTGATGAACAGCCGCACCCTCATCGCCGTTTCCCCCGACGAAGCCGTGGACATCGCCAACCGCTACGCGCCCGAACATTTGATTCTCCAAGTCGCCGATCCGCGCGCGCTGCTGCCGGGCATCACGACTTCCGGTTCGGTGTTTCTCGGCGCGTGGACACCCGAGTCGCTCGGTGACTACGCCAGCGGCACCAATCACGTTTTGCCGACCTATGGCTGGGCGCGCGCCTGTTCCGGCCTGGGCCTCACCGATTTTCTCCGCACGATGACCGTCCAGGAAGCCAGCCCACGCGGCCTGGAAAAACTCGGCCCCGTGGTTGAGCGACTCGCGCTCGCCGAAAATCTCGCCGCCCACCAGCACGCCGTCCGCGTGCGGTTGGATTCTCTAAAAACTGGTAGGGCGAATCCTCCGGATGAGCCGCTTCGCAAGACGGCTCGTCGAGGACGACTCACCCTACCCCGACCATGACTCCCATCGAACAAGTTCTCGCCCTCGTCCGTCCCGAGATTCTCGCGCTCGCGCCGTACAGCTCTGCCCGCAAAGAATCCAAAGGCGGTAGAATCTGGCTCGATGCAAATGAAAACCCGGAGACGCCTTCGGTACACAAGCCGCTGCTCAACCGCTATCCGGACCCGCAGCCGGCCGAACTCATTGCCACGCTTTCTTCGCTCTATGGCGTCTCGCCGACCCAAATCTTGGTCACTCGCGGCTCCGACGAAGGTGTCGACCTGCTCCTGCGCACCTTCTGCCGCGCCGGCCAGGATGCGATTCTCATCACTCCGCCCACCTACGGCATGTACGTCGTCGCCGCCGGTATCCAGGGAGCGAAAGTCATCACCGTCCCGCTGATCCAGCAAAAAAACTTTGCGCTCGACCCCGATGCCGTTTTGCGCGCGGTCACCCCGGAAGTTAAAATTGTTTTTCTTTGCTCACCCAACAATCCCACGGGCGGACTGCTTGATCGCACCGCCGTGATGTCACTCGTGCACGCGCTCGCCCGGCGCGCCGTCGTCGTCGTGGACGAGGCCTATGTGGATTTCGCCGGCGTGCCCAGCCTCGCTGCGGAAATCACCACGTATCCCAATCTAATCGTCATCCGCACGCTTTCGAAGGCCTTCGGTCTGGCCGGGGCTCGCGTCGGCACCACCATCGCCGACCCAGCCGTGATCGCCGTGTTGCAGAAAGTCATCGCGCCGTATCCGGTGCCCACGCCGGTCCTGCTCGCCGCCCTCGCCGCCCTCACACCCGAAGGCATCGCCGCCGCCCGCGAATCCATCCGCCAACTCACCGCCGAACGCCAACGTCTTCTCGCCGCGCTGCCGCTGTTTCCCATCGTGCAACGCGCCTGGCCCTCCGATGCTAACTACATTCTCATTAGCGTCGCCGACTCCACCAAGGTCATGGCCGCCGGCCGCGCTGCCGGCGTGATCTGGCGTGTCCGCAGCAAGGATGTCCCGAACACGGTTCGCCTCACCATCGGCACCACCGAGGAAAACAACGCCACCCTGGAGATCCTGTCCCGTGTTTAATTTAGCCCTGTCTTTTGATTTTTGTAGGGCCGGCCTTTATGGCCGCGCCGCGTATTTCGTTTCACGCCTCGCAACGGTCCGGCCACAAGGGCCGACCCTACAAGAACGTTTCGTAATGATTCCTCTCTGCCGCCCATGAAAAAAATCCTCTTCATCGACCGTGACGGCACGCTCATCACCGAGCCCACCGGCTATCAAATCGACCGCCTCGACAAATTCGCCCTCGAACCCGAAACCATTCCCGCCCTACGTCGCCTGCGCGATGCCGGCTACACCTTCGTGATGGTGACCAATCAAGACGGACTCGGCACCGCCAGTTTTCCTGAGGAGGATTTTCGTCCGCTGCAAAACCTGCTGCTCGATATCTTGCAATCGCAAGGCATCACCTTCGAAGCCGTCCGGGTTTGCCCGCACTTGCCCGCAGATCATTGTGACTGCCGCAAACCCCAGCTCGGCCTCGTCTTCGATTATTTGCGCGACACGGCTTGGTCGCGCGAAAACTCCTTCGTCATCGGCGATCGCGAAACCGATCTCCAGCTCGCCATTAATCTCGGCGTAACCGGCCTCCTCTATAATCAAAAAACCGTCGGCTGGACGGAAATCGCCCGCCAACTCGTCGACGCCCCCCGTCGCGCCACCATCGAACGCATAACCAAGGAGACCACCATCACGGTCTCGGTTGATCTCGACGCCACCGGCCCCCTGAAATTCGCGACCGGCCTTGGCTTCTTCGATCACATGCTCGAGCAGATCGCGCGCAACGCCGGCATCAGCCTCGTCATCGAATGCCAAGGTGACCTGCACATCGACGAACATCACACGATCGAAGACACCGGCCTGGCCCTCGGCTCCGCCCTCAAGCAAGCGCTCGGTGACAAGCGCGGCGTCGGCCGCTACGGATTTGTCATGCCGATGGATGAAGCCCTCGCGCAAGTTGCCCTCGACCTGAGTGGACGCGCGTGGCTGGTGTTCGACGCCAAATTTCCCCGCGATCGCGTCGGCGAGATGCCCACCGAAATGGTTTCCCATTTCTTCAAATCAGTCAGCGACAACCTCGCCGCGACCCTAAACATGAGTGTCACCGGTGACAACACGCACCACATGGTCGAAGCCTTGTTCAAAGGTTTCGGCCGCGCCCTCCGTCCCGCCGTCGCCCGCGTAACCGGCGGCGATATTCCTTCAAGCAAAGGAGTGCTGTGATGTCATCTGCGATGACAAAATCTCAAACGCCAAACCGCCAAATGCCAAACAATCTGAATAACGCTGAATCCAAACCTGAATTCCAAGTCAGTCGCTCCGGAGTTATTTGGAATTTGGCGTTTGGCTCTTTGGAGTTTTTCCCATGCTAGCCATCGTTGACAGTGGTGGCGCCAACATCGCTTCCGTGCGCTTCGCACTCGAGCGACTCGGCGTGCAAAGCGAACTCACCGCCGACGTCGCGATTATTCGCGCGGCCGACCGCGTGATTCTGCCCGGAGTCGGCTCCGCGCCGGAAGGCATGAAGCGACTGCGCGAACGCGGCCTCGTGGACTGCGTGCGCGGGTTGAAGCAACCCGTGCTCGGCATCTGTCTCGGCATGCAATTGCTTTTTGATTCCTCAGCGGAAGGCGACACGCCTTCACTCGGCCTCATTCCTGGCCGCGTGGCTCTGTTGCCCGAGTCGCCCGGGATCACCGTCCCGCACATGGGTTGGAACAACCTCACCATCTGTCGTGACACGCCGCTGTTGCGCGGTTTCGACGCAGCCACGCGTTTTTATTTCGTTCACAGCTTCGCCGGTCCGGTGAACGCGTACACCCTCGCCAGTTGCGAACACGGCACGGCCTTCGCCGCCGTCGTGCAACGCGGCAACTTCTCCGGCGTCCAATTCCACCCTGAGCGCTCCGGCACCGCCGGCGCCCACTTGCTCAAAAACTTCCTCACCGTCACTTAACGCCCCAGAACACAAGTAACCCAATAGGTTACTTTGACTTTCTCTCCTCATGATCATTTATCCAGCCATTGACCTGCGCGGCGGCCGCGTCGTGCGCCTGACCGAAGGGAAATTCGATCAGGAAAAAACTTACGGCACCGATCCAGTAGCCGTCGCTCAGGGTTTTAAAGCCGCCGGAGCGGCCTGGCTGCATGTCGTGGATCTCGACGGCGCCAAGGATCCGGCGAAACGCCAGACCGCCCTCGTCGAGAAAATCGTCCGCGAAAGCGGCCTGCGCGTCCAAACGGGCGGCGGCATCCGCGAGGAAGCGCAGATCACGACCCTCCTCGCCGCTGGCGTCGAACGTGTGATCGTGGGCAGTCTCGCCGCGCGCCAGCCCGATCTCGTGCGCGGTTGGTTGAAATCCTTTGGGCCGGAAAAAATCATTTTGGCCCCCGATGTACGGCTGGATAACACCGGCATCCCCCGCATCGCCGCCGCTGGTTGGCAAGAAACCACCGGAGTCGCCCTCGATGATTTCCTCACCGGCTATCTGGCCTTCGGGCTCGTCCATATTCTCTGCACGGATATCAGTCGCGACGGCAAACTCACCGGTCCGAATTCTGCGCTCTACGGTCATCTCGTTCAGCGTTTTCCCACGCTGCAAATCCAAGCCTCGGGCGGCGTTTCGTCGCTGGATGATCTGCGCGTCTTAAAAACCACCGGCTCGTCCGGCGCCATCGTCGGCCGCGCGCTCTACGAAAACAAATTCACGCTGCAGGAGGCGCTCGCGTGCTGACCAAATCACAAAGACCAAAAGTCCAAATCACAAAAATGACCAAGTTTCCCCATTTCAAATCCTCGAACTTTTCAGTTCCGATTTTTGTTTGGCGTTTGAATTTTGGCGTTTGGAATTTTCTCCCATGCTAGCCCGCCGTCTCATTCCTTGCCTCGATGTCCGCGATGGTCGCGTCGTGAAGGGCGTCCAGTTCCGCAATCACGTGGACATGGGCGACATCATCGAGCTCGCCCAACGCTACCGCGATGAAGGCGCCGATGAACTCGTGTTCTACGACATCACCGCGAGCAGCGACGGCCGCACCGTATCCACCGATTGGGTGACGCGCGTCGCGAAGGTGATCGATATTCCTTTTTGCGTCGCTGGTGGCATCCGCTCACTCGATGGAGCCCGCCGTCTCCTGCACAGCGGTGCCGACAAAATTTCCCTCAACTCGCCCGCCATCGAGAATCCCGCACTCCTCGGTCAACTCGCCGCCGAGTTCGGCTCCCAGTGCGTGGTCGTGGGCATCGACAGCCGCCAGGAAAATGGCGACTACTTCGTGAAGGCTTACACCGGCAACCCCGATAAAACACAATCCACTCGCTGGCGCACCATCGACTGGGCGAAGGAAGCGCAGAAGCTCGGCGCTGGGGAAATCGTGCTCAACTGCATGAACCAGGACGGCGTGAAAGCCGGTTACGATGTCGCCCAACTCAAACTCGTCCGCGCGGTGCTGACGATTCCGCTCGTCGCTTCGGGCGGCGCGGGAGCGCCCGAACATTTCCGCGATGTGTTCCGCGACGCCGGAGTCGACGCCGCCCTCGCCGCCTCCGTTTTCCACAGCGGGGCCATTCCGATTCCGAAACTAAAATCTTACCTCGCCCAAGAGGGTCTCGAGATCAGATCCTGAAAATTCATTTCTAAAGCACTCAGCCCCACGAATGATCACGAATTGAAACCACCGAACATGCGGCGATCATCTCGATCGTTGCATAATTAGTGTCTATTAGTGTGGCTTAGTGGTTAAAAACAAAACGCTCTCTCGCTATGAAACTCCCGAAAATTAACTGGAAGAAAACCGACGGACTCGTGCCTGCCATCGTACAGGACGCCCTCACGCTCCAAGTGCTCATGCTCGGCTACATGAACGCCGAGGCGCTCAAGAAAACCTTGCGCACCAAGAAAGTTACTTTCTTCAGCCGCACCAAGCAGCGCCTGTGGGTCAAAGGCGAGAGCTCGGGCAATTTCCTCAAGGTCGTGAGTCTCGAAGTGGATTGCGACAACGACACCTTGCTCATCAAAGCCAATCCTATCGGCCCAACTTGTCACCGCGGCACGACGAGCTGCTTCGGTGACGAAGGCGCCACTGGCGTCGGCTTTCTCGGACATCTCGATCAATTCCTCGCCGAACGAATCAAGAGCGGCGACACATCCAGCTACACCGTCCGCCTCGCGCTCGAAGGCGTGGGCCGTGTTGCGCAGAAAGTTGGCGAGGAAGGCGTGGAGACCGCGCTCGCCGCCGTGACCGCGAACAACAAAGAATTCACCGGCGAAGCCGCCGATCTGCTCTACCACCTGATCGTCCTCCTCCGCGTGAGAAAACTCTCGCTCACCGACGCCATCGCCGTCCTGGAAAAGCGCCACGCGCCGAAGAAGTGAGGCCGGATAGCGCTCGCACGACTTGAATCTACGTAGTTTCGATTCGCCCTTGCCGGACGCGCAACACGCGATCGCATTGCTCGGCGAAACGGCGTTCGTGCGTCGCCAGCACCACGGTGATGCCGCGCTCCTTTACCAGAGAGCGCATGAGCGCGAACACCGTGTCGCCGGTTTTTTCATCGAGCAAACCGGTGGGTTCATCCGCCAGCAAGAGTCGCGGCGAATTCATCAGTGCGCGGCAGAGGGCCGCGCGCTGACGCTCCCCACCGGATATTTCCTCGATGCGATGCTGGAGCCGGTGGCCAATCCCGCCGCATCCGCCAACTCGCGCAGTTTCTTCGTCGTCTCGCCGGCCGGCCGACCGGCGGCCAGGGCTGGCACCCGGATGTTTTCCTCAACCGTCAGATCGGCGATCAAGTTGTGCAGTTGAAAAAAACCAATATGTCGGCGGCGCAGCTCCAAACGATCTTCCTCCAAGCGTGGATCAAAACCGCCCACGGAAATCTCGCCGCTATCAGGCACGTCGAGGCCGCCAAGCAAATGCAGCAACGTACTCTTGCCCGAACCACTCGCGCCCCGCAGCGCGACCATCGCGCCGGCGCGAATTTCCATGCTGACGCCGTTGAGCACCGGCACGCGGCCGGCATCGTAGGATTTTTTTAAATCACGACCACTGAGGAGGACTTCGCTTACGCGCGACCTCCATTGTAGTTTAATAGACTACAAACTGGCTCGGACGAAATGCGTGTCCGAACTGGTGGAACCCGGCCTCTGGACGGGTTAGCTTGGAACCCGGACGAGAAAGCGCGCCCGGAGGTCGCGCTCCACCTTGAATTTAAATTGCCCTTATTCATAGCGCCATGCCTCCGCGGGTTGGATGCACGACGCGTAGAATGCGGGATAAATCGCCCCAACCACCGCAGTGAAAAGCGCGGTGAACACGAGGCCAACAATCATGCCGAGCTTCACGATCGCTTGCAAGTAGCCTTGGAATTGCGGGGTGCGCTCAAAAGCAACCAGCGCGCCGTAGCCCAACAACAAACCAACCACGAGACCGAGCACGGCGATCATGATGGCTTCGGTCACAATCAGCGCAGCCACCTGCGCTTGGGAAAATCCCCACACGTGCAGTACGGCGATTTCGCGAATACGGCTGAAACCGCTGAGCCGAATCGTATTGGCGACCCCGAGTCCTCCGAGGAGAAACGCACAAAGCCCGACCGTCCACGCCGTGAGATGGAGAATCTTGAACTGAGTATAGCCTGATTGAATTCGCGATTTTCGAGTGCCAGCAATTTCGGATAGGCGGCAGCAACGGCCGCTTGGAAAGCGGCACCCTGGGCTTCATCACGGAGCGTAATCGCGATGATCGACGAAATGCCCCCGCGGGAAAAAAATGTCTGGGCCGTTTTCAGTGGAAGAAAAACCCCGCCGTCCTCGAAGCCATTTTCCGTCTGCAAAATTCCCGCGACGGTGAAGTCTCCCTGACCTACCGTGATTATATCGCCCGATTTCGCGGCCAAAAATCCGCGGCGCGGGCCCCGAGCCAGATTCCATTGGCGAAGCGCCCGAAATCTTCGCCCCGTCCCGCAATCCAGCGGGCCTTGGTCAGCCGCGTATTATTCGCCTCCAACCCGAAGCAGGTGATGATGGGACGATCGCCCGAGGCCACGAGACCGAAGAGCAAAGGGTGCGCCGCAGCGACCTGCGGGAAAGCCGGGACCGCCGCCACCTGTTCATCGGTCACGCTGCTAAAGAACAGATCGGAAACATTTTTCTCGAACACGAGGTAATGCGAATCCACCGCCAGAATCCGTTCAAACATGCCGATGGCTCCATTGACGATAGAGAGAATGCTCAGCATGGTCGCCGTCCCAAATCCGGTGCCCGTGAGGCCAATCAACGCGCGCAAGTGATGGCGGCGGAGATTGACGAAAACCAGAGAGAAAAATCGCATGGCGTCGGGCAAGGAATGACGTTGCTGGTGACTGTGCGCACCTCTTGATCGCACGGAAACGTCAATCTCCAGCACCGCCGTGATTGCTGTAGCCGCATTTGAACCAACGGCGTGAAAGGGAGGGGCTGAGTGAGCGGGAATTCTCACCGCGCGGTCGCTTCGCTCCAGCGCGGCTACGCAGCTGAGTGGTGCAGAGCGCGGCTCCTCAACAAGAGCGCGGTGGGCGTGTCACCGACCTATTCAGGCCCATCGGATTAATGGGTCACATCCGGTACCGCAGGCAATGTGCCGGTGAACTTAAATCGGATTTTCACGGAAGGATTCACCTTAAACAGCAAAGCCTTTTTGATGACTTTCAAATTCCATTGCCGGTAATCGATGGTGGCTTCACCCGTGATGATATAGGTGCCATCGGCCTGCGTCACATTTACCGGAAATTCCACCCGCTGAGATTCACCATGAAAAGTCAGTTTGCCCGTGACCTGTCCCTGCCCATCCGGCGCGATCGCGAGGATGCCGATTTCAAATTTACCTGCCGGTTCTCCGCCGCCGAGCCAGGTGATCATCTGGGCATCGCGCTCGGGCTTGCCGGTTTTCAAATCGGTGAACTTGAAGGCAAGGACGGCCGTCTTGATTTTTTCCGCAGCGTCCACGCTGAGCGTGGTATCGTAGTTTTCGAGACGCGCGGTGAAGTTCACCGTGGCATCCACGTCCACGTCGACGTAGGAGCGCGTCTTGTCGATCTTCAGCGCACGATCAGCCGCAGCGAGGGCGAGGGGGAGGAGAAACAGGGCGACCAGCAGACGGGAACATTTCATCCGATTACTTGAAGCACACAAACCGCAGAGCGCAAATCTGCAATTTCAATTCCGTGCGGGGAAGGCAGCGAAAAGATCTATCCGGATAAATTCACGTCAAACGCGGCGGGGGCGCTGCGGCTCCATTTCTTTCCCACGGGCTGGATCCGAGTGGAGACGCGTCGCCCCTGGCGCGTCCGTTCCTTGCGCGCTCCCCAATAAGGCGCTCTCTCAGCCGCGGCCGCCGCGCAACACCACGACGTTGGCCAGATCGTTTTTCTCGAACTCGGCCCAGTAACGTTCTTCCAGTTTCTTGAGCCGCTCATCACTCGACGGCGGCGGCTCGACTCCCGGCGTATCCATCGCGCTGCGGGTCTGTTCTCCCGCAAGATCACGATCGGCCAGGCGGTTCACCAGCTCGTGCCAGAAAACGTCGTTTTGAAATTCGTTCTGCAAATCGCGCAGGCGTTCTTCTTCCGATAATTTTGCTGCGGGTTGCAGCGTGCCATCGGGCCGCAGCTCCACGAGATCAGCACAGCCGAATTCCACCGCCAAGGCCATGAGCCGCTGATCGAGCGCATAATAACGTTTGGCGGCGGCGGTGTCCTCGCCCTGATAGGCGGTTACGGCCCACATGCCGAGATGCACGAGCTCGAGGAGATGGCGATATTCCTTGGGCGTGAAGGTGGCTTTCATGAGTGGGCTTCACCCTTGCTCCTGCCGCCGAGCCCGCAAGTCCGAAGTGGAACGCCGCGCTTCCGCTTACTTGGCCGGCATCGCCGTCGGAGCGGACGCCGCAGTCGTGGGAGTTGCCGCAGCCGCGTTGGCCGGCGTGTCGGCGGCCGGTTTGGGCCACTCGACCAAACAGTCCCCCAAGCTGGGGCGGGGAGCGACGCACCACCACCAGTCATTAAATTTTCCTTGCAGCGCAAAGCGGATCGCGATTCGCCAGCGGGATTCGACATAGATTCCGTCTTTTTGGGCCGGGATGAAAATCCACGAATTCGCGGCCGCGACGGCCGCATCGGCAAATTCCTGATGGGATGACCGCAGCACCTTGACGCTTTGCACATTGCCAAAGGACCCAATGGATAACTCAAGGAGGGCGCCGCCGCTTTCACCTTTGACTCCAAGCGCCTCGGGGAAAATCGGCCGGGTGCCTTTGTTCAGCTTGGGGCGCGGGGCTTGGTTCGCCGCCGGACCTTCATCCCCTTCAACGGGAAAATTGTAGGGCACCCGCACCTTGAATTTCGTCGGTTGGCCGTCTTTGAGTCTTGGTTCTTGTTTGGGCAGTTTATTGCTCAGGTAGACCGCATACCTGTCCAAAACCGTGTCGTGGGAATTATCATCGGATTCCGTGATCACGGAAGCCTCCCACTTACCCGTCTCGTCGTAGGCAACCTCGACCATGACATTATAGCCTGGCTTGATGGCTGTAGCCGGAACCGCCGTGGCGGCCAGTGGCGGCAAAGTACCAATTAAAAGAGTGAAGGCAGCGAGGGCGAGCAAACGGGTATTCATGGAATTCAGAGTGGCGAAAAGAACGCAGCCAAAGCGTGAAGGCAAATCCATAGTGACCGGTGGCGCTGTTCGCGGCGTAGCCCCAGCATCCTCGCCCGGCCTCAGGTCAAGCCGCCGTCATTGCGTGGGCGGATTGAAATCGAAGGGGATCGCCACGGTCACGTCCACCGGTTCGCCCTGGCGCGTGGGCCGCGCAAACACCCATTGACTGATCGCGGTCGCCGCCGCCCAGCCAAACTCCTCGCGCGTGGCTGATTTCACTCGGGGCAACCGAACCCGGCCCTCACGATCAATGATAAACTCGATCAGCGCCGATCCCTTCACTTGCTCTTCACGCAGCTCCGCCGGGTAAACCGGAAAGCCCCGCCACAACGGCTTCAGTTTTTCGTCGAGCCCGGCCGCCCCGCCCACGCCCGGTCCGCCCGGTTGCAACGCTTCCCGCAAACGCGCACTCGCCCCACTGATCGGCGGAATAAATCCGTACTCCACCCTCAGCCGGACGGGCACGCTCGCGCCGTCAGTCGTCGCCGGTTTAAAACCCCACGCCTGCACCGCCCCCAGCAAAGCCGCCCCGTATTCCGGAGCGCTCGCCGCCATGAGCTTCACCTCCGTCACCATCCCCTTGGGTTCCACCGTAAACTCAGCGCTCGCCGTGCCTTCGTCACCCGCCAACAGGCGTTCCCGCGGATAAACGGGTTCCACCAACACAAACGGCGTCGGCTCCACGTCCGGTTTGGTTTCGCCCACCAACGTCATCCGGTTGGCTGCGAGGATTTCCGCCCGCTTGATGCCCAGGCTCATGAATTGCACCGGGTATCGCATAGCGGTCGCCTTGCGCAGCGGGCCCTGCCGGGCAGGCTGAATTTTGCTTTTTTCCAAGGCCCGCAGTGCCATCTCCACAAAGGCCGCATGCGAGGCCCAAACCACCTTGGGCGGACCGGCGATCCCCGCGGCATCGACGGTGAACTCGATCAAGACCTCACCCGGAATTCTATTTTCCGCCAGTTCCTCCGGATAATCAGGATCGGGAGCCATGATAAATTTAGCCGGTGTATTCTTCAGGGCCTGCGGCCAGAATTCCTGATCTGGGATGAGGGGCACCCGCTTTTGCTGCAATTGGGCGAGTCGAAAAACCACCGTCACCTCCATGCCACTGGCCACCGCTAGGCCCTCCTCCAATGCCGGATAAAAGCGCCAACGCTGCACGGCGGTCAGGGCCGCCTCATTAAAAATTTCATTGGTGGAGGTCTGCACCGTCGCGTCAGCAACCTGCCCATCGAGCCCCACCACGAATTCCACCTTGACCCGCCCTTCCTTCTTTTGCTTTTTCGCCGCCTCGGGATAGACCGGTTGCACCCAGTCCCGCAAACCCGCATCCCCAAAATCCGCCAGCAACGGCGCGGGCGGCACCGCCGCCTGCTGGGCGAAGAGTGCACCCACGCTGAAGAGAGAAAGCAAGACCGAGAAAATTACTCTGCGGGAACTGATGAGGGGGTCCTTCATGGTTGGGTCGCCGGCAACTCCGGGATTTTTTCCGCATTCGCAGATTCATGAAATTTGAAATCCACCGGGATCTGCACCCGGATCACCACCGGCTTTTTCTTCTTCAACGGCACATCAAACCGCCAAGTCGCGACCGCCAGCACGGCGGCATAGCCGAATTCCGGCGCGGTCGCCGACACGACGCGGGGCAGCTGGGCGTCTCCGTTTTCGTCGATGTAGAACTCGATCATGGCCGAGCCCGAATGGCCGGCGGCACGAAGCGCGGTGGGATACACCGGTGACCGGCGTGAAATCGGTTTCGGCGGTTGATCCAGATCCTCCGCCGTCGCAATCGCCTCGGGTTTCTTTTTCAGATCGCGCAGAATCCATTGGGCTTCCTGGCTCACTGGCACATCGCCCCGGCCATTGGTCTGGAAGGTATACTCGATCTTCAAATACGCGTAGACCGGTGTGCCCTCCTTTGATTTCGCCGGATTAAACCGCCACGCATCGAGCATCGCCAGCACCGCTTCGCCGAATTCCGGCGTCGTGGCTTCGAGCACATTGGCCCTGACCACCTCTCCCTTGGGCCCAATAATATAATTAATCACCGCCTTGCCCTCCACCCCGGCCTGCAACTGTTCAAACGGATAAACCGGGAACAGGGTCATCTTGGGGGTGGCCGGCTTGTCCCAGCGGAGTTCCGGCGGCAATTTGTCGTGATTCTTGCTCTTCACCACTCGCCACAGCTCCCGAGCCTGCCCATCCCTTGCCCGTCTGAAATCAATGACCTGCTCGGAACGGGTGTTGACCGGCTGCCCGTTCTTTATCCCCGGCTCAAATTTCCACTGCAAAATCGCGTCGATCGCGGACCGCTCGAACCACGGATTGTTCGACTCGACAACAAAGGGATTCGTCACCTTACCCTCCTTGTCGATCACGAAGCAAATTTTCACCGTCCCGATCAGTCCGGCGCGCCCCATGGACAGCGGATACTTCGGCGGCACCAATTTGATCGCCTTCGGCCCATGATCCCCAGGCGACGCAGTTTTGGGCTCAACGGCAACCACTGCCGCAACCGTCGCCAATAAACCGAACAGGCCCAGCAGAACCCGGAATGAGGAGAAACATGTTTTCATGAAGACAAGAGGGGTAAAACCAATCAAATTACCTGCGAGCCTTATCGCCCGCGCAACGGGCAGCAAGCGTTTTGGAATGAAGAGACGTGGCCTTGACCACGTTAGCTCCGCGCCCTTCACTCGCCGGCTCGTCTATTCCGATCATCCGTCATCCCAGCCTTTCAGTCCTTCAGCCCTTCAGTTTTTTTCTCCTCATGTCCACTCCCGCCGACTCCGCCCACCTCATGGACGCCATCGTCTCGCTCGCCAAGCGCCGTGGCTTTATCTACCCGTCCTCCGAAATCTACGGCGGGTTCAACGGCTTCTTCGACTACGGCCCGCTCGGCTCCGAGCTCAAGAAGAACATCCGCGACTGTTGGTGGAACGACATGGTCCGCCGCCGCGACGACATCGTCGGCCTCGAAACGTCCATCATCATGCACCCGAAAGTCTGGGAAGCCTCCGGCCACGTCGCCGGCTTCTCCGATCCGCTCGTGGACTGCAAGGTCTCGAAGAACCGTTACCGCGCGGATCAATTATTTTTCGCCCCCGTGGTGATCGACGGCAAAACCGTCGCCTACGTCTCCGCCCTCGAAAGCGAGAAGACCATCGAGGAACTACAAGCCGCCGCCGAACTGTATAAACGCAAGAAAGCCCTCGTCGGCACGCTCGCTCCGGTCGTCGCGAAAGATTTCACCGAAGCCACCGAAGCCGAATACTCGCTCATCCCATCTCCCGGCACCGGCGAGCCCGGCAGCCTGACCGCCCCGCGCGCCTTCAACATGATGTTCCAGACGAACGTCGGCGCGATGACTGATGCCTCATCCGTCGCCTACCTGCGGCCCGAGACGGCGCAGGGCATGTTCGTGGATTTCAAGAACGTGATCGACACCACACGCGTGAAGTTGCCCTTCGGCATCGCGCAAATCGGCAAATCCTTCCGCAACGAGATCACCCCGCGCAATTTCATTTTCCGCTCCCGCGAATTCGAACAGATGGAAATGGAATATTTCATCCACGAGGACGCCGACTGGTCGAAGTGCCATCAGGAATGGATCGAGTGGTGCCGCCAATGGCTCCTCTCCATCGGCCTGCCCGAGGCCAAGCTCTCCCTCTACGCGCACAAAAAAGAAAAACTCGCGTTCTACTCCAAGGGCACGACCGACATCATGTTCGAATATCCCTTCGGCGTGCAGGAACTCTGGGGCATCGCCGCCCGCGGCAGCTACGATCTCACGCAACACGGCACCGCCAGCGGCAAGCCGCAGGAAATGTTCGACGAAGCGACCAAGAAAAAATTCGTCCCGCACGTCATCGAGCCCGCCGTCGGCGTCGACCGCATCATCCTCGCCGTCCTCTGCGCCGCCTACGCGGTCGAAGACGTCACCGACGAGAAGGGCAACACCGAGCAACGCACCGTGCTCCGCCTCTCGCCGCGCATCGCTCCGGTGAAGGTCGCGATTCTCCCGCTCGTGAAAAACAAGGAGCTGCTCGTCGCCCGCGCGAAGGATCTCCACACGAAATTGAAGCGCAAATACGCCGTGCAGTACGACGACGGCGGCGCCATCGGCAAACGCTACCGCCGCCAGGACGAAGCCGGCACGCCTTGGTGCGTGACGATCGATTTCGACACGATCGAAAAACCCGGCGACACCTTCACACTCCGCGACCGCGACACGATGAAGCAGACCCGGATTACCGAAGCCGAGCTGTTCGCGCTGCTGGACGAGCAAGTGTATTGAGTCGCCACAGTCTTTCGCCTCACTCTCCCTCCGCCGCCTTCGCTTACCCATGGCCAAAGTTGACGACCCAGCCTCGCCGACCGCTCTGACGGCGTTGCTCGCTGACCTGAAAAACTTCAGCAAGAAAGCCCGCGAGAACGGACGCATCCTCTTCGACGGCGTCCATGTCATCGGTCTTCGGCAGGATCATGAAACGATCAATGGCGACGTCGAATCCGACGGCGAGATCTTTGAGCCCAGCCTGTACTGGCAATTTAAATGCTGGTCCAACGGCTGCTCCTGCGATGCGGACATCCGATGCCAGCACGTCTACGCCATCGGTTTTGCCTGGCTTAAGGAATGCAAGTTCGTCCTCCCGTCCTCCCCGGCGAACCTCACCACCGCCGCCGCCCTCGCCCCGCCGGCGAAAAAGAAACTCTCCTTCCGCGAAGAATGGACCCCGGTGCTCGAGCAGAAACTCGGCCGCAAACTGAGCGAAAGCGAAGCACACTCTCTCGGTCGGCTCTCCTCTCTCTTCGCCAGTTTCAAAAGCTACGGCCAGCTCACGCCCTACCTAATGAAACAGCATGAGTTCGCGCATGCCGATCGAGCGGCCCCCTTGGCAAATGGTTATGATTATAATTATGGTTACGGCGGGTTGGTGTATGCCGACTGGTGGGATCCGCAGCGCCCACCCGCCGACCCTTGGGCGCTCTGGCAATACATCGCCTACGACTGGGAGCGCGCCGGCTGGCCCATCCCCGAGGTGTTCCGCCCCATGACGGACACCGCCAAAGTGCACGCGCTCCTTGAAGACCGGCTTGTGCAACGCGAACTCGAGGTGTGGCGTCAGACTTTTCGCGCCACGACAGAAATCCCCGCCACCCGCTCCAGCACCAGCGAATCCGCCAAGCTCGCCGATGTTCGCCTCCGCGCAAATTTTTCCATCGGCCCGGCTGAAACCCGTGGCTTCTACTTGGAGATCCGCCCGACCGCCGACAAACCGTGGAAAGCCCCGACGCAGAAATGGCTCAGTAGCCTCAGCGAAGCCGGCCCCGCCGATTTCCAACACCTGCCCGCCGCCGCCGCCGTTCTCGCCAATGCCCTCGCTGCCGAGTGCCACCGCCACCTCTACGATGTGCAGGCCAAATCCCCGCTACCCGAGCGCGTCAGCACGCGCATCCTCGCCGTCACCGCCGCGCACCCCGCGATTTTTCTCGCCGACGGATCACCCTGGCGCGTGGAAACAGAACGCCTTTCCCTCGAAGCCAGCGTCTCCGCCCAAGCCAACCGACTCGAGCTGCAACTCGTAGGCCCTGACGGAAACCCCGCCACCGGCGCTTGCCTCCTGATGAGCCAGCCTCAGCCGCTTTACGCGCACCAAGGCCGCATCTATCCCGGACCACCGCCGCTGCCCACCCTGCGCCTCCCGACCAAGGCGCTCTCCGATCCCGCCATCATGACACACTTCCGCGCCATCGGCCTGCGCCTGCCCCAATCGCTGGAGCTGAAAGTCGAACACGTCCGCCTGCGCCCCGTACTCCGCTGCTCCATGGAGGAATCCGTCAGCTACTACGAAGGTGGCGCCAGCACCGCCACCTTCTTCGCCCAACTAGTCGCCCGCAGCGACGACCGGAAATATGAGCAATCCTGGTTCGGCCACCGCGGCTGGAACTGGACTGACCAGGCCCCGCCACCCCGTCGCGCCGATGATCCCGTGCTCGAGTTCGATCTCTCCGCCGCCAACACCGTCGGCGCGCACTTCGCCGAGTTCAAACTCGTTTGGTTTCACGAACCGGAAATGTGGGGCCGGAACGTCACCAAGAATTTTCCCGAGGAATATACCGCTTGGCGCGCCAACCTCCCCGCCGACCTCGTCATCGAAGCCTCCCCCAATCTCGCCGGCCTGCTCGGTCCGCCCCTGAAAGGCCAGCTCACGATCACCGCCGCCCCCGCCAGCGGCACCAGCCGCGATTGGTTTGATCTCACCGTCGATCTCAAGATCGAAGACACCACGCTCTCCAAAGACGAAATCACGCTCCTCCTCAAAGCCCGCGGCAAATGGGTGCGCCTCCCCAAACTCGGTTGGCAACGCCTCGAATTATCCGCCAACACCGCGGGCGAAGCCGCCGCCGCGCTCGACCGCCTCGGCCTGCGCCCCGACGAAGTTTTCGAAACCGGCCGTGCCACCACGCACCGCCTCCACGCCCTCCAACTCGCCGCCGAAGCCGACACCCTCGCGCGGCAGGATGCCACGCTCGCCGCCGCCCTCCGCACCCGCGCCGCCGCTCTCGCCGCCGTCCCACCACCCGCACTTCCCGCCGGACTCCAAGCCACGCTCCGCCCGTACCAGACGGAAGGTTTCCACTTTCTCGCGCATCTTTCCGCGAATGGTTTCGGCGGCGTCCTCGCCGACGACATGGGCCTCGGCAAAACCGTCCAAGCTCTCGCGTGGCTCCTCCATCTCGCCACGACTCCGCCCGCCGCCGAAAAAAGCGAAACTCCCCGCCCCTTCCGCGCCCTCATCGTGTGTCCGAAAAGCGTCATGCACGGCTGGTTGACGGAGACCGCGCGCTTCACCCCCACGCTCACCGCCACCGCATTTACTCCCGCGCTCGTCGCCGCGCCCCTCGATCAATCCGCCGGGCCCTCGCTCCTCATCGCCAACTACGCGCAGCTCCGCCTGCATGGCGAGTGGTTGCAACAACAGCGCTGGGACGTCGTCGTCCTCGACGAAGCGCAGTACATTAAAAATCCCACCAGCCAGACCGCCGTCAACGCGCGCGCTCTCCCCGCCACCTACCGCCTCGCGCTCACCGGCACGCCCATCGAGAACCGCCTCCTCGATCTCTGGAGCATTTTCGCCTTCGCCCAACCCGGCCTCCTCGGCACCCAAGCCTCGTTCCGCCGACTCCATCCCGACGAAGATGCCGCCGCCCCCGAACGCCTCCGTCGCCGTGCGCGTCACTTCATGCTCCGCCGCACGAAAGGCCAGGTCGCCACCGATCTGCCTCCGCGCACCGAAGATGAAATCGTGGTCGAACTCGAAGGCGGCCAACGCAAACTCTACGATGCCGAGCTCAAGCGCGCCCGCGCCATGCTCCTCGGCCTCGAGACCGACCGCGCACTCGACTCCGTACGTTTCAACATTCTCGCCAGCCTCCTCCGCCTCCGCCAAATTTGCTGCCACCCCGCGCTCATCGACGAGGCCCACCGCGAACTCCCCAGCGCCAAGCTCGACGCCTTGCTCGAGCAAATCGAGGAACTCCGCGACGAAGGCCATCAAGTGCTCGTCTTCAGCCAGTTCGTCCAACTGCTGGAGATCATCCGGACCCGCCTCGAAAATTCCGGCATCGGCCATCTTATGCTCACGGGCCAGACCGAAAACCGCGCGGAGCTCGTCGAGCAATTTCAAGCCGACAAAACCAAAACCGTTTTTCTCCTCTCGTTGCGCGCCGCCGGCTCCGGGTTAAATCTCACCGCCGCCAGCTACGTCATTCTCTGCGACCCGTGGTGGAATCCCGCCGTCGAAGCGCAGGCGATAGATCGCACGCACCGCATCGGCCAGACGCGCCCCGTGATCGCCTATCGGTTGCTCGCCGCCGATACGATCGAGCAAAAAATCCGCGCCCTCCAAAAAGAAAAAGCCGCCCTCGCCGCCTCCGTGGTGCAGGAAGAGAGCCTCGCCAAAGTCCTCGACCTCGACAGCCTGCGACAGATTCTGAGCTGAGAGTCGAGAGCCAGAGCTGAACCAGGTGGGCGTCGGTTTCCACACCGCCGCTCTGTCGCGAATGCTTGGTAGCCGCGCTTGAGCCGCAGGCGAAAGCGTGGTCCGAAGCGTGGCCATGTTGTCGCTTCGCTTCAACGCGGCGCCCAACCTACAGAAGGCATACATTTTAACGCGGAGGACGCGGAGTGCGCGGAGAAAACCAACCATCCAACAGCGACAGCAGCTCAACACGCTGGCTCGAAAACGATCACCAAGAATTTTTTTCACAGAGAGAAGGGAGGATGCACAGAGGGCACAGTGCCGATCTTAAAACGTCATGCCTTTGACTCTGACCTAGCTGCTTTGCGCAAACAAACGAAAGCGAGCTTGTCCCAAGTCTTCAGAGACCGGACGTTCTCAGATCAGCCCCGTCCGATTGCCCTTCGGATCCCCCCCGCCAGATTTATCCGCACGTCTCCATCAAGACACTACAGGAAGTTCACGTGCCCACGCACCCGGCGGCCAAACTCTCGCCTCGACCCAAGCCGGAGAGGCCGACATGAATCCCCCGATGCGCGCGCTCTCGCTCTATCTCGATACCTCGGTGATCGGCGGTTATTACGATGCCAAGTTTATGGCCGACACCCGCGCCCTTTGGCGGTTGAGGGAGGCAGGGCGCTTAGCGCTAAACACCATCCAAGAATATCATTGCGCTTGATTCCGATCACCCGCCGGTAACCGAAATTTTTTCGGCCCAAACCCCAGCCAGCGATACCAGTTGGCGGAATTGAAGAGCGGCAAAAAACAGAGCAAGCCGATGCTCGTGAGACCAAGCACGGCGTAGCCGGTGGCATCGTGCAGCTTTCCTTCGATCGCATCGCTGCCGTACGCGTACGCCCACGCCGTCAGAAAAAGACTGCGCAGGAGATTCGTCACGAAAGCAAAACCCATGGCGAGCGCCACGAGCAGGATTTTTTTCCAAGTCTTATCCAGAAACACTGCGGCGAGAAACGATCCGGCAAACAAACACGCAGTGAGGGAACGGATGCCGGAGCACGCATCCGCCACACCCACCTGACCCAAGGGCAACACCAGCACGTTGCCCTCCTGGATCAACGGATAGCCGAGCAGACTGAAAACGGTGAACACTACGGTGATCACCTTGCGCAGGAGCATGAGGCTGATCGCATTTTCCACCGCCGTCACCAGCGGCGCGGACAGAATCCAAATCAAGGCGGGAAAAACAAACAGCGAAACCGCCCGGAGCCGCGCGTCGAACCAGAGTGCGCGCCAACCCGAAACAGATTGCTCATTGCCGACCCGCCCCTCCGGCACGTTGAAATAGATCATCCCCAGCAGCACCCCGGCGAAACCCACCGCCAAGGCGAGCGAACCCGGTTGGGTCACTCCGGAACCCGCCCGATAAACCGCCCCCAACAAAAAGAAAATCAGCCCAAAGCCCAGCGAAAGCCCAGCGACAGAGGTAACCATGGTGCTCAACCAACGTGGCAACGGACTCGGACCGATTACACGAAAAATTTCCGGCAGCTTCGTCCAGCGCTCAAAGACCAAATAAACGACAAACATCGGGACGAGCCAGCCGAAGGCATAATCCGGCTTGGATTGCCACCAATGCATCTGATCCAGCGTCAAGCCGACGATGAAGAGCAAAGCCAACGCGAGCGCCGTGAGAAAGCGTTCAGGAATACCCGGCAGGAGGCGGCGCAAAATTTTCGGCATGCACGAAAAAAGCTGCGGGTGGGGGGTTCCCCCGCAACAGGATTCATCTCATCGATCGTCCCCTGCGCCCTTTCTTCCATCGATTTCACCTCGCTGTAACATAACTCTGATCGACCCCGGTCAGGACCGGCGATTCTTATCAGGAGTGACTCCGCCGCACCGGCCCCAAAATTCCGCGTTTATCCAGTCCGTCGAAAATCCGCCGGATGAAGCCAAGCGCCCATCGCTCCACCCGCTGGAGAAGGGACTGATCGGGATCACTGCGCTGCATTTGTGTTTTCTGCCCTGGGCGCTGGGTACGATGCACGTCTGGAGCCAGCTCATGAGTCTCGGCTTCGCGATCACAGGCATGGTGCTGGCCGCCTGGCCGCGCGAAACGGACGACGCGTTCAGTGAGGCGCCCCGATCCTGCCATTGGCCCGCCGCACAGCTCCCGCGCTGGCCGGTGTTCTGGACCGGTCTGGCTTTTCTGGGCTACCTCGTCGTCCAAGGCCTGAATCCCGCCTGGCAATTTATGATCGATGCCGATTCCTGGTGGCTCGAGCCCCTCGATCCGATCACGTGGCTGCCCTCCAGTGTCGAGGCGCCGTTTGCGCGTTCCAATTCCTGGCGAACACTCACGGTCTTCAGCACACTCCTGCTGTTGGTGAGTTCCATCTGGGTGGGATTCACCCGGCGAAAAAGCTACTACGCACTCGGCTCATTGCTCGCCACGAACGCCGGTCTGCTGGCGTTGGTCGGCCTCGCGCAGCGACTGGACGGGACGAAGCAGATTTTCTGGTCCTACGTGCCAAGCAACGCTTCGTTCATCGCCAGTTTCATTTATCCCAATCACGCCGGTCCGTACTTTTATCTCATGGCGGCCCTCGCGGTCGGATTGGCTTGGTGGCACAATCAACGCGCGCGCAAACGGCTCGATCACCCCGGAGCTGCAGCCGCCTACATTTTTGTTGCAGCCTGCTGTTGCAGCCTGGTGGTCCTTTCCTCCTCCCGCATGTCGATCCTTCTCCTGTTGGCTTTTATCCTGGCCGTCGCCGGCCGTCTGGGTTGGCGGATGTTTAAACGGACGGGACCGGTGCGCCAACGCCCGGAGTGGCTGCACCTGTCCTTGATCCTTGCCGTCTTGCTCGGCCTCGGTGGGATGACCCTACGCACGGAAAAAGTGCATCAACGTTTTGCCGCCTTCGTGGCCGATCCCGCCACCGCCAGCCGCGAACGCACTCTGACGCGTCAGGCCACCGGGGATATGTTCCGCGACCACTGGTTCTTCGGTTGGGGCGCCGGTTGCTTCCGCTATGGTTTTCCCAAGTACACAAAAAAATATCCCGCAATCCACTACTGTTCCCACGGACCACGCAGCACCTGGGAGCACGCGCACAACGATCTGCTGGAGTTTCCTGTCGAGCTGGGAGTCGCAGGGCTGCTGCCCCTCTCGGGAATACTCGGCTACAGCGCGTGGCAGCTCTGCCGCCGCCGGTTCTGGAACAACGTTGTCCCACTCTCCCTCGTGCTCGGTTGCGCGCTGGTCGTAGTCCACGCCTGGGTGGATTTTGTTTTTCAGAATCCCGCCGTGCTTCTCACCTGGAGTGTGCTCTTGGCCGCCGCGCTCCGCTGGACGGTGCTCGATCAACCGAGCCGACGCAGAAAGTCCATCGATGAGGGGAAGTGATCACCGGATATTATCACGCAGTAGAAACGGATTAAGGTTGGCCCGCCGGGATGAGTTCGATGCGCCCGGCCTGCGGTGACGCGGTAGGGCTTGAAACGTCAACCTCCACGAAGGGCGTATACTCCGGCACCAGCTTCTTCATCGCCTGCTTGATCGCGACGGGATTACCCACCGCCACCGTGGTCCGCAGGAAGGAGAGCCAGAGTTCCGCATCCCCTACGCCGTTACCATTCTTGAGTTGGAAAATTCGCGGATGCTCCGTCGGTGCGTGGGTTTCCTCGTCGTGGCAGAGCTCCTCGAAAAGCTTCTCCCCCGGTCGCAGTCCGGTGAACTTGATTTCGATATCGATGCCGGGCTTATAACCGCTCAGCTCAATCATCTGCCGCGCCATATCAATGATCTTCACGGGCTGCCCCATATCGAGAATGAATATCTCTCCACCCTTGCCGATGGTGGCCGTCTGCAACACCAGACCTACGGCCTCGGGAATCGTCATGAAGTAGCGCGTCATGTCCTGGTGCGTTACGGTGACCGGTCCGCCCTGCGCGATCTGCCGCTTGAAGGTGGGGATTACACTGCCGCTGGAGCCGAGGACATTCCCAAACCGGACGGCCAGAAAAACGGTCCGGTTGCCGGGCGCATGCTGGCGGGCCTGCAGCGCTTTTTCCGCGAGCCGTTTGCTGCAACCCATCACGCTGGTGGGATTGATCGCCTTGTCGGTGGAGATAAACACGAAACGTTCGACGCCAAACTCGCTGGCCAGTCCGGCGAGGTCCGCCGTCGCCAGTGTATTATTTTTCAACGCCTCGCCCGGCTGGCGTTCCATCAACGGCACGTGCTTGTGCGCCGCCGCATGAAACACGATCTCCGGGCGGTGCCGCTCAAACACCATACGGAGTGCCGCTTCGTCCGTGACATCGGCAATCAACGGCAGAATACGTTCACCGTATTCCACTCCGACCAGTTCCTGTTCGATTTCGAAAAGTGCCAATTCGGTCTGTTCCACCATCACGAGCTGCCGCGGCTGGCAGGACAATATTTGCCGGCACAATTCGCTGCCAATACTGCCACCGGCACCGGTGACCAGCACGACGCGATCCTTCAGCAAGCCGGCGATACCATCGCCATCCAGATTCACCGGCTCGCGCCCTAGTAAATCCTCAATGGTCACGGGCCGGGTGCGATCAACCTTCACCGTGCCCGAGGCCAGTTGCTTGAACATCGGAATAATCTGCGTCGTCGCCCCGATCTTCCGGCCAAACTCGACGATTTCGCGCAGCCGCTTCGGCGTTACATCCGCTTGGGTGATCACCAATTCGTTAACGCGAATCTGAGTGGAGAGCTTCACCAACTTTTCGAGCGGCCCATAAATCGGCAGGCCATGGATACTGCGCCCGATATTCTTGGCGTCATCATCAATGAAAAACACCGGCTGCAGTCCGCAGCCGCGCCGCTGGAGCAGATTCTTCGCGAACTGCTGACCGACATCACCCGCTCCGACGATGGCCACATGTCGCTCAACGAGTCCGGGCCGCATTTCCCCCGACACGCTCCACATCCGCATAATCCGCAGGGACAGCCGAAAGGCCGAGATCAACGCCACGCTCAAGACGAAGTCCATCAAGATAACCCCGCGCGGCGGAGCCGCCGTGACTTCCGACAGATACCACAATCCCAGCATCAAGCCGGATACCGTGCTCATCGCGAGCACCACCCCGCCGAAATCCGCTAGGCCATAGTAACTCAAAACACTGCGGAATTGCCCAAACGAGTGCAGGAGGATCAATTTGCAGAGAACAATAGGGATGATCAGCGCCAGCCATTGGTTTTGAAAATTTCCGGGAACATCAAAATCCCACCGCATCTGGTACGACAGGTAAAATACCGCACTCAACTCGAGCGTGTAGATCAGCAGTATCGTGGCAAATCGGGCCGCCTGGGATCGGCCGACATGGAGATCGCTCCACTCCAATAGCCGGCGCGCGCCGGCCATCAGTTTTGCCCGCATCGCCAGCCCCAGTCTGCTCAGCAGCGACGGGACCGCTTCGGGTCTGGAAGACGTAGAGTCAGTCGCCGCAGTTCGCCGACGCGGCTGGTTCGGGAAGGTGTTCCTGACGACATCGACCACGCGCAGACAGTCTTCCTCCGTCATCGAAGAACCGGAAGGCAGACAAAGTCCTTGGGCAAAAAGTTTTTCGGAAACCGGCCCCCCGATATTCTCGCAGCCGGCAAAGACGGGCTGGAGATGCAGCGGCTTCCACACCAATCGTGCTTCAATATTTTCCACTTCTAATGCATGCCGCACTTTCTCGCTGTCCAAACCAGCTATCGCCGGATCGATGGTCAAACAGGTGAGCCAACGGTTGCTCCGCGAAAGCGGTGCCTCGGGCATAAATTTAAGCCCGGGCAAATCATGCAAGCCTTCGTGATACCGGGCGAAGATCCTGCGCCGCGAGTCGACTCGCTCGCCCAAGACTTGGAGCTGCGCCCGACCAATCCCCGCCAGCACATTACTCATCCGATAATTAAAACCCAGTTGGGAATGCTGATAGTGCTGTCCAGGATCTTTCGCCTGCGTGGCGAGAAATTTGGCTTTGGCGATCAACGCGGCATCGTCTGAGACCAACATTCCACCGCCCGAGGTCGTGATGATCTTGTTGCCGTTAAAAGAAAAGATTCCCGTCCGGCCGAAAGAGCCGGCTGCCTTTCCAGCGAAAGTCGCCCCCAGCGCTTCGGCCGCATCCTCAATCAAGGCCACGTCATATCGCTTACAGGCCGCGGCAATCCGCTCGAGATTCGCACACTGACCATACAGATCGACCGCAATCACCGCGCGCGGCAGACGTCCCGTCTTGGCCCGGCCGGCCAACCATTCTTCCAGCAAAACCGGATCCATGTTCCAGGTCGCCTCGTCCGAATCGATAAAAACCGGTCGGGCCTGCTCATAGATAATCGGGTTCGCCGAAGCCGCAAAGGTGAAGGTTGAACATACGATCTCATCGCCCGGCTGCACCCCCAGCAATCGGAGCGAAAGATGAATGGCCGCCGTCCCGGAGGAGACCGCCGCCGCATGCTTGAAACCAAACTTGGCTGCAAACTCCCGCTCGAATGCGTCCACGTGCGGGCCCACAGGCGCAATGAAGTTGGTTCGAAACGCTTCCTCGATAAACGCGAGTTCAACCGCACCCATATGCGGCGGAGAAAGAAATATCCGGGACTTCACGGGCAGCGATAACGTCGGCGCATTCATATAGATTTATTTTTATCTGGGTGGTTCAGCACCAATCCGAGCCGTCCCAATCCCCGCAACACGTCGGAGAAACCAGGATCACTCCACAGGTTTTCCAGCGGTCCGGTACTCGTGAGTCGGATAAAATATTGCTCGCGACTACCGAGGACCGCCTGTTGCACGGCATCCTTCCACCACAACAACGGATCGGGCACCGCGTTGAAGCGCTCACCATAGTCATAAGTCCGACCATCGACCAGATGCCAATACATGACATAGACGGGCGCGCCGCCGTTTGGCGGTTCGAACACCCGCCATTCCGCCGGCTGCAATGCGGTGTCCTCAAAAGTTTCCGCCGCTTTGAATTTCATCTCGAGGCACCGCCAGCCGTTTTCCGTCCAGCAACGGTCGGGCGTGTGCGAGGCGACGAGTCGCGTCGGCATTTTTCCCGCTCCCCAATAGCTGACATAGACGCCGAATCTTTCGCCACTGCGGCTGTACTCGCGCGAAACAAACTCGTCGTAATTCAACACCTTCTCCACTTCACCAGACATAAACTCATTTGCGCCCAATGGGACATCCCGCCCAGTCCAACCGGGCAGTTCGACCGGAATCGAATGGATCAGATGGGGACCGCGAGTCTGCTGCGTTTCGCGAAATAGATTCATGCCCTGCAAAGCCACGGCCAGCACGAGCACACCGCCCGGCAATAGCAGTGACCAGGGCCGCTTGACTTTCGCCGCCTCAGTCATGCTTCACCCCTTTCATCACATAGGGTCGCGCCGGCACGCCAAAAACGGTGGCTCCCGCCGGCACATCCTGCATCACTACCGATCCGACACCCACAATCGCCCCTTCTCCCACGTGCACTCCCGGCAAAATCGACGCATGGCTGCCCACCAACACGCTTTCGCCCAAGACCACGCCACCGGTGATATCGACATGACAATGGAGCTGGGACCACCGGCCGATCACCGCATCGTGCGCGACGGTCGAGTGAAGGTTGACTGAAACAAAATCGCCCAATTTTGCATCGGACCCGACGACGGCATGGGGACAAAGAATAACGCCTTCCCCGAGTCGCACATTCTCCCCGATCACCGCGCTGGAGTGAATCACCTGCACAAATTTTCCTCCGCGTCGAGCAATCGACTCCACCTTCCGGCGCTTATATTCCACATTCCCGATGGCACAGACAAAGACATCGGATTCTACGGGCTGATAATCGTCCACCCGTCCCAATACCGGCACGTTCTTTTGAAATCCATCGAGTGCCTGCAGATTGTCGTCAACGAATCCTTTCACGGTCCAAGCCACGGTCGCTTGCCGTGCCCATGCCAAAACTTCGCGGCCAAATCCCCCAGCCCCGATGATGACCAGTTGTTTCATGGATTCACCCGTGATTTTTTAAAATTTCTTGTGGTGGCGATGCTCTCGACCAATCTCACCACGGTGGGCAGATGGAACCGGGGCAACCGCCCCCCAACATGGGCCAGCAAAAGGCGTTTCACCGCGATCGGATCACGTTCCTCACCTCGCCAGATAATTTCCGCACCCACCACCTGTCCAAGCACGGCGTTGGGCACCGCCATCACCCGGCAATCGATCACGGCCGGATGCGTCAGCAACACACTCTCCACTCCGGCGGGCAAAACTTTTTCACCGCCGACATTAATCAATTCATCCCGGCGGCCGAGCACCCGCAAAGTGCCATCCGACAATACTTCTGCCAGATCGCCCGTCTGAAACCAGCCGGCTTCGGCAAACTTGCGGCCGTCGCCCGAGAGATAGCCGAGTGCCCGGGCGGGACTTTTAATCCAAAGTTCGCCCGCAACCACTTTCCAAGCAAAGCCGTCGACCGCCGCGCTGAGCTTGAGTCCATCGCCACTACTTTGGACCGGCAGCGCACCCGTTTCACTCGTTCCGAATCGCTGCACAAACTGAACCTGCGGCAGCGCCAGCTGCAGCCGCTCCAGCAAACCGCCCGGCATGGGTTCGGCCCCATAGGGCACGACCCGCAGTGAACTCAAATCGTGTTTGAGCGTCGCCTCGGTGATCAGCAGCATATTGAGCAAACTGGGTGTCGCCGGCAAAACTTCGATCTGGTGGCGCGCAATGGTCGCCGCAATGGCATCGGGCGCCAAATCCAAGGGAGGCGCGACCAGTACCTGACCACCCGCCAGCGCGCGCCACGCCATATCAAGCCCGCCAATATGATCGAAACGCATCAAGGGCAGAATTCTTCGGGGCCGTCCCTCCCGCACTGACACGGTGGCCAGCAATGCGCGGAGATCGTGTAATAAAACTTTCGGCGCTCCGGTGGTTCCGCCGGTGGCCAGAATTAATCCCGGGTGCTGTCGCAGGCTTAACTCCTCGAGGAGTGCAGCCGCGATGGGGGACGAACTTCCCGCCCCCACCCGTTCCAACCGGTCATGCTGAACCAACCAATCGATGTGAATAAATTCCTTCCATCCCTGCAGTTCACTCCATCTTTCCCGGCGTAACGGCGCCACGATCAGCCCCAGCGCCGCAGCACCAAATAACCAGGCCAGCGTTTCAAACGAAGCCTCACCAGGCAGAATAATAACCTCGCCGGCGACCGCCCCGACACTGGCACAACGTTGCCACACCACTTCGACCGCCCGGCCGAATTGCGCCCAGTCCCGTACCCCGTGATCGTCCAGCCAGACCACGGCACCCTGACGGCGCTGCGCGAGTTCCCTGATTGTCTCCACGGAAAAAGGGATGGGGTCAGACGGAGTGTTCATGCTGATGGAATCGACAACGCTCTAAGCGGACGCAGGAGCGATCAGCCGGTGACGCCCCCCAGATAAATAATCTGCCCGGTGACAAAACTGCTTTGCGGGGCCAAGAAAAAGTCCGCGACATTAATCACATCCTCAATCGACCCGAAGCGCCGGATCGCCTGCCGCGCGAGCAATGCATCCATTTTATTCTTGGGCACATTCTTGATTAAATCCGTCGGCACCGGCGTCGGGCCGATGGCATTGACGGTGACACCCGCCTCCCCCAGTTCGCGGGCCAGGACTTGCGTGAAAGATTCCACCGCCGCCTTGCTCGCGGCATAAAGCGATTCCCCTTCGAGGCGCAACGGTGTGGCCACAGTCGCAAAATTGACGATGCGGCCGGATTTTTTTCTCACCATCGCCTTGCCCACCTCGCGGCAAAAAAGAAAAGTCCCGAAAAAATTTGTGCTGAAAATCGACCGGGCCGTCGCCAACGGCGACAACAAGGCATGATTCATCGAGGCAATGCCCGCATTGTTCAACAGACCATCGATCCGTCCGTGTTGACGAACCACTGCGTGCACCATGGCCACGACTGCTTTTTCGTCGGACACATCGAGTTCAAAGTGCGAATAATTCTGATGCTGCCGGGAAGCCGGTGCCCGGCTGCAACCACAGACCAAATCACCTTGAGCCAGATAATGGTCCGCCAAGCCTAGGCCGATCCCCCGACTGGTACCGGTAATTACGAGAACACGTGGAGATTTCATGCGCCAAGGAGTTCGAAAATATATTCTGACAAGGCCGTTACATCCCGGAACGGAGACCGACTGCGACTCATGGCTGCCTCACTCGCGAGCACGACCTCCCGGCCAAATACTTCAGCAATCCGATATTCAAGATCGGCGAGATATCCCACCAAACCGAGGCTATCGAGTGCTCCACCCGGACCAAAAATCATCTCACTTGGCGAATTATCTGCCGATTGAGGCAAGGTTTCGATTACCAGGATGCGTACTTTTTCCAAAGAGATTTGCGCGGACGTAGTCATGACCCGGACGTTGTTTGTGCCAACGTGAGCTGTCCAGAATTCGAAGGTTACATTATTGTGTCTGCGCTCCTGATTGTCACCAAAGCGATGCCCCATCACCTCGCGGCAACCGCATGACCTTTACCTGTCAAAGTTTGCGCAAACGAAATTCAAGCCCCACGGGCCGCGCCAACAAAATCCTTTGCAACAGGATAGGATTACTTCACGGAATCAAGTGCCTGAGAACCGGTAAACCGGGTCATGGTCGCCTCGCCCGCCGCTGAAACATCTTTGCGGCGCAAAACCCGTACCGCCGTCAACGCAATCACCTTCAGATCCAGCCAGAAGGACCGGTGCTCCACATACCAGACATCGAGACGGAATTTTTCTTCCCAACTCAGGGCATTGCGGCCGTTGATCTGCGCCCAACCCGTCAGCCCGGGCCGCACTTCATGTCGCCGCGCCTGCTCCTTCGAGTACAACGGCAGATATTCGACTAACAACGGCCGCGGTCCGACCAGACTCATGTCGCCGCAGAGAATATTCCAGAGTTCCGGCAACTCATCGAGGCTGCTCGCCCGCAACCAGTGGCCAAACCGGGTAAGCCGTTCCGCGTCCGTGCGGAGATTGCCGGCGGCGTCACGCGCAGCCACCATCGAACGGAATTTCCACATCGTGAAAATTTGCCCCTGACGACCCGGCCGCCGCTGGGCAAACAAGACCGGTGACCCAAGGTTGATCCGCACCAACCCCGCGATCACCAGCAGCACCGGCGCGAACACGATCAGTGCGGACAAAGAAACCAGAAAATCAAACAGGCGCTTCATCGGATCTCGTTTTTGATCACGCCCCGCAGTTCCACTCCCGCCACTTCGAGCCAATCGCCCGGAGATTGCCGCGTCGCCCCGATACCGATTCCCACCCACACCGCTTTGTCCGGTGCCAGCGCCGCGAGCACCAGAGTTCGCCACTCGGACGTCACCCCTTTTGGCAATGACTGCATCCGCACGGGGTCGACGACTTTTCCGGCCGCATCGAGAAATGACAAAAACATCGCCGAGTCATTGCCCGGACCCGACTGCCCACGCAATCGCGCCGTGGCGACGTACGAACAGTCAGGCTCAACCGGCATCCACTGAAAAAGCTGCGTATCCCACGCCCCCTCCATTCGCACAACCCGTCGCTTTTTTTCCGGATCGAGCGACAACAGCTCCACTTTGCCCCGCTCAGTCGGCATCGCTTTCAACTCCCACTTCGCCGGAATCGCACCGAAAGGTGGATACAAAAATCGGGGCTCTAGCGACTCCTTGGCCGGATTTATGAATGAACCGTTGGCCACCAAATTGAGCGCAGCGGGAAGTTTTCCATCCGCCAGAATATCCGCGAGCACCAACCATGAACTTCGCCCCGTCATGGCGGATCCGGTCGCTGCGAGAATCCGGTGCGGTGCAACCGAATCCTGATGTCCCGCCAACCAAAGCACGCGAGGCACCGGATCGTTTCGCACGAAAACGGCGAGGTCCACCGCCGACATCGCGGGCGATTCGCCGGCCGAGGCCTCCGCCAAGGCACGGCGCAATCCGGCTTCCGCTTGGGTCAACTCTTTGATCAATCCCACCAAGACGGCTTCCGGATGCACGATGTTTTCTGACTTCAACTCCGCGAGTGACCGGCGAATCCCATCGTATTTCACAAAAGCCTCGGTGACGGCAAACGCCCGTGACGTTTGTTTCACGCGAGTGGCAAGGACCGGTTCAGTTTTCACCGCACCCTCCGCCTCGGTCAACAAGCCACGCAATTCCCGGCACACTTCGACTGGAAACAACCGAGCCTGATCTTCCTGATAATATAACTTTAGCCAAAAAGACGGGCCGGCTTGCGTCATCCACTGTTGCTCACCGCGCGCAAAAAACCGGCGCATCGGCACCGCTGCCGCACCGTAGTAGCCCGGATAAAAATCATCCGCGAGCGACGCCAGCGAACGATCTGGCTCCCATAGCAACTGCGCCAACATCCAAGTTTTGAAAGCATCAAACCCCCATTGCGGTCCGACTTCGCCCATGTAACCGCGAGCCCCGCGTTGCCAGCCTTCGCGCACCGAATCTGCCAATGCGTCCAAGGGCATTCTCGGCACCAAGAAGCCCAGACCATAGGCATACTCCCACAAGCCATACGCCTTCACCCCCGACTGACCCCAGCGCGACATCAACGCCAGATCCGCCTCCCGATAATCGTGATCGTAGTATTGCGACCGATCCGTGGTGACATACGGAACGATGTTCCGCTGCAGAGGAAACGACGGTGGATTTTCACACCAAAAATACGCGAGGCATCCGAGGTAGCGATCCGGATGCGTGCGCGCGACCGACTCCGCCGCTCGGTTCATAAAACCAAACACGAGCGGAGAGTAATCCGGCATGCCGCGAAAATAGCGCAGAGGTTCGACCAGCCGGCGGGTTTCGGCACTCTGATCAAATCGGACTGTATCATTCATCCCGAGTGAAAAACTCGCTCTGGTTGGATCGGAACTGAACGCCGCCGCCGCCGCTCGCGCGGCCTGCTCCGCCACTTCCGGCAAAGCCAGATTCGGCTGCCAGTTCTGCTCATTCTTCGCCAACGGAAGGAAACGCTTTCCTTGAATTAGCGGTGCCCAATCCGGATGCGCCGCCAAGTCTTTTCTGGTGTATACCTCGGATAAGGCGTGGCTGAATTCCAATCGGCGGCGCAGGCCGTTATGGCGGGCCCACGCTTTCTCGTCGGCAGTCCGCAGCCCGGAAATTTCCCGCGAAAGATAAGCTGGTTGGTGCATCTCGGACAATTGTTTCAGCGACCACTCGGTCCGCCGCGGCACACTTTCACCCGCCGGACCCGGCGCATACCAGCGCACCCCGCCTTCATGCTGGAGCAGCCACCCAACCGCAAACCCAGTCGCCTCAGGCGTCGCGCCTTCAATGAACACGCAGCCGTTGTGAGATTGAATGCGAAAAGCATCCGGACCAACTTCACCCGGTTTCGGATCAAACAAAGCCGGCGCCACCTTCAGCGATGCGCCAAATTTCGCCGCCGCTTGGGTCCGACCCACATAAATTCCCTTTTTATCGCGTCCTTCCTCCGAATGAACCCGCCATGGCAAACCCGACATCACGCCCAAAACTCGCGCCAATTCTTCCGCCGCCGCCCGCTCCTCGGCATCCGCTTTTTCAGCCACATACACCGCCAATAATATTTCGCCCCGTCGAAACACGATGACGGGACTGTCATCCATGATGGCCGCAATCCCTGGGATCGCGGCGAAAAAGAGTCCAAATATAATCAACCCCGGCCTTAGCATAAGGAAGTGACGCAGACGTTCGCTGCCACGGCCATGCCAGGTTTGGCAGCCAATTCAGAAAAAAGTCGCAACCACATTGCCGAGACCGGCCCCATGTCGTAGGACTCGTGACCCGCAGCAAAAGCCTTGCACCGCTTGGCCCACAGCAGGTCGCGATCCTGCGCGATTTCCAGCAACACCCGATTCAATCCGATCACATCTCCCGGCTCCACCACCCAGCCACAATCATGCTTGAGCACCAAGTCGGCCAAATCCGATTCGCGCCGGCAAATTGCCAATACCGCCTGACCCGCCACCAAGGCGCTGTACGTCTTGCTCGGCATCACCACCCGCTCTGCGCCGGGAGCAATCGTAACGAGAGCGACGTGGGCATTTTTCATCGCAATCGTCCATTCGGTGTCATTCAGCGATCCGCCCCAAGTCACGCTTGATGCCGCGCGAGCTTCACGACACAGGAGGGCATAACCGCTCCCGCTGGCGTTGAACCGCCAGGTGACGCCGTCACGCATTCCAAGTGCCCATGCATCCACTAGGGTCCGCACGTCATGCATACTTCCCATTAATCCGGAATACAAAATCTGTGGCGGCTCACTCACCGCGAGCAAACTTGGCGGAGCATTTCGAAAGGGTTCGCCATCGGCACCGACGGGAATCACCACCGCCCGCTGGGCCGGACCATAGGTCGTTTCCACATACTGACGTAGACGTTCGCCGAGAAATACCGTCACGCCGCAGCGCCGCAGCGCAAAGCGCGTTATGGCAGCACACCGGGCAGCGGTCCACGATTCCGGTCTGATTGTCCCCGCTTGAATCAAGGCTTCGGGAAAAAGATCATAAAGCAAGTTGATGGTCGTCCCGGACCCGTTGGCCATTTTCTCCACCAGCGCGGGGGCAAAGAACGGGTTGGTGGTCACCACGCGGATGGGCTCAAGCTCGGTTCGTTTACTCGCCGCGCGCCAGCAAATCCAAGCGTAACCGGGATACATGCGCCAGCGCAACACGAGGCGCCGGAATAGGCCTCGCGCCGAGCGATAGTCGGATTCAGAAATCGCCTGATGCTGCGCCACCTGCGCGCCACCAGTCTGCCATTCCCGCAGCAGTCGTCGAAAAAATGCCGCCCCACCCACCGAGTTATACACTTCAATCAGCATGGGGAACAGGGATGTAGTGCGGCGTCCGGGGTGAATGATCCGCCAGACCGTGCGAGAGCAACACCTCCCACGCGTCGATATGGCGATTCACTTGATAACGATCGACGAAGCGCGCCTGCGCGGTGAGCGCAAATCGACGGCGGACCTTCGCCGCAACGGCCATAGCTCGCATCGCGTCCGCGACAGTCTCGGCCGATGGTTCCGCCAACAACACCGCGCTCTGTTCATCGAGGATGGTCGGGATCTCGCCCGCACGGGTAGTGAGGATCGCGCAACCCGAAGCCATCGCCTCCAACAGCACCAGCGGTTGCGCCTCCACGGCATACCGGGTTGGTAAAACAAAAATCACCGCATCGCGAAACAGCGCGGCTTTCTCAGCCCCAACCGCTCTCTTAATCCAACGCACCCGTACCCGGGCACACAAATTGACCGCCGCCAGCTGCTGCTCAATCCAACGTTCACTAACCGCCAAATCCCGGAACCAGCCGCTAAATTCGCTCACCACCAAACGTCCGCACAGCACCGCTTCAATGGGCGGCTTCATTTTAAGTCACGACTACTGCGGTATACTGCGGTATAAAAAGACACGGCTATTTATTAACTTTTTTCCGCTGGGCAACACGGTGGAGCATGCGGGACACCTCGTTATCGAACCGCTGCATCGCCAGATGTTCGCGAGCCCAGCGACTCGCCGCTTCGCCCTTGGCGCGCAGCAGCTCCACAGGCAGAGTCACGAAATCCAGCAGCGCTTTTCTCAACTGCTCCGGATTATCATTGGTCAGCTGCCAGGAAAACCGCTCCTCCACGAACTCAAGACCAAGGTCGTTGCCTCTCGAAAGAATGGGCGGAAGCCCCACGGCCATCGCCTCACCGAGCGTGTAGTTGAAATTTTCCCGGTGGGACAAAGAGATGTAGCCATCGGCGGCGCAAAGGTAGTCGAATTTTTTCTCGTTCCACACCGGCCCCACCGCGCGCAGGCCCGACCAGCCGGCGGCATGGGCGTCAGCCTCCAACTGAGCTTTCGTCACATCCCCATCGGGTCCGACGACCAGCAGCTTCAGCCGATCAATGGCAAAACCAGCGAGCAAACGCACCGTTTCCCGGGGACACTTCATGCTGTGGAGGCGGCCGAAGAACAGGATCACCCGGTCGGTTTCGGCAAAACCCAATTCCGCCCGCAGTATGGCTCGTCGGGAACGAGCCGCCATCAGGTCCGGGATCTCGACCGCCCATTTGATCACCTCCGTAGGAGTCCCCTGAGTCAGAGCTGTGGCTTTTTTTCTCTCCTCCTCCGTGGCAAACAGCACCAAACCAGCATGGCGCAGAATCTCCCGTCCATACAACCGCATCCAAATCGCTTTGATCATCGTGCTTTTGCGAAAAGACCACGGATCAAAAATTCCGTGGGGAATAATCACATAGGGCACCCCATAGCGACGGCAAGTCCGCATGGTCCAGATTTCCGGATACAGAAAAAATCCATGGACAAACACGCAGTCTGCTTTCGCCACCAACGCTTCGGCTGCTTTCAACCGACCGGGTGTCGCATAATGATAATATCCCAAATTGCAGAGATCGTGTACCCGCACGGTAACCGCCAACGACACCACCGGTTTTTCCCGTTCCGCATGACATGGGCGGACGAAGCCGACCACATCGCTGTGCATGATTCGGTTAAAATGCATGTAGGAACGGGCCGGCCCGCCCATCGACGGAAACGGATAAGGACAAATCTGGACAATTTTCATGGTAGCCCGGAGGGCAGAGGGGTTTTATCGACTGTTCGATCCTGCGATTTCGCGATAGATGGCCGCATAGTCCTCGGCGATTCTTCTCGGCTGAAACCGGCGGACATTCTCCGCGCCAAGGCGCAACAGAAAATTCCGGTACTCGTCGTCATTGATCACCCGTTCGACACCCGCGCGAATCGACGCCGGCAGCAAGGGATCAACGAGACACGCCGAATCACCCGCGACCTCAGCCATTGAGGAACAGTTGCTGGTAACGACCGGCCGGCCTGTCGACTGCGCTTCGAGAATTGGCAAACCAAACCCTTCGTGAATCGAGGCAAAGAGCACCAAATCGCACCGGCGATAAGCCGCGAGCACCGCCTGATTGTCGCAATTACCGAGCGGATGCAGTTCGACTTGGTGCTGGGCAAAAACTGCGCTCTGCGCCGCGTTCGGCTGGCCGATCAGTTCAACGAAGCAGGTCAATCCCGCCAGCGCCACCGCGACCCGTTCGAGATTCTTGTTGGGCGATACGCCAATCAGCAAAATGCGCGGACAGCTTCGGTTGAACACCGCCGGAACGGGAATAAATTCGGGGGAAACACAGTCGTAGACCACGCGGACTTTCTCCGGCGGTGCTCCGGTCAGTTCGATCAGCTCCAAACGGGTCGCCGCCGAAATGGCCGTCACGACCCGGCACCGGGCGATGGGCCAGACATACCAGAAGAACCGCAGTACCCAGCGCGGCAGTCCGCGGTAGCGATGCAAAATTCCGCAATCATGCACGGTGAGAATGGTATTTCTTCCCGGCAAACCCAGCGCCAGAAAGTGGACATCACCGGTGATATGATTGATTGCGCCGCGCTGATGCCGAACTTCACGAATCGCCAACCATCGCCGCCACAAGCCTTGGCTCGGCTGCGACACAACATATTTCCGGCAACGAATATCCGCCGGCATCCCCGCGCGCAGATCATCAAACAGCCGCTCGATGCTGAAACCCCGCCGCCCGGGTTGGCGTTGAAAATGGACGACTTCAATCACGGAGCATCCTCCAAAGATTCCGGACGAATGAGACGGGGATGGCGCCGAAAACCAGGTCGAGTTTTTATTCTACGAACCACCGTCTTGGCCGCGAGCAGACTGACCACTCCAAAGACCAGATAACAGATGATCAAATTCACCGGGATCTGCCGTAGCGAAAGCGGAAGATTGTAGATGTTGAGCGTCCAGAATGACGTGGTGAAAATCACGCTCACGGCGACCGTGCGTAAAGCCGGGTTGTCGACCAATGCGTAGCGCACTCCAGCTTCGATCAAGGCCAGCACCGCAATGGCCACCAGTGCATAAACCAACGCCGACACCGGACCACCGCGATCCCACGATTCGGCAAGAAAGCCAAATTCTACGGATGTGCCGGTATCGACCCTGAATCCATAATCAGCAGCCCGCAGGTTATATAGGCCCTCGTTGTAGTATTCGCTCATTTCACCCGTCAGGCTGACGATGTTTATTGAAGCCCCAATTTGCTGGGGCAGATCACTGAAGCCCCGAAAGGGACCTTCGCCCCCGGTGGACGCCGCCACCACCACCGCCGGCCAAGTCAGCATCCGGTAGTTGGCCCGCACCCACGTCGGCAACTGCTCATAGGGATCTTTTGAAATTTCTTTCCCGACTTTTAGTTGCGAAGACACTTCCATGACCTTCGCCATGGTGATCTCGGTTATTTGGAGCCGACCGACCGACCCACGAATACTTTCAATCATGCCGAAAATATAGGCCCCCGGCATCGCTAAGACGACCATCAGGCCAAAAATGAGCCAGCGCTGCCGGGCGGTCGCGCCCATCAGCACGCCAAGACTAAAGACGATGAGCGGCACGAAGGCCGGACCGCGGCTGCCGGTGACGATGCCCAGCCCCAGATTCGTCAGCACCGTGAAAACCCAAATGATCGTCGCCGGCCGCGAAACCCGGAAATAGAAACCGGCGAGGAAGGGAACAAACATAAAGGCGCGTTGCAGCGTCAAAAACACCGCCCGCAAGAGGCCTAAGCCTAATTCGCCACCTGCCCAAAAAAGCAGCGTGAAAACTGCCCCCGCGATGAGCAAAATTTCCAACCGCCCATCCTGGGCAACTTCCTGAAAACTCCGCGTGGGATCGGCCGGTCGCGCGCGACCTAAAAACAACTGCCGCCCCGCCAACACCACCAGTGCAGCGATCGAAACCATACATAAAAGCAACAGCACCCAGATTTCATTGCCCACCAGAATTCGGTAGGTGCCGATTTCATCGAAATAACCCAGGCTTCCCCCCACGCAAATTCCGACCAACGCGACGGCTTGCTGGACATACGTCAAAGCCACACCCAGCACCGCAATCGCCGTCGGCCAGATGCGCAGCAGGAGCAACGCGGTGGCCGTGTTAAAAAAAACCGCCGTGAGCGCGGCCGCCATGAGCCGCCAGTCGCTGGGATCGATCAACCCCACGGCCACGAGTCCGAGCGCGGCCACGACATACAAAGGCGACAGCGGTATGCGCTGGAACACCCCGATAATGGAATCGGCATCAACCGCTTTGCGTCGGGCAATCATGAGGATAAATGAGCGGGTAACATGCGTTCCACCACGCCGCCGTCGCCACCGAGCAAGGCCAGGGCCGCGCGCGCGATATCATCGTTGGCCAAGTTCAGTTGCAAAATACGTCGCCGGCCCAGCTCAGCCATCTGGCGCAAACCCATCGAGTCCGCCAGAGCGGCCAGACAGCGCGTGGCACATTCCTCCGCCGATGTCCAAAACAGCGCCTCGACGCCGTCGCGAAACATCTCCGCGTGCTCGACCGTACGTTCGGCGCAAAACACCGCTCCGCCAATAAACGGCACCTCGGCGCTGCGCGTCGTGTGCAAATCCCGGTTGCCTTTCGACAGCAGCCCCAGCGCGATGCGCGAGCATTGGATGGCCTTGACGTAGTCCGTCCCATAAACCGCCCCGCCCCGCAGAACCGGCCGCAACCGCTCGTACTCCGGTGCTTTTTGCCAGTCGTTGCCCCAGATGGCCAGCGGCACTCCCAGTTCGAGCAACCGCACCATGAAGGGGCCGCGCTCGGGCATCCACGAGCCGACAAACACCACATCGCTCGCCCACTGGGTGTAATCGGAGGTGGAAAGTTTCAGCGGGGCATGGGCGACCGGATCGTAGGAACGAAAAACGCGCAAAACCTGACGGGCTCCCGCCGCCTGTGCCTCGACCACGTTTTCGCTGCGGACCACCACCGTCAGATCCTGTTGCCGCACCGAGCGTCGGTAGAGGTCCCACTTACGTCCATCACGAACGCCAAACGGATCATCCACATTATAATTCAACGTTAGCATGCCGCGAGTGCGCAGCTCGCGATGAAATCCCGGCGAGAGTTCGGCCCCGCAGTCAATCCAAGCCAGATCAAAGTGCGCATTGGCAATCTGCCTCCGCACGCCCGCATTGATCCACGGCACGAAGGGCCAGTAGCCCAGCCGCGTGCTGATGCCCCCGACCAAGGAAATGCGCGGTAAGGCTGCCCGAGGATGCACCACCTGCACCTCATGCCCGAGTCGCCGCAACGCATTCGCCCGGTGAAGACTGGTGAAGTGGGGATTGTCGTCCCCGAGATAGAGAATTTTCATAGCCGCCTGTTTGGTGGTTCAGCGTTTGCGGGCCAGGGCCCGCATGACCCGCGTATATATGCCCGATGAGCCCCCGCCCGTCTCGATCCGGTGACCGCACCGGATTGCACCGCGCATCATTTTCCAACCCGCCCACCGGATCGCCGAACGAAAATCAGTCGGCTCCGGCGAATGTTCTTCCGCTTGGGTGAGATCAAAACCCCCGATTGCCAGCATATGGCTGAGACTGCCCCGCGTATAAAGGGTCTCGTGCGTCACATCCGCCGCAAACACCCCGCCGGCAAACGGTGAATCGCCATTGGGCAGTTGGAGCAGCAGCCAGCCACCCGGCCGCAACGCAGCGCGAATCTCATCGAGCAGTCCCACCGTCTCCTCGCGCGTGAAGTGCTCGATCACGTCAAACAGCACAATCACATCAAACGCCCCGACGTTCCGGCGCAGATAATCCCGCAGATCACCTTTTTCCACTCCCGGAAAATGACGGCGACACAAGTTCCACATCTCCGCGCTGCCCTCCACGCCCCGCAAGTCCGTGAAACCGAGTTCCTGAAAAACCCGCAGCAACATGCCGTCGCCACAGCCCAGATCGGCCACGACGGCTGTGCGGGGAATTTCGCGGAGCCACGGAGTCAAACGGCGCCGGAGGTAACCGCGATACCGGAGGGCCGGCGCGGAATCTCCCGCGTTGGAAGTGGTGACGGTCTGCTTGAAACCGGTGACGTAACAAGCATAGGCCCGTTGGCGGAATTCATCCTTGGTCATGACAATTTTGGTTCAAAGGTTAGCCTCAGTACCCGCCCTGCGGTCGAGATCGCGCACCGCAGTCCGACTTTCTTCCTCCAGACTGGAGTTGATTTGATCACGAGAGTGGATCGCGGGTCACCTTCCACGCCAGCTTGGCCACGCCGTCCGCTGCTTGCGCCGCTGTGAAATCCGCGACCCGCCGCCGCGCTGCCACGGCAAACTGGCTGCGGTTCGCCCGGATCGCCGTCACTGCCGAACGCAGCGCAGCGGCCGCAGTGGTGGCGTCGCCGGAACGAAAAATTTGCCCGGTCAACTCGGAGATCAGATCGGGGCCGCAACCCACGCCGTCGCTGGCGAGCACGCCGAGGCCGAACTGCATCGCCTCGTTGACGACCAGACCCCAAGTCTCACCGGCACCGACTCGCGAGGGCAGCATCAGCAGATCGCCCGCCGTATAGGCCCGCCCGATTTCCGACTGGTTGAGAAAGCCCAGAAAATGCGCCCGCGCGCCAATCGCCCCGCCCACAGCCAACTCCATTTCCCCGCGCATTTCACCGTCACCGGCCACGATTAAATGAATCCCCTCCCGGAAAGCGGGTTCAAGCAGGCGTAACGCAGCGGCAATCAGCAGCGGATCTTTTTTCGGAATCAGCTTACCGGAAAAAACCAGCACCACCGCTTCCGGTGCCATGCCCATTTCAGCCCGGATTTTTTCCCGCTGCGGGCTCCATCGCGTCACCTCGCCGGAAAAATAATCGGTGTCCACGCAGTACGGCGCCGCGACCATTTTTTTATCCGGCACGCCCAGCCGCAGCAAATGCCTGCGGGCTTCGCGGCCAATCACGGCAAACCCGTCCACTTGCGCGTAGAGCTGCCGCAACATGGCATCACGCACCCAACCCTTCCGGCGGGAACGCGTCACCGCGACATCGGAGGCTTCATGCCGCATCAGCACTTTGGCCCCGACGCGTTTCGCGGCCCAGAGCGCTTCCAGATGAAACCGTCCGGCATACGCGGTGAGCAGCACCACCTCGGGCCGGAAGTCACGGAATTTCCGGGCAAGGTCCGTGGCCGCTGGACGCCAGAAATTAATCTGCTGAATCCGCGGGTCGTTCGAAAGAAATGTGTGCTGATAGCCGGAGACCAACGGCGTATCCCACGCCACCGTGGTGCCGAATTCGCGATCAGTATAGCCGCGCACACTCATGTCGCTGCCAAAAAACGCTTGGAAATCCAGCTGCGATGATGCCGCCAACCGCCGCCAAATCGGTGCCTGATATTGGATCGGATGCGTGGCGCAGGCCGCCAGTCGAAGTGGGGTGCTCATGAGTTTCTCCCTGCCCCGACCAGCCGCGAGGCCTGCACGATGCTCCGGTATTGCTCCAGATTCGCCGCCGCATAACGCCGCCAGGAAAGATCCCGGTGCGCCAGCGTCGCCGCCGCCGTGCGCATCGCCGCCAATTTTTCCGGGGCCGCCGCGAGCTGGCGCAGCACCGTCGCAAGCAAAGCAGGTTCACGCGGCTGCACCACCCAGCCGGCGGCAAACTCTTTCGCGCCCGGAAAAATTTCCACGCCCTCGCCGTCGAGCGCGAGAAAATCCTCTCCGCCGGTGTTTGCGCTGCAAACCAGCGGCAGACCGCACGCCAGCGCCTGCGCCTGCACCATCGCCTGCCCCTCCTCAATGCTCGCCATGACAAACACCGAGGCCGAACGATAATATTCCGGCAACGCAGCCTGCGGGACATGGCCCAGACAACGGATGCGCGCATCGGCCGCACCGAGCAGCCGCGGGGTTTCCGCCGTGATACCGCCGACCAGCAACAGTTCGCTGTTCGGGATATTCGCTGCCTTGAAAGCACGCACGAGGTGGTGCACGCCTTTGCGGACGCTTTGCGATCCGGCAAAAATCACACGGAACACCCCGTCGTTTTTCGGCGCGGGCGTGAACCGGCTCAGGTCCACCCCGAAGCCGTTGCGAAAAAGTTTTTCTGCGGGAAAGTCGTGGGCCGAAAAACTGGCCTGCACAAAACGGCTCGGCACGAACACCTGATCCGCCAACTGATATTCCCGCAGTTCGCGCTCGACGGTCGCCGGCGGGGTCGCTTCCCAGTGCAAATCGAGAGAGGCATATTCCTCGTGCAACAGCCGGCATTGCTCGAGCATGTGTGAAGAACTGCGCTCAAGTACAGTGGGAATCCCACGCGCCCGGGCCGCCAACAAAGCGGGTTCCGCCGCCGCCGACCACGCGTGCACCAGATCCGGATTGCCCAAGTGCTGCGCCGCCTTCCGGGCGAAATGATCGTTGATCCGAAACTGTTGGCGCATCGCAAAGGCTTCCCCGCCGAATCTCCAGGCGAGCCGCGTGAGAACACCCGAAACCGGCAGACTGACCACCTTCGCATCGGGAATGCCCCAGCGCCGCGTCTGGCTTTTGGGATAGTTGGTGATGAGCCGGTGCAGCGCCCCGAGCTGTTCCAGTTCACGGGCCAAGTCGAAGGCATGCCAGCGTCCCGGCACGACCAGAGTGATCTGTGGCGGAATGCCGGTTTGGTCTTCGTGATTGAGCGTGATCATTTCAGGAAAATCGCAAACGCAGTGAAGTGCCCGCCTCACGCAAGCCGGCCCAACCGGAAAACAAGAAAGCCGGCAGGTGACAATCCAGCTCGCCCAAACTTTTGTTCAGGGCCACACCGGCAAAAACAATATTACCCATGAGGAAGGCCGCCCCAACCGTCACCACACCAAAGAACGGATACGCCGCCCAACTCGCCAGCAAGCTGAGCGATTGAACCGCGACGTACGCAACGGGCAGTGCGCCCAACCGGCTGGCCGCCCACGGCACGACGAAGGCGAGATTGGCCAGCGCAGCAGTCACGGCTTCCAGCGCGAACATTCCGATCACGACACCCGAAACTGCAGCAAGGCCGGTCCAAACTTGCACGACCCAGCCGCCGAACAAAAAAGCACCCAGGGCAAATAAAACCCCCAGCACGGTGGCGAGACCGAGGGCCCCCGCTTGCAGTCTTTTCATTCGCGCCCAATTCTTCTGTGCAAAAGCGGTCGTCAATTCCGGATGGAGCGAGGTGAAGAGAATCGACGAAAACTGCAGGAAGCCTCGACCGATCTGCCGGTAGACGCTCAATAAAACAACGGCTCCCGGTCCGCCAGCGCTGTTAACCACCAAAGTCACCCCTTGATTGATCAGCGCGTTGCCGACCGGAAAGGCGAAGAACCCAACACTGGAAGGTAACAGGGAGCGAAAGTCGCTCCAAGTGCCCGAGCGCCACTGCAAGCTGAGGGTCGGCAATAACCGTTTCGCCTGAAGCGAAAGGATCGCCAGCAAAAGGAGTCGGAGCAATACCAGCCACAGGGCCAGCCAGACCATGGTCGCGTGGGCCCAGAGTAAAACGGCGGTGCCCAGCACTTCGAGCATCCGCAGGTGTCCTTGCAGAAGCAAGTAGCGGGGGAAAGCGCGGGCCGCCCGATACACGCCGGAAAAGCTGCCCGTCTGTAACGGCAGTAGTGAATAGGCGGTCAGCATTAACAGGACGGCCGCAAACTCGGCCCGGCTGATCGCCGAGCTTTTCAGCCAGACTTGCAGCGGCATGACGGCCAGCGCCACCACGACCAGCAAAGCCAGCGCCAAGGCAAACCAAGCTTGAAACCGCCATACCGCGCCCAGGAGGTTTTGCGCCCGAACTCCTTCACCGCGCTCGACCGCAATCGAGAATTCATTGCCGAGTGCATTGCTGATCCCGATATCGGAAAGCGCCAGATAAGCCGGCACCGTCGAAAGCACCAACCATTGCCCGTAATAATTCTGCCCCCAGCTATGCAGGAAGAGTGGCACCAACGCGATTTGCCCTCCGATCACTGCCGCCGTGCCATAGAGGTTCGCCCCGAGATTGCGTTTCACTCCGGCCATATTGCGCTCCAGTCAATCGCCCGTCCGTTTTGAATTATTGGTCGATCAGTATGAAAACACCAGAGAACCGAGCGCTGCGGCCCGGCGGATGACGGTATGGCGTTCATGGCAAAAATCCTTTCCGAACGAACAAAAAGTTCGTCTGCCGTTTGCGGACAATCCGGTTGACCGACTGCTGCAGAAACGAGCGATCACCTAGTCCCTGTGATGTGGCTGCCCGAGCTTCGCCCCGTCGCTTCCAGCGGGCGGAGGCGACTGCGAGGGGAAATGCGAAGGGACGCATCGGAGGAATGCTCAGTCCTTGGTGCCGAGAAATTTCTGCACCAAGGGAAGAAAAAATAAGGCTTTGCTGTGCCACGCCTGCAGGCTCTCCAGCCGCTGCCGGAGAAACTCGCGGTCCGGTTCGTCGGCGGTCGCGAAACGACTCTTGATCGCCTTGAGCCGTTGCGCTCCGGTTTGCAGCGGTTCGCGCAGCCGCGTCTGCACGACGCCGGCCAGCAGCCGGCGCAACTCGGTCTCGGCGACGAAGAATTCCCGGCGGTCTCCGGGGATGGCGACGCATTTGATCGCACCCAGATCGCGCAGAAAATGCAGGCCCAGGCTGACGGAACCTTTGCTGAGTTCGAGACTGGCGGCCACGTCGGCGAATGCCAGCGGCCGGGGCGAACCATAGATCACGCCAAAAATCTGTCCGACAGAGTTGGCCAGCCCGAGTTGTTGCACCGCCTCAGTGCACACCAGCACGATCTCGCGCTGCGTGGGACTCAGCCTGCGCCGACCCGTCCGCCCGCTTCCCCCAGCCCGTCCCGTCAGCCGCGCCACCGGGCCGAAGGCCGTGGCCTTGGAGTCGGTGGTCCGCGCAGGCCGGGTGGTTGGGCTGGAAAGATTCATGCCCGGAGTCTCAAACCGGTTCCTCAGTGTTCAAGGTGTATTGAACTCGAAACGGGTCGGAATGGTTACGGGAAGGTTAAATCGGATGAAACCGGCGGGCGGCTGTCCCTGTTTGGACCGATACTGTCGCAACAGCCACTTTCCTCCCGCGCTAGCTGTTGGCCTACCCGACAGGGTCACTCACCCTGTAAGAGGCACCAAGCTTTACTTGGCGCACACGACCAGAGAAAAACCGGTAACAACAAAGACGCTACGACGACAAACGCAAAGCTGACCTCCGCCCGTCAGCTCTTGGACTAAGCCGGAACGATGCAGTCCAGAGATGAGAGTTGAGCGTCTCGAGCCAGACCATACAGTAAACAGATTTTTTCGTCACAACCTTACGCAAACCAGCTCTGAGGATCGGGCTCTCAGCTCTCAGCTCTCAGCTCTCAGCTCTCGACTCTGGACTCTCGACTGTATCGCTCCGGCTAAGTGTTACCGATGTCTCCGGTTCATACCTTCGGCTTGTCTTCCATGATGGTTGTCCACCCCATGTCGACTTTTCAGCCTCCGGACGAACCGCCAATCCTCCCTTGACCATAAGGTGTCACCAGTGACACTTTGTACGGAAGAAGACGATTTCCATCAAGGAACTGCACGCCGCCACCGGTCGGTGGGTGCGCGCCGCCCGCAAGCAAACCATCATCGTCACCGATCGGGGCGAAAAAGTCGCCACGCTCCAACCCCACCGTGAGGAGGAGAAACCCCGGCCGGTGTTCACGGGTCGCGACTGTTCAAAGTTGCCGTCAAGTCCGGTTGATTCCACGGTTTTCATTTCCGAGGAGCGCGACGCCCGTTGATCTATCTGGATTCCTCCTACCTCGTGCGGTTGTATCTCCGGCAACCCGGTTCAAACGAGGTGGCCGCGTGGATTTCAGGGCAAGGCGATCTGGTCTGTTGTTTGCACGGACGCCTTGAGATTGTCTCCGCCCTCAAACGCCAACAGCGCGCAGGGCATATCGAAGCCCGCGGCCTACGCGCCGCCCTGCGCGAAATGACCGGCGATGAAACCTCCACTCTGCTGCACTGGCTGCCTGTCACGCCCGAGCTTATCGGCCAGGCTTGCGACCGGATGGCGGCCCTGCCTCCAGCCGTGTTCCTCCGCGCTGCCGATGCGCTGCATCTGGCCAGTGCGCAAGACGCCGGACTGCGCGAGATCTACAGTCACGACCGCCACCTGCTCGCTGCCGCCCCGCACTTCGGACTCGAAGGCATTGACGTGATTAAGCCGCGCTGATCTGGGGCCGACTTGCCGCCCGGAGTTTTCAACAACCACATCCGACAAAGCCTGATTCCTTTTTAATGCTGAGCTCACAGGACGCGGAGTGAAACCACGTCAATCTTCGCGCCCTCCGCGCCCTTCGCGTTAAATGTATTTTTATCCCGATTCGCAATCCCCTCGTAAGATTTGACCACCGATCCGACGTACGAGGACAATTCGGCTCAAAACCGTACGACGTCAGCGGACCAAATTTTGCACGCGACCAGACTCCACCCACTCAATGGCATAGGTCAGCAGAAGGAGAGGTCAGCAGAAGGGGTCAGGCTTGGTTGTTTGCTCTGTTGCTTCATCGGTGGTGCTCCTTCTGCCAGGCGCTGACCAGCCGGCTCACGGTGTGCAGTCCGCCCATGTGCAGCGCTTTCCCCAGCCAGCGATTCGTTACGGTGCTCCGCGCCTTCAGCTCCGCCGCCAGCGCGACCTTCCACTCGGCCGACTTCGGGCTGGCCGCCAACTCCGGCTCGCCGCGGCGGCGCTGGCGTAGCAGCGTGAGCAATTCCTCCCGCCAGATTTCATCGCGCGTCTCGGTCATCTCCCGGGCCATTCTTCGTCCCTGTCCGACTGCCTCCGCGTGCTCCTTGTACATGTCCTTCGCGAAGTGCTTCGTGCCGATGATCCAGCCCTTGGACATCGTTGAAAATTTCTGGACCTGCTGGGCCGGCTCGTCCTCCGCCAGCCAAGATAAATAGTCGAGGTACTTGCGGCGTCCGGCGGGGGTATCCGCCAATTCACCGGCGTGCGCCAAGGCCGGACCAGGTTGATACCAAGTGGGTCGATCCTTCGGACGCATCAGGCCGTGCAGGCTCGTCCACGGATAGTCCGGCAAATCCGCCACCGGCCGGAGCTTCGCCCGCACAGGGTTGAGGTGAATGTAGTGGCAGAGCGGGCCGAGTCCCCCGTCGGGATCGACCACCAGACTCTTGTACCGGCCTTGGAAAAGATGGCCCCGCTCAGCCCGGAATCGGTTGAAGCGCACGGCGAAGGTGCCCTGCAACCAGCGCATGCCCTCCACGAGGTTCGCGTGGGGTGTCGAGATCGCTAGATGATAGTGGTTCGACATCAGGCACCACGCGTGCACCTCCCAGCCGGTCTTCGCGCAGGCCTCATCCAGACATTGCAGAAATGCCGCCTTCGCCTTCTCTGAACGAAAGAGGTCCAGCCGGAAGTTCCCCCGGTTCAACACGTGGTACACCCCCGCCGCCGACTCCAAGCGCAATGGTCTCGCCATGCCCGTCAGAAAACCAACTCACCGCATCAGCGCAAGCGCAAACAACCAAGCCTGACCCCCTCCGTCAGCTCGTCAGCTCCGTCAGCTCCCTCAGCTCGAAGACACCCTGTTTGCGTCGCTACCCAATGGATTTAGGCACTATGCAAAACTTAACTCAGACCTTAACTGGACAGCCGTGACTCCTCACCAAACTCGGCTACGCCGCCAACCAAGCCCAGGCCGTCGATTCGCTGCACGGCATTCTGCTCCCCAGTAGTGTCGTTCCCAGTGTTATCGGTCTCTTCGCCGGGGTCAGCTCGGCGGTGGTGCGGTTGCGCGAGGGGTTCCTCGTCGGCGCGCCGGTGGAAAAGCGCTTCCCTTGCGCGCGGACCTCGCTTTGCTGTCGGCTATGGGATTCTTCGATCGCTTAGCCAACGGAAAGCCTCTTTCCAACAACCCCGGTGACGACAAGCCGGCCATCGCCGGCGGCGTCATGCCGCTCCTCACGGACGCGCGCGCGAAGCTCGGGGCCAAGGATCTGCCTGGCGCCATGGTCATCTACGAACAGGTGCTCGCCAACGCCGGCGCGCGGCCTGATATTCTCGTCACCATCTCCGGCGATCTCGGCGCGCATGGGCATTTGGCCGAGCTGATCGAGCTGGTGGCTCCCCGTTACGATGCGCAAAGGCACGGACCGGCCACCGGGCTGAATTTGCTCCAAGCCTTCCTGGTCACGCGCAACATTGAGTCCGCCCAGCACCTGCTCGATATTCTTTTCGCTCTGCAACGTCCGGAATTGGAAGACCGCCTCTTTGGGTTTTCCAACGCACTGGCCGATCTGATGGCTGGGAGCGAGCAAGCGGTTGCGGTTGGCGGTGGAGCCTCGGGTGAGATGCCAGAGGTGATCAAGATCAGCCTCGCGAGCATCAGCAAACCGATTTGGTTTTATGGGCTCGAGACGGTCGCGCCTCAACTGTTGCCGAACAAGGCAGGCAAACTACGACGCGTGGCCTTTGCCCAATGTGCTTTGCCCGGAATTAAAAACGCCGAGGAACTCGCCAATCAACCTGAGGATACGATGGGTCGGCTCACGCGCGGACTGCCGTTGTGGTTCGCCGAGACCTTCACTTTCGGCGCGGGCTACGTGCCCATTGCCGCCATCGGCACCTCGAGTCAGCACCAGTACGCGGTGTTCGGTGCCGAGTGGACGGCGGAAAATATCCGCCAGCTCATCGAGTCCTCCCATGAACCCATCGACTACGTCGTCACCGGCGCGCTCAAGAATCGCAACGACGACTTCGAACTGACCATGAAAATTTGGGAGGTGAAAAAGTTCCGCGAACTCAAACAATTCTCCGCCCGTTGGACCCCGGCAAACGCTGACGAAGCGCTCCGCACCTTTCACGAACAGCTCCGGCTTTACATGGAATGGACCCCGCTGCCTGTCGGCAACGGACTTGCCTACACCGCCCCTGTTTCGCCCCTCGCTTACGTGCAAGCCCTCGGGGCTTCGCTGACGCTTTTCTTGGGTGAAAAGGGCGTGCTTGCTCCCGCGCAGATGAATCCCGTGGCGACCGATTTTCTCCCCGCCGCGCAAGATGTCAGCGGCCACCTCACCCTGCTCACCGCTCTGCAGCGCCTGCAAGCGCGGAGTGCCGCGGTGGATGAAACTGCGCTGGCTCACGCTCGCGCCTGGCTCGCCTCGGACGCAGCGAAGACCGCAGGAGTCGACGGATTCGCTTTGTAATTCCAGGTGGGTTGCGAGCTTGTCTCGCAACTCGGCCGCATACCAACAGGTCCCGCTTTCGGGCTGCGCCCTCAAACGAGGCTACAAGTTTTTCTGCGCCACCGCCAGTTGCCCACAACCGGCAGCGATATCGATGCCGCGCCGCTGACGCACGGTGCAGGGCAGTCCATAACCGGCGAGGATTTGCTGAAAGTTTTTCGCGGCTTCTCGTCCTGTGGGTTCACCGTTGTACCCCTCGGTGGGATTGAGCGGAATCAGGTTTACCTGCGCCTGCTGACCTTTCAATAACCGGCCTACGGCATGCGCGTTTTCGGCGGTGTCGTTTTTTCCGACGATTAAAGTCCACTCGTAGAAAATGCGTCGCTCTTGTTTCGCGATGTAGTAACGGCACGCCTCCATCAATTCATCGAGCGGCCACTTTTTTGCCACGGGCACGAGCGTCGCACGCTCTTCCTGCGTGGCCCCGTGCAATGAAACCGCGAGATTGATCGGGCGCACTTCGTCGGCGAGCCGGATGATGCCCGGAATCACGCCCACGGTGCTGAGCGTGATTTTCTTCGCGCCAAGTGCGAGGCCGTTGTTGTCGCGCAGAATATCGACGGCCTTCATGACGGCGTCGTAATTGTGCAGCGGTTCACCCATGCCCATGAGCACGATGTTGCGCAGTCGTTCGTGCCGATCATGCGGGGATGAGCTGGCCGCGTCAGCCAAGGGAGGCGCGGTGCCCTCACCGCGCTTGATTGTAGACCGCGCCGAGGGCGACGCGGCTCCAGTCGTCTCGCGCAACGCCGCATCGACGTGCATCGCTTGCGCGACGATTTCACCGGCGGTCAGGTGGCGGACAAATCCCATCTGTCCGGTCGCGCAGAACACGCAGCCCATGGCGCAGCCGGCCTGGCTGCTGATGCACGCCGTCACGCGGCCGGTGAAGCGCATGAGGACGGTTTCGATTTTCCGGCCATCATTCAGCGCCAAGAGATACTTGCAGGTAAAGCCATCGGAGCTGTGGGTTTCGGCGGCGGTTTCGTGTCGGCCAAAATCGAGTGAGGCTTCCGCTTTGGTGCGAAAGCGCGCGGGCAGCTCGGGCATCGCGCGCCAGTTTTCCACCCCGTGCAGATAGACATACGCCCATAGTTTTGCGGCGTGCACCGTGGGGAAATTCCAACTAGCAGCTAACTCGAACAGTTCGGGCCGGGTCAGATCGTAGAAATTGGTATGAGCGTGGGCCATCCGTCCCAGTCATTGGTCGGGGCCGGGCGACGAGGCAATCCAACTTATCAAAGATGCCGAAGGTTGGCCCACGAATTACACGAATGGGACACGAATAAAGGAAGGCTGATGAGTACAACGGTTTTATTCGTGTTCATTCGGGCGATTCGTGGGCATTCGGGCGATTCGTGGGCAAAAATCGGGGCCAGCTTAGGCTACAGGTTGCTATGAAAAGAAAATCCTGCCTCTACTCTGTCATGGCAAAAAAAGTCATTCTGGCGGGAGGCAGCGGATTCATCGGCACGCGGCTGGGTCGACGCTTCCGGTCTGAAGGCTGGGAAGTGGTGGTGCTGACCCGGCGACCTGCTCAGCCACGAACCGATGGCATGCTTGAGGTCCAGTGGCCGGCCCGGCCGATTGTCGGGAGCAATCACTCGGTTTTTGAAACGCATGGAGCGTGGATTCAGGCCGTCGATGGGGCCGAAGCGGTGATTAATTTGGCCGGGCGTAACGTGGATTGCGTGCACACGCCGGAGCATCAGCGGCAGATTCTCGAGTCACGGCTCGATTCGGTGCACGTGCTCGGCGCAGCGCTCGACCAATGTCGCGAGCCACCGCGGGTGTGGGTGCAGGCGAGTGCCCTCGGTTATTATGGGTCAAGAGGTTTGCCGCTGGCTGACGAAGAAAGTCCGGTAGGAAAAACATTTCTCGCTGCCGTGTGCGACCAGTGGGAAAATACTTTTGCGGCTACGTGTCCGGCTATGGTTCGGCCCGTGGTCTTGCGCTTGGGCGTGGTGCTGGGTGTGGAGGGAGGAGCGTTACCGTCGCTTGCCAGGTTGGCCCGCTGTTTTCTTGGCGGTGCGGCCGGGAAGGGGCAACAGGGCCTGAGTTGGATCCATCAGGAGGATTTGGTGGAGGTATTTTTCCGCGTGATTAGAGACGAAACCATGCGAGGGGCGTATAACGTTTGCGCGCCCGATCCGGTGACCAACGCGGAATTTATGCACGCGCTGCGTCAGGCGGTGCATCGGCCGTGGTGTCCGCCGGCACCGGCTTGGATTGTGCGCCTGATGGCGAAATACGTTTTACGCACGGACCCTTCGCTTGTGTTGGCCGGACAATTCGTCATACCGACCCGGCTCCTCGCGGCAGGATTTAAATTCAAATACGCCCAACTCCCCGCCGCCCTGCGGAATCTCGCTGAGCGGGAGGCATCGTCGGGTAGGGCGGATTATCCTTAATCCGTCGGGTCGCGAGGATCGCGCGGCGCGTTAAGAATAACGTGCCCTACCGGTCGAAATTACACTGAGTACTTGCTCTTGGCGGGCTCGCAGTCGTGCATGCCTTCATAGGCGTGCACGGAGCCGGCGCTGTCACTCCAGAGCGGCAGATTGTCCCGCCGCCAGCGATGGGTGAGGACGATGTCGTCCTGCACCGCTTTTTCTTTTCCTTGGAGCATCAACCGGTTCAACGCGCAATAGGCGACATCTTCCGGCTGGGTGTGGGTGCATTCGGCGAGCCGTTGCACCGTGTGATACTCCGCTTCTTCCAGATGAATCTTAATGGTAGGCATAGTGCCCTCCTTGTTGGTTGATCAGAACATACTGACGTATCGCTCGACAAACAAGAGGACAAGCTGCGCATGGATTGTGGAAAGCCGAGAGGGAATCTGAACGGTGGGCGGGCCCTTGTGGCCGGCGCGTATGTCCCCAGAAGGCACGCCTGCAAGGGGCGGCCCGACAACCTGCCAAATACAACCGAAGTCCATGGGGTCTCGAGCGTGACGTTGCGTTTCTCCTCACGATTGCCAATGTAATCGCATGATCGACTGGCTGCATCGTTTCCTCCAAGCGTTCATCCCTCTCTTTGTAGCCATCGATCCGATTGGATTGGCCGCAATTTTTTTGGCCTTGGGTCAGAATGAGACTCCGGAACGCCGGCAAAAAATCGCCAAGCAGGCGACGTGGACCGGCGGGCTCGTGGCGCTGGGCTTTTTGTTTCTGGGGCAAAGTGTTTTTGCGGCACTGGGGATTTCCGTGAGCGATTTTCAAATCGCGGGCGGACTCATTCTCTTTATTTTGGCGGCCAAGGAATTGATCCAGCCGGCCGGCTTGCCGGCGAATCTGCCGGAAGATTTCGGTGTCGTCCCGCTGGGCATGCCGTTGATCGCCGGCCCAGTGGCCATCACCACTTTGCTGGTGCTGGCGCAGAATCAGGCGATTGGGTTGACCATTACTTTGGTCGCGCTGGCGGCGAATCTCACGCTGGTTGCGCTCGTGCTGCGGTACAGCGAATGGCTGGGCCGCACAATTGGCGCAACCGGCCTGCGCGCGATTTCCAAAATCATCGCCATGCTGCTGGCGGCGATCGCGATCGCGATGATCCGGCAGGGAATTAGGAGCTGATTTGGCGTAGCACCGGCCTCCGGGCCGGTGAGTTTTCAGGAAGTAGGTTGCGAGCTTGCCTCGTTCTGCTGGTCAGCAGAACGACCGTGGCACGGCCAGCGCACCACCGACAACAGAGCCCGAACTTCAGCAGGCAGGGAATCAGAAGTTAATTTGGCGTGGAGGTGGGCGTCGGTTTCCACACCGACGCATGGGCGTTAACCATAACCTTTACGCAGATCGTCGAGGTGGAAATCGACGAGCACCTTTTTCAACCTCACCCGCCAAACGTCGTCAGCAAGTCCGCGTAGATTTGCGCGGACTGGACGAGGTCCTTCACGCGGGCACGCTCGTCGACGGCATGGTAATTTTCTCCGCTGGGCCCATAGCCGATCGTGGGAATCTTGAGATGCTGGGCGAAGAAATGCATATCATTAAACCCGGTGGACACCATGGCGTGCGCCGGTCGGCCGCGCGTACGCGTCACGCTTTGTTGCGCCGCTTTGAAAAACGGCGAGGTGGGCGCGCTGTAACAGGAATAGTTGTTGGAAATATTTTCCACCGTGAGCACACAGCCGGGAATCTTGGCGGCCGCTTGCTTTAAATACGCGCGCAATTCCTTTTCCGCTTCACGGAGGTTTTCGGTGGGCAACACCCGACGGTCGATGGTGAACGACGCGAACGCGGGCACGGTGTTCACTTTGCCGCCTTCCCCGGCGCTGAAGACGCCGCCGAGATTCAGTGTCGGCGTCATGATTTTGCCCTCGGGCGTGCGGAATTTCCGGCGAGCCAGAATTTTTTTATAGCCGGCGAGCGCGAGCACGAGCGCGGACATTTTTTCGAGTGCGTTCACGCCCTTGTGCGGGGTGGAGCCGTGGGCGGCTTTGCCTTGCACGGAAACGTTGAGCCACACGACGCCGTTGTGGCCGCAGCACACGCCGTCGCCTTCCCCGCCCTCGCCCACCACGGCGTAATCCGCGCGGAGGCGGCCGTGATCCACCACCCAATTGGCACCGAGGACGCTGTCCGTTTCCTCATCAGCGGTGAAGGAGACCTCCACATTGCAAAGTGGTTTGGTGTCCGTAGCGCGCAGGGCTATCAGCGCAAAAATTATGCTCGCGATCGCACCCTTCATATCGGCGCTGCCGCGGCCGTAAACCCAGCCGGCGGCTTCGACCGGATTAAAAGGATCGGCGTGGCGCCAGTTTCCCGAGACGGGCACGACATCAAAATGCGCGTTGAAGTGGATGGTTTTTTTTGCGCCGGCATCCCAGAAAGCGATGACGTTGTAGCGCGGGTGATCGAGTTGGTCCGGCTGAGTTTTCTTTTGCCGGGCCCGGGGAATGGCGAGGCGGCGGACTTGCAGGCCGAGTTCGCGTAAAGTGTCGGCTAACAACGTGGTGATCTCGCCGTAGTTTTCGCCCGGAGGATTGACGGTGCGAAGGCGGATCAACTGCTGCAGGTAGGAAACCAAGGCGGCTTGCTGGTTCAGAAGGTAATCGGCGGGCTTCATGACAGAGGATTATGGATGAGGCGAGAGGCTGGCGTAAATGAGTTTCAGCGCCACCAACGAGGCCATGACTAGAAAAATGGGCCGAATAAAGCGGGCTCCGCGATTTAGCGCCAGATGCGACCCAATTTGACCGCCAACGAACTGTCCTGCACCCATCACGAGTCCGGGCAGCCAGACCACTTTGCCGGCAACAGCAAAAAACAGCAGTGCGGCCAAGTTGCTCGCAAAGTTCATGACGCGGGCGTGCGCCGAGGCGTGAAGGAGGTCATGGCCCAGCACCGTGACAAAGGCGATGATCCAGAAAGAACCCACCCCCGGTCCAAAAAACCCGTCGTAGAAACCCAAAGCCAATCCGAACAAAGTGTAGAACGCCGGACGTTCCATCCGGTGGTGTTGGCTGGTTTCGCCGAGTTTCGGGCGGAAAATCATGTAGACGATAATGCCAGCCAGCAGCCAAGGGATGATCGCTCCCAGAAATTGCGGATCGAGGACTCGAACGGTATAGGCTCCGGCCAAGGCTCCCACCGTCGTGAGCGCAAAGCCCAGGCGGCATTCGCGTAAATCCACTGCGCCCTGCCGCGCGAAGTTCAAAACGGCGGAGCCCGAGCCAAACACGGCTTGAAGTTTATTGGTCGCCAGCGCGAAGGGCGGCGGTAGCCCGAGGGCGAGCAGTGCCGGTAAGGTGATCAATCCTCCTCCACCCGCGACCGCGTCCACCGTGCCGGCGATTAAAGCGACGGCAAAAAGCGCGGGATAGGCCCAGACGGGCAAGTCGGCGAGGGGCAGCATGGCGAAGTGAACAGGGTGCACAGCGCGGTTAATTTTGACAGCGTGGAGTACAACTCCACCATGCGATCCATGGCGATGGCAGACATGCGACAAGATTACGGATTAGCGGGGTTGCTTGAAAAAGACCTCGCGAAGGATCCCTTCCGCCAGTTTGCCACGTGGTTTAAGGAAGCTGAAGCCGCCAAGCTCTACGAACCCAATGCCATGGTGCTCGGCACCGTCGGCGGTGATGGCCAGCCCAGCGTGCGCACCGTGCTGTTGAAGGGCGTGGATAAACGCGGCTTCGTTTTTTATACCCACTACGGTTCCCGCAAGAGCGAAGAACTGACGGCCAATCCCCGGGCCGGGCTCGTGTTTCCCTGGATCACGCTGGAGCGGCAGGTGATCGTGGAGGGTACGGTGTCCCAGGTATCGCGCGAGGCGGCGAAAGACTATTTTCACAGCCGGCCGCGCAAGAGTCAGCTAGCCGCGTGGGCTTCGCCCCAGAGCACGGTGATCGCCGGGCGCGCCGTGCTGGAGGAAAGTTTTCGGGTGACTGAAAAAAAATATGGCGACGAGGAAGTGCCGTTGCCGCCGCAGTGGGGCGGCTGGCGCTTGGCGCCAACGAGCGTGGAATTTTGGCAAGGACGCCGCAGCCGGCTGCATGATCGGTTGCGCTACCGGCTCGAAACAAATGGCCAGTGGGTGATCGAACGCCTCGCTTCCTGATTTTTCCATGGCCCGGACAAAAACCAAACCTCCTCTGCGCCGTCGGGCCAAATCGCTCCTCCCGGAGTTGCCCAAGGTGCTGGCCGCGCAGGTCGAGACCTTGCGTGGGCTGCCCGAGCCGGCGTTCCTCACCCGGGATCGCTGGCAGAACGCCGGCGTGGAAATTGTTTGGGCCAATCCCGCGGCGGAAAAACTCACGGGCTTCAGTCTGGAACAGCTGGTCGGACGGAGCACCAGTTTGCTGCAAGGCGTGAAATCCGATCCCGCTGCCGTGATTCGCCGCGAGCTGGGCGAAGGCTGGCTGCACCAACGGAACGGCACCGCGTTTTTCGCCTCGTGGAAATACTGTCCGGTGCGCACGGCGGGACGGAGCACGGGCTACCTGCTCGCCCTCTATCGCGATATCTCGGAGAAGCACCGGTTGCGGGAGGCATTGTTGCATTCGCAAAAACTCGATACCGTCGGCCAGCTCGCCAGCGGCGTGGCGCACGATTTCAACAACCTGCTTTCCGTCATCAACGGTTATTGCGAAATCATCAGTGGCAAGCTCGCCGCCGCCCCGGAGGCCCAGAAAGATTTGCAGGAAATGCATCGTGCCGGCCTGAAAGCCGCCGGCATTGCGCGGCAGATTTTGGAATTCAGCCGCCGGCAGGAAACGGAGGCGCGCGTGGTCAACGCCAACACGCTCATCCGGGAGATCGCGGATATTCTCCGCCGGATCGTCGGCGATGCCGTGCAAGTGCAACTGCGGCTCGCCGCGGATCTGGGCAATATCCGGATCGATCCCACCCAGTTTCAACAGGCATTGCTCAATCTTAGTTTCAACGCACGCGATGCCATGCCCCAGGGTGGGCGACTGACGATCCGCACCAGCCGCGCCACGCCCGACGATGATGCCAGCGCGCCGCCGATGAGCCAGGTCGCGATCCAAATCACCGATACCGGAGTGGGAATTCCCGCGGCAATCCGTCGCAAAATTTTCGAACCCTTTTTCACCACCAAGCCGCACGGCACCGGCCTCGGTCTGCCCACGGTGCTCGATCTGGTGAAGCGCGCCGGCGGAAACATCAAGGTGCGCAGCAAGCTGGGGGTTGGCTCAACCTTCGAGTTGATTTTTTGCGAGACCTCCGAGGCGGAGCAGATTTTCAGTCCTTCCACGCTCACGGCGTTGCCCACCACGGTCGGCACGGAAGTCATCTGGCTGGTGGAATCCGATATGGTGCTGCGCAAAATGGTCAGCGGTATTCTGGCGGCCGACGGCTATGTCATGGAGGAATTCGCTCAACCCGCCGAAACCCCCGCTGACACCGCGCCGGATTTGCTCATGGTTGATTGCCGGGTCGGCCAAGCGAGTGAACTCGCGCGGCGCATGCACGGGCGCAACCCGCAGTTGCGCGTGCTCAGTCTTTCCATGGATGCCCCGGTAGCCGGTTTTCAGGATTTCCCTCCGAACACCGTGGCCCATCTCCCAAAACCATTTGCGCTGAGCACGCTGCTTCGCTCCGTCCGCCAGTTGCTCGACGCGCCGGAGCGGTGAGCTATGCGGATTTCGGTTATGATTCCATTTTGGAAAATGCCATTTTGTGGGCGGGGTGCCCCCACCCCGCGAAGCCTCAGCCGCAATCGCGAGCAACGAATCATCTCCATGACATCCTCGGTCGTTCGAAATGAATTCTTCCGTGTAGCCACAGGCCTCGTGCCTGTGGAATCAAGGGCGAGGGCATCGTTCGTCGTAGGTTGCGAGCTTGTCTCGTTCTGCTGGCCAGCAGAATGGTGCGACCAGCGCACCTCCTACCACGGAACGAACCAACCATCAGCAGCAGGCACGAAGGCCTGCCGCTACGTCGATACCGCCGCGAAAGCTTCCAGCCTTTCCTAATGTCCCTCCACGTTCTCCCACTTCGCACCGCCGGTGCCGCCGAAAATATGGCGATCGATTTTTTGCTGTTGCAGCGCTACCCGGAGCAAAGCGCTTCCCGTTTCCGCCACTATGAGTGGCGCGCGCCAGCCTTCACGTTTGGTTATAGCCAGAAGATCGCGTACGTCCGCGCAAACTTGCCCTCCAAAGCTTCAACGCAGGAAGGATTGCCGCATTTATTTAATCCCGAACTCTGTCGCCGCGCCACCGGTGGCGGCATCGTGGATCACCGGAACGACTGGACGTATGCACTCGTGCTGCCGCGTGGACTTGCCCTCTACGACGCCCGCGCCACGCAAGCATACCACGATGTCCATGTGTGTCTCGTGGAGGCCCTCGTCGCGCTGGGCCAACCGGTGGTGCTCAAGGCGAGTTGCGACCCCGTCGAAGGGTGTGAAGGCGAGCCACTCTCAGCCATGCCGACGATCTGTTTTGTCCGCGCCGAACTCTACGATGTGTTGAATTCCGTGACCGGCGAAAAAATCGCCGGAGCCGCCATGAAGCGCAACAAGCATGGTCTGTTGTTTCAGGGCTCGATTGAAAAATCCCGGCTCGGCCCGATAGATTGGGAAGAGTTTCAAGTGAAGTTCACCACCGCGCTCGGTCGCCTGCTTGGGAGCGAAGCGGAAGAAGTTCCCTGGCCTGAACTCAACGAAGACGAAGTCAGCGGCCTGACTGAGCAGTACTCGGCTCCGGAATGGAACGAGGCGCGGTGAGACCGACAGGTGAGTGGTGCGTGTCGGTGGCGCGCTCGTCGCACCATTCTGCTGGCCAGCAGAACGAGGTGAACTCGCAACCTACGGACCTCGGTTCGACTCCGGATTGCTCTATGACCGAGGTCTTTTTGTAGGGCCGGCGCTCGACGCCGTGCCGCAGCCGCGGCGCGCCCAGCGGTCACGCCCTACCTAAAACTACCGACCTTACGCTTTCGGTTCCCCCGGCTTCCGGTGCTGCGGCGCCACCAAACTATAGATAATGTGATCCACGTAGTGATCGTACAACCACTCGGCTTTTTTCAGTGTGCTGATTTTCGTGAACCCCAATCGCTCCGGAATTTTCTGCGCACGGAGATTGTCCGTTGCGACCGCGATCAGGCAACGGCTGAGCTGGAGGTTTTTGAACGCATCATCAAGCACCGCCTGACAACATTGCGTCATGATCCCCTTCCCTTCGCTGTCCGGGGCGATCCAGTAAGCCGGAAACCCGATGCGATTGCCCCAATCGATCCGGTTGTGGCCGATGATCCCCACGAGCCGGCCCATCGACCAGATCCCGCAGGTAAACGCCCGCGTCTCCGCGAAATCACGCTGCGCCCTTTTGATGTACGCTTCCGTGTCGGCGAGTTTCTTCGTCGCATCCACCCACGGCAGCCACACGCGCAAGGACGCGCGATTCGCCTCGACGACCGCGAACAGGGTCGTGGCATCCTGCGGTTGGATTTGCCGCAGTTCCAAACCAGGATTGATCAAGTGGCGAAGCATGGAAGCGATTCAGCGGCGCACCCCTCAGCCCAGCAATGCCTTTCTGCCCGCGAATCATTCAAATGAACACGAATAGAGATCAGTTGTTCCGGAAGGTAGGGCGAGCCGTCCACTGACGAGCCTTTGTTTCTTTTGCGTTTTCAGGCGAGAAGCTTTCAGACTATATTCTCTGAAATTTCCCCCTCCGTGTTATCGGTAAAATCTGTGGTTAAAAAGTTTGGGTTGGTCCTGTGGACCGGAGCAAGGCGCGGCAGGTTTATCACGGATGGCACTGATCCCACGGATTCAAACAAAGACCTTGGTTTCCCCTGGAACATCCGGAATACACCAAACATCAGCGGCTCAAACCAAGCCGCGTGGTAAAAGTGGTTTGAATAATCAGGCAAAGCGTTTGGGAAAAGCCTTTCACCAAAAACCCCCAAGGTAGTCTCCTTCGGATCGTCCCGCCGAGTCAGGAACAACCAAGCAAACCGACCCCATCCGTCAGCTTCCATCCGTCAGTTCGCGCCGAATAAAAGAAGTTCGTCCGCTCTAACGACAGCTTGCATTGCTTTCAATCGGTCTCCAAAAGAAATTCATGACCGGTCCAATTCCACGCGATCTCGGCCAGCTATTCCCATGAAGGCATTTTTCTGGGCAATTCGCAGCATCCGGCGTCGCGGGCTGGCGCAAACCTCGGCAATCGTCGTGAGCAACATCGTCGATCTGAGTTTTGATCTCTATCATGGAACCGAAACCCGCGCCAAAGTTCCACTCGCCACCCTCGACCTCCAGTTCGAGAACGCAGTGCACGGCGTCGTTTATCAACCGAGCAAGGCCGCGCCGGTGCTCAAACTGCTGCAGCGACTGGATCTGCCCAAAAACGGCACCTTCGTCGATTTTGGCTCAGGCAAGGGCCGCATGCTCATGCTCGCCGCCAAAACCGGATTCGCCAAAGTCGTGGGCGTCGAATTTTCCACCGAACTTTGCGAAGTGGCCCGGCGCAACATCACCACCTTTACCCGACGCACCGGCATCACAGCCCAAATCGATATCGTCGCCTCAGATGTCGCGCAATATCCGATCAACGAGGATCAAAACGTTTTCTTCATGTACAATCCGTTCAACGATGTCGTCATGAAACAGGTCCTCTCGAATCTGCGTAATTCCGTTGGCCGGTCTCCACGCCAAGTCTGGCTGATCTACAACACGCCGGAACACAGTGACACGATCCTGCGCGCCGGGCTCTTTCGCACGAGCCAGCATCACCGGATCGGCGGAAATGATTTCGTGGTATTTGCATCGTGAACCAGATGCATGCAGTCATGGACGATCCGCAGGGGACATCGCGCCAGTTGCCATTGGTGTCCGGCATCAAAGTGTGATAAAAATGCCTGACCGCACCGGGCGGAATAAGAATCGTCGTGGATGCCAGAGCTCGGCACCGAGGGGCGAAAATGATGCTTCGCTTCGCCCGTTGCGTGGGCGACGCCGAACTCAAAAAATGCTTTGGGAGATCGTGCCAGTGCTGCTGGCGCGATCTATGCCGCTGGTTCATTGAAGATGTTGCAACCCCAAACCCCAAAGTTTGACCCCTTCGGTCTTCCCAAAGTTTCACCCCTTCGGCCTTCCCGAACTGGCGGCTGTCGTCAGCTCTTCTTTTTCAACTGCTTCAAAAATTCAGGATCAACCCAAGCGCTTTTCACCTGATGAGGCTCGAACTTTAACTTGGCCGGATCGAACGGCTCCATGACATGCTCGACGAACGGAGCTATCAAAAGGGGTCAGGCTTGGTTGTTTGACATTTCTCATGGTTGTTTGGATTTCTGCTTAGCACTGACGAGTCGGCTGACTTGGTACAGCCCGCCCATATTTAACGCCGCGGCCAGCCAACGGTTGGTCGCGGTGGTCCGGGCCTTCAGGCTGGTCGCGATCTCCACCTTCCAGCCCGCTGATTTCATCTCCTGCTGGATGTCCGTCTCCGTTCGCCGGTGCTGACGCAACTCGCCCCGCAGCGCCTCCCGCCAGACCTCCTCCCTCGTCTCGCGCATCTCCCGCTCTCTGCGCCGCCCGTGGCCGACGACCGCCGCGTGCTCCTCATACACGTCCTTGGCAAATCCTTTCGTTCCGATGATCCAGCCTTTCGACATCTTGGCAAACTGCTGCTCCTTCTGCGCGGGCTCGTCTTTCGCCAACCAGGCCAGATAATCGAGGTACTTTCGCCGACCGGCCGGGGTGTCCGCGGGGCCGGCATGCTGCAACGCCGGTTGCGGGTGATACCAGAGCGGACGCTCCTTCGGGTGCAGCAACCAATGCAGACTGGTCCACGGATAGTCGGCCAACTCGGTCACTGGCCGGAGCTTGGTCCGGACCGGGTTGAGGTGAATGTAGTGACAGAGCGGGCCGAGTCCCCCGTCGGGATCGACCACCAGACTCTTGTACCGACCCTGAAACAGGTGGCCCCGCTCAGCCCGGAATCGGTTGAAGCGCACGGCGAAGGTGCCCTGCAACCAGCGCATGCCCTCCACGAGGTTCGCGTGGGGTGTCGAGATCGCTAGATGATAGTGGTTCGACATCAGGCACCACGCGTGCACCTCCCAGCCGGTCTTCGCGCAGGCCTCATCCAGACATTGCAGAAA
>ENA-ORBV01000837-ORBV01000837.1-microbial-mat-metagenome-genome-assembly--contig:-NODE-837-length-70095-cov-9.983219_pt1 | contig 70095 bp, 78 predicted proteins | sample MGYA00237777_ERZ505514 | MGnify/ENA primary metagenome ERZ505514 (study PRJEB26160, sample SAMN06269048) | microbial mat metagenome | isolation source: Oligotrophic lake microbial mat | place...
ATCGACTGCCCATCCCAACCTTCCCCCGCAAGCAGGGGAAGGAGAAAGATGACTGCGTGATGATCGACTGCCCATCCTGGCCTTCCCCCGCAAGCGAGGGAAGGAACCTTATCTAAGTGCTATTCAACTCAGACACCGAAAGCCGTGATCGAGAAAAGCCAGGCGCGCTTGCGGCAGTACCATTCAATCTGACGAGGATATCTTCATGAACACCTCGCGATTCAAGAAACTTCAGGCGGCCGGCTGGAAGCTTGGCAATGCCAGCGACTTCCTGAAGCTGAGCGAGGAGGAAGCGGTGCTGGTGGAACTGAAGCTGTCCGTGACCAGCGCCCTCAAGAACGCCCGGCGCAAGCACGGCCTTTCGCAGAACGATCTTGCGCAACGGATGGGCTCCAGCCAGTCCCGCATCGCCAATACCGAAGCCGGAGATGCGTCGGTTACGCTCGACCTCATCGTACGCGCGCTGCTGGCGACCGGCGCGAAGCGGCAGGACCTGAAAAAAACGTTCGCGATCGACAGCATGGCGCCGGCGTAACCGGCCCGGGTGACGCCTGCCCCGTCAGCCCCGTCCTACTCCGAACTCGGCGGTATTCCGGTGTACATGCACGGGTGCGCGACCTATCCTGACCTCCTGACACAGGAGGTTTTCATGATGCCCGCCAAAACCAGTTTCATCATTAGCGCCCTGTTGGCCGCTGCGCCCGTGTGGGCAGGCGATCCCTCGACGGATCGGCAGAGTCCGCTGGACGGCCGTCCGGAGTGTCTGGCGCGAGACGGCACCAACTGCGTCATCAATGATGGCCCGCGCGCGCGGGTGCTCCCGGCACAGGGGGGTTCGACCGTGACGGTTGTACCCGTGCCCGGAACCGGCACCGACGCGGCAAATACGCCCTCGTCCACCAACACGACAAGCAGCACCCGGGTCATCACTTCGCCGTCGGGAGGGTCCACCATCGTGGCCAACCCGCCCGCCGGACAGGGCGCAACCGGTCAACCGCAACAGGTGATCGTCACCCGGCCGCCGGGTTCGGAGACGAATACCAACTCGTCCTCGCAGGTCATTACTTCACCGAGCGGCAGTACGATCGTCGTGACCGATCCGAGGATGGTGCCGAGCGGCGGATCGCCGTCGGGGAGCACCTCCAGCGGGACGACTGGCGGCACGGGGACGACTGGCGGGACCGGTACCCCGGCCGTGGCGCCCAGCACTCTCGCACCTAACGCCGCTGCGTCCGGTGCAGCCGCCGGGTCCGGCGCAGCCGCCGCACCCGCCGCCACGGGCGGCAAGTAGCAGCGTGCGGGCCCTCGTCGGCCCGCTCAGTCCGGTTTGATGCCCGCCGTCTTTACGACCTTCGCTCATTTTTCCGTTTCGGTCTTGAGATGGGCCGAGAACTCTGCCAGGCTGTTGCCGATGGTGTCCATGCCCTGCCGCTTCATCTGATCGATGACGTCGGGGTTTCTCAGCGCCTCGACGATGGCGGCATTGAGCTTGTTCACGATCGCCGGCGGCGTCTTCGCGGGGAGCAGCACGCCGTACCAGGAGGTCATTTCAAAGCCGGGGTAGCCCAGCTCGGCGATCGTCGGGTACTCGGGCGCGATCGGCGTGAGCTTGCCCGCCTTCACCTGCGGCAGCACCGACGTGATACTGCCGAACAGCACCTGCACCTCACCGCCCAGCACCGCGGCGGTCGCGGGGCCGCCGCCCTTGTAGGGCACGTGCGCCATCTCGATGCCGGCGCGTGCCTTGAATAGTTCCGGCGCCAGATGCAGCGGCGATCTGGACCAAGAGCGCGCGCGACATCCTGCAAAAAGTCATTCGGGCAAACTCGCGATTAAACTCTAACCAGAACGAAACGCTGCGCGGATGACCGACGTTCAGCCGGGGCCGCGCACCGCTTCGTTCACTTTCTCTTTGCCCCAGACGGGCGAAACCATGCGGATCAGGTCGTAAAGATACCCGCGTAAGTGTTGTCCGCGGCGGAAGATCATACTGGTCATCGAGGCTGGGAAGACGTGGGTGTTGGCAACCACGCGGATGCCACGATCCCTGTCCGGCTCCAGCGCCATCCGCTGCACGACGGCAATGCCGAGGCCCGCGGCGACGTAAGCTTTGATCACGTTCACGTCGGTGGCCTTCATGGCGATCCGCGGCCGCAGGCCGTGCCGGCGGTACTCGCGCTGTGTGATGGCTCCGGCGTTGTTCGTTTCGTCATACATGATTAGCGGATACCGCGCGAGGTCCCGGATAGTCGATTTCTTCAGGGCGAGCAGCGAGTGGCCTGCAGGTGCGATGACGCACCGCTCGATCGTGTACGCGTCCAGTGCCGCCACATTCGCCGGCATGGAGGCGGGAATGGCGCTGATGCCGATCTCCGCCTGCCCGGCAGAGACGAGGTCGATGATTTCCTGTGTGCGGCCGTGCGTCAGATGCAGATCCACGTCGGGATAGCGGCTCGCGAACTTCCGGATAATCTCCAGCAGCGCGTATCGCGCCTGCAGATGCGTGGTGGCAATCCGCAGCACTCCAGACGTCCGACTGAGGCGGTCCGCCGCCATTTCTTTCAGTTCGCGGGCGTCGCTGACGATTTTCCTTGCGACCGCCAGCACCTCGCGGCCCCCGTCCGTCAACTCTACGATGCGATTGCCGCGACGGACCAAAATCTCCACGCCGAGTTCCATCTCCAGGGATTTGACGATCTTGCTTATCCCCGGCTGAGAGACGTGCAGTTGCTCGGCCGCCCGCGAGAGGTTAAGGCCGCAGTCGGCGATCTCGCACAGGTAGCGCAACTGCTGAAGTGTCACAACCATACCTTTTTGGTTATGAAAGATTGACTATAAATCATTTTATGGAATAAACGCGCTGCGGTAAGATTTCCGCCATCCCCTCCAAGAGGCGCGCATGGACCATCTCACCCTCCGCATGGCCGGTATCCCCGGTCGTCTGCCCGATTTCAATCTGGTTCCCGGCAAAACCGCGTTGATGATCGTGGATATGTACTACCGCGCGGTCGACCGTCAGTTCGGCTTCGGACGGCGCGCACGCGAGCTCGGTATCGAGCACGAGCTCGACTATTACTTCTACCGGCTCGACACCACTGTCGTGCCCAACCTGGTGCACATGCTGGAAACCTGCCGCAGACACGGCATTGACGTAGTCCACGTCAAGGTGGGCACGCATACGCTCGACGGCCGCGACGCCGGCTGGCGCTACAAGGGATGGAAGATTTTCAGCGAGCTCAAAGCGGAGCACGAGATCATCGCGCCGCTCAAGCCCGTCGACGGCGAGATCGTCCTCGCCAAGACGACGTCCGGCGTATTCAACTCAACACCCATCGAGCGCATCCTGCGCAACATGGGCATCGAGTACCTGATCATCGGCGGCGTGGTGACCGGCAACTGCGTTGAGACAGCCGTGCGCGATGCGAGCGACCGCGATTTCAAGGTGTACCTGCTGGAAGACGGCTGCGCGGGCCTGACGCAGGACGCGCAGGAATTCTCAGTCAAATACATGCACATGAACTACGCGCACGCAAAATCGACGAAGGATGTCATCGCAGAGATCGACGTGACCTGGGCAAGCTCCCCAACCAAAGCCGGGGCGTGAGTACCCGCACCATGGAGTGCGGCAACCCTCACATCAACCTCATAGGTGAGATATGAAGAATTGCTTCCGTTTTTTGAGTAGTTACGCTTGCGCCGTCGCTATTATTACCTGCGTTTCCGAGTCCGCGGCTGCGCAAACGTATCCCGGCAAGACCGTGCGTTTCCTCGTGGGTTTTCCGGCCGGCGGAGCGACAGATATTTCCGCTCGCGCCATCGCGAGCAAGCTCGACACTGCGTGGAAAAATTCTGTGGTCGTCGAAAATCGGCCCGGCGCTAGCGGCGTGATCGCGGCCGAACTCGTCAAGAACGCGCCCGCGGACGGCTACACGGTGCTTTTCGGTTCCTCGAACGAAATAACCGTGAGGCCGGCCCTCGTATCGAAAATGCCTTTCGATCCCGTCGGCGATTTCGCACCGGTGTCGCTGGCCATCGTCACGCCGGCGATCATCGTCGTTCATCCTTCGGTTCCGGCCAGATCGACAAAAGAGCTCATCGCGCTGGCCAAGGGCAAGCCCGGCGAACTGAGTTATGCCGCAACCGGTCCCGGCAGTCCCCAGCATCTGGCCGGTGAATTGTTCAAGATTCTGTCGGGCACCAACCTAGTCTACATACCTTACAAGGGCGCCGCACCGGCGATTACCGATCTGGTGGGCGGCCATGTTCCGGTGGGCATTTTGACCATGGCCGGCACCATGCAATACGTGACGGCGGGCAAGTTGCGGGCCATCGCGGTCACGAGCGCGAAGCGCTCCGCCATTGCGCGGGACGTTCCCACGGTGGCTGAGGCTGGATTGAAAGGCTTCGACATGAACCAGTGGTTCGGCGTCTTCCTGCCCAGGGGCACGCCACCGGCTATCGTCAACCAGGTCAGCAAGGACATCGCCAAGACCTTGCAGGCACCTGATCTGCGCGATTTTCTGGAAACACAGGCCCTTGAACCTGTCGGCAGCACGCCCGAGGAGTTCGCGAAATTCATCGCGGTGGAACTGACGAAGAACGCGAAGATCGTTCGTGAGGCGGGCATCAAGATCGAGTAGCGCCAGCTTACTTCCGCCGCTCGACGGCGCGGTCACGGTCGCGCGGTACTCTGTATTTTCTCGCGCCGACTCAACACCCCACCGGCCCCCAGCATCGCCGCATTGATCCAGAACACCACCGACAGCGTCGCCAGCGCGGCAACGTAACCGAACACGCTGGGCGCCACCAGTCGCGTCAAATGGCTGACGGTGAAGTGCAGGCCCAGCGCCTCGCCGGAGGGGCCGCCCGCCGCATGGGCTGGGCGGGAGCCGCGAACGCGGGGAGCGCGCCTAAGCGCCGACCCGCCCGCGCTGCGCGGCATCGAAGATCTGCGCGGCGGCGGCCTGCGTCAGCGGCACGGGGTTGCCGCCGGCCGACGGGTCCGCCACGGCCATCTCGGCGATCAGGTCGGCCTGCCGCGCGTCCACCCCCAGTTCCGGCAGGGTGTGCGGCACGCCGACGTCCGTCCGCAATTGCAGTACGAAGGCGAGAAAGCTGTCGAAGCCCGGCGCGGGCAGCCCAAGGTAGGCGGCAAGCCGCGTGATGCGCGCGTCGATCGCGGCGCGGTTGAACGCCAGCACGTACGGCATGAAGGTGGCGTTGGTCATGCCGTGGTGGGTGTTGTAGAGCGCGCCGACCGGGTGCGACAACGCGTGCATGCCGCCCAGCCCCTTCTGGAACGCGGTGGCGCCCATGGCGGCGGCGGCCATCATGTCCGCGCGGGCTTCGAGGTCGCCGGGCGTACGCACGGCGCGCACGAGCGCGCCCGCCACCAGCCGCATGCCCTCGACGGCAATGCCGTCCGCCAGCGGGTGGAATCCCGGCGCGCAATACGCTTCCAGGCAGTGCGAGAGCGCGTCCATGCCGGTGCCGGCGGTGATTACCGCGGGCATGCCGACCGTCAGCTCCGGATCGCACACCACGGCGCGCGGCATCATTTTCGGATGGAAGATGATGCGCTTGGTGTGCGTGCGCTCGTCGGTGATGACGCCGGCGCGGCCGACCTCGGAGCCGGTGCCGGCGGTCGTCGGCACGGCGATCACCGGCGCGATGCCGGCGGGATCCGCGCGCGTCCACCAGTCGCCGATGTCCTCGAATTCCCAGACCGGCCGCGTCTGGCCGCTCATGAAGGCGATCAGCTTGCCCATGTCGAGCCCGCTGCCGCCACCGAAGGCCACCACGCCGTCGTGCCCGCCGGCGCGGTAGGCCGCGAGCCCCGCGAGCAGGTTCGCTTCCACCGGATTGGACTGGATATCCGAGAACACTTCCACGCCGAGCCCGGCGCCGCGCAGGACCGCGACCGCCGTGGCCGTGATCGGCGCGCGGGCGAGCCCGCTGTCGGTCACGAGCAGCGGGCGGGCGATGCCCTCGGCGCGGCACAGCGCCGCGAGCTCCTGTATGCGGCCGGCGCCGAACTTGATGGCGGTGGGGTAGTTCCAGTTGGATGTCGGGCTCATGCGGCGGTGTCGTATCGAAGGTGGAAGGATTTGGGGCGCGTCAGGGTTTCGTAGCCGACGCGGGAGAGCGTGACGCCGCGGCCGGTGTTCTTCACGCCGGTCCAGGCGAGCGCGGGGTCGAGGGCGTCGCAGCGGTTCATGAACACGGTGCCGGTCTCGACGTCCGCGCCGATACGTTCGGCGGCGTCGAGATCGCGCGTCCAGATCGACGCCGTCAGGCCGAACTCGCTGTCGTTCATCAGGGTGACGGCTTCGGCGTCGTCCGCCACGGGCATGATGCCGACCACCGGGCCGAAGCTTTCTTCGCGCATCACCGACATGCGGTGATCTACACCGGTCAGCACCTGCGGCGCGAGGTAGGCGCTGCCGGGGGCGTCCGCTGGAAACGCGCTCGCGTCGATGAGGGCCTGCGCGCCCATGCGCACCGCCTCGGCGATCTGGCCGCGGACGAAAGCGGCCGCCGCCGGCTTGATGACGGGGCCGAGGGTCGTCGCCGCTTCCAGGGGATTGCCCAGCACGTACTGCCGCGTCAGCGCGACGAAGCGCTCGACGAACTCGGGATACACCGCGCGCGCCACGTAGATGCGCTCGATGCCGCAGCAGCTCTGCCCGGAGTTGAAGTAGCTGCCGTCCACGAGGTTCTCGACGGCGTACGCGAGGTCCGCGTCCGCGCGCACGTACGCCGGGTCCTTGCCGCCGAGCTCCAGCCCGACGCCGAGGAAATGCCCGGCCGCCGCGGCTTCCATCGCCCGCCCGCCGGCGACCGACCCGGTGAAGTTGACCTGGTGCACCCGCCCGGAAGCGATCACGGCCGCCGTCTGCGGATGATCCATCAGCAGGTTGTGAAAAAGCCCCTCGGGCAGGCGGGCGCGGCGGAAGGCCTCCGCGAAGCGCTCGCCGACGAGGAGGGTCTGTGTGGCGTGCTTGAGGATCACACTGTTGCCGGCCATCAGCGCCGGGATGATCGAGTTGACGGCCGTAAGATAGGGGTAGTTCCACGGCGCGATGACCAGCACGGTGCCCAACGGCTCGCGCCGGATGGCGCGGCGGAACCCGGCCTTGGGCGCGATGGCGATCGGCGCCAGCGCTTCCGCGGCAATCGCGATCATGTGGCGGGCGCGGTCTTCGAAGCCGCGCAGTTCGCCGGCGCCGTAGCGCACCGGCCGGCCCATCTGCCAGGCCAGCTCCGGCACGATGTCCTCGCGCATCGCGAGCATGGCCTCCACGGCGGCGGTGCAATAACCCGCCCGCTCCGCCACGGGCACGCGCTTCCATTGCGCCTGGCTGGCGGCCGCGGCGGACAGGGCGGCCTCGACGTCCGCCGGCGACGCATATCGGCGCTCGGCGTAAACGCGGCCGTCCACGGGAGAAACGAGTTGTATCGGTGTGCTCATGATGCCTTCAGTAGCGTTCAAAGCCGCGCCGCAGCTCCCAGTCGGTCACGCGGCTGTCGTATTGCTGCTGCTCCCAGTCCGCCGCATGCGCGTAGTGCTCGACGACCTCGTCGCCGAACGCCTGGCGCAGCATGGCCGAGGCCTTCAGCGCCACGGTGGCGTCGCGCAGCGTCCGCGGGATTTCCGGCAGGGCGTCGCCGTTATAGGCGTCGCCGGTGTAGGGCGCGGGAAGACTCAACTTCTCGTCGATCCCGGCGAGCCCGGCCGCGATCAGCGCGGCGAACGCGAGATACGGATTGAGGTCCGCGCCGCCGATGCGGCACTCGATGCGCGTCGCCCGCGTGCCCTCGGCGCACAGCCGGAAGCCGGCGGTGCGGTTGTCGCGGCTCCAGATCGCGCGCGTTGGCGCGAAGGTGCCGGCCTGGAAGCGCTTGTAGGAGTTGATGTAAGGCGCCAGAAAACAGGTGATGTCGCTCGCGTAGCGGACCTGGCCGGCGACCCACGCGCGCATCAGCGCGGACATGCCGAACTCCGCGCCGGGTTCGTGAAAGAGAGACGCCTTGCCGTCGAGGTCCCACAGGGAGTTGTGGATGTGGCTGCTCGAGCCGGCGGTGTCGTTGCGCCATTTCGCCATGAAGGTGATCGACTTGCCCTGCAGCAGCGCGATCTCCTTGCAGGCGTTCTTGATGATGCTGTGGCGGTCGGCCATCACGAGCGCGTCGGCATAGCGCACGTTGATCTCCTCCTGCCCCGGCCCCCACTCGCCCTTGGAGTTCTCCACCGGGATGCCGGCCGCCTGCAGGTGCTTGCGGATCGCGCGCATGACCGGCTCTTCGCGCGTGGTCTGCAGGATGTGATAGTCCTCGGGATAGAGGCTCGCCGCCTTGGGGTTGACGTAGTGGCGGGCGTGGATCGCCTCGTAGCTCTCGTCGAACAGGTAGAACTCCAGCTCGGATGCGAACATCGCCGAATAGCCGCGCGTGCGCAGCCGTGCCAACTGCTTTTTGAGGATGGCGCGCGGGCTGTGCGGCAGGTCGTGGTGGTGATGGTCGAGCACGTCGCACAGCACCAGCGCCGTCCCCTCCAGCCAGGGCACGACGCGCAGCGTGGCGAGATCGGGCTTCATCACGAAGTCGCCATAGCCCTGGCCCCAGCTCGCGGCGGCGTAGCCCGGCACCGGCTCCATGTCGATATCGTTGGCGAGCAGGTAGTTGCAGCAGTGCGTTTCCTCGTGGCCGCTCTCGAGAAAGAACTCCACCTGGAAGCGCTTGCCGATCAGCCGCCCCTGCATGTCCACCATGCAGGCGATCACGGTGTCGATGGCGCCGGATTCGGCCATGCGGCGCAGTGCTTCGAGGGTCAGGGGCGCATTCATTGCGGGATTCCTTGTCAGCATTCAGGAGGCGGCAACCGGGCCGTGCACGGTGGCGAGCGCCGGGCGCAGCGCAGCGCACAGGCGATCCGCCCACGCGCCCTGCCCGTGCGGGTCCGCGATGCCGTCGTTGCGTACTTCGATCATCACGCAGGGCAGGCCCGCCGACTGCGCGTGCCGCTCCAGCGTGTGGTACACGCGGTCGCGCGGTGAGTAGGGTTCATTATCGCCGACGCAGAGGTCCGGCTGCGCGCTGAAGTCCCGCAGCAGGGCATCCGCCAGCCGGCGGTCGCGATCCGAGAGGACGCCGATATGCCAGGGCCGGGAGACGCCGCGATACACCGGCGTGAAAGAGTGGATGGTCGCCACCGCGGTGGCGTGGCCGCGGGCCGCGCGCTCGCGCACCAGCGCGGCGAGCGCCGCGTGAAACGGCCGGTACACCTCGCGCTCACGATGCCGCCGCTCGAACTGCGGCAGATTGGCGTTGCCGGGGATCGGGGTGTCTTCGCTCGCATCGACGATGGAGTCGGGGGCGTCCACCGGCCGGTTCACGTCCAGTACGAGCCGGGAGTACGTCGCGTGCACCAGCGGCGCGTCGAGGCGGCGCGAACACTCGAGGGCAAGGGCGAGCGCGCCGATATCCCAGCCGATGTGCCGCTCGAGGTCCGCCCGTGCGAGCCCGAGCGAGTCGAGGTGCGGCGGCACGGCGCTGGAGGCGTGTTCGCACACCAGCACGATGCCGGCGCGGCCGTCGGGATTGACGACCGCGACCGGGGCTTCGTACAGCCCCGGGGCGACCTTGGTCTGGGAAGGAACGGCGGGCTCCGATCAGTCGTGGCGGGCCGGCGCGGCCCCAGCGGGGGCGGGCTCGCCGAGCATCGAATCATGCGCCGCCCGGGCGCGCTGCGCTCCAGTCAGACGGAAGTACGCATAGCCCGCGGCCATCAAACCGCCGAACAACGCGGCGATCACGGGGTTGAACAGCGTGATCGCGACCAGCGCACCGCTGGCCGACACCGTCGCGAACAGCGGAAACAGCGGGTACACCGGCGCCCGGAACGGGCGCACGAGCGCGGGCTCGGTGCGCCGCAGCCGGAACAGCGCAAGCATGCTGATGATGTACATGACGAGCGCCCCGAACACCGCCATGGTCACGATGTTGGCGGTGAGCGTCTGGCCGCCGATCTTCACGACCTCGTCGCTGAAAATGGCGGCCACGCCCACCACGCCGCCGGCGATGATGGCCCGGTGTGGCGTGTGAAAGCGCGGATGAAGCGTGGCGAAGAACGGCGGCAGGTAGCCGGCGCGCGCCAGCGCATACCATTGCCGGGAGTAGCCGAGGATGATGGCGTTGAAGGAGGCGACGAGCCCGAACAGGCCGAGCCACACCAGCATGGTGAGCCAGCCGCTCGCCTCGCCGACCACCGCCTTCATCGCCTGCGGGAGCGGATCGTTGATGTTGGCGAGCTTGGTCCAGTCCCCCACGCCGCCGGCAAAAATCATCACACCCAGCGCCAGCGCGACGAGCGTCAGGATGCCGGTGATGTAGGCCACCGGGATCGAACGCTGCGGGTCCCGGGCCTCTTCCGCGGCCATCGCAACACCCTCGATGGCGAGAAAGAACCAGATCGCGAACGGGATCGCGGCAACGATGCCGGGGATGGCAGCCGCGGAGAAGCTCTCGGCGCCGGCCCAGCCCCCGGCCGTGAAGTTCAGCATCGAGAAGCCGGGCGCGACCACGCCCATGAACACCAGCAGTTCGAACACGGCGATCAGCGTGATGGCCAGCTCGAAGGTGGCGGCGACGCGGACGCCGACGATATTGAGCGTCATGAACACGACGTAGGCGCCGACCGCGGCGAGCTTGGGATCCACCGCGGGGAACTGCACGTTCAGGTAGGCGCCGATCGCCAGCGCAATCGCGGGCGGCGCGAATACGAACTCGATCAGCGTCGCCGCGCCGGCCACATAACCGCCGGTCGGGCCGAACGCGCGTCGCGCGTAGGCGAAAGGACCGCCGGCATGCGGAATCGCGGTGGTGAGTTCGGTAAAGCTGAAGATGAACGTGGTGTACATCGCGGCCACGAACAGCGTGGTCACGAGAAAGCCGAGTGTGCCGGCCGAGGCCCAGCCGAAGCTCCAGCCGAAGTATTCGCCGGAGATGACGAGGCCCACCGCGATCCCCCACAACTGCAGCGTGGACAGGGTCTTGCGCAGTTGCGGAGAACCGGGGATGGCGCTCATGGCGGATCAAAAAGTCCTGACGGGTGGCCGGAAACCGGCGGCAGCGGAGAGGCGGTCCTGTGACCGCCTCGCCGGACTACTTCGCGCGCAGGAAATCGCTCACCCGCAGCAGCACGAACTCGGTGTCCTCGTGCTTGCCGATCTCCCGGCCGCCGCCAACCAGGAAGTTGTTGTCGTTGCCGACGATGATGTGGTCGGCATCGACGACGTCCACGTTCTCGATGCACCAGAAGGGCATCGTGAAGCGGCCCGCGGTAACGCCCTGCTTGGCGCGCTTGTCCGGGTCGGCGATGTTCAGCAGATCGATGTAGCCGATCTTGCGCACGGTGCCGTCGGGCGCGGTGCCGCCGAGGTCAATCTTGTAAACGCGCTTGAACTGGGCCGGCGCATTGAAGCAGTCGGCGCGCGCCGGGCCGTTGCAGGCGAGTTCCGGGATGCCCTCGCGGTTGTCGCGCTCGATGATCAGCGCGGTGCTGGCGTCGATCATGTTGAAGTCGCCGATGTTGTTGCCGTTGACTTCAAGCTGGTAGCGCCAGGAGCGGCCGGTGTAGGCGGTCTTCTGCACGTCGAACTCGAGAATGCGCAGCACCTCGCGGCCTTCGCGCGTCTCCCAGCCTTTCGCTTCCGCATCCCAGATCGGGCCTTCGAGCAGCGGATAGAGGAAGCGGCCGTCGGGCGAGGCCGCCATGCCCTCAAAGCCCCGCGAACGGCGCGCGACGGTGTTGAACTGGCCGGGCACCGAGGGCGTCGTCACGGCGTAGTGGTCCGGCGAACGCACGACGCGGCCGTCGATCATCGTTTCGAAGATGCCGGTCACCTTGCCGTTGCGGTCGGCGCGGATCAGGTACGGGCCGAGCTCGTCGCCGAACCAGAAGTTGTCGCCGATCAGCTGGATCGACTCGATGTCGAGATCGGCCCCGGTCAGGTAGCGCGTCTTGCTGGCGGCGTTGACCACGTTGAACGGCAGGATGTTGTCCGGGTCATGCAGGAACACCGTGCGCAGCAGGACGATCTGGTGCTTCTGCCAGTCGAAGCGCACGTGATAGAACATCAGCATCGCATCGGGCGAGTTGGCGCGGGTGCCGAACCCGTTGTCGCCGGTGACCCACGCGGTGCCATCCTTCATCCACTTCACGCCCGAGAAGCCCTGTACCGCCTGGCCGGTGAACGGCGAGTTGATGCCGGTCACGCGCGGCGCCTTGGGGTCGGACAGGAACGAGATGCCCTCGACCGAGCCGAGTTGGTCGCGGCGCCGTCCGTCCGCATGCGTGAAGCGGCCGGAGACGGCCATGGATGCCGGCGCATCGGACGGCGGCTTCGCATACGTCGCCGCGGGGAGGATCGCCTGCCCGGCGAGCGTTGCGGGGAAGGGCTGGGCGGCATGGGCCGCGGGCAGCGTCATCAGGGCAGCGGCCAGCGCCGTGGCAAAGCCAGCGACCGGGCGGACGAGCGTGGGGAATCGGAACCTCATGGAAGAGCTCCTGTCGGTAAACCGTTGGGGGCCTGCGGGCCTGCGGGCCTGCGGGCCTGCGGGCCTGCGGGCCTGCGGGCCGGCGCGCGCGAAGCGCGCCGGGAGCAGGGTTGACGCCGTGTTGGGTGAACCGGAAACCGTGCGCGGCTTACAGCTCTTCGAGCGTCGCCATGGTGATGTTCTTCCAGATCATCGGCGGGCGGCCCTGGCGCAGTTCGACCAGGTACACCTCGTCGTTGGCCTGACGGACGCGGTTCAGCGCTTCCTCAGCGCCCAGTCCGAGTAGCTCGGCCATGATCTGCGGGTTGCTGCCACCGTGGCCGACGATCAGGATCGTGCCGCCGTTCTTGTGTCGGGACAGGATGTCGCGGGTGGCCGCGCCGACGCGCTTCCACTGGTCACCGAGCGCCTCGCCACCGTCGAGCGAATCATCGGCGATGCGTATCCGCTTGCGGTACTCGGCCGACATCTCGGCGTTGTTCTTCGGGTCATCAACGATGCCTTCAAACTTGCCGTGGTTGCGCTCGTTCAGGCCGGTAATGGCGGTCTGCTTGATCCCGGTGAAGCCCTCGGCGGTCTGCCGGGTGCGCACCAGCCCTGCGGTGTAGATGTGGTCGATCTGGACGCCGCGCATCCGCTCTACGAGAGCGGCTGCCTGCTTGCGACCGGTCTCGTTCAGGGAATTGTCGGTCGAACCCTGCACCCGCATCGCGACGTTCCAGTCGGTGATGCCATGGCGGGCGATATAGACACGAAGGACGTTGTCGGCGGCGAACAGCGGCGCGGTGACAGCCAGCACCGAGACGGCGACGATCAGTTGCGCGAGCTTGCGGGCGGGGAACATGGATGCGTTTCCTCTATCGGGGTGACGGGGGCGGACAGCGGGAAATGGGTTTTGTCAGGGCAGACACCTGACGGGACGCGACGTTAAGCCGCCCGGGTGCGCGCCGCTATCGGATTTCGGCAGCCGAAAACAACGTCGTGACCGGGGGTTTTCCCTGGTCGGAAGCCAGAGGCACCCTCCCTCGACCGGGATGGTCCGGGTATTGCTAGACTGGGCAACCTGGGAATTGCTGAAAATCAATCTGTGGCGACGCTCGGTCCATCACTGTCAATAATCGGCAACCTTTCACTGCTACGCTTCGTCCCGATCGCCGGAACTATCCTCCCGCATGCCCCCGCCCCCTCAGCCTGATGCTGCGCCCGTCGCTTCGTTTCGGTGCCTCGATGCACAGGAACAGGCCGGCGTACTCACGGGCTGGAACCAGGCGTATTGGCAGCTTTCGCGGGGCGCCTTCGCGGGGGCGGTGGACGCGGTCAGCGTTGATGGCGCCTATGTGTTCCTGGAATCGGCCAACCGTGCCCTCCTCCAGCGCGGCTGTCTCGCGCTGGGCGCTTTTGCGGTTGCGGTGCCGATCCGGCTCGGCGGCGCGGCGCGGTTCTGCGGTACCACATGCTCGCTTGATCAGGCCTATGTCTATTCCGGACGCGACGGCTTCGAATTCTGCTCGCCCGCCGATCACCAGGTAGCCGGTATCGCCCTTGCGCCCGATCTGGTGGCGGCCGTCGCCGGCGCGCGCGGTCACCCGCTGCTGCCGGACGCCGCCGCGGCCCAGGCGCATGTCCGCTCCGCCGATCCGCTGGCGCTCAACACGTTGCGGCAACTCGTGGTGGGCCTCATCGATGCGTTCTCGTCGAACCCCGTCCTGGTGACCAACCGGCATGCCCGCGCCGCGTTGAAGGACGCGATCATCGCCAATGTGTGCGACCTGCTGGAAGAACCCGGACAGGTGGTGACACCCCGGATCCACCTGCGCGGACGCTGGGCCATGGTCGCCCGTGCGCGCGAACTGATCGAGGCCAATCCGCACGAGCCGATTACCGTGGCCGAGCTCTGCAGCCGGCTCGATGTCAGCCGCAGGACCCTGCAGTACTGCTTTCAGGACGTGCTCGGGATGCGCCCGATCGCCTACCTGCGCGCGATGCGCCTGAATCGCGCGCGGCAAGCGCTGCAGTCGGCCTCGTCGGTGACCGACGCGGCGCTCGACTGGGGCTTTTGGCACCTCGGTCAGTTCGCGGCGGACTACCGCCAGATGTTTGGCGAGCGGCCTTCGGAGACCCTGCAGAACGCCCGGCGCGGCGGTACCCGCTAAGTCTTTCCCCGATCCGGTGTCAGCGCGGGAGGCTGCTGCTGGTCGGCGCTTTGATGCTCACGCTTTCCCCCGCCGCGCGCTTCCCTTCCGGCTCAACACCCCACCCGCCCCCAGCATCGCCGCATTGATCCAGAACACCACCGACAGCGTCGCCAGCGCGGCAACGTAACCAAACACGCTGGGCGCCACCAGGCGCGTCAGATGGCTGACGGTGGAGCGCAGGCCCAGCGCCTCGCCGGAGCGGCCGTCGGCGGAATGACTGAAGGTGAGCAGCATGGTGATCGGCTGGCCGGCGCCGTTGCCCAGTCCGAACAGGAAGGACAACACGCCGATGAGCACCGGGTTCTCGAAGAACGGCACGAGCACGAAGCACGCGGCCGACAGGTAGAACGCGCATGCCAGCACGGTCCCTTCGCTGTAGCGCCTGAGCAGCCACGGCAGAATCAGCCGCACCGCAATGCCGGCGGCGGCGAAGGTTGCAACCAGCACGCCGATGACGGAGGCCGACAGGCCGATGCTGTGCGCGTACACCGGCATGTAGAAATTGAACATGTCGAGCCCGGACTGCACCATGCTGGAGATGAACAGGATGCGCCACACCGCGCGGTCCCTGAGCATGCTGCGCAGGCCGCCGCCCGCCGCGCGCGCGCCGCGCTGCACGCCCTTAGGCATGCCGCCGCCCCGGGCGATCAGCATCAGGGCGGGGAAGCCGGAGAGCAGCGCGAGATACAGGCAGGTGGCGCCGTAGCCGGCGTGGTCGATGGCGAAGCCGGCGACCAGCGGGCCGAGGAAGCTCGCGCTGGAGTTCATCAGACTCAGGTTGTTGAAGTTGCGCGGGCGCGTCTCCGCGGTGCTGAGCAGGCCCACGAGGTTCTGCACGGAGACGTTGAAGAAGCCGACCAGCAGGCCGTTCAGCAGTGCGGCCACGAACACAGCGGGCATGCCGGGCCACGCCCAGGCGACGAACATGCCGGCCGCGCCGGCGAAGCTGCCCGCCACCAGCAGCCAGCGCGGGCCATAGAGATCGGACAGCCGCCCCACCGGCCACGACAGGAACACCGGCAGCAGGGCAAAACTCGCCGCGAGCGCGCCGATGGCGACCGGCCCGGCGCCGAGGTCCAGCGCGTACAGCACCAGCAGCACGCGGCCCGCGCGCGAGCAGGTCTGCGTCAGCAGCCAGAGCGTGAGCGAGAAGTTGATCATCAATCCCCTCCTGCCCGAGGAGGGGTGCCCGCAGCGGCGGGTGGGGTGGTGGGTGCGCGCGCGGCTTGCCGAACCACCCCGTCTGCTTCGCATCCACCCCTCCTTGGAAAGGAAGGGAAATCACAGTACAGGGCGGCGGCATGGACACCTTGGATGCCGCCGGCCACCGCCTACTTCCCCGCGGGCCGCACGGGCTTCTTGTAGCGGCCGACCGGCACCAGTTCCGCGACCGTGCCGCCGGGGGCGCGGAACTTGACGGGGATCACGCCCGGGTCGCTGATGAGTTCGCAGCCGTAGCTCTTGATCATCTCGGTGGACTTGGCGAGGTCTTCGACTTCGATCGCGAAGTGGTGGATGCAGGGGCCCTCGCCCGCGGCCTTGGACTCGGCGGACTGCGTGCCTTCGTCGTACTTGATGAGCGTGAAATCGATCTCGCCGTCGGTCAGGTGGCGCGAGAGGTGGTCACGCGTCTTGCGGGTTTCGGCCTCCCAGAAGCCGAACACTTTTTCATAGAACTCGGTGGTCTTGTCGAGGTCTTCGACCTTGAGGGCGAGATGGACGATGCGGTTCATGCGGGTTCTCCGGGGTAGTGGGAAAGCGACAGGCTTCCTTTTACCCGCAAGGCGCGGCCTTCCGCGAGGCCCGGCTGTTACACTACGCGAGTCGCAATATGAACTGATGTCTCCCATACCCGGGAGCGTCGGCAAAACGGCCAGCCCGCGCTGGCCGTTTGCATTTTTCAGCGCAACGCGCGCGCCTGCGGGTATTCTCGGGGCATCCCCGACCCCCGCGGCAGAACCACCCATGCGCACGCCTTCAGTACCGCCCGTCGCACTTGCCTTCCTCGCCGCGCTCGCCGCACCCACCGTCAGCGCCCAGGCCTACCCGAACAAGCCGATCCGCATGGTCGTCGCCAACGCTGCCGGCGGCCCCGCGGACGTGGTCACGCGCATCTACTCAGCGAAGCTGAGCGAACTGCTGGGCCAGCAGATCGTGATCGACAACCGCCCGGGCGCGGGCGGCAGCGTCGCCGGCGACGTGGTGGCCACCGCCCCGGCCGACGGCTACACCTTTTGCGTGATGGCCAACGGCACGGCGGCCATCGCGCCCAACCTCATCAAGCTGCGCTACAGCGTCGGCAAGGACCTGGCGCCCGTGGCCCTGATCGGCAACAGCCCGCTCGTGCTGATGGTGAACCCCGGCGTGCCGGCGAAGACGACCAAGGAACTGATCGCGCTGGCGCGCGCGAAGCCCGGCGCCATCCTCTTCGGCTCCTCGCAGCAGGGCAGCACGGCGCACCTGTCGGCCGAGCTGTTCAAGATGATGGCCGGCATCGACATCACGCACGTGCCGTATAAAGGCGCGGCGCCCGCGCTCGTCGGCGTGATCTCCGGCGAGGTGCAGATGCTGATCTCGGGACTCTCGGCCAACATCCCGGCGATCAAGTCCGGCCAGGTGCGCGCGCTGGGTATTACCAGCCCCAAACGCCTGGCGATGATGCCGGACTTGCCGACTATCGCCGAAGCCGTCCCCGGCTACGAGGCCGATTCCTGGTACGTGGTGCTGACGCGCGAAGGTACGCCCAAGGCCATCGTCACCCGGCTCAACGAACTGTCCATCAAGGTGATCGACAGCCCGGACGTGCGCGCCAGGCTGGACGCCGCGGGCGTCACGCCCGAAGCGCTCACGCCGGAGCAGGTCGGTGCGAAGATCCGTCGCGACACCGAGCGCTGGGGCAAGGTCGTAAAAGCCGCCGGCGTGACGGTGCAATAGGAGCCCCCATGGCACAAGACGATCCCACCCTCGGCGCCGCCATCCGCAACCCCAGCTGGCGCCCCACCGTCGTTGGCAGTCACTACGCCGTTTCCACCGGGCACTATCTCGCCTCGGCCGCTGCGCTGCAGGTGCTGGCGCGCGGCGGCAACGCGATCGATGCGGGCGTGACGGCCTCCATGGCGCTGGCGGTGCTGCAGCCCGACCTCGTGAGCTTCGCCGGTGTGGCGCCGACGCTCGTGTACCTGCGGAAGGAAAACCGCGTGGTAAGCCTGGCGGGGCTCGGCTACTGGCCGGCGGCGACGGACAAGGCGCGGCTGGTGAAGGAAGGCGGCACGAAAATGCCGGAGACCCTGCTACGCACGGTGATTCCGGCAGCGCCCTCAGCCCACATCGAGGCCCTCAAACGCTACGGCACGATTTCCTTCGCGGAAGCGGCGACGCCCGCAATGGAACTCGCGCGCGACGGCTTCGCGGTCTATCCGGTGCTGGCGGGCAACACGCGCAAGCATGCGGACAAGTACCGCCGCTGGGAAAGCAACGCGGCGGTCTTCCTGCCGGGCGGGCAGCCGCTCACCGTCGGCACGGTGTTCCGCCAGACCGATCTGGCCCGCTCGATCGAAGCGATGATCGCTGCAGACCGTGGCGCGGGCGGTGGCCGGGAAGCCGGCCTGCAAGCCGCACATGATTATTTCTACCGCGGCCCCGTCGCGGACGCGGTGCACGACTATCACGTCCGGCACGACGGCTTCATGCGCAAGTCGGATTTCGAGGGCTACAGCACACCTATCGAAGACAGCCTGCATTGCACGTACAAGGACATCACGGTGCACGGCTGCGACGTCTGGTGCCAGAGCATCGTGCTGCTGCAGACGCTGAAAATCCTCGAAGGCGTGAACCTCAAGGCGCTGGGGCACAACTCGCCCGCCTACGTGCATACGATCACCGAGGCCATGAAGCTTGCCTTCGCCGACCGCGAAGCCTACGTCGGCGATCCGAAGTTCGTGAAGGTGCCGACCGCTGCGCTGCTGTCGAAGGCGTACGCGGACGCGCAACGCGCGCGGATCGACCCGCAGCGGGCGACGCCCGCGCTCCCCATGCCCGGCCGGCCCGACCCGGCTTTGGCGCCATATATCAGCCCCGCGTTCAATGCGACGGCGGCGCCCTCGCGCACGGGGCCGGACACCATCTATTGCTGCGTGGTGGACGGCGACGGCAACGCATACTCCGCCACGCTCTCCGACAACTCGCGCCAGTCGCCGATGATTCCCGGCACGGGCATGGTGATGTCGTGCCGCGGCTCGCAGTCCCGGCTGGATCCGGGGCACCCGAGCGAAGTCGCGCCGGGCAAGCGCCCGCGGCTGACGCCGAATCCGGCACTGGCCTTCAAGGACGGAAAGCTGCTGATGGCCTGGGGCACGCCCGGCGGCGACGTACAGATCCAGGCGATGCTGCAGGTGTTTCTCAACGTGGTCGAGTGGTCGCTGCCGCTGCAGGAAGCGATCGAGGCGCCGCGCTTCGCGACCTTCAGCTTCCCGAGTTCGTTCTCGCCGCACTCGTACTACCCGGGCCGTCTCAACCTGGAAGGCCGTTTTCCGCCGGAGACAATGGAAGCGATGCGCCGGCTGGGGCACGACGTCGAAGTGTGGCCGGACATCGTGTCACGCGCCGGCGCGGTGTGCGCGATCAAGGTGGATCCGGCCACCGGGCTGCGTCACGCCGGTGCCGATCCCCGGCGCGAAGGCTACGCGATGGCGTGGTAAACAAGCAGACGCGCCTGACGGAATGACGCTCGGGTGTATTGCGCCGGAATCGCTGATGACGCAAGGACCGATGCGGCTACCACCTGAGAGGCGGTCTAAGCCTTCGTTGCCGGCGCCCGCAGATAGATGACGTAGTACACCAGTCCCACCAGCACGCTGCCGCCAACGATATTACCGAGTATCACTGGCACGAGGTTGCCGGCAAACCCGGCCCACGTGATCGGACCCGCGGCCACGCCGACGCCATCAATGGACTGCAGCAGCATCGCGAGCGGGATGAGGTAAAAGTTCGCGATGCTGTGCTCGAACCCTGCGGCGACGAACGCGGAAATCGGGAACACGATAGCCACCACCTTGTCCACGACGCTGCGCCCGGCGAGCGCCATCCACACCGCCATGCAGACCAGCACGTTGCACAGCACGCCCTTGAAGAACGCCGTCCAGAACGGCATCGCCACCTTGGCGGCGGCGAGGCGGACGTACTCCCCGGCAATGGCGCCGTTGTTCATCTCCGGATGTAGCGACAGGAACACCAGCAGGGCCAGCCCCGCCGCGCCGATGAAATTGCCCGCGCAAACGATGGTCCAGTTGCGCAGCACCTCGCGGCTGGAAATCCGGCCCGCCGCCCAGGCCATCGCCAGCAGATTATTGCCGGTGAAGAGCTCGGCGCCGGCGACGACGACGAGGATCAGGCCAAGCGAAAACGCCACGCCGCCGAGTACCTGCTGTGCAGCGAAACCGAGCGCGGGGTCCGACTTCACCAGCACGAAGTAGAGCGCGCCGAGGCCGATGAAGGCCCCCGCCATGACGCCCAGCATCAAGGTGGAGTGGAACGGCAGCCGCGCCTTGGCGACACCGATGGACTCCACCTGCGCGGCGATTTCCTTTGGGGAGAACGTGTTGAAGCCGAAGACGTCCGACATGCTTGCGCTCGCTCGTAGGGATGCTGTGCACCGCCGGCGTAGCCGACGATGCACAAGCTTACCGAATTCTGCGAGCGTTCCCGACGCGCGCGCGCCGCTATTTCGCGAAGCGGTATTGCGTGGCGTTGAGGTAGGCGGTCACGTCATCGATGTCGGCGGCCGTCCAGCGCAGGCTGTCGCTGCGCTGCCATTGGTCCACTACCGCCCGCAGTTCCGCCGCGGACTGCGGCCATCGATCCTTGCGGCCGTGCATCTGACGGCTGTGGCAGAACTGGCAGTTGACGTCGTATAGCATGCGACCGTGCTCGGTGTCCGCCGCGGACGCCGGCGCCGCGCAGAGCAGCAGCGCGACAAACGCCAACCATGCAGGCTTGCGATCCATACTTGTGCCCCCTCAGAACGCGCGCTGTCCGCCGATGACCCGTAGCAACACGAGAACGGCGGCGATCGCCAGCAGGACATGGATGAGCCCGCCCGCGGTGTAGGCGACGGTCAGACCGAGCAGCCAGAGCAGCCCGAGGGTGGCGGCGGTGGTGTAAAGCATGGTCGTTCTCCCCGCGCGACGCGTCCGGGCTACTTCAGCCGCATGTCGTTCTTGACGGAGGTCACGCCCGGCACGCTGCGCGCCACCTCGACGGCCCTGTTGATGTCGGCCCGGGAGTTGACGAAGCCGCTCAACTGGACCACGCCCTTGAAGGTCTCGACGTTGATTTCTGCCGACTTGAGCGTGGGTTCCTTGAACACCGCCGCCTTCACTTTGGTGGTGATCACGGTGTCGTCCACATACTCGCCGGTTCCTTCGGTTTTGGACGTGCCCGCACAGCCGAGGATCGAAGCCAGCAGGAGGGCGAGAATTGCGGTGCTGAATCTGGTGACGCGTTTCATGGCAATGCTCCTTGGGTAAAGCGGGTGGATTCGACCCTAGATGTCGGACAAACATCACCGGTAATGCCGATGGCCTGAACATAAGGCACGGCTAGCTGTTGATTCTGTTCGGTAACGCACATATTGGTTTGATCCAGATCAATAAACTGCGGCAAAGGCATCGGGGGCGCCATGTGCGGCGTTAATCTGACGGACTGAAGCGTACCATCACGCAAGGCGGCGTCGCACCGCGCCCGCGCGAGATCGAAAGGTTTTCCGTGGTCAGAAGCATCATCCGTCGTATCGTCAACAGCGTTGCCGAGGGTCAGGACTGCCGTCTCGAGGCCATCTTCGCCGACGGGCGCACGCACGTCAGCCCAGGCATCGGCTCGACGGTGGTCAGCGTCGTGTTCCGCAACCGCGCGGCGGAATGGCGCATGGCGTTCGGCGGGATGTTCGAATTTCTGGAGTCTTACTTCAGCGGCGACGTGGAGATCGTCGGCGAGCACGGGCTGCGCAGGCTGATCAACCTCGGTTTCCGCAAGCCGTTTGGGCGCACGAAGTCTCGCGGCTGGTCGAAGCACTGGAACAGGATCTGCAGAAGGCCCGCGGCATCACGGCCGACCTGCAGCGCCTGCGGGATGAGGTGGCCACGCTGAAAAACGTGCTCAGCTCGCCGATTCAGCGCCGCCACTGGGTGCGCGACGGCCTGCATGGCATGCGCACGGAGTTCGATGACGCCCTCGATGCCGCCGTCGCGAAACGCATCACGGGCAGCCGCTATATCGCCGAGATCGGCCGCATCCTCGTCACGTAAGCCCGGCTCACCGACCTTGCGTCGCCGGCGGCGGGCAGCTGGCACAGGACGCGCGGAATGTCCTATCCTCGGACACCGCCCCCATCGGAACGCCGTCATGTCCTGGATCGAGTATCGCAACAACCCCGAGTGGCAGTTCAATCCGCAGGTCACCACGCCCGAAGGCCGCGATGCCGCGGAGCGTGAACGCAACACCCGCAGCGAGCAGGTCCGCACGCAGCTCCGCCCGGAAACGGATCTCCGCTACGGCCCGGGTCCGCGCCAGTTGCTCGACTGCTTTCCCGCAGCGGCCGCGGCGCCGGCGATCCATGTGTACTTCCACGGCGGCTACTGGCGGCGCGGGGACAAGGCGGGGTCGGGCTTCGTTGCCCACGCATCACACGCGCTGGGCCTGCCCACGGCGGTGATGGGCTACGACCTGTGCCCGGATGTCACGCTCGCGCAGATCGTCGCGCAGGCACTCGACGGCATCGAGTGGGTGCACCGGAACGCGAGGCGGCTGGGCGCGCCCAGCGGCCGGGTGATTCTTTCCGGGCATTCGGCCGGCGCCCAGCTTTGCGCGATGGCGCTGTCGTGCGACTGGCGCGCCCGCGAGCTCGACCCGGCGTTCCTCGCGGGCGCCGCGCTCATCAGCGGCATCTATGAACTCGAGCCCGTCCTGCACATCTCCGTGAACGAACAGGTGCGGCTATCGTCGGGGGACGTGGCGGCAGTCAGTCCCATGCAGCATCCGCCGCGGCGTCGGGCCCCCGTGGCGCTGGCCGTCGGCGGTCGCGAGAGTCCGGGCTGGATCGACCAGACCCGGGCGTATGCGGCGATCTGCGAGGGAGCGGGCTGCGCGACGGAAGTGTTCGTCATGCCCGGCGAGGACCACTACTCCATGACGCTCGCCGCGCATGGCGCCGCGAATACGCCGGTGATGCGCGCGATCGCCGGGATGCTGGCGTCTATTCCGCCTTCAGGTTGAAGGCCTTGATCAGGGCAGACCACTTCGCGGCATCGGCCCGGATCACCTGCGCGAGTTCCTCCGGCGTATTGCCCACCGGGAGCATCACGTCCTGCGTGAGCCGGTCCCGCACGTCCTGACGTGCCAGCACCTTGGCCACGGCCTGTTGCGCGGCCAGCACCGTGTCGGCGGGCGTACCGCCGGGTGCAAACATCCCAACCCAGAAGTTGGCCTCGTAACCAGGCACACCGGATTCCGCCACGGTGGGCAGCGCCGGCATGGTCGGGACACGCTTCGCACTGGTAACGGCGAGCGCGCGGACCTTGTTGGCCTGCATGAGGGGCATGGCCGCGGTAAAGCTCGGGAACATCAGTTCCACCTGGCCCGACGCGACGTCGGTGATCGCGGCGATGCTGCCCTTGTAGGGGATATGCTCAAGCTTGACCTTCGCGAGACTGCTGAACAGGATCCCGGCGAAATGCTGCGGTGTGCCGCTGCCGGCGGTGGCGAACTTGATCTCGCCCGGCCTCGCCTTGGCCAACTGCACCAGATCGCGCACCGAACGCACCGGCAGCGAGTGATTGACGACCAGCACGAGCGGCGAGACGACTAGCATGGTGACCGGCGCAAGATCTTTGACCGGATCGAACGCCAGGTTGCCGTAGAGGTTGCTGTTGATCGTGGCGACGTTGTCCAGAGTGATGAGCCACGTCTGGCCGTCGGGGGGCGACCTGGCGACCAGTTCCGCCCCGATGTTGCCGCTAGCGCCCGCGCGGTTGTCCACCACAACGGGACGGCCCCAGACCTCGGGCATGCGTTGGGCAACCACGCGCGCAACGGCGTCAACGATGCCGCCCGGCGCGATGTTCACGATGAAGCGCGCTGGTTTCTGCCCGGGCGTCTGCGCGGACGCGCCCGGTACCGTCAGCACTGCGACGGCGGTGACGACGATGCAGGCGCCGGTGAAACGGTGCCAGGAACAAACGCGAAAAATGGATTGAACCCACTCGGGAAACATGATGTCCGCCATCGCGATGGAGAGGAGATTTCATCTTAGCCTTTCGATGCACAATGGTCCACGAAAATGCATGCCACACTGCGGAGCAGAGGAACGGGCCTCGGCGCCTTTTCGATGCTTGCGTTACAAGCGGGTGGCTGATATGCAAAACGGCCAGCGCAAGGCTGGCCGTTTCAACGCAAAGGGCCTGCGCTGCCCTCAGGCCGTGTTGGTAGCCGCTTTTTCATCCGGCAGGAACATCACCATCAGCGCCTTGCACACGGCCAGCGCCGCCATCAGCCAGAACAAAAAGGTGAACCCGGCGTCCTTCACCACCGGCCCCAGCGCCCACACGGCCAGTGAACTGATGCCGAAGGACACGGCGAGCCGCATGCCCGCCACCCGGGAACGCAACCGGTCGTCCACGTAGCGCACGATCATGGCGTCGGTGAAGGGAATCGACCCGAAGATGAAGATCATGGTGGCGAGCAGCCACACATACAGCCACCAGCCCTGCGCGTAGGCTGCCAGGATCAGCAGCGGGATCTGCGCGATCGCCATCCAGATGTTGAGCCACTTGAAGGGCATGCGGTCGATCAGGCGGCCGACGACGATCTGCGCGAGCGAGGCGATGGTGTAGATGGTGGCGAGCAGCGCGCCCAGCACCGCCGGGTCCTGAATGATGCCGCGGAAGCGCTCCGTCATCAGTTGCGCGTTGCCGTTGAGCGTGAAGTTGAACAGCAGGCTCGCCGTCGCCGCTGCCGCGGTCATGATGAAGAACACGCGGGCCAGTACCTCCGGCGGCAGCGAGACCTGCGCCTTGCCCTTGCGCTTGGCGGGCGCCTCCGTTTCCTGCGGGCACAGCAGGGCGAACGCGACGCCAAGACCCAGGCACACGAGGCCCGGGAGGATGAAGGCGGTGCGCCAGCCGAACCACTGGATGAGGAAACCGGTGACCAGCGCCGCCGCAGCGACGCCAAGGTTGCCGGCGAGCCCGTTGATGCCGATGACCGCGCCGGGATTCTTCGCGTGCTGCACCAGCATCGGGATGCCGACCGGGTGGTAGATCGACGCGAATGCACCGAGCAGCGTCAGCGCTGCGGCGAGCTGCCACGCGTTCTGCGTCACGGCGACCACCAGCGCAGAAGCACCCATGCCGAAGAAAAACAGCAGCATCATCTGCCGGCGGCCCCACAGGTCGCCCAGACGCCCGGCGGGCACCGAGCCGATGCCGAACAGGAAGAACGCGCCGACGCTGTAGGGCATCAGGTCCTCCCACCGCGCGATGCCGAACTCGGCGGCAATCGTGCCGACGGCGGTGGCGAAGATCAGCAGGAACATGTGGTCGACGCCGTGCGCGATGTTGAGCAGCAGCGCAACGGGGCGGGGGAACTCAGCGGTGGCGGGGAGAGGCGGAACAGAGGGCGTGGCGGGCGTATTCATGGTGGAATTCTGCTTGACTTACAATCGTCTGTCTTTCGCTGTTTTACCCGCTTTTTGCTCAAAATGGACAAGCGCGCCAAACCCCTCCGTCCCCGCCGGCGCAGCTATCTCGCCACCGGCGTCCGGCGCGCGACCGCAGGCCTCGCACGCGGGCTGGTGGCGCGCAAGGTCACGTACCCGGCCGGCCATCACATCACGCCGCACTTCCATCCGCACGCGCAGTTTCTGTTCGCCGTCGCCGGGACGATGGCGGTGCGCACGCCGCGCCGCGCGTGGCTTGTGCCGCCCAGCCGCGCGCTGTGGATTCCCGCCGACACGGTGCACGAGCTCACGATGAGCGGTACCGTGGAGATGCGCAGCGTGTACGTGGACGCGGCCAGCAGCGCGGGCATGCCCGCGACCTGCGTGGTGCTGGAGGTCACGCCGCTCGCTCGCGAGCTGATCCTGCGCGCGGCGGCGTTGCCGGCAGACTACGACGTGCGCAGCGAGGACGGCCTGCTGATGCGTCTGCTGCTCGCGGAAATCCGCCGCCTGCCCGCCTGCGCGCTCGACCTGCCTTTGCCGGAGAGCCCCGACCTCACGCGCCTGTGCGAACAGGTGATGGCTAACTTCTCCACGCGCCGACCGTGCGGGCACGACGCGGCGGACTTCGCCATGAGCACGCGTACGCTGTACCGGCGCTTCTTGCGCGAAACCGGCATTACCTTCGCGCGCTGGAAACAGCAGGCGCGCCTGCTGGAAGCGATCCGCCGGCTTGGCGCGGGTGCGTCGGTGACGGCCGTGGCGCTCGATCTCGGCTATGAAAGCACCAGCGCGTTCTCGACGATGTTCCGGCGCACGACCGGCATGGTGCCGCGGGCATTCCTCCCGCGCGGCGACCAACACACGGCGACGCGCAGCGCGAAGTAGATCAGCGTCCCACAGGGCGGAATCGGCCTATAGTCGGAAAGCCCCTCCTCCCTGTCTCCCGACAGGGCCGCCGTTCCTGCCGTTCCCGTCGCTTTCGACGCGGACTCACTTTCAGGATATTGCGATGACCACTGCCGAAGAGCAGCAACTGATCCAAGGCCTCTCGGGCATCGCCCAGAGCGTCACAGCCATGCTGGCCGTGCTCACCGAAATGAGCGCGCAGCGCGACCGCATGGACAAGGAAATGCTCGACGCGCTGAAGATGATCGCGCGCAAGCACTGACTGCCGCTACTCGAACAGCGTCGCGTTCTCCGCGGCGCGCGGCGGGACCGGCTTCGCCGGCGCCGCACCCGGTTTGCTCAGCGCCCCGACCCGCACCCCCAGCAGCCGGATGCGCCGGTCGAGCGGCACGCGCTTCAGACACTCGCCCGCCGCACGGCGGATCACCGCCGCGTCGCCCGTCGGCGTTTCGATGGTGCAGTCGCGGGTCACGGTTTTGAAATTGTCGTAGCGCAGCTTGAGGCCGATCTTCTTGCCCACGTAGCCCTTGCGCTCGAGATCGCCGGCCAGCCGCACGCAGAGATCGGTGAAGATGCGCGACAACTGTTCCCGGTCGCGCACCGGATGGAGATCGTTTTCGAAGGTCGTCTCGCGGCTGATCGATTTCGGTTCGCTGTGGGTGACCACCGCACGCTCGTCGCGCCCGTGCGCCGCCGCGTGCAGCCACGCGCCGTAGCTCGCGCCGAATCGCTCCACCAGCCACACCGGATCCGCCGCCGCCAACTCGCCGATCGTGCGGATGCCGAGCGCTTCAAGCCGCGCGGCCGCCTTGGGCCCGATGCCGTTGACCTTGCGCGCGGCGAGCGGCCAGATGCGGGTGGGGATATCCGCTGCGCTGAGCACCGTCAGCCCGCCGGGCTTGTCGAGTTCGGAGGCGATCTTGGACAGCAGCTTGTTCGGTGTGATGCCGATGGAGCACGACAGCCCGGTGGCCTCGCGGACGGCGTTCTGTAGGAGGGCGGCGAGTTCGCGGGCGCGCGCCCAGGGATCGGCCCCGGCGCCGGCAGCCACCAGCCCGGTGAGGTCGATGTAGATTTCGTCGATGCCGCGGTCCTCGACCTGCGGCGCGAGCGCACGCACGGCTTCCTTGAAGAGGCGCGAGTAATGGCGGTATTGATCGAAGTCCGCCGGCAGCAACAACGCCTCGGGCGCCAGCCGCGCCGCCTTCATCAGGCCCATGCCCGAATGGACGCCCAGCGCGCGGGCCTCATAGGTGGCGGTCGTGATGACGCCGCGGCCCGTGTAATCACGCAGGAGCGGAAACGCGGCCGGCTCCTCGCCTTCCGCCCGGCGCCGACGGCCGCCGACCACGGCCGGACGGCCGCGCAGTTCGGGGTAGCGCAGCAGTTCGACGGACGCATAGAACGCGTCCATGTCGAGGTGGGCGATGAAGCGCTCCGGCATGGGCCCCATAGTACTCAAGGGCGCGGCCGCGACGCGCAGGCCGCGCATCGCATAAAATTCCGCCCTTTTCCCCGCTTTCGAACGAAAGAATCCTCGTGGCAATAACCGCAACGCCGGCATCCCCCGCCCTGCAAAAGCCCCTGCCGCGCGGCCTCGACCTCCTGCGTGACCCGCTGCTCTCCAAGGGCACCGCCTTCACCGAAGCCGAGCGCGACGCGCTCGGGCTGCGCGGCCTGCTGCCCGCGCACGTCTCCACCCAGGCCGAACAGGCCGACCGCTTCATGCGCTCGCTGCGGCGCCTGCCGGACGAGCTGGAGAAGTTCATCGCCCTGCGCTCGCTGCACGACCGCAGCGAGGCACTGTTCTTCCGTGTGGTGATCGACCACATCGATGAAATCCAGCCCATCATCTACACGCCCGGCGTCGGCCTCGCCTGTCAGAAGTTCAGCCTGATCTTCCAGCGGCCGCGCGGCATGTTCATTACGGCGAACGACCGCGGGCGCGTGAAAGAGGTGCTGCGCAACTGGCCATACGCGGCAAGCCTCATCGTCGTCACCGATGGCGAGCGCATCCTCGGCCTGGGCGATCTCGGCGCCAACGGCATGGGCATCCCGATCGGCAAGCTCGCGCTGTACTCGGCCTGCGCGGGCGTGCATCCGGGGCAGTGCCTGCCGGTGACCATCGACGTCGGCACCGACAACGCGGAACTGCTCTCCGACCCGTTCTACATCGGCCTGCGCCAGCGCCGCCTGCGCGGAGCGGACTACGACGCGCTGATTGACGAGTTCATGACGGCCGCGCAGGAGGTGTTCCCGGGCGTGCTGGTGCAGTTCGAGGACTTCGGCAACCAGAACGCCTTCCGCCTGCTGGAAAAGTACGAACACAAGCAGTGCGTGTTCAACGACGACATCCAGGGCACGGCGGCGGTGGCGCTGGCGGGCCTGTTCTCGGCGCTGCGGGTCACCGGCACCAAGCTGGAAGACCAGCGCGTGCTGTTCCTCGGCGCGGGCGAAGCGGCCATCGGCATTGCAACGCTCATCAGCGAAGCGGTCGAGGCGCAGGGCATTCCGGCGGCCGACGCGCGCCAGCGCTGCTGGCTGATGGACTCACGCGGGCTGGTGGTGAAAAGCCGCACCGACCTGACCGCACACAAGCAACCCTTCGCGCACGATCACGCGCCGGTCGGCGACTTCCTGTTCGCGATCCGCGCGCTGAAACCGACGGCGATCATCGGCGTCGCGGCGGTGGGCGGCACCTTCACCAAGGAAGTGCTGGAGGAGATGGCCCGCATCAACCAGCGGCCCATCGTGTTCGCGCTGTCGAACCCGACCTCCAAGTCGGAGTGCACGGCGGCGGAAGCCTACCTGCACACCAGCGGGCGCGCGCTGTTCGCCTGCGGCAGCCCGTTCGATCCGGTCAGCATCAGCGGCAAGACCTTCGTGCCGCGGCAGGGCAACAACTCCTACATCTTCCCGGGCATCGGGCTGGGCGCGATCATCAGCCGCTGCAAGACGCTGACGCCGGAGATGTTCATGGGCTCGGCGCACACGCTGGCGAGCCTGACGACGGAATTGGACCTCGCGCAGGGTAGCCTGTATCCCGCGCTGTCCCGCGTGCGCGAAGTGTCCGCGCATATCGCGGCGGGCCTTGCCAAGACGGCGCACCGGCGCGGGCTGGCGGGCGTGGAAGAACCAGCGGACCTGCTGAAGCACGCGCAGGCCAACATGTACGACCCGTCGTTCCCCGACTACGTATAAGTACTGCCGGCGGGGCCACGCGCTCCCGCCCCTGCCGTACTACCCCTTGCGGCTGAGCAGTTCCACGCTCACGCCGTCGGGCGCACTGATGAAGGCGATGCGCGTGCTCGGGTTGATGTCGGTGGGCTCCATGCTGAAGGCCACGCCCTTCGCGCGCAGGCCCGTGCAGAAGGCGTCGAAATCGCCCTTCACCTGCATGCCGAAATGGTCCACGCCCCATTCGAGACTGGGCTTGTCCGCGGCCTTTTCGCCCGGGCGTTCACCGCGCACGATCACCATGGCGCCGCCGAAGGACACATAAATCTGCGGCGCGTTGTGCGTGACGGCGCTTTTGGTGATGGCGCCGCCGAGCTTGTCGACGTACCAGGCGGCAGTCGCGGCCGGATCCTTGCTGATGACGTGGACGTGGTCGAAGGCGAGGCTGGGAGCGGTCATGGGCGTTGTTCCGGGTTGGTCTGAAGACGCGCGGCAGCCGCGTGGCCGCACAGTTTAGCCCCGCCGGCCGGTCTCGCGCAGCTTCGCGCGCCGCCAGACGGGCAGGTGCGGTAGAGTGCCTCCCGCATCCACGGAGGGGTCCTCATGCAACGCACCGACATCAAGCTCGCGTCCAGCACCGGCCAGGGCAGTTTCGACTGCTACGTTGTCACCCCGGACGGCGGGGCCAAGGTGCCCGCCATCGTGCTCGCCTCCGCCATCCACGGCGTGGACGCCGACCTGCGCGCGATCGCGGACGAATTTTCGGCAGCGGGCTACCTCGCCGCCGCGCCGGACCTGTTCTGGCGCTCGGTGCCGGGCCCGCTCGCGCGCGGCGACGAGCGTTCCACCCCGCGCGGACAGCCGCGGCTGGAGAAGATCAAGGCCGGTGAGTCCGACATGGCGGACACACTGGCGCACCTGCGCACGCTGCCGCAGTTCAATGGCCGTGCGGCGGCGATGGGCTTCTGCTACGGCGGCCCGTTCGCGCTCATCGGCCCGAAGCGCCTCGGCTACGCGGCGGGCGTCTCCTGCCATGGCACCCAGCTCGGCGATTACGTGCGCGAGCTCGACGGCATGAGCCAGCCGGTGTGCATCATCTGGGGCGACCAGGACCATGCGGCGCCCCCGGACGTGCAGGCCTTGTACCGCGCCTTGCCGGCGCGCATGAAAAACGTGGAAGTGCACATCTTCCCCGGCGTGCAGCACGGCTACATGATGCCGGGCGGCGGCAAGGCCTTTGATGCGCCCACGCGCAAGTTTTCGATGGACCGCGCCCTCGCGCTCCTCGCCGCCCTGCGCTAGCATGCGGCAGCGGCGCTCTGCGCACCGCATCTTCAAGGAGACTTTCATGGCCGCACTGCAAACCGGCGCCCCGGCACCGGACTTTTCACTCGCTACCCACACCGGCGCCACGCTCACGCTCGGCAGCTTCAAGGGCCGCCGTACCGTGGTGTCCTTCCTGCCCTTCGCCTTCACCGGGGGCTGACTGAACCAAGTGACGGGGTTCCGTGAGAACTTCGACCAGTTCAAGGCACTGAATGTGGAAATCCTCCAGATCAGCGCCGATCCCGTTCCCAGCCTCAAGGCTTGGGCGGAAAAAGTCGGTGGACTGCCCTTCCCGCTGCTGTCGGACTTCTGGCCGCACGGCGTCATCGGCAAGGCCTACGGTGTGTTCAACGAGGAGCGCGGCATGGATGCCCGCTCGGTGTTCCTCGTCGACGCGCAGGGGGTCATCCGGCATTCGCACCTCTACGCGCCGGGCACCACTCCTGAAAGCAAGGACCTGCTGGAACGATTGAAGGCCCTGTAAGGGCCCTCGGCACCACCGGCCGCAGCGCCTGCGCGCTGCGGCCGTTTTTATTGCTGCGTTCCGCAAGCCGCGGCGGCGAAAACGCCGCTAGCGCACGCTCAAGCCCGCCGCCTTCGTGACCTTCGCCCACTTCTCCAGCTCGCGCGCGATGTGCTCGTCAAGCTCCGCGGGCATGCTGCCGAAGGGCTGCATGCCCTCCGAGATAAAGCGCTTGCGCACTTCCGGATCCTTCGCGCACGCCGCAATCTCGCGGTAAAGGACGTTGACGATCGCGGGCGGCAGTTTCGGCGGGCCCAGCAAGGCCTGCCAGCTCGAGCTTTCGTAGCCGGGCACGCCGGCTTCCGCAACCGTGGGGATGTCGGACAGGGTCGGCCAGCGTTCGCGCGAGGTGATGGCGAGGGCCCGCAAGCGGTTGCCGCGCACGAGCGGCAGCGTGCTCGGCATGCTGCCGAAGGTGAAATCGATTTCGCCGCCGACGACGGCCGTCAGGGCCGCCGGCGCACCCTTGTACGGCACATGCAGCATTTCGAATCCCGCCATCAGCGCGAACAGTTCGCCGGTGAGATGCGTGGCGCCGGCGACGCCGGAAGAACCGAACTTGATGCGGGCCGACTGGCTGCGGGCGGTGGCGATGAAGTCCTTCAGGGTGCGTGCCGGATGGCCAGGGACCACAACGAGGAGGTTGGAACCGGCGCCGAGCAGCGAGATCGAGGTGAAATCGCGGCGCGTGTCGTACGGCAGCTTGGCGATGAAGTTCGGGTTGATGGCGTGCGAAGTCGGCACCAGCAACAGCGTGTAGCCGTCGGGCTGCGCGCGCACGACCAGTTCGGTCCCGACGACGCCCGCGCCGCCGGGCCGGTTGTCGATGACGATCGGGTGGCCCAGTTGTTCGGTGAGCCGCTGGGCGTACGTGCGCGCCACGAAATCGGCGCTGCCGCCCGCGCTCTGGGCCACGACCAGCCGCAGCGGCCGCGTCGGGTAGGACGGTTGTGCAGTGCACACGCCCGCCGCCGTCATGCCGGCGAGGATCAGCAACGCAGCGGCGCGGCGCAGACCGACGCGCAAACGGTTCGGTGCCGGGTTGTGCTTCATCGTGTTGGAATTGTGGTGGTGTCGTGATACTAACAATCTTCGGCGACACCAAACAGCGACGGCGAAGGCTTCAGAACGAAACATGAAAACAGCCACCGCGCAGGACATCGATTCCCACTACGCCTGGATGCGCCTCTGCGTGGCGCTGACGCTGATGACTCTCGGCGGTTCCGGCATGTATTCCGTGTCGGTGGTGCTACCGCATATCCAGGCCGAGTTCGGCGCCACGCGGGGGGATGCCTCCCTGCCGTACACGCTGGCAATGGTGGGCTTCGGCTTCGGCGGCATCCTGATGGGCCGGCTCGCCGACCGCTACGGCGTGATGGTGCCGGTGCTGATCGGCGCCGTGTTCCTCGGCACGGGCTTCATGGTCGCCGGTTCGGCAGGCAGCCTGGGGCAGTTCGCCCTCGCGCAGGGCGTGCTGATCGGCTTCCTGGGTACCTCGGCCACCTTCGCGCCGCTGGTGGCGGACAGCTCGCACTGGTTCCTGCGGCGTCGGGGCATCGCCATCGCCATCGTCATGAGCGGCAATTATTTCGCCGGCGCCTTGTGGTCTCCGGTCGTGCAGCACTTCATCGAAACCGTGGGCTGGCGCCAGACCTACCTCTGGATGGGCCTATTCTGTCTGGTGACCATGCTGCCGCTGGCACTCATGCTGCGCCGGCGCCCGCCCGCCGCGGCGCCGATCGCCAGCCTCGCCGGAGAACTGCCCGTGCGGCAGCCGGCGGCCGCTTCAGCGCGCCCGCTCGGACTCTCGCCGACGACACTGCAGGTACTGCTCTGCGTGGCGGGCGTCTCGTGCTGCGTGGCCATGTCGATGCCGCAGGTGCACATCGTTGCCTACTGCGGCGACCTCGGTTTCGGGACCGCGCGCGGCGCGGAGATGCTGTCGCTGATGCTCGGCATGGGCATCGTCAGCCGTTTGGTGTCGGGCTGGATCGCGGACCACGTCGGCGGGTTGCGCACGCTGCTGCTGGGCTCGGTACTGCAGGGCGTCGCCCTGATGATGTTCCTCTTCACCGACGGGCTGACGTCGCTCTACGTGGTCGCGGCGCTGTTCGGCCTGTTCCAGGGCGGCATCGTGCCCAGCTACGCGCTGATCGTCCGCGAATACTTCGCGCCGCGGGAAGCGGGCGCGCGCGTCGGCACCGTGCTGATGGCGACGCTCTTCGGCATGGCGCTCGGCGGCTGGATGTCCGGCGCGATCTTCGACTGGACGGGCTCCTACCGCGCGGCCTTCCTCAACGGCATCGCCTTCAATCTGCTGAACGGCGGCATCGTGGTGTTCCTGATCTCGCGCACGTGGCGCGGCGGGCGGCGGCTGGCCGGCGCCGCCGCCGCACACTGAACCGCGCGGGCGCTAAGCCTGCAGCGACTGCTTCATCGCGTCGAGCAGCGTTTCGGGCTCGTGCGCGCCCGACAGCGCCACTTTGCGGTTGAAGATGAAGTAAGGCACGCCGTTGACGCCCGACTGCCGCGCTTCGAGGTCGCCCGCGAGCACGGCGTCGCGGTCCTCGTCGGACGCGAGGTAGGCCTCCAGTGCCTTGCGGTCCAGGCCGGCCCGCTCGCCGATGACCGCGAGGGCCGCGTTGTCGGTCAAGTCCGCGCCTTCCATGAAGTAGCCGCGGAACAGGCTTTCGGCGGTTTCGTCCTCGCGACCTTGTTTCGCGCCATACATCATCAGGCGGTGAGCGTTGACGGTGTTCGGCTGCACTTTGATCGCGTTGAATGCGAAGTCGATGCCGACTTCCTTGCCGACGCCGGACACGCGCGCGTAGGTGTTGCCGGCGGGGCCGAACTTGCGCGCGATGTAGTCCTGGCGCGGGATGCCCTGCGCGGGAAGGTCGGGATTCAGCTGAAACGGCAGCCAGCGCACGGCCGGCGGGTCCTCATCGGGAAACTCGGCCCGGAATAACTGCAAGGCAGCTTCCAGGCGGCGCTTCCCGATGAAGCACCAGGGTCAGACGACGTCCGAGACGATGTCGATGGTCAGCGGCGCTTTATCACTCATGATATCTCCAGCAATGGATGCGTTCGAGTCTAGCCGTGCACGCGCGGCGCGTCGAGCGTGCGTGCCGCTGACTCAATGCCGCTGACTCAAGTGGGCCGGTAGCATTCTGGCCTTCCCTTGCCCGCGACCACTGCCGCCCAATAGAATACGACCATGAAGCTCAGACTCATCGTGCAATTCGACCCAGAGGCCAAGCGCTGGTCGGCGGTGTTCCCGGAACTCCCGGGATGCGCGACTGCGGGTGACACCGAGGCGGAAGCGGTTGAAAACGCCAAGGAAGCGCTCGCGCTCTGGTTCTTGCCCTCCGATCTGACCGTCGAAAAAGGTGCCAAGGTCCTGCAAGTCGCGTTGCCGTGAGCCGGTATTACCCGATTTGTAATGCCAATGATATCGTCAAGGCGCTACGGAAAAACGGGTTTGCACTGGTCGGCCAGTCGGGCAGCCACCAGAAATGGCGGCACGCCAATGGACGGCAGGTTATTGTCGCCATGCACGGCGCCAAATCCATTCCCGTCGGAACATTGAAAAGCATCATCGAAGGTAGCGGCCTCACCGCCGACGATTTCCGCTGACGCATGTCACTCTTGGAGCCTAGCCTCTCTCCGGCGCCGCGCACGAGCTGTTTCGTCGAAGCGTCCGGGCTCAAACTCCACTATCTGGACTATGGCACCGCCGGGAAGCCCGCGATGCTGTGCGTGCACGGCGGCGCCGCACATGGCCACTGGTTCGATTTCATCGCGCCCGCCTTTAGCGCGGACTATCACGTGCGCGCGCTCGACCAGCGCGGCCACGGCGACAGCGAATGGGGGCCGCCCGCCGAGTACACCTACGACCGCTACGCCGCCGATCTCAACGAAGTCGTCGAACAGTTCGACCTGCGCGACTTCGTGCTGGTGGGTCATTCGATGGGCGGCATGGTGTCCGTCGTGTACGCCGCGACCTACCCGGGCCGGATGGCAAAGCTGATCGTGATCGATTCGCTCGTACGGATGCAGGAAGACCGCGTCACCGCGCTGCGCGGCGTGGGCAGTCGCGAGGGCAGCAGCTACGCGACGCAAGAGGAGTTCATCGGACGCTACCGGTTGCGGCCCGAAGGCACACGGGCAGCGCCGGAAGTCATCCGCCATCTCGCGCATCGCGGCGCGCGACAATTTCCCGACGGCCGCTGGCGCCACAAATTCGATCGCAACGTCTACGCGACGCGCGAGCCGTGGGAGGGACTGCCTTACTGGCAGCGCATCGAGGCGCCGGTGCAACTCATCAAGGGCGCCCTGAGCCCGCGGCTGTCTCCCGAAATCGTGGGCGAAATCCACGCGCACTGCCCGCACGTCGAGTTTGTGGAAATCCCCGACAGCGACCATCACGTCACGCTCGACCAGCCCGCCGCGTGCGCGCAGGCGATGCAGGCGTTTCTGAACCGATAACCCCCAGGGAACCGCCATGCTGCCGACCACCATGAACGCCATCACCATCGCGCGCGCCGGCGGCCCCGAGGTGCTGGAACCCGTCGTACGGCCGGTGCCGCAGCCGAACGCGGGCGAAGTACTGATCAAGGTCGCCTACGCCGGCATCAACCGCCACGACTGCGGGCAGCGGATTCGCGGCTTCGGCCCGCCGGGCGCCACCGACATCCCGGGCCTTGAAGTCTCTGGGACCATCGCGGCAGTCGGCCCCGGCGTGACCCGCTGGAAGACGGGTGATCGCGTATGCGCTCTGACCAACGGCGGCGGCTACGGCGAATACTGCATCGCGCTGGAGCCCGTCGTACTGCCGATCCCCGCGGGCTTCGACCTGAAGCTGGCCGCCGCGCTGCTGGAAACGCTGTTCACCGTCTGGCTCAACGTGTTCATGCTCGGCCGCCTGAAGGCCGGCGAATGGCTGCTCGCGCACGGCGGCTCCAGCGGCATCGGCACGATGGCGATCCAGCTCGCGAGGCTCGAAGGCGCGCACGTCGTGGTGACCGCCGGCAGCGATGCAAAATGCGCGGCCTGCCTGAAGCTGGGCGCGAACGGCGCGATCAACTACCGCACGCAGGATTTTGTCGCCGAAGTGCAGAAGATCACCGGCGGCCATGGCGCCGACGTGATCCTCGACATGATCGGCGGCGGCTACGCAGCACGCAATCTCGCGGCCCTCGCCGTCGACGGGCGCATCGTGCATCTCTCCGGCGCCGACGGCGTTGACTACACCGTGCCCGTCGCCGCGATCATGGCCAAGCGTGCGGTTATCACGGGCTCGCAGTTGCGCGTATCCTCGCTCGCGCTGAAGACGGAAATCGTGCGCCAAGTGGTGGAACGCGTGTGGCCCCATCTCGGCACGAAGGTCACGCCGCTCATCGATTCCGTGCTGCCGCTCGCAAAAGCCGTCGAAGGCCACCAGCGCATGGAATCGAGCGTGCACGTCGGCAAGATCCTGCTCGAAGTCGCGCCCTGATCCTTTCCGCTTACCACTGGCTCATTCCATGAAACTGCCCCTTGAAGACGTCAAAGTCATCGATCTGAGCCACGCGCTCGCCGGCCCCTTCTGCTCGACCATGCTGGCCGATTTCGGCGCGCAGGTGATCAAGGTCGAGCCGCCCGGCGCCGGCGACATCGCGCGCGGCTGGGGCGCGCCCATGGCGGGCGGCGAGACGGCCTACTTCGTGGGCCTGCATCGCAACAAGCGGGGCATCGTGCTCGACCTCAAGTCGCCCGAGGGCAAGGCGGTGTTCTTCAAGATGGTCGAACAGGCCGACGTGGTGCTGGAGAACTACCGCATGGACGCCTTAAAGCGCCTCGGACTCGATTACGAGCAGGCGAACAAGCGCAATCCCGGCATCATCTACTGCTCGATCTCGGGCTTCGGGCAGGATGGCCCGTACCGCGAACGCGCGGCGCTCGACCTTATCGTGCAGGCGGAAAGCGGCATGATCAGCGTCACCGGCGAACCGGGCAGCAGCGGCACCCGCGCCGGCGTGTCCATCGCCGATCTGACGGCGGGCATGTATTCGGCCTACGCGATCACGCTGGCGCTGCGCGTGAAGGACAAGACCGGCGAGGGCCAGTCCATCGACGTGTCCATGCTCGAAGGCCAGATGTCGCTGCTGTCCAGCGCGATCTCCAACTACTTCGCGGACGGCGAGGTGCCGAAGCCGCTGGGAACGGCGTACTCGGTGCTGGTGCCGTACCAGACCTTCCACACCAAGACCAAGGACATCGCGCTCGCCATCGCCGGCGACAAGATCTGGCAGAGCTTCTGCCCCACGATCGGCCGCCCGGACCTGCTGGAAGACCCGCGCTTCCGCACCACACCCGACCGCACGCGCAACCGCACTACGCTGCTGCCCATTCTGCAGGACGTGCTGAAAACCAGGTCTTACGAAGAATGGGAACCGCTGATGCTGGCGAACGATATCCCGGTCGGCGCCATCAACAACGTCGCGCAACTGGTGGAGCATCCGCAGGTGAAGGCGCGCGAGGTGCTGTACGACGTCAACCACCGCACGGCGGGCAAGGTACGCGTGGTCCGCTCGCCGATCCGGCTGTCGAAGACGCCAGCGCGCCTGCCCACGCCGTCGCCAACGCACGGCGAGCACACCATTGATGTGATGAAGGAACTCGGCTACAGCGACGTACAAATCGCGGAATTGCAGAAGGCCGGCGCATTCGGCAAGCCGCAGCGTTGAGGCCCGACTGTGTCAGGGCGCGCGCTTGTCGCCGGACGCGCCGGTGTTGATGCCGACGATGTCGTAGGCCGGGCACCAGCGCAGGAAGGCGGTGCCGATCGGCACGACGCCGAGGATGCCGATCCAGCGCGCGTTGCCTTCGAGCAGGAACAGCAGGCTGAACAGGCCTAGGCCGATCAGTATCCGCACCACGCGGTCCGCGTTGCCGACGTTGGGTTTCATGGCTTCTCCTGTAGACACATGGCCGCATTGCCCGGCGCGAGCGGCGCCCGGGCTGCGACCGTCTTCATTTGAACACCGTCGGCGGGCGCGAGTTTGACGCACGTCAAGGAAGCGCGCGATGGCGCGCCGGTCAAAGGACGCGCCGCCCCAGCGCCGCCGCCTGCCGCCGCTCGTAGGCCTTTGCGTTCGGCAAGGCCAGGGGTTGATCCGCGCCCCCTGCGGCCCCTAGAGCCTGTTACGGGCCTAAACGTGCGCGGCGTTGAGCCAAAAGGGTTCGGCTGCTAGGCGCGAGGAGGCCGCAGTGACCCTCATTCCGACGAGCAACGACGCAGACGGGCCCTTTTGGCTCAACCCGAAGGGAACGCGCGACTAGGGGCCCATTGCGTTGTCGCCGCTCAGCTTGCAGTGCTGGCACTGCGGCGCGATCGGCTCCTGGCACTGAACCCCTATTCCCGCGTTCGCCGCGCACGTTTAGGTCCATAACAGGCTCTAGACGGTCACTTCCAGCACGCAGCCCTCGCCGCGATAGTCCCGGCCCTCAAGCACCTTGAACCGGGTGCCCACGGTAAAGCGCGGCAACGCCACGGCCGGCACCAGAAATTCCGCCTCCACGCGCTGCGCAGCCTCGGGCGCGTTCGGCACGCCAACGGGCACGACGAACCGTGCGGAGAACCCTTCCGCGCCGATGGCGAAGATGGACGGATACTCCCGGCCGGGAATGGGATGCCGTCCGTCGTTGCGCGGTGGCCATGCGAAGGTCACTTCCGCGACGATTTCGGCCTGGAATCCGGTGTCGGCGACCAGTTCTTCGATGCGGGCAGCCCGGGCACTGCGTCGCTTCAGAACGTAAAAGATGAAATGGCTGGCGACCGGGATCCAGAGGATGAGCAGCATCGCGCCGAACCGCGAGAGCTCGGATTGCGCGGGCGCCAACCACCGGATGAACGTCCCCGCCAGCGCCAGGGCGGCGAAGAACAGAAACAGGCGTCTGCGGCGCGGGCTGGGATCACGCAAGTCGATTCCTTTTCATGAAGGCAGGCCGCACGCCGTCCGGTCAAGCGATCCGCATGCCCAGCGCCGCGGCCTGCCGCCGCTCGAAAGCCTTGCAGCGCTCGTCGTGCTGCTGGCCGAGGATGCCGCCGCGCACAGTGCCCGGCTCGGTGGTCTTGAACACCGGCCGCCAGCTTTCCGGCAGGCGGTCGCCGTCGGGCGTGGCGAGCCACAGGCGGAACAGCAGCCGCTTCTTCGCCGGATCGGCGTGATCCCTGAAGTCGGTGCGCGAGTGCAGCGTAACGTGGCTGTTGATGAACTGCAGGTCGCCCGGCTCCAGGACCATCGTGTAGGCAAGCTCCAGCCGGCGCACCAGCGCATCGAAATATTCCAGCGCCTCGCGGTGCTGGGCGGTCAGTTGGGGTACGCCTTCGAGTTTCTGCGCCGCCTCCACGCGGTTGCGGTTCCACTTGCTGAACAGCAGTCCGTCTGCCTCGTCGAACACCGGTTGCGGGTAGGAGGGCGCCTCCTCCGGCGCCTGTTCGCCCTGGCGGCTGAAGTGGATCGGCTGGTGCAGCAGTTCCAGCAGGTCCGGTCGCTCCGCCGCCATGCGTGCGTGCGCGGCCACCGAACTGGTGACGATGCTCGTGCCGCCGGAGATGGCCTGGTTGTAGCAACTGAGGCCGACGAAATCCGTGGAGTCGGTGTGGAAATCGAGTTCGGCGTTGGACGAGTAGCCGCGGCCGGTCGCGGTGCGGTAGTCCGTGCCGGCGTCGCGCACCGCGGAAAGATAGTGGCTGGCCTTGCCCTGCGGCCGACCGACGCCGGTGTGCAGGCCGATCGCCCAGGTCAACAGTTCGAAATCCTTTTCGTCGAGGTCCTCGCGCGGCAACCCCTTCAGCAGAGAAAGCCCGCGCCCGCGCGCTTCCACGACGGCGGCGGCGATGGGCTTCGCGGCGCTGACCAAGTCGAAGTCCTCGCGCCGGTAGTCGAGCAGCGTCCTGGCCGGATCGCGCGCCGCGCGCACGGCCCCGAGCAGGTCGCGTCGCGCGCGGTCGTCCAGCGCGAAGGTCCAGCGCCGGTCGGCGTCGAGGTCGGCCGCGGTCCAGGCTGCGGGAGAAATTGTGGCCGTCATCAAGGCTATCTTATCGCGAATGCCGGCGCCGTATGGCCAAGCCCCGCAGGGCGCCTGCGCGGGCCGGCCGCTGTGCGGACGGCATGACGGCGAAAAACCGCGTCTTGTCTTTTTTTAACCGTTCGGTTAAAACGCGCGATGGCTGCGAAAAACAAGTCGCGGCGCGGCGCGGCGTCCTCCGGAATCACCCGCGATCCCGAGCGCACGCGCGCGCAGATCCTGCGGGCCGCCGGCGCCGAGTTCGCCCGCCACGGACTGGGCGGCGCGCGGGTCGAGCGGATCGCCGCCGCGGCGGGCGCCAACAAACGCATGCTCTATTACTACTTTCGCGACAAGGAAGGCCTGTTTCTGGCCGCGCTCGAAGCGCGCTACGCGCACATTCGCGACGCCGAGCGCAGCCTCAAGCTCGCCAGGCTGTCGCCGGTGTCGGCGGTCAAGCGCCTGGTCACCTTCACGTGGAACTACTTTCTCGAGCATCCGGAATTCATGACGCTGCTCAACAGCGAGAACCTGCACCGGGGCCGTCATCTCGCGCAATCCGCACGCGTGCCGCAAATGCACACGCCGCTGGTGGAAACGCTGCGCGCCATCCTGAAACGCGGCGAGCAGGCGGGCCTGTTCCGGCGCGGCATCGATCCCGTCCAGCTCTATATCTCGATCGCCGGCGAAGGCTATTTTTATCTGTCCAACCGCTACACGCTGTCGCGCATTTTCGGGCGCGACCTGATGACCAAAGCAGCGCTCGCGCGGCGCGCACGGCATAACACCGCGATGATCGTGAACGCGCTGCGCCGCTGATCAAAAATTTAAAAACGACGTAACCACCCAAGGAGGAGTGATGAAAACGAGACTGATCCAGCAGGCAGCGGCGCTCTGTGCCGTGACGGTCTGCACCGGCACAGGCGCGGCCGACATCCAGAATTACCCTGCCCGGCCCGTCCGGCTGATCGTGCCCTTCACACCGGGCAGCACGACGGACATCATCGCGCGCGCGGTGGCCGACCGGCTGAGCGTCAATCTGGGCCAGAACGTGATCGTCGACAACCGCGCCGGCGCGGGCGGGACGATCGGCGCGGCCGTGGTGGCGAAGGCCGAGCCCGACGGTCACACGCTGCTGGTGCACTCGTCTTCGCACACGGTCAACCCGGCGATGTTTGCGACCCTGCCGTATGACACGCTGCGCGACTTCACGGGCATCACGCCGCTCGCGAGCCTGCCTAACGTACTCGTCATTTCGCCTTCGAAGGGGATCCGCTCGGTCAAGGAATTGATCGCCGCGGCCAAGGCCAAGCCCGGCAGCATCAACTACGCGTCCGCGGGCGCCGGCTCCGCGACGCATCTCAACGCCGAGAAATTCCGCGTCCGCGCGGGGTTCGAGGGCACGCACGTGCCGTTCAAAGGCTCGCCCGATGCGCTGCTCGACGTCATGACCGGAAGAGTCGACTACTATTTCTGCCCGGTGGCGCCCGCGCTGCCGTTCATCAGGGACGGCCGGCTCCTCGCGCTGGCGGTGGGTTCGCCCAAGCGCTCATCGGTGCTGCCCGACGTGCCGACGACGACGGAAGCCGGCGTGCCGGATTCCGAATACAACTTCTGGATCGGCATGCTGGCGCCGGGCAAGACGCCGCGCGCGATCGTCAACCGGCTGTACCAGGAAACGCAGAAGGTCCTGGCCTCGGCTGAAGTCAAGAAGCGTTTCGCCGACCTGGGCGCGGACCCGATGCTGATGACGCCTCAGGAGTTCGATGCCTATATCAAGGCGGAACTCACCGCGAACATCGCGCTCGCCAAAGCGGCGGGACTCAAAGCACAGTAGCCGACCGCCAAGGATTGCCGACATGGCTGAACGACGCATAGGGGTCATCATGCACGGCGTGACGGGACGCATGGGCATGAACCAGCACCTGATCCGCTCGATACTCGAAATACGCAAACAGGGCGGTGTCGCGCTGCGCGACGGCACGCGCCTCATGCCCGACCCGATCCTCGTCGGCCGCGATGCCGACAAGATCGAGCGGCTGGCCAAAAAAGTGGGGGTTGCGCGCTGGACGACCGATCTTGCGGGGGCGCTGCGCAACCCGGACGACACGATCTTCTTCGACGCAGCATCGACGCAGTTGCGGCCCACGCTGCTCAAGCAGGCGATCGCGGCCGGCAAGCACATCTATTGCGAGAAGCCGGTCGCGACAACGCTCGCCGAAGCCGTGGACCTGTACCGCGCCGCAGAAAAGGCCGGCATCAAGCACGGCGTCGTGCAGGACAAGCTGTGGCTGCCGGGCATGCTCAAGCTCAAGATGCTGCGCGACAGCGGCTTTTTCGGCCGCATCCTGTCGGTACGCGGCGAGTTCGGTTACTGGGTGTTCGAGGGCGACTGGCAGCCGGCGCAGCGCCCGTCCTGGAACTATCGGAAAGAGGATGGCGGCGGGGTCATTCTGGACATGGTGTGCCACTGGCGCTACGTGCTCGACAACCTGTTCGGCGAGGTGCGCGCGGTGTCGTGCCTGGGCACCACGCACATCCCCACCCGCTGGGACGAGCACGGCAAGCGCTACGACGCGACAGCCGACGATGCCGCGTATGCGACCTTCGAGCTCGAAGGCGGGGTCATCGCGCACTTCAACAGCGCATGGTGCGTGCGCGTGCGCCGCGACGATCTGCTGACCCTGCAGGTCGACGGGACCCATGGCTCTGCGGTTGCCGGCCTGCGGCGATGCTACACGCAGGCGCGCGTCAATACGCCCAAGCCGGTGTGGAACCCCGACATCGCGCAGCCCATCGATTTCTTCGATAACTGGGAGGAAGTGCCGGACAACGTGGCCTACGACAACGCGTTCAAGGTCGAGTGGGAGCTGTTTCTGAAACACGTCGCGGGCGAGGGCGACTTCCGCTGGAACCTGCTGGAAGGCGCCAAGGGCCTGCAGCTCGTCGATCTCGCGCTGAAGAGCTGGTCGCAGCGCCAGTGGATGCCGGTGCCGGCGCTCGAAGTGCCGCGCGACCAGGCCGCCGCACGATGAAACGCGACGCGAGCCTCACGATCCTGCTGCCCGTGGCGGGCGGCGGGATCGCGTCCCACCCGATGCGCGCGCCGCGCGCGTTCGCGCCGCCCGACCGTCCGTTCAACCGGATCGCGCTCGCGGCGGCGCACGTCGTCGCGGATCCGCTGTCCGCGCGCGACCCGTGGCTGGCAGCAGCGATCGACTGGGACGCAACCATGGCGTTCCGCCGCCACCTGTGGTCGTACGGCTTCGGTGTCGCCGAGGCCATGGATACCGCGCAGCGTGGCACGGGCCTCGACTGGCCGCATGCGCTGGAACTCATCAAGCGCACACTGGCCGAGGCGCGCGGGGTGAAAGGCGCGCAGGTGGTCTCCGGCGCCGGAACGGACCAGCTGGCCCCGGATGCCGGCGTCACCATTGCCCAGGTGATCGCGGCCTACGAAGAACAATGCGCGGCGATCGAGCAGTTGGGCGGGCGCCTCATCCTCATGGCGAGTCGCGCGCTCGCCGCCTGCGCGCAATCTCCGGATGACTATGGGCGGGTCTACGACCGTATTCTCGGGCAGGTGCGGGAACCGGTGATCCTCCATTGGCTGGGCGACATGTTCGATCCGGCACTCGCGGGATACTGGGGCCACCGCGACGCCGCCCACGGCATGGAAGTCTGTCTCGACGTGATCCACCGTCATGCGGGCAAGTTGGACGGCATCAAGATCTCGCTCCTCGACAAGGAGCAGGAGATCGCGATGCGCCGGCGGCTGCCGCCCGGCGTGCGCATGTATACCGGCGATGATTTCAATTTCGCGGAACTGATCGCGGGCGACGCACACGGCTATTCGCATGCGCTGCTGGGGATACTGGATGCGATCGCGCCGGCGGCCTCGCAGGCGTTGCTGGCGCTGGCCGCGAACGACCGCGCGGCCTATGACGAGGTGCTGGCGCCGACGGTGCCCTTGTCGCGCCACATCTTCAGCGCGCCCACCCGTTTCTACAAGACCGGCATCGTGTTCCTCGCCTGGCTCAACGGCCACCAGCGGCATTTCGTCATGGTCGGCGGACAGCAGAGCACGCGCCACGTGCTTCATCTCGCGGAGCTCTTTCGCCTGGCGGACGCGGCCGGCCTGCTGCGCGACCCGGGCCTGGCCGTTGCGCGCATGCGGCAGTTGCTGGCCGTGCACGGCGTCGACGCGTGAGCCGTCCCGCCACCCGGGAACTGCTCGCGCTCAACACCGCGACAGTGCGCGAGCAGTGGACGCTGCCCGAAGCGATCGAGGGCTGCGCGCGCGCGGGCATCCGCGGCATCGCGCCGTGGCGGGACCAGCTCGCGGAGTACGGCACTGCCAACGCGGCGCGCCTGCTCCGCGCGCACGGACTCGACGTAACTGGTTTATGCCGGGGCGGGATGTTTCCAGCGGCGGATGCGGCCGGACGACAGCGCGCGCTCGATGACAATCGCCGGGCCGTCGATGAAGCTGTGGCGATCGCTGCGCGCTGTCTCGTGCTGGTGGTCGGCGGACTGCCGCCGGGCTCGCGCGATCTGGCCGGCGCCCGGGGCCAGGTGAGCGACGGCATCGGCGCCCTGCTCGAATACGCGCGCAGCGCCGGCATGCCGCTCGCCATCGAACCCCTGCACCCCATGTATGCCGCCGACCGCGCCTGCGTGAACACGCTGGCGCAGGCCAATGACCTGTGCGACGAGTTCGGCGCGGGACTCGGCATCGCCCTCGATGTTTATCACGTGTGGTGGGATCCGGCGCTCGCAGCGGAGATCCGCCGCGCGGGGCGGTCGCGTCTGCTCGCGTTTCACCTCTGCGACTGGCTCGTCCCCACCCGCGATCTGCTCACCGACCGGGGCATGATGGGCGACGGCGTGATCGACATCGCGCAGATCCGCGGCTGGGTCGAAGCGGCGGGTTACGACGGGTACTGCGAAGTCGAGATTTTTTCCCGCGACTGGTGGGCCCGGCCCGGCGATGAAGTGCTGCGCGTGTGCTGCGAGCGCATCCTGCGCTGCTGAAAATACGCCTCTCCGCGCGCACGGCGGCGCCGGGGCGCCTTAACGCTCCTTACGCACCTTGCGCCGCCCGTGAAAACGCCTCGAGCACCCGCTTTTCGTGCGCCAGCACCTTCTGCACGCTGGCGCGGCTTTCCACGCGCGCGAAATGATCGTGGCAGGCCTTGAACGTCGACAGGTCGAGCTTGAACGAGAGCGCGCGCCGGAAACACCAGTAGAAGTACACGTCCGGCGCGGTGAAGTGCTCGAAGAACCACTCGCGCCCGGCAAGCTTTTCCTCCGCGATCGCGAAATCCGCGAACAGGAACCGGTTGCCGACGCGCTTCACGCTTTCCGCGGAGCCCGGCAGGTCGCAGTAGTTCTCCGGCCGCGCGTTCGGCGTCAGGTGCGGATGGATGGTGGAGGCGAACCACGCCATCAGCGAGACTGCCTTGATTTCCTCCAGCGGATCAGCGAGCAGCAGTTTCGCCTGCGGGAACTGCCGTGCGATCCAGAGCTGGATCGCCACGTTCTCGGTCAGCGGAAAGCCGTCGATGACCAGCACCGGCACTTTGTGTTTGGGGTTGAGCCGCAGGAACTCAGAGGTCTTGTGCTGGTTGGTGCGGGTGTTGAGGTCCACGACCTCGAAGTCGGTCCCGGCCTCGGTCAGGGTGACGTAGGGCACCAGCGCGCAGGTCATGGGGGCGTAATACAGGGTGAGTTTCATTGTTGCTCCTCCAGTGGCGAATGGTGCAAAAAACCGCGCCACATTGCAAACAAAAGTGCCGGGAACGGCACCCTTTCGCCGGGGTCTGCCCGCCCGCCGGCGGTCAGCGCCCGAAGAACTTCCTGACCGTGTCGTCGGCGACCGCCTGCAGGAAGGCGGCGTCTTCCTTGCCCACTCTGCCGTAGTAGTCGTAGGCATTGCCTACCGGCGATTTCCCGTAGAGGCTGGCGTAGACCGTGCAGGCCGCGAGATACACGCCAAGCTCCGTGGGATGGCTGCCGTCGTAGTCGTGGTGCAGCTTGATCGCCGGCCGTCGCCGATAAGCCTCCTCGAACGCGAGACCCGCCGGGATGACCAGCGCGCCGATCTCATTGCCGACGGAGACGTACATGTCTTCGGTCTTGCGCATCATGTCGGGGCCTGCCGATCGGCTCGGTTTGACGTGTGCCTGTGTCATATACAGGGCGGTCGCGCCGCCGCGTTTCCGGATGACCCCGTCGAATTCGATCACCGCCCGGCGGAACTCCGTGCGGCTTGCATCGGACAAGGCATCGGTGCTCTCGCCGGCGAGGATCACCACGTCCCAGGGTTCCTTGACACCCAGCTTGCCCGGCTCGGTCAGTGACTCGATGCTGTGGTGGGAGAGCGGAGAACCGGCGATGGTGGCCGCCTTGTATTGGAAGGGCTTGGCCCAAGCGGGATCGGCGGCCAGCGCGATACGCCGCGTGTAGAAATGCACGCTGCCGCTGTAGAAGAAGTAGCTGTTGCCCACGAACAGGACGCGCTTCGGCGTATCGATCGGCGGCGTCTTGACGATGGGGCTGGCGGCCTGGGCCGCCGCGGCGCCGAGAAACAACGCGACAGCAAGTATCAGGGAATGCACAACGGAGGTGATGTGGCATCGCATAACTAACGTCCTTTCGTCGGCTATCTACTCAACCGGCACGCGCTGTTGCAGATCGTGCGCGGCAACCCGCGCCACCCCCGCCATCTCCCTTGCCATGATCGCGCTACGCCCGGTGTAGCGGGCCGGGTCGAGCGCCTCGCGCAGTGCACGCTCATCGACCGCTGCGCGGATTTCCGGCTTGCACAGCAGAAGATCCTCGAGACTCCCGCCAGCCTCCGCAAGTTCGGCCATTGCGTGATGCAGCAGATCGTGCGCGCGGGTGCGTCCCAGCACGGGCGCCAGCGTCATCATGGCATTTTCCGCGGCGATGACCGATGCCGACAGGTCCAGATTGCGCTGCATCCGCTCCGGCACAAGGCGGATACAGCCGAGCAACTCGTCCATTTCATCGATCAGTTCGTAAGCCATCGGGCAGATGCTGTCCATCAATCCGTAGAGCATCTGGTTGTTGGCCGCGTCGCCTTCGTGCGTGGGTTGCATGGCTTCGAGCGCCAGTGGCGCCTGGCTGCGCAGCCGGGCGGCCAGCGCGATCACCTGCACCGCGACCTTGGAATTGACCTTGTGGGGCATGGTGCTGGAACCGACGACCTCGTCGCCGAGCTGTTCGTAGACTTCGCCGAACTCGTCCGCCATGAGCGCATAGAGCTCGCGGGCGATTTTCGAACAGGTGGCACTGAACAGCGCCAGCAGCAGCACATATTCGGCAACGTGGTCGGTGCCGGCGCGCGACGGCACGGCCATGGGGAACAGTCCCAGCCGTTGCGACAGGCGGCGGTTGATCTCGGGCCCGTGATCCCCGAATGCGTGCATGGCCCCGATCGCACCGCCCCACAGCGAGAGAAACACCCGCGGCTCTGCGCCAACCAGGCGATCGCGATGGCGCAGCAGCTCCTCGATCCATGCCGCGACCTTGAAGCCGAAGGTGATTGGCAGCGCGTGCCGGTGGTTGGTGCGGCCGGCCATGAGCGTCTCCGCGCCCGACTCCGCCAGGTTGGCAAGCTTTTCCATGACGTCACCGAACCGCACCATGAAGGCGTCGTGCGCGCGGCGCATGAGTACCGTGCGCCCGGTTTGCAGCACGTTCTGCGTGGTGGCGCCCCAATGCACGTAACCGCCGGCATCCTCTGCACAGGCGTTGCCCAGCGCGCGCACCAGGGAGAGGATGGGCGCGCGCGTGCGCGCGATGTCAGCGGCGAGAGCCTCCTCGTCGATCGCTGCGAAATTGGCCTTACCGCGGATTTCCGCGGCCGCGGCGGCCGGGATGAGGCCGAGTTCGGCCTGCACTTCGGCGAGCACCGCTTCCACGTCCAGCCAGGATTGCCACAGGCTGGGACGCGCGAACAAGGCGCGGATGTCGGCGAGTTCGGGCCGGACCGGGTGGGATATCACTGCAGCAATGCGATGACGGGTATCGTGAATGGTGCGCAAACACCACGGCTGAATCGGCGCGCTTCCCTATCCGCCCGCGTTCAATTGATCTTGGCGCGTTTGACGACGTCCGCCCACTTGGCGGTTTCCTTGCGCACCAGCGCCGCGAACTGCTCAGGCGTGCTGGCCACCGGCTCGGCGCCGAGCGCAGCGTAGCGCTCGTTGACAAAGGATGACTTTGCCGCCGTCTGCATTTCCGCGTTGAGCCGGAGGACGATCGCCTGTGGCGTGCCGGTGGGCGCAATAATGCCGCCCCAAGTGGTGACTTCGAAGCCCGGCACGCCCGACTCCGCCACGGTGGGGATCTCCGGGAAGGCCTTGGCCCGCTTCAGCCCGGTAACGGCGAGGCCGCGCAGCCGTCCGGATTTGACGTTGGGCGACACGCCGTTGATGGGATCGAAGATGAGCTGGACGTTGCCGGACATGACGTCGATCGCGGCCTGGGCACCACCTTTGTAGGGGACGTGCAGGATGTTGATGCCGCTCTTCATCCCAAAATATTCGCCCGCGAGGTGGCCGATGGTCCCAGTGCCCGCGGAGCCGTAAGTCAGCTGGCCGGGCTTGGCCCTCGCAAGGGCGATCAGCTCCTTCACGGTTTTAACCGGCAAGGTCGGCGAGACGGCCATCATGAGCGGCGCGTCCACGGCCTGCGAGATAAACACAAAATCCTTGTCGACGTCGTAAGGCAGATTGGGCGTGACGCTGCGGTTGATGGCGAGCGGACCGGCCCCCGCATAGCCGATGGTGTAGCCGTCGGCCGCGGATTTTGCGAGTTGCTGCATGCCGATCGCGCCGCCGGCGCCGGGACGATTGTCGGGGATGACTTGCTGCCCCATCTGCTTGCTCAGTTCCACGGCGTAAAGCCGCGCCGAGGTATCAGTGGCGCTACCGGACGCAAACGGGATGATCAGCCGGATCGGCCGGTCGGGATATTCCGCGGCGGCGACAGCGAACGTCGACAGCAAAACGGCCGCACAGCAGGCGGAACAGGTGACGGGGGATGTCATGTCAGGCTCTCCTCGAAAGTGGTGGTCCGCTGCGGCTGTTGTTGTCTGCCGGTCGGTCGGATCGGATCGGATTCTGGAATCGAGTCTAGACAAGCCACGTTTTGGAGAATTAGAATTAATGTGACTTTATTTCAAATTTTCCGCATGGTCAGTTAATATTACTTACTAATCAAAGCATTACAATACCGGACTACTGCTTTGAACATCCGCGCACTCCGCCTGTTTCGCCTGGTGGTAACGACCGGCTCCCTGACGGCTGCGGCCGACAGCATGAGCCTGAGCGCATCGGCGGCCAGCCGTCTGATCGCCCTCCTCGAGGCGGAAACGAAGCTGCGGCTGTTCAACCGCACCCGCCGCCGCCTCGCACTGACCCGCGAGGGTGAGTCCTTCTACCGGGATGCCGAACACATCCTCGCCGGCTTCGACGAGATCCCGCGCATCGCCGCCGATATCCGTTCGCGCTCGCAGCGCCAGTTGCGCCTCGTCACCGCGCCGCGCATCGGCCAGGGCCTGCTATCCCCGGCGCTGGCGCTATTTCGCCGGGCGCATCCGGACATTCGGGTGTCGGTGGACATGCAGTCACGTTTCGGTATCGAAGGCAGCGTGGGCACGCGCCTCTACGACCTCGGCCTCATATCGCTGCCGGTGTCGCATCCGCTGGTCGAGATCGAGAACCGCCCGCTGTTCCGGGTGCGGGTGGAAGCGATGCTGCCGGAAGGTCACCGGCTGGCGGCCCGGCGCAGCGTTACGGCGCAGGACCTCGCCACCGAACTCTTGCTCGGGCTATGGCCGGGCCAGCGGTGGCGCCGGCAGGTCGATGATTTTTTCAGTTCGGGCGGCGTAAGCCCGCAATACGCGGTTGAAACTCGCTCGTCGCTGATGGCCTGCCAACTGGTGCGCGACGGTGCCGGCGTTGCGATGCTGGATCGGGTTTGCGCGCAGGCGATCGATCTGCGCGGCTTGGTAATGCGACCGCTGGAGCCGGAACGCTGGATCCTGTTCGGTTACGTCTACCAGGCCCGGCAGCCTCTCAGCCCGGGTGCGGTTGCGTTTCTCGATTGCGTGCGTGAAGTGCTGGGCCGGTTTCGCGCCATGGACGCGGATTACGCCCGATCGATCGTGATGGCGGAGCCAGCAGCGGCAGCCTGAGGCAACGTCGCCTGCCCCCGGCGAAAAATGAAAAGGGCCCGCGGCACGGCGACCGCGGACCCCCTTGCTGACGACTGACAAGCGCTAGTGCGCGGCGGCGATCTGCCCCATCCTGCCGTTCTGGTAATCGGTCATCGCCTGCACGATCTCCGCCCGCGTATTCATCACGAACGGCCCGTGGCCGACCACCGGCTCGTTGAAGGGCTCGCCGTTGAGGATCATCAGCCTGGTGTTCTCCGTCGCTTCGACGGAGAACTCGTCGCCCTCGCGTTCCAGCACCGCGAGTTCCGCCTCGCCCACTGTTTCGCCGCCCGCCAGGGTCACGCGCCCGCTCATCACGAACACCGCGGTCGTGTAGCCCGCGGGCACCTTGAACACCGCGCGTTTGCCCGCGTTCAATTGCACGTCCCACAGATTCACCGGGCTGAAGGTGCGCGCGGGCCCCTTGGTTCCGTTGTAATCGCCCGCGATCACCCGCACCGTGCCGGCGTCGCCGGGCAGTTCCCCGCGCGGAATCTGCGCGCTGGTGATGCCCTGGTAGCCGGGCTGCGCCAGCTTGTCTTTCGCGCGCAGGTTCACCCACAGCTGGATCATCTCGAACGCGCCGCCGCGTTTCGCGAAACCGGGGCCGTGGAATTCCTCGTGCACCAGCCCGCCGGCAGCGGTCATCCATTGCACGTCGCCCGGCCCGATGACGCCACCGCCGCCCGAGGAGTCGCGATGCTCGACCTCACCGTCATAGACGATGGTCACGGTCTCGAAACCGCGGTGCGGATGCTCGCCCACACCCTTGCGCTCCGCCGTCGGCGGAAAGGTCGCCGGTCCCGCGTAGTCGAGCAGCAGGAAGGGCGACAGCTCCGCAGCGCGGTCGTGATAGGAGAACACGCTGCGCACCGGGAAGCCGTCACCGACCCAGTGGCTCTGGTTGTTCGTTTGTTTGAACGCAAGTTTTTTCATGGCTCGATCTCCTGTCCCGACCGCAATACTGATCCATCACGAATTCTCGACGGCAAATTCGTGCCATTCTCACCCTCTTCCTCCGGGACAAGGGCACACTTGGAGCGCAGCAGAGGGTCGGGGTGAGGGAATTGAGCGTTCCTATTTCACCAGTCTAAAACGCTCGATAAATACGGGCATTTATCGCGTACGCAAAGCCCTTCTCAGGTGGCCCGTGCAGCCGCGCTGCCTCCCGTCCGCACCCGGTTATTGCGCAGTCCGCGCCCGCCGCGCCTCCAGCCATTCGAAGGCCGCGCTGCCGGCGAGCATCGCCAGCAGGAAAACCATGCCTTGCAGCGAGCCGCTGCCCACCAGCACGAGGCCAGGCCCGGGACAGATTCCGGCAAGCCCCCAGCCCACCCCGAATACGAGACTGCCCATGACGAGCCGCCGGTCGATGTCGCGCGCCGTCGGCAACTTCATGGGCGCGCCGAGCAGGGAATGCATGCGCCCGCGCATCAGCGCGAACGCACCCGCGCCCACCGCGATCGCCCCCGCCATGACCAGCGCGAGGGACGGATCCCAGGCGCCCGCGAGATCGAGAAAAGCCTGCACCTTGGCGGGATTCGCCATGCCGGAGACGATGAGGCCGATGCCGAAGATCAAGCCGGCGAGAAAGGAAGCAAGGGTGTACATCGCGGTCAGCCTCCGATGAAGTGCCGGAGCACGAAAACAGTCGCGAAACCCGCGGCCATAAAGGCCAGCGTCGCGACGAGCGAACGTGGCGAGAGCCGCGACAGCCCGCAGACGCCGTGGCCGCTGGTGCAGCCCGCGCCGTAACGTGTGCCGATGCCCACCAGCAGACCGGCCGCGACCAGCAGCGGAAAACCGGCGTCGATGCGCACCAATGGCAGACCGAAGAAAAGTCCATAGACGACGGGAGCCAGCAGTAGCCCGCCGACGAACGCGGCGCGCCACGCGACGTCGCCCGCCACCGGCCGCAGCAGGCCCGCAAGGATGCCGCTGATGCCGGCGATGCGGCCGTTCAGCATCACGAACAGCGCCGCGGCAAGACCGATCAGCGCACCGCCGGCCAGTGCAGCGACCGGCGTGAAGGCCTCCCAAGCGATCGTCATTTCCATGCGCTCCTCAACGGGTCGGGCAGTACAGTGAATACAGCAACTTCAGCACCGCGAGCGCGTCCGGATCGGCCACGCAATAGTAAATCCGTTTGCCGTCGCGCCGCGTCTCTACCAGCCCCTGGGTGCGCAGGACGCCCAATTGTTGCGACAGTGTGGGCTGGCGGATATCAAGCAGCGCTTCCAGCTCGCCCACCGCCTGCTCGCCCTGGCTGAGCTGGCAGAGCAGCATGAGGCGATCTTCGTTCGCCAGCGCGCGCAGTAGCGCCGTCGCCTCACCCGCAGCCTTGCGCATGCGGGAAACGCTCAGCGCAGACTTGACCGGCATGGCGGGAATGGCACCGAAAGGGAACAAGCGCTGCTCTCACAGTTCATTGCGGAACATTATATTTTTATATATATTGTTTGGCAAGCCCGAACCAGGAGCATTCCATGAACCCGCAGATCGAGAGCTTTTACGACCCCCAGACCGGCACCATCAGCCACGTCGCCTACGACACCGACGGTGGCCACGCCGCCGTAGTGGACCCCGTGCTCGACTTCGATCCGAAATCCGGCCGCACCCGCACGGACAGCGCGGACCGCGTGCTGGCGTGCCTGAGGGCGCACCGCCTCACGCTCGACTGGATCCTGGAGACCCACGCGCACGCCGATCACCTCTCCGGCGCGCGCCATGTGCAGGCGCAGGCCGGCGGGCGGATCGCCATCGGCGAACACATCCGCGACGTGCAGGCGGTGTTCGGCAAGCTCTTCAACCTGGAGCCGGCCTTCCGGACTGACGGTTCGCAGTTCGACCACCTCTTCGCGGAGAACGAAGTCTTCCAGATCGGCGCGCTCGAAGGTCAGGCGCTGTTCGTGTCGGGGCATACCCCGGCCGATGTGGCCTACCGCATCGGCGACACGGTGTTCGTAGGCGACACTCTGTTCATGCCTGACGTCGGCACTGCCCGCTGCGACTTTCCCGGCGGCGACGCACACCGGCTGTACCGGTCGATCCGGACACTGCTGGCGCTGCCCGACGACACCCGGCTCTTCATGTGCCACGACTATCCGCCGGCAGGGCGCGAGCCGACGTGGGAAACGACGGTGCGCGCGCAGCGCACCGGCAACATTCATGTGCGCGACGGCATCGGCGAGGACAGCTTCGTGGCTATGCGCACGGCGCGCGACCGCACGCTCGCAATGCCGGTGCTCATCCTGCCTTCCGTGCAAGTCAACGTGCGCGCTGGCGCGCTGCCGCCGCCCGAGGCGAACGGCGTGAGCTACCTTAAAATCCCCGTCAACGCGCTATGATCGCCACGATCACCTCCCTGGAAAGGAACGGCTCCGTGCGCCATATCCCCTCCCTCCTGATGGCGGCCGTGTTCGTGTGCGCAAGCGCCGCTGCCGACGCCCAGAACCTGCGCATTCGCGGCACCATCACCGGCCTCGACGGCGACGTGCTGCTGGTGAAAACGCGCGAAGGCCGCGACATGAAAGTCGAACTGACGGACAAAACAACCGTTGCCACCATGCGCGCCGTCAAGCTCGCGGACATCAAGCCCGGCACCGGCTTGGGCGTGACCGCGGTGCCGGGACCCGACGGCAAGCTCGTCGCGCGCGGCCTCATGGTCTTCCCGTCCGAACGCGGAGTGCCCAACGAAGGCCATCGCCCGCACGACCTCGAAACGAACTCCAGCATGACGAACGCGGCCGTGTCAGGCGTCGCGCAGATGGGCAGCGGGCGCGAACTGACCGTCAGCTACAAGGGCGGCACGCAGACCGTGATTGTCACCGACAGCACGCCCATCGTGGCTGCCGTCGAGGCGGATCGCACCGCGCTCAGGGCCGGCGAATACGCCTACATCGCGGCGGGCATGAACAACGACGGCAAGGTGGTCGCCACGCGCGTGCAGGTGAGCCGGGACGGGGTGCGGCCGCCGCAGTAGCAACCGCAGCCCGAAAAAACCCCGCCGAAGCGGGGTTTTTTTCTGCGCGTTGTCGTTAAGCCCGCGCACGCCCACCGTGATGACCGAAGCCCTTGCGGCGGTCGCCGCGCGGCGCCAGCACTGCATCCGCGACCAGCTTCTGGTCCGTCGTCAGCACCGCGTAAAGCGGACGCTGGACCGCGAGCTGTTCGTTGAGCCGGGTCAGGGCCGCGGCCTGGCGCTGCTGCTGCCGCTCCAGGCGCGCGATCGCGTTCGGCCGCTCGTGCGGTTTGCGTTACGCGAATTTTGCCCGCATCGTCTTGATGCGTTCGTCGCGGTCGGCCGCCTGCTTGCGCAGGGTGGCCGCGAAGGCGTCCCACTGCGATTGCTGCGCGTCCGTGACCTTCAACGCCGTCTTGATGTAAGCCAGACGGCTTCGACGCGTTCACTCGGCAGGCTGAAGGCCCGCTTCGCGTGCTCGTGCCGACTGCCGTGCTATGCCTGCACGCCGGCGGCGGCGGGCGGCGCGGCGGTCTGGGCCGTCGCCACCGAAACCGCGGCGGCGGACAGTCCGAGAGATACCAGAGTACTGATCAAGCGCTTGTTCATGGTCGTCTCCATTGGTGGGTGTTGAACCGTGTTCCGTGAATGCTGAGGAAACATCACTTCAGACAGCGGTGCGAGATATGACGTTCGGATGCGCGGTTTAACCGTTTGTATCGCGCACGCTAGCGGTAATAGCCGTTGTGCCGCGGGTAGTACGGCGGTGGCGGCGGCGCCGGATAGGCATAGCCGCCATACGCGCGCGGGCCGGGTCCGTACACCGGCACCGCAATGCAGCCCGTCAGTGTGATGGCCATCAACACGGAAGCGATGAGGGTTTTCATGGTGTCCTCCTTTCGTGAGGTCTCGGTGATTAAGACCCGGCGCCGAAGACGGAATGCCATATTCAGTTGTAAGGGTGTGTAACGCGCCGCCTTATAATCGCGCGGTGATTGGTTCGACTTCCGTGCGCGGCACCGGGGATGCATGCTGACGCTGCGCCTTGCCGTCTTTCCTGCCGCCCTGCTGTTCGTGGGATGGCTGCTCGCCACAAGCCGGGTACCGCTGCCTGCTGCGGCCGAGAACACGCTGGGCTGGCTGCCTTACATCGTCCTCGCCATCGGCGGCGCGCTCGCGCTGGCCTTCAATCGCGGCCGCGCACTCTTTGCGCTGCTGACGCTCGCCGCCGCTGCCGCGGCCTGCGGGCTGGTGCTGTCCGGCGGCCCGGGCACCACCGCCACGCGCGCGGTCTTCGTGGTGCTGGCCATGGCTCTCCCCTTCAATCTCGCTCTGCTGGCCATCACCCGGGAACGCGGCCTCTGGAACCGGCATGGCATGCTCCGGCTCGGCGTGCTGCTGGCGGAGGCCGCGGCCGTGGCGTGGTTCGTGGCCACGCCCAACCTCGCGTTCGTGGCCTGGGCCTGGCAGCCCTGGCTCGATCCCGCGTGGTTCAACACCACCCCGGTCACGCCGCTGCCGCAGAGCGCGCTCGCGGCCATTGCGCTCGGGCTGCTGGTCACCGTCGCGTTGGCCTTCGTTCGCCGCCTGCCGATCGAGTGGGGGCTGGCCGGCGCGCTAGCGACGGGCGCGCTGGCCCTGCACGCCATCGGCACCCCACGCGAGCTCGCGCTCTGGTTTATCGCCGCGGCGCTGGGCGTGACCGTGGCTGTCATGCAGGACAGCTTCCGCATGGCCTTCCGCGATGAACTGACCGCATTGCCGAGCCGCCGCGCGCTGAACGAGGCGCTCGCCGGACTGGGCAAGCATTACGCCATCGCCATGCTCGACGTGGATCACTTCAAGAAATTCAACGATACGCACGGCCACGACGTGGGCGACCAGGTGCTGCGCATGGTGGCCGCGCAGATCGGGCGTGTCGGCGGCGGCGGGCGCGCGTTCCGTTACGGCGGGGAGGAATTCACCGTGCTGTTTTCAGGCAAGGGCGCCGACGAGGTGCTCGCCGCGCTGGAGGGGGTGCGTGCCTCGATCGAGGGTTACCGCATGCAGTTGCGCGCGCCCGACCGGCCGCCGGCAGCGAAAGCGGGGCGCAGCAAGCGCGCGGCCACGCCGGCAAAAAGTGGCGGCAGCAAGATGGTGGCGGTGACGATCAGCATCGGCGTGGCCGAGCGGGGCCCGCGCGCGACGACGCCCGAAGCGGTGATCAAGGCGGCCGACAAGGCGCTCTATCGCGCCAAACACAAGGGACGCAACCAGGTCAGCCGGTAGGTGTTCGGGGTTGGTCAGCGGGGTGCTTGCGAGCACCCCGCCGCGCGCCGCTATGACGCGAGCCACTCCGGTTTGCTGGAGCCGAGCGTCGGCGAAGGCTTGTCCCAATAGGGTTTCGTCTCGGTCATTTTCAGCACCGGGCCCAGATGCTTCAGCGCGCCGTGACCGCCTTGCGACTCGATCAGGATCGCCTCCAGTTCCGCGCCGCCGAGCCCCATGTCCGGTTTCGGATAACTCACTTTGCCCTGCTGGTAGATGGTCATGCCGGAGCGGCAAAGCGAAACGCGCACGTGGTACGAGCCGCCTTCGCGCGCACGGCGCGCCAGCGCGAGCAGCACGCCCAGCGCGCCGTTGTAACCGGTGGTGTAGTCGCACGCGGAGGCGGGCAGCAGCTTCGGCCGCTCGTCGCCGTTGTCGAGGCAGATTCCGGTCGCGCATTGGCTGATCTGCTCCCAGCCGGCGCGGTCCGCGAACGGGCCGCCGTGGCCGTAGCAACTGATCGACACATAAATGATGCCGGGCCGTTCCTGCGCAAGCTGTTCGGGACCGAGGCCGAACTTTTCCATGACGCCCGGACGGTAGCCCTGGCTGAACACGTCTGCATTTCGGGCGAGCGTCCTGAGCGTCGCCACATCGTCAGGCCGGGTGAGATTGAGGAAGCAGCTGCGCTTGCCGTGGCTCGTGTCCATCACATGCTCCGGCACCTGCGGCAGATGTTGTGCCGTGACCATCAAGACGTCGGCGCCGTTTTCGGCGAGCGTGCGCGCCGCGATCGGGCCGGCGAGGATGCGCGTCAGGTCGAGCGCCTTGATGCCCGCCAGCGGCCGGCCATCTTTCGGAAAAGGGACAGGATCACTGTCCCCGATCCTGGTGATGTCGATCAGCGGCCTGCCGGCCAGGACCTTTCCGTGCGGATGCTCGAGCCATTCGGCGTTCGAGCGCACGATGGAGCCGCACGCGCGCGCCGCGGCCACCGCTTCTTCGAGCTCGTGCGAATCCCACTGCGCGACGGCTTTGGCAACCGCATCCGCGGTGGACTCGCACTTCAACACGCCGATCACGCGGTCGTGCAGGTGCGGCAGGTTGAAATGCGGCAGGTACCAGCGGCCGTCCTTGCAAAGCCACGGCTGCGTGATGGAACGCATGTGCATCATCGACGGCGACTGCACCGCTTTCCATGCGCCACCGTCGGACTTGCTGAGGAACTTGGAACTCTGGCACGTCGCCGCCGCATGACGCGCGTCGATGGCAACCTGCTGGCGCCGGCCGGTTTTCATCTCGTGAATGTCGGTGACCGCGACGCCGATACCGGCGAGGATGTTCGCCGTCGTCTCGCCGATTCTGAAGCGCGCGGAAAAAACGGGATCGTGTCCCGTCATGGCGACTTCGCCCGCCGCAGGCATGCCGCGGCCACGGATGGCCATGATTTCTTCGAATCCCGGGTTCATAAGCTCAGCCTCTCCTCCAGTGCTTGCCGCATTGTGTGCGAGCAGGCGGGACCCTGTCCACACGCTTCGCGAGAGTCGAGCGGCCTCACCGGCTTGCACCACCCGGCTCAAGGTCATGCCATGAATGGCGCGATGCGCGGCGATCTCTGCGCTATGATGGTGCCGTCCCCTCTCCGCCTCGAGGGCCTGAAGGCTCCGCTCATGTTCCGTCTCATCCTGCTCATCGGCTTCTGCATCGCCTCGCTGGCGGCACATGGGCAGTATCCGACGCGCCCGATTCTGCTCGTCGTGCCGTACGCCGCCGGCAGCGACGCTGACCTCGCCGCGCGCAATCTGGCGCAGCACGCGCCGCAATTTCTCAACGGTCAGACGCTGGTCGTGATGAACCAGCCCGGCGCCTCCGGTGCGATCGGCACCCTCGCCGTCCAGAAGGCAGCGCCGGACGGTTACCGCCTGCTGCTCACCCGCATCGCCTCGCAGGTCATCCTCCCGGCGACGGATCGCGCAACCCCCTACGGCGCGAACGATTTCACGTTTCTTTCATTGCTGGAAATCAATCCTTACGTTTGCGCGGTGAAGAACGACGCGCCGTATGCCTCGATGAAAGACCTCGTGGCCGAGATCCGCAAACGCCCGGGCAAGCTCAATTTCGCCACGGTGGGGGAAGGGACGCTGCAGAACTTCGGGCCGCAATATCTGTTCAGCCTCGCCGGCCTGCCCAAAGATGCCGCGGTGGGTATTCCGTACAAGGGGTCGGGCGACATTGCGATCTCGCTGCTCGGTGCGCAAACGCAATTCGCGTGCAGTAATCTCGGCGCCCTGCTCCCGCACTTCCGGTCGGGTGCGCTGCGGCCACTCATGACGACGACCCGCGAACCGCTGAAGGACCTGCCCGGAGTACCCACCGCCAGAAGCCTCGGCTGGCCCGAGATGGAGAGTCTCGCGGCATGGTCGGCGCTGGCCGGTCCGCCGCGCCTGCCGAAAGAGGTGGTTGATCGCTGGCGCGAGGTGTTCGTAAGCCTTGCGCGGGATCCGGCATGGCTGGCGGGCGTCGATAACCTCGGCGGCATCGCGGCCGTGCGCAGCCCCGCCGAGACGGACAAGTTCGTGCGCGATCAGTATCAGCTCTACGAAAAGCTCGCCGAACGTCTCGGGCTGCGGCGCTAACGCCCTGTTCTGCCGCTAATCAGTTCAGCCGCTGGCAGGCGGGCGGCTGACCGGTGCGGTCGTCCGCGGCGCGCGCAGCGCCGCCGGCAGATCCACCCAGCCCGCGCAGAGCACGTCGGGCCCGTAGCCGTTGCGGCGGGGCTGGCGCCTTGCCCGCAGGCGTGACCAGAGATTTTTCAGCTTGCCCATGCCCGCTCAACGCACGACGGGCCGGAACGGTTGAATCCGGATGCACTGTCCTGTCCCAGGCCGGGCCCCGGCGGGCTAAACTGCCGGTGCATCCCCAGAGCGGATACGGGGTGACTCCCGGCGCGGCGCCGCACGGAGGCTGGAGGAGAAAGCCGTGAACTTTGCATCCACCGTGGGCAGCGCCCTGCTGCTCTGCGCCGCGACCGCCCACGCCGTCGTCACCGACATCACCGTCGCCAGCGTCGAACGCTTCGCCGACAGCGCGGCCTTCGGCCAGACCGGCGCCTACGAGCGGGTGAAGGGCACCTTCAGGGGAGAGCTGGACCCCGCCGATCCGCGCAACCAGGTCATCGTCAATCTCGACCGCGCCCCGCGCAACGCGCGCGGCCGCGTCGAATACGAATCGGACTTCTTCCTGCTCCGCCCGGTGGACCCGTCGCACGGCAACGGCAAGTTGCTGTACGACGTGGTCAACCGCGGCCGCATGTACGTGCACTGGCGGCTGATGGACGCCAAGCTCGCCTCGCCCGCATCGGGCAACGACCCGCGCACGCTGGCGGATGCCGGCAACGGCCTGCTGCTGCGCATGGGCTTCACGCTCGCCTGGAGCGGCTGGGACCCGGATGCGCCGCGCACGAACAACGGGCTCACGATGAAACCCGTGATCGCCACGAACAGTGGCGGCACGCCCATCGTGCGCACGATCCGCGACGAGCTGACCAGTGGCCTGCGCGGCGCGGCCCGCGAAACATTGCGCCTCACCTACGAAGCCGCGACCCTTGACCAGGGCCAGGCGCGGCTGACGAAGCGGCGGCACCAGAGCGACGCACGCGAACCCGTGCCCGCCGCCGGCTGGGCGTACGTGAACGCCCGCGAAATCCGCCTCCTGCCGGAGGGCACCAGGCCCGAGCCCGGCACGCTCTACGAATTCCACTACCCGGCGAAGGACCCGCGCGTGCTCGGCATCGGTTTCGCCGCAACGCGCGACTTCGTGGCCTTCCTGCGCTACGCCACGCGAGACGATTCCGGCCGGCCGAATCCGGCGGGCACCGGCATCAAGAGCACGCTGGCCTTCGGCGTTTCGCAGAGCGGGCGCTACCTGCGCGATTTCGTCTACCAGGGCTTCAACCAGGACGAGTCCGCGCGCAAGGTGTTCGACGGCGTGCTCGCGCACACGGCGGGCGTCGGCGGCGTGTTCCTCAACACGGAGTTCGGCCAGCCGGCACGCACGAACACGCAGCACGAGGACCACACCTTCCCGGAAAACGCATTCCCTTTCTCCACCGCGCGGCTGACGGATCCCGTCACCGGCAAAACGGACGGGCTGCTGCGCGGCGACGGCTTCGATCCGCTGTGGATCGAGACCAACACCTCCACCGAGTACTGGCAGAAGGGCGCCTCCTTGCTGGTCACCGATCCGCTGGCGACCTACGACCTCGAACTGCCGCGCAACGCGCGCGCCTACCTCATCGCCGGCACGCAACACGGCGGGCAGGCGTGGATGACGTCCACCAAAGGGCCTTGCGCCAACCCGCGCAACCCGCACAGTCCCACCCCGGCCTTGCGCGCACTGCTCGTCGCGCTCTCCGAGTGGACCGACGGCCGGACGCCGCCGGACTCGCGCACGCCGCGCCTGCGCGATGCCACGCTCGTGCCCCCGCAGCAGGTGAAGTTTCCGCCCCTGCCGGGCGTGCAGGTCGCGCGGCGCATGAACGAATTCGGCGTGCTGACCGACTGGGTGCAGCCGGCCATGAACATGGCGAAGCCGTACCGCCCCCTGGTGACGCAGGTGGACGCCGACGGTAACGAGACCACGGGCCTGCTGCTGCCGGACATCGCAGTGCCGCTGGCGACGTACACCGGCTGGAACCTCTACGCGGAACCCTATCCCGCCGGGGCGCTGTGCGACCGCGACGGCACCTACGTTCCGTTCGCGGCCACTCGCGCCGCCCGTGAGGCGGCCAACGACCCGCGGGCGTCAGTCGAAGAGCGCTACGCCAGCCACGCCGCCTACGTCGGACGCGTGGATGAGGCGGCACGCAAGCTGGTCGCCGCACGGTTGCTGCTGCCGGAGGATGCCGAACGCTTCATGGCCACCGCGCGCAGCCCCGAGATGGCGAAGCGCTTCACACGCTAGACTATTTCACAGACAACCCCCGCAGGGAGCGCGCGATGACCTTCGACTCCACCGTGAAGTTTTCCACCACCATGACCCGCCCCGAGATCGAGGCGAAGCTGCCCGAACTCGCGAAGTTCGCGGCCGCCGCCGATCTGCCGGAACTCGCGCAACTGCTGACGGGGGCGGTCGGCCAGCCCGCGGCGGACATGGAACAGCGCTTCACGTAATGCCTCGTCCTGCTGGACGCGAAAGACGAGTACGGCCTGCTGATCGATCAGATCGACATGCTGATGCTCAACCTGCCGAACATCAAATAGTCCTTCGTCGCGCGTTTGTCGCCGCCGCGCGGTCGACGGGCGCTATTCCATCCACACGGCAACCGCGTAAATGTTTGTTTCGTATTGGACTACAATCAATTACGGGTTCCGGTCAGTTCGTCTCGTCGTTACCGACGCATTGGTCGATCGTCGATCGGACGAACGACCAGCCCCATTGATTGAGGAGCGACGCGTATGGGTGCGGTGATCATCGAACATGTGAAGGTAGACGATTTGCCCGAAGCTTGGCGCGAGCGGCTGGCCAAGCCTTCGGATGCGCGCGTCACGGTGCGTATCGAAGACGAAGCCGTACGCCAGGAAACGGCGGCAGCGGACGCGGTCATCGTCGAAGACCCCGCCTTTGGTATCTGGCGAGACCGCGACGACGTGGCTGACGTCGATGACTACGTGCGCAAGATACGCGCGCCTCGCTACGGGCGTGATGGTGCCCGCGGCGGAAGCTGATGCCGGCGTTGCTGGTCGATACCGATGTGTTGATCTGGCACCTGCGCGGTTACCCGCAGGCCACTCAGCGCCTGGACCGGCTGTCCGGACTGACGTTATCGGCCATCAGCTATCTGGAGCTCGTCCAGGGCATGCGAAACAAGGCGGAAGTATTGCCGCTCACGGCGGCGATCACGCAACGAGCGGTGAGTCTGATGGAAGCGCTCGCGTTAAGCCATGGATTGCAGATCGCCGACGCCTTGATCGCCGCCACCGCGCTCGAACATGACCTCGCGGTGCTTTCGGGCAACGTCAAGCATTTTCGATCGGTCGCGGATTTGCAGGTCGAGCAATTCAAGCCGTGATCTCGGATACTCATCAGTCCCGACTGCGCTGTCCATAAATAATCATCCTTCGGCAGTGGGCCGACTTTGTGTGGGTGGCCCCTGCGGCCTGTCCCGGTCAGTCCCTGCAGGCGCTTTCAAACCCCAAGCGCAAGCGACGGTGGCCCTGCGGACGAACGAAGAAATCCATGAGTAGGCGGTTGGCTGTAAGGCAGAGGCAAAAGGCGAGACCTGACCCTAAAGCGTGAAGCGTGCAATCACGAAAGACAATCCGGATGATCCTTCAACGCCCGCCTTGCATAGTATGCAAAGGTGGCCTGGACCCGCTTTTTGCCGAGCAGCCAGTCGTGAGCTTCGCGTCCGAGGGCTTCTTCGATCGGCTGAATTTTCCCGGCAGCACTGGCAAGAAGCTGCAGGCGGGCAGCCTTCTCGAACGTAAGCGCGAGGACGCAAGCTTCTTCTACCGTCCCGCAGGCGACGAGCTGCCCGTGATGCGAAAGCAGGATCGCCCGTTTGGCGCCGAGCGCTTCGGAAATGATGCGGCCTTCATCGTTGCCAACGGGCACGCCCGGCCATTTTTCGACGAATGCGCAATCGTCGTACAGGCCTGACGTATCCATATGCGCCACGATCAACGGCGTCTCCAGCATCGATAGCGCCGACACATAGGGAGCGTGAGTGTGGATGACGCAGTTGACGTCGGACCGCGCGCGATAGAGCCAGCTGTGGAAAAGATTCGCCGGGTTGGGCATGCCCTTCCCTTCGAGCACATTCAAATCCTCGTCGACCAGTAGCAGATTAGCCGGCGTGATCTCATCGAAGCCGACGCCGAGCTGCTGCGTATAGAAGGTGCGTGGCCGGTCGCCGCGATAGGTGATCTGCCCCGCGAGCCCGGAGTCGTGACCGCCGTCGAAAAGAATGCGGCACGTCAGTGCAAGCTTTTGAAGGATGCTCCATTCCAGAGCGTCGAGGCTCGTTTCCATGCTCGTCTGGGCGCGCCGCATAAGTTCTTCTTTGGATAATTGCGCGGTAGAGCTCATCGGGATCCTCCGTTCGTCTATGGCAAGATACGTGCTTACGGCATTGGCACGATAGTTCGTATAGCATTGGCACGATAGTTCACGCAGAGAAAGATTGTATCACTCCAGGTCGTCCGCTCGGGTCGCTAGTGCGACGCGGAATATGAGGGGTCTATGAAGATGCGGCTGCACGCAACCAGCACATCGCCGTTTGTCCGCAAAGTCCTGGTGGTCGCCCACGAAACGGGCCTCATGTCGAGCGTCGAACTGATGGCTACGAATCCGCATGTTGATGAGCGCCTGCGTTCGGATAACCCTTTGTGCAAGATTCCCACATTGATCCTGGATGATGGTGACGTGCTTTTTGATTCGCCGGTGATCTGTGAATACCTGGACAGCCTCCACTCTCAGCAAAAGCTGTTCCCAAGGTCAGGCAAGGCCCGCTGGCACGCATTGCGAATGCAAGCATTGGGAGACGGCATATTGGAGGCGACGCTCGCGAGGCGCATGGAGATCATGCGTGCGAAGAATGAACAATCCCCGGAATGGACCGAACGCTGGATCAACGCCGCATCAGCCGGTATGGATTGGCTCGATGCAAGAATGCACTTACTCGACGGCCCGGTCACTATCGGTCACGTCTCGATCGGCTGCGCACTGGGATACTTTCAAGTCCGCTTCCCCGATGACCACTGGGCGGTTAAAAGGGCCAACCTTGGACGCTGGTTTGAGGAGTTCTCGCAGCGTCCTTCGATGCGTGCTTCGAGTTATGACGAGCTGTCTAAGCTACCACCCGACCAGATCAAGTCTGGCGGACCGATTGCAAAGAGCTGATTTCATATCGGCGCTTGCGCAAGGCATGCATCGACGACAACGTCCGGAGAAAGAAATGCGCGAACCAGCACGACTTGCATTGCACACGACGCTGCTGGCGTTTTGCTTAATGCCGCTTGCAGTCTGCGCCCAACCGTATCCGAGCAAACCGATTCGGCTTGTTATACCGTTTGGGGCAGGCGGCAATACAGACGTCGTCGGCCGCATTGTGGGACAAAAAGTAAGCGAGGCTATCGGCCAGCAGATGCTCATCGACAATCGTCCGGGCGCCGGCGGAAACATCGCTACAGAATTGGTCGCCCGCTCGGCTCCCGATGGCTATACGCTGCTGATGGGTACCATCGGAACTCAGTCGGTCAACGCTGCACTTTATCCGAAGCTCGCGTTCGATCCCGCGAAGGATTTCGCGCCGATAACCCTCGTAACGATCACGCCGCACGTCGTGTTCGTTCATCCCTCGGTTCCGGCGCGATCGATGCGCGAACTCGTTGCGCTCGCGACCACAAGACCCGAAACGCTCAATTTCGCGTCTGCGGGTAACGGCAGCTCCCAACACCTCGGTTTGGAAAATTTTCAAATTGCGACGGGCGGCAAGATGACACACATTCCCTATAAGAGTGGTGCCGAGGCCGCCACTTCCGTCATCAGCGGCCAGGTTGCGGTGATGTTCGAGGCGCTGCCAGTAGTCCTCCAGCACATCAATTCGGGCAAAGTCCGTGCGCTGGCGGTGGCCGGACCTAAACGCTTAGCCGCTTTGCCGGAATTGCCCAGCGTGAACGAAACGGGCGTTCCCCAGTTCACTTCCGGCTCTTGGCAAGGTGTACTTGCACCGGCAGGCACGCCGGCTGCTGTCATAGCGCGCCTGAATGCCGAGTTTGTAAAGGTTGTGAAATCGAGCGGGATGCGCGATACGTTTGTCGGGATGGGCGCAGAAGCCGGTGGAAACACCCCTGAAGAATTCGAATTATTCATTCGCTCCGAAACCGCCAAATGGTCGAAGATCGTGAAGAGCTCGGGCATGCGTATCGATTGACTACATCGATGGCAACGACGAAAAGGCTCGACAAAGCTTCTTTCTTATCCACCTAAACAATTCTTCGAGGATTACATGCTCTTCAATTGCCACCATCGGTATTCAGCGATCGCTGTCGGCGCGGCGCTTTTGTCGGCAGTCGCTGCGGTCCATGCTCAAAGTTATCCTGCGAAATCGCCCCGGCTCATCGTGCCCTTCGGTGCCGGCGGCATTACGGACCTGATCTCGCGTCAGATCAGCGCTGAGGTCGGCAAAGGTATCGGGCAGACGATCATCATCGACAATCGTACGGGTGCGGGCGGCAATATCGCGGCCGACCTCGCCTCCAAGGCCGCGCCCGATGGCTACACTTTGTTTATGGGGACGATCGGCACGCAGTCGGTCAATCAGCATATGTACGCCAAGCTTCCCTACGATCCCCAAAGAGACTTCGTGCCAATTACGCTCGTCTCGCTGACGCCGCACATCGTCGTTATACATCCTTCGGTGCCGGCGCAATCGTTGAAGGCGCTCGTCGCGCTCGCGAAATCGAGGCCGAGCGAGCTCAACTTCTCGTCGGCCGGCAACGGCAGCAGCCCCCACCTGGGGCTCGAGAACTTCCAGCTCTTGACGGGAACGAAGCTCACGCATGTACCATACAAAAGCGGCGCCGAGGGTGTAACCGCAGTGATCAGCGGCCAGACTTCCGTTACCTTCGAAGCGGTGCCGGTCGTGATCGCGCATGCCAGGACGGGCAAGCTGCGCGCGCTTGCGGTTGCAGCGGCGAAACGGACGCCAGCGTGGCCGGATCTGCCGAGCGCCGACGAGTCGGGCGTCGCAGGATTCACGTCGGGGTCCTGGCAGGGCGTGCTCGCGCCGGCCGGCACGCCACGCGAAATCGTTCAGCGGCTCAGCGCCGAAATAAACAAGGCGCTCAAATCGCCGGAAATTCGCGAGCGCTTCGTGCTGCAGGGCACCGAGCCGCTCGGCGGCTCACCCGAAGATTTCGACGCATTCATCCGCGCCGAGTCTGCAAAGTGGGCGAAGGTCATAAAGGCGGCAGGCACAAAGCTCGATTGATGTATCGATAGATATAGACATAACGGGGAGAACGGCCGTCCAGCGTGTGGCGCACGAAAGCGGCATTGAGCGTGTGAGGGCGGCATACGTATTTTTCGATCGCGCGGCGATGATCACGCCGTCGGCCCGCGATCGACGATTGCGCGGTTGTCCACCACGCGTTCATAGCCGAAGATCGGCAGATCAATGCTCTGGTAGCGCCTGCTGGTGAGACGTTCGGCCATGCCGCGCCCCACGGCAGGTGCGTAACAACTTTGGGGGCAGGTCTTGCCTTCTGCCTTCTGCCCCAGCCCTCGGCACGCCACTCCGTGATCTCGTAGATATGGCGATATGGCGTGCCCCGTCCGGAATGATACCAATCAAGCTGCGAAGCGCAACGCAGCGAAACTTTCCAAATCGCCGGCTATTGGCTCGCCCTTGGCGGTTACGACAACAACATCGCCACGCTACCCCAGCCCAGCCAGCCCAGGTCATCAAGCGGATCAGATGGGAATGGCACTGACTTTAGCAATTTTTCGCAGAGCCCCTCCCATGCGCGCTGCGCGGGGGAGGGTTAGGGAGGGGGCAAAATCGCTCGCCCCCATCCTGGCCTTCCCCCGCAAGCGGGGGAAGGAACCTTAAGTCAGTGCCATTCGGATCAGATGGCACTTACTGCCGGCGAGGGCACGCACATCCATCCCCCGCTAGCGGCCCATGTTGACGCGCGGCAGCAGGCTCAGCCGGGCGCCCGCCGCGACCAGGCGTGCACGACCTTGGCGGTGAGCATGTTCTTCACCGCCGCGTCGAACGACCGGAAGTGCGCCGTGGCCCGATGCGCGTCGAAAGCCGCGCGGTCGTCGTACAGTTCATAGAGAAACACCACACCCGGCCCGCCCGGCCGCGCCGCATCGGTGCACACATCGAACTGGCGGCAGCCCGGCTCCGTCTCGCGCGACAGCCGCGCGTTTTCCAGCATCAGCGGCATGAAGGCGTCGAAAGCCTCCGGCCGCACGGTGAATTCCACGGTGATGACGTGCATCTGATCTCCAATGACAGGTGGCGCGTCTGGGTGTCCGGAAAAACCCGCTGCGCGTGATGGGTAATGCCGCCGTCGCCACGGAAGGGTTGGCGCCGGAAATCAGCGTAGCACCGACAGACCGCGCTGGCGCGACGAACAACAGTGCGCTGGTCGTGGTCGTATTGCCAATACGCTTCGCGCGTCGTCATGGGAGCGCCGGTAGAATCGGCCCTCCGCACCGCAGCATCCGCTTCCCGCTTCCCTATTCCTGCCGCATGAACGACCCCCGCCCGCCCGCCGCCGCCCTCGCCGCCATCCGCATCCGCGGCGCGCGCCAGAACAACCTCAAGAACCTCGACGTCGACATCCCCACCGGCGAACTGGTGGTGGTCACCGGCGTCTCCGGCTCGGGAAAATCGTCGCTGGTCTTTGACACGCTGTACGCCGAGGGCCAGCGCCGCTACGTCGAAACCTTCTCGCCGTACGCGCGGCAGTTCCTCGACCGCATGGACAAGCCGCAGGTCGATGCCATCGAGGGCATTCCGCCGGCGATCGCGATCGACCAGACCAATCCGGTGCGCACTTCGCGTTCCACCGTCGGCACCATGACGGAGCTGAACGACCACCTGAAGCTGCTCTTCGCCCGCGCAGGCACGCTGCATTGCCGGGGCTGCGGCCAGCCGGTACGGCGCAATACGCCGGAATCGATTACCACCGCCTTGCGCGCACAGGCAGAGGCGCTCGGCGATCCGCGGCTCATCGTGACCTTCCCGATCACGGTGCCGAAGAATTTCTCGGAAGCCGAGGTCAAGCAACTGCTGGAACAGCAGGGCTACACCCGCATCCATGCGCAGCAGGGCGAGCGGCTCGATGTCATCCAGGACCGCTTCCGACTCGGCAACACCGAACAGAGCCGGCTGATGGCGTCGCTCGAGTCGGCGCTGCGCGTCGGCCAGGGCCGCGTCAACGTCTTCGCGCTCGCCGAGCGGGAAGGCGGCGCGCAGCCGGCGCCGTGGAAATTCTCCACGGCGCTGCACTGCCCTGACTGCGACCTGCACTATCAGGAGCCGGTGCCGAGCGCCTTCTCCTTCAACTCTCCGGTCGGCGCCTGCGAAGCCTGCCGTGGCTTCGGCCGTGTGATCGGCATCGATTACGGCCTCATCGTTCCCGACGAGTCGAAAACGCTGGCCGGCGGCGCGGTGAAACCGTGGCAGACGCCCGCCTACAACGAATGCCAGGGCGACCTCGTCAAATACGCGAAGAAGCGCGGCATCCCGCTGGACAAGCCCTGGCGTGACCTGACGGCGGCGCAGCGGCGCTGGGTGCTCGACGGCGAGCCCGAATGGGTGAACTGGCGCAAGTCGTGGCCGGGCGTGTGGTACGGCGTCGCGCGTTTCTTCAAGTGGCTGGAAACCAAGGCCTACAAGATGCACGTGCGGGTGCTGCTGTCGAAGTACCGCGCCTACACGCCCTGCACCGACTGCAACGGCGCGCGTCTGAAGACCGAACCGCTGCTGTGGCGCGTCGGCACGCAGGAACACGCGGCAACCGCGTTGGCCGGTGCGCTGCCTTTCCGTCCCGCCGGCGTGACGTGGGGCGATGCCACGGTGGCCGAACTGCCGGGCCTCTCGCTGCACGACGTGATGCTGCTGCCGATCGAACGCGTGCGGCGCTTCTTCGAGACACTTGCCTCCGCTTCCAAAGCCGGCAGCGCGCTCGACGAGGCCACGCAACTCCTGCTCGCCGAGATCCGCACTCGCCTCGGCTACCTCGATCAGGTGGGTCTCGCCTACCTGACGCTCGACCGCCAGTCGCGCACGCTGTCGGGCGGCGAAGTGCAGCGCATCAACCTCACGACCGCGCTCGGCACCTCGCTGGTCAACACCCTGTTCGTGCTCGACGAACCCTCGATCGGCCTGCACCCGCGCGACATGGGCCGCGTGATCGGCGTGATGAAGCGGCTGCGCGATGCCGGCAATTCACTGGTGGTGGTGGAACACGATCCGCAGATCATGCTGGAGGCGGACCGCATCCTCGATATCGGCCCCGGCCCCGGCGAACGCGGCGGCGAAATCGTTTTCTTCGGCACGCCCGCGGCGCTGAAGCAGACCCACACGCTGACGGCGGAATATCTGTCCGGCCGCAAGCGCGCGGACGATCCTCCCACCCCCACCCTGGCCCTCCCCCTCACAGGGGG
>ENA-ORBV01000839-ORBV01000839.1-microbial-mat-metagenome-genome-assembly--contig:-NODE-839-length-69988-cov-7.320164_pt1 | contig 69988 bp, 58 predicted proteins | sample MGYA00237777_ERZ505514 | MGnify/ENA primary metagenome ERZ505514 (study PRJEB26160, sample SAMN06269048) | microbial mat metagenome | isolation source: Oligotrophic lake microbial mat | place...
TTCAAGCAGAAGACGGCATACGAGATTCGCCTTAGTCTCGTGGGCTCGGAGATGTGTATAAGAGACAGGTCCATGGTGTAAATAAAATATTCAACATGTTTACGATCTTTCGTGCCCTGCACCTCCGTCCCGACGCAAGAGTATCCATCCACTGTGGCACCGAGCTGGGCGGGCTTGGGTAAATGGGCGGTAGCAACACGGATCGGGGCGACTTCGACTCCATCGACTTTAATTTTCTTCCATGTGTCCAGCTGTAATAAGTCAATGGAACGGGCGAGGTTAACGGCGGTGTCGGAGAGAGCATATTTGAAAACAGAATACTTTACGCCCTTAGCGACGAATGCTGGGTGAGTCCCCAGACTCACACCTTCTTCATGCGCAACGCCGTAGGTTTTCACAAGCCCGATCGGTTCAGGGAATCGCACCCAATCCACTTCTGTTTCTAAAGGCTTGCCACCACAAATCTTTCCATTTTTAACAAAATAAGGTATCGCATTGAGCTCTTCAAAAAGGGTTTCAGGTGAGAATAGGGCGGCAAAGCGGTATCCTTTAACTTCAGCGTTATCGGCATCAAGTACACGGATACTACTGGCAGTGTCTAAACGATCTACCGCCCAGCGAGCAAAGACATTGACCGCACCAGGATCCATCCCCATGCACAGAATCCCCGCAATGCCCTTATCAAGGAATCGCTCGTTATAAGTTTCAATTTCTGCCTCGAAAGAATTCTTCCCAGGACGCTTCACGCCTGGAGGTGAGTAAATATCAGCCGCCATGTCGAGGTAGTGTGAACCATGTTGGGCGCAGGCTTCTAAAATGGAGTAATTCGCTTGGCAAGGGCAGGCGTTAAGTGTCACGGCGATTTTATGTTCACCCATGATTTTAATAAGCTCTTGGGTATCCATGGCGTTAACGCGTTGGACGAGGAAACGACTTTTCTTGGTGCGGCGTTGCAGCTCTTCAGCAAACGTTGTGTCAACATCTGCCAAGATTATTTTATCGATACAGTCGTAACCGTGTAATTTTTGGCCGATAACCGAGCCGACCCCACCCATTCCAATAACCATTGCATTAGCCATAGAACTCCTATTTTCCGTTAGATAACTTAATAATTTTTTTATTAAGCTATCTAACCTAATTACAGGCTAACCTAGTGGAAACAAAATAGCCAGACAATGCGGGCAATGAGCTGATTTTTAATCTCTAGCTTCAGTTTTCAGAGAAAAAAAGATAGGGAGTAGCCCTTAGATTTTTAGGCCAGGGAGATGGTCTTTTTACAAAATACCCAGTTTGACGGCGTTAGAGTCGTGACGGGCGGCTTCTTCTTCACGCATTTTATTGCTCTTGGCTTGCCAGTCATCCCACGATTTACCAAAGGCGATGTCTGCTCCGCTGAAAAGCACGGAAGCGATTTGATCGTAGCTAGCGGTCGTGGGGACGGATTCTCTGGCACCCTCTTTAATAAAAAGTTGGATAACCCTGCTGGTATGGTTGAAGTTATAAACGAAGCCTTCTTGGATGCTGCCGTCTTTAAAGCGTAGTGTAGTATCGCCACGGTAGTCGAAGGCGAGCCGAATGGCTTCCTTAAGTTCTTCTTGGTTATTAGGGATAATTTCTTGGCCTTCGAGCTGGCTGCAGCCGATGGTGGCGTGCGACTTATCTTGTTGGGGCATATGATTAGGAGATTAACGTGGTGAAGGAGCTCTGATTAAATACCGTAGGCCATGGTGCCTTTGACCGTGCGGACAAAGCCCGAGAGGGACCCGAAGGTGTCATCCACAGACGTCGCCTCGTAGCCGCAATGTACCATGCAGTCTTTACAACGGGCTTCTTCGCTCTTGTGACCGTATTTAGACCATTCTGTGGTTTCAATCAATTCTTTGAAGGTTTGGACATAACCATCTTGAAGAAGGTAGCAAGGTTTCTGCCATCCGAAGATGTTGAAAGTAGGGTTACCCCAAGGCGTGCATTCATAATCAACATTACCTTGTAGAAACTCGAGGAAGTTCGGGGAGAGGTTAAACTTCCAGCTCTTTTTACGATCTTTGAGAATTTCCTTAAAGAGAGTTTTGGTGGCTTCACGTCCGAGGAAGCTTTCTTGGTCAGGAGCTTTTTGGTAGCTGTAGCCAGGGGAGAGCATCATGCCTTCCACGCCTAGTTTCATCATTTCATCAAAAAACTCACGCACACGAGCTGGTTGAGCGGCGGCGAAGAGAGTTGTATTGGTGGTAACGCGGAAGCCACGCTTGACGGCCTCTTTGATGCCTTCAAGTGCGGTGTTGTAGGTGCCGTCACGGCAGACAGCGATGTCATGCTCCTCTTCTAAGCCGTCCATGTGGATGCTAAAGGTGAGGTATTTACTGGGTTTAAAAATGTCGATTTTCTTCTTAAGTAAAAGAGCGTTAGTGCAAAGGTAGATATACTTCTTGCGAGCCACAAGACCTTCCACAATTTCCCCGATTTCGTTATGGATAAGAGGCTCGCCGCCAGGGATGCTGACCATGGGGGCACCGCATTCATCCACGGCTTTGAAACATTGTTCGGGGGATAGACGTTTATTCAGGATATGGTCTGGGTATTGGATCTTACCACAGCCAGCGCAGGCTAAGTTACAACGGAATAAGGGCTCTAACATGAGCACAAGAGGATAATGTTTATTTCGTTTGAGTTTTTGTGAAATCACATAACTCGCTACGGTGAGGGCTTGAGAGATGGGTACGGGCATAAGATGGGATGTAGAGTAACGGTAAAGGCCTACTTGTCAATCGGATGCTGAGATTTCTTTATTTAGATAAAATCACTTCTTTGGACTTAAGGTAAGATTTTTTAAAAACCCAAAAAACGACGCGCTAACACAAAAATCTTAAATCTTTATCGATATAGTTTTATGTAAATCATTCAAGATTCAGCTGCAAGGCTAATCGGAATAATCTGCGGTTCCTGCACTCGGGCAGCGGTGGCGTGGGCGGCTGCTTGGTTTTCTTGTTCGGCTCGAGCCATGAAGACACCTTGACAACGTAAGGTCGGTTCAGCCTCACCGGGTTTGCGGCGCTCGTGTTTACCGTCGGGCAGGAGGCGGCGGGACTTGACGTTATCTTTTTTATAGATGCCGATGATTTGTTCCATCACATGTTGTTTGATTTTTGGGTCGTCAAGAGGGAAGATAACCTCGACGCGGCGGCGCAAGTTGCGGGGCATCCAGTCGGCACTGCCTAGATAGATTTCGTATTTCCCATCATTATCAAATTGGAAAATACGGCTATGCTCGAGAAATTGATCGACGATGCTATAAACTTCAATGTTCTCACTGACGTGAGGAATTCCAGGTCTCAGACAGCACGTGCCGCGCACGATAAGATAAATCTTCACGCCGGCGCAGGAAGCTTTGTAAAGGGCTTGAATGATTTCCATATCCACGAGGGCATTCATTTTGGCAAAAATACCCGCAGGCTTACCTGCCTTGGCGTGTTGTATCTCGCGTTCGATCAGGTTTAGGAATTTTTCAACCATGTCAAAAGGGGCTACGAGAAGTTTTTTGGAGCCGTGATATTCTGACATGCCAGTGAGGGCGTTAAAGAGAGCAGCGATTTCGTCGGTTATGGCGGTTTTGGTCGTAAATAAGCCGAGGTCCGTGTAGAAGCGTGCCGTGCTGGGGTGGTAGTTACCCGTGCCTAGGTGAACGTAATGGCGAATTCGGTCGTCGTCGCGGCGCACGACGAACATGACCTTACAATGAGTCTTTAAGCCTACCAATCCATACACGACGTGGATGCCGGCATCTTCCATTTGACGAGCCCAAGCGATGTTATTTGCCTCGTCAAAGCGGGCTTTGAGTTCCACTAAAACGGTCACTTGTTTACCAGCACGAGAGGCGGCGATGAGACCTTTAATAATAGGAGAATCCCCGCTAGTGCGGTAGAGCGTCATTTTAACGGCTAAGACGCGAGGGTCGTTGGCAGCTGTTTCTAGAAATTCTACGACGCTGCTAAAACTTTCATAAGGGTGGTGGAGTAGAACGTCTTGATGGCGGATGACTTCGAAGATGCTGGCTTCGGTTTGGAAGAGTGGAACGGTGACAGGACTGAAAGGTTTATATCTTAAATTAGACAATGTGTCTAACTCCGTCAGCGCAACGAGGCGGAGAAGGTTAATGGGATCCTCAACTAAATAAAGATCTTGCTTGGTGAGCTTAAATTTTTCTAATAAAAACTGCACCACCGCTATAGGGCAATCATTGGTGATTTCTAATCGCACGGCATTTCCGCGGTTGCGTTTCCTTAATTCTTCTTCAATCGTGCGCAGCAGGTTGAGAGCTTCTTCGTCATCGATATAGAGATCGCTGTTCCTCGTCACGCGGAAGGCGTAGGCACCTGACACAGTTACGCCAGGGAAAAGAAGATGAGCGTGAGACTCAATCAATTGGCTTAGAAAAAGAAAATCATGCACTGTCTCACTGCGCTCGGGGAGTTCGATTAAGCGGTTCAGAACGCGAGGCACCTGGACGATGGCGTAACGGTGTTCGCCCGGTGCATCGCTGCGCTCAAGTGAAACGATGACGTTGAGGCTTTTGTTCAGGAGCTGGGGGAAGGGATGGCTGGGGTCGATGGCTAGGGGAGTTAAGACGGGATAAACTTCCTGCAAGAAATACTCCTTTGCCCATGCACGTTCGTAGTCGGGCATATCCTCTACACGATGAAAGCGGATGTTATTTAAATTTAGGGCTGGCACGAGTTGTTCTCGCCAGAGGGTGTATTGATCCTGCACCATTTGCGTGACTCGGTCGTTGATGGACTTAAAAATTTCTAAGGCACTCAAACCATCGGGGCCGGGATCGTTGGTTTTGTTTTCGATTTGTTGTTTAATGCCAGCTACACGGATTTCAAAAAACTCATCTAAATTCGAGCAAGAAATACAGAGGAATTTTACTCGTTCGAGCAGAGGGTTGCTAGGATCTTGAGCCTCTTCTAAAACACGTTGATTAAATTCTAGCCAACTGAGCTCCCGGTTGGAGTAATGGCTGGCTTGGGGTAAATGAGATGAAGCAGGCATACGGATTTGTACGTTGAGTGTGTGGCGTTAAGATGTCGGTGTTGTGGCAAACGTGTTAAGAAGATCGTTTTCCTACAAGTATTCCCGTGCGTTTTTTAATCCTTATCCTTGGTCGTTTTAATCTCAATCACATCGTGCGGGGATGCCTCCCGTTGCCCAGCGGCACTAACGCGAATGTAGCGCGCTTTTTGCTTCAGCTCTTTCAAATCCCGTGCGCCTAAGTAACCCATGCCACTTTGAATTCCTCCAGCCATTAGTGCCACCGTTTCATCAAGTGAGCCAGAGACTTCCTTCAACGCCTCCACGCCCTCGGCCGCTACTTTACGTTGCGCATCTTTTTTATCATGTCCATAGCGCGCCGCAGAGCCTGCCTTCATCGCTTCCAGACTTCCCATGCCGCGGTATTCTTTATAAAGCTTTCCATTGATTTCGATGATTTTACCTGGTGCTTCTTTGCAACCCGCTAGGAGACCACCGCAGATGACGGCGTCAGCTAAGGTGAGTGCTTTCACCATGTCGCCTGATTTACTTATTCCGCCATCAGCCAGCAAACTGACCCCACATTTAGCAGCGGCTTGGGAAGCCACGTAGAGGGCGGTGAGTTGGGGAATACCGACGCCGGCGACGATACGTGTGGTGCAGATTGAGCCAGGGCCTTGACCGACTTTGATGGCGTTGGCACCCGCGTGGGCGAGAAACTCGACGCCTTCTGCGCTAGTGACGTTTCCCGCAATGATGGTCAGCCCAGGAAATTGGCTCCGCACGAGTTTAACTGTTTCACCCACGCCTAGGCTATGGCCGTGGGCGGTGGAGATGGCTACCACGTCGAGCCCTTCATGGATGAGCTGTGAGAGGTGGTGGATGATGCGGTCTCGGTCTAGCTCCCCGTTAGTGTGGCGAGGGGAAGCAATAGCGGCACCGCAGATAAGGCGGAACTTGGAGTCACGAGCAGGGCGGGTATTGGCACTGGCCTCTTCTGTAATGCGCTCCACATCACTCAACGTAAATAAACCCCTGAGCCGATCTTGTTGATCCACCACAAGTAGTTTATGTATCCCCATATGTTCGCTGAAAAAATGGTCAGCCGCTTTCACGGGATCGTCAGAAAGTGTTGTTTCATTTATGGTGAATACTTCCGAGCGGGGACTCATGGCAGAGAGGACGCTGTGAGAGGCGTAGCGTGGTTTCACCACCCGTCCTGAGAGTAAGCCGACGAGGACGCCCAAGTCATTAACCACGGGAAACGTGCGGAAGCCGAAACCTTTATTTTCAATCATGTTTAAGACATCGCCAATGCTTTGCTCGGGGCGCACCGTGATGGGATCTTGAATAAGGCCGTGGACATGGTTTTTAACGCGAGCGACTTGTTTAAGTTGCTGCTTCTCCGTCATGTTGTAATGGATCAGGCCGAGTCCGCCATTGAGTGCCATGGCGATGGCCATGTCCGCTTCGGTTACCGTGTCCATATCAGCGGAAATGATGGGCAGATGCAGCGTGATGGACGGGGATAGAGCTACGTCTAACTTCGTTTGCTTCGGCAGCACGTCGGAGTAATTGGTGGCGAGGGAGACGTCGTCGTAGGTTAGAGCTTCGTTAAAGCTGGTGGAGAAAAAATCCCGAGCAGGAAGGTAGAAGTCCGAATCGGTGGAGGAGCGAAGAGGAGGTGGTTGTGCTGCCATAAACAAGAAAACATCACCCTAAGCCGAGAAGCAAGTTTTTTCTCAACTTTTAGAAATTGCTTATGTTGATGTGAATGAAGTTATGAGATACTTCTCCGCAGCACGTTCAACAACGATCCTAAACATTTCTTACTTCCTTGCGAGGCTGGTCAAGACCTTTTCACGAGAGCGGTCCTGCAATGACTTGCAACGAGCTTTTTTCATATAAATACTATCCTCAGCATCTTCGAAGCGCTCAATCAATTCGGTGTAATCTTCAATAGACGGGAGGTGTGCTCAAATCCAGCGCAAGCGGTGACTAATAGGTTGGCGTTGTTCGGAACTTAAAACAGGTAAGTCGGGCATGGGATGCTGGGGCTGAAATTTTAACCATTGCTCGGCCTCGCTTTGTAGTTCGCTCCAGCGTGACCAGTCTAAGGCAGGTGCTTGCCTGATTTGCCGCAGCAGACTGTTCCACTCGGTCATCAGGCGATCGATGTCGCCTATACCAGAATGTTCTCCAGTGAGTTGGCTACGGCGTTTGGTTTTATTAAGCAATTCTTTGACTAAGTCGGAGGCTCCCAAGCCGTAGTGGGGTGGGACGCCTGAGAAGAGATAACCTTCGATGGAGAAGCGGCCATAGATCTTTTGGCAGGCTAGGGCGAGGGAACCTGACCAACGTGGCTCAGTTCCAGCAAAGCGGTCGTTCCCATAAAGGTTAGCCAGATCGAAGATGATATCTTGAACGGGGTAGTCGGGGTGTTCTAAAGCGGCGGCTATGGCTAAACCTTCTGGCCCGAGAAAGTAAGAAACGACTCGTCCACGCCGGGTCAAGCCGAGGGCTGGATCCAACAGGCCGATTCGTGTCCACTGCCAAAGTAACACAGGATGGGGATCAAGCTGGAGACATTCCTCACGCTGCAAGCACGTGCGGCAGGGCTTAAAAGGGCGTTTACGCCGCTGCACCAAGCGTGCACGCGCTGTATCGGTCGGGAGGTGGCAGGGGATAAGGGCTTGAATCTCGGGCGTAGTTAACTCCACCCCTAGACGTAGAGGGTGCTTGCTAAAAAAGGTGCGGCTTGTCTGGCGCATGAGTTCGACGGGGTTTTGCGTGTCAGCCAGACTCTGTAAAAGGCTAGACCAAGGCAGGGGAAGGGAGCGTTGGAGCCGCATGGGGTAAGCTTCTAACATGCGGGGGGATTCTCGGCTGGCTAAGTAATATCCCACCGTGTCTAAACCACGGCGTCCAGCGCGCCCGATCATCTGGAGAAGTTCGTGCGGCAGTATTTCTTGTTCCACCCCAGCGATGGAGTAGGAGCGGGAGGTAATGATGACGGAACGGAGAGAGAAGTTAATCCCAGCACTTAATCCTAAGGTTGCCACAACCACCCGGAGCTGCCCCATTTTGGCGAGAGGCTCAATTACCCCAGCACGCTGGGCAAAAGTCAGGCCGCTGTGGTGGAAGGCTACCCGTTGCTCCAGTAGTTTGATCAGTTCAGGTGTGAGCACCAGTTTCTGCTCAGGCGTGAGGGTTAAGGGAGCGCATGGAGGTAACTCCCGCGCAGCTTGGCGGGCGAGCCGCTCGGCCTCACGCCGGTGTGGAGCGAACATGAGAATCGGCCCTAGATCATCACGTAGGGCTCCGATTAAGCGCTTTGCCCAAAAACCATCTATTCCGGTAGGCACACGTTTTGATAGGGCGTCGGCGTCCACTTCTTCTAAGGGAACGGGACGTTCTTTGGTCGAGACAACTTGAGGCTGTCGTCCGAGTTTGGTCAGCCATTTCGCTAAATCTTGTGGGTTCGCCACGCAGCCGCTCATGAAGAGAAGCTGTGTTTCAAGGGGTAAAGACAGAATCACCCCTTCGTAGTGATTACCTCGACTGAGATCGGCTAGCCACTGGTATTCGTCAATGGCGAGGAGAGCTGGCTTGATGCCGCGATTCAAAAGCCCACGCAGAGCTTCTAAGGTGCCGACGACGAGGGGGGCGCTGGGGTTGAGGCTGGTGTCACCTGTGACAAGACCGACATGCCAGCTCTTGGCTAGCCATTCAGCATGTTTGTCATTGGCTAGGGCGCGAGTCGGGACCGCATAGAAACTAGGGCGGGCGTGATGCTGTCTTTCGTAAAATTTCTCGAAAACATAGGTTTTACCTGCACCCGTGGGGGCGTCTAGGATCACGTCTAGACCAGAGCGCAGGTGTTGAATGGCTTCGCCCTGCCAAGCGTCGGGCAGGACGAGAGTTTGTAAGAGCTGGATCTGATCACGATGAAGAGCCATGAATTTAAACCTAGGCTAAGTTAATAACTTATCTCGGAACTATTTAAAAAAACGATGGAAATAAATCTACTTCTCTCAACGGGGAAAATAGGTGTTATTAACCATGTTTAAGATGTGCTTAGATTCGAGGCACATCAGATTACTAACTTTTAAACCCTCTTCAATACAGCAATAAGGGGGTGATGACGTACACTAAAAAATAATTGAGAACTAATATCAAAGATCTCATGTGTAATTTGTTAATAACTCATTAATTAAATTGCTTAGTCAATATAATCGTCTTATATATAGATATTCAGGTAAATCTCATAGACGAACTAAACTACTCGATACAACTATGAAAAATTTAAGAAAAATATTTAGTACTAGATTTAAAAGAGGCACTGCTCTTGTTGAGTTTGCTCTGGCTTTCCCCATCTTTATCTTTTCACTTTTTTTCTTGATCGATCTCTGTCGTTACTACTTTATTCAGCAGACATTTTCTCACCAAATACGTCAGACTTTACGCACCGCCATCATTTTTGATTCAGACAATCCAGGCGCCGAAATAGTGGCGGGAACACCTAATACGCGTTCTGCTATCATTGAGAAAGTAATAGAAGACTCAAATTTGCTGAACTTTGACTTAGATGTTAAGTTTGTTGCCACTCCAGCCACGGTAGCAACGCCAACCACAGGTAAAAATGTTTTAGTCACCGTAAGTCCCGCCGATGGAGGAAAGAAAGACGAACTGCTAACCATCCAAATGGAATATGTGGATTTTAAATTCCTAACGCCATTTGTTGGCAGTTTAGGGTCACAAATTTTCCCCTTGAAAGCCAGCCTTGCCTTTGCGATTGAGAATATATGAAGCGCAAGTCTAATAATAAAGGTCAATCCATGGTAGAGTTGGCTCTCTCCCTGACGTTCTTGTTTATCATGACCTTAGGCGTTATTGATTTTGCGCGTATTTTCTCTACGTATCAGCGCATGGTTTCAGTTGGTCGAGAAAGTGGACGTCTTTTTGTTAAGAGCAATATTAACACGGCCACAACTAATACGACTGTTTTAAGGGATGGTCCCGAAGGTGTTAAAATCAAAGTTTACGACGTAATTGTTAATACGATGAAGCCAGATAAACTTGATAGAGAAGGTTCCGTTATTATCTCGGTGCTACGTCGGGTCGATAATGTGTTGCTCGCCACTGCTAGTGACACTCTTTTGCAAAGAGAAACGGCAGAGTCCGATGATCAGCTGCAGCTTGTCCACCGTTTTATCTTCGATTCCACTCCAGCTACTGGATTTACGCAAAGCAAGATTAACCAAGTGATGGATGGCACTAAAATTATCGTTTCTGGGCCATCGGGTCCTACCCTCACTCCAGTAGTTACGACTCCTGTGATCAGTGTAAACACAGTACGCTTAGGTGAAGAATTAATTGTAGTTGAAATGTATTATAAGAACGACATGATTACGGGTATCGATAATTTATTTTCTGCCTTAGCCATAGACCGACTCTACGACCGCACCATTTTTTAACCTCTATTCAAGTCTATGAAACATTACCTGCCCACTACTAAAAGTCGTTCAAAGGGACAGATCTTAGTTCTCTTTGCTCTTAGCTTAGTAGTGATATTAGGTTTTGCTGCGTTGGGCATTGATGCAGGCGGAGCCTACATTACAAAGACCAAGTTAGCTCGCGCCAATGATGCGGCCGCCTTGCGTGTGGTTAATAATTTTACAGGTGGTCGAGATATAGCGGATGCAGCAGGCCGCCAAAAATATCGTAGAGACATGGCTTTTAATGTCTTCCGAGCTAATATACGTACGTTTAATGATGGTAACCCAGCATTGGAAACTGACTGGACGTTGATTCCGGGCGTTGCGGCATCGGCTGGACCTCCCCCCGTTTCAGCCGCTGCTGCTTACTGGGTATTTTCTAAGACCTTTCCTGCAGGCCACCGTAGAGCTGGCGAGATTGACGAGTTTATTATTAAAGAAGACTCTCAGGCCTCCTCTTCTTCCTCTGCTGCTTTAAAAATCATGGAAGTCGAGATTTCGAGTAAAACATCATACCCTACCTATTTCGCTCGTGCATTTGGTCCTTTAGTGGGTGCAGGTGGTGGCTTTAACAATGTTGCTATGTCTGAAGCCGCTAAGGCGGCTAAGTATCCCACACTTAACGCTGTTATTATTGACCAATCGGGTTCCATGCTGCTCAATGGCGGAGCAGCGGTTATGGCAGATGCAGTAGAGGCTTTCGCTAAAGCTTTTGATGAAACCAGTGATCCTTTGATCGTTATTTCATTTTCTTCTACGTACGATATCATCTGGCCTGGCATAAATGAAACTACAGGTAGATTTATTAACATTAATGCTTGTTACGGATTAAATACCTACAACGGTGCTGGAGTAGCCGCTGGCAAGACAAAAATCTACGATGCAGTAAATGCTGTCGCCTACGGTGGGGCGACAAACGCCGCTATCGGTCTTCGCGAAGCGGTTTACCAAGTCGATAACGCTATAGCTGACTTTAAAATAGCTAACCCTACACTGGCAAATAAGCTTAAGGTCAACTATATATTCATGACGGACGGGAAGTTTAATGCCTTACCTGCCTACGTGCGTGGACGCGGTTTCGGTATGAATTGGAATCCACCTGCTACATTCGGAAATTCTACTATTCCATCTGGTACGATGGGTCAGGATTTTGGCATCAGCGGATTTCCCCCTTGGCACTTAAGACGGCCTGTCTTCGGTGGTGGCACTAACTTAACCGCCGATCCTGCTGGATTCTACAAAGATAAGAACTCTGTCCAAACATCTTTTAAATACTGGGAAAGTGGTAATGTCTCGGCTACACCATCCAGCACCGTTATCTTGGCTGATAAGTTTGCGAATAGTGGTTTTAATCCAGCATTTACGGGTTGCATAAACGCGGCAGTAGGAGATCAAGATACTAGTCCATTTGCCTCGTGGATGGGTGAGTTTATGGGCGGTGAAGGCGGTGCTGGTTTAGGGGTTGTTGGCGGTGCTACAGGCGGCACAGCGCGTTGGGCTGTAAATGATGCTTTAGGCACTATGGGAGCTAAAAATTCATGGAATGATACCAATCTAAAAAATGCCCCTACCAATGCTATTCCTAACTCGACCGTCGTTTTTCCTTATAACGTCGCTATTTCTAGCTTACCAGATCCACCAAATATAGCGACAAGTTGGCCCGTAAATTTTGATATTTCAGGTGCCACTATTGATTCCATCACCGGCACTTCCATCGTCCCTCCCAAAATACGAGACGATGCAGCGATTTTGGACACACAATTTATTAATGTTATGCGTTTTTGTTATGATCCACGCAACTGGGAAATATGGAAGACGGACGGCGCTGCCGTGTCCGCCATTTTTGATTATGGTGGCAGCGAACCGTATAGCCCTCTGATTTCTAGGCCTAGGATTATGGTCATGCCACAACTACTTTTAAAGGATGATCCCATACCTTCGTCTGCAAACGACATTCTTGCCGTTGGTGCGGGTACGAACACCGAACAGCGCAAACGCTTCAACTACCGTCCGGGTGCTCGGGCTTTTGCTAATCATTATAATTCTTTTAGTTACGACAATCGAACCACTATCGGCGCGGCAACCAGTTATGACGATCATTTGCTTGGCGTTGGGAAGGCTGCTCATAACTATAGCAATCGAGCCACTTCTACCTTAAAAATAAAAGATTTTTATCCTAACTTCTCGGTTGGTGGTAATGCCGACCAATTTCCGCCAACGCGTTACCAACCGAAAAAATGGGTCAGAGTAGGCGCCTACTCTCAGTTTGATATACACACACCTGCGCAAGCAGCAAATAGTACTCAGGTCGGTCAAGGGACTAATTTTGACTATGAATACTCCTCTGGCGTCAGTTCTCCCCCTTCACCTCAATTGCCTCTTCTTGAAGCAATTAAGGCGGCTTCCACTTCGCCTTATGATACAACTTTAAACCGGACGGACATAGAGGAATGGGACCGAGTTCAAAATGCTGCTGACTATTATGTAGACACTTATGAGCCTCAAAAAATTAGTGCCGCAAAGAAATACATGTTGGCAGGTTTTTCTCTACCTCGTTTGCGTGTAGCACCTCTCATACTGGGAGACGGAATTATTCCTACGGCAACCCCGCGCCCTACTAGAACACCTACGGTAACACCTATCCCAACATCTACTCCAGCACCTACGGCAACACCCATCCCAACTGCTACACCTCAGCCCACGCCTACGCCCACAGCTACACCAACTACCACGCCAACTCCCACGCGAACACCAACCATCACGCCAACACCGACACGCACACCGACCCGAACTCCCACACGTACACCGACTATCACACCAACACCAACGCGCACGCCGACACCGACTATTACGCCAACGCCGACACGTACACCGACTATTACGCCAACCCCAACGCGTACGCCGACACCGACTATTACACCAACGCCCACACGTACGCCTACACCGACCATTACGCCAACGCCCACACGTACACCCACTATTACACCCACGCCAACGCGGACACCAACGCGGACACCAACGCCGACACGTACGCCGACACGTACGCCGACTATTACACCTACTCCCACACGTACGCCTACACCGACCATTACGCCAACGCCGACACGCACACCCACTATTACACCCACGCCGACATCTACACCCACTCCAACTCCAACAAGTACACCGACTATAACACCAACGCCGACCCGCACTCCGACAATAACCCCAACACCAACTCCCACAATCACTCCTACCCCAACACCAACTCGCACACCGACCCGGACGCCAACGCCGACGCCGACAATTACGCCTACACCGACACGGACTCCGACTAGAACCCCTACTCCAACGCCAACATCCACGCCAACGCCAACGCCAACACGCACACCAACTCCGACCCCGACGATAACGCCTACCCCCACACCCGCTGGGACAGAGCAAGTAGCAGTCGTTCCTATTTTTGATGATTATGTAGGCTGGTCGCAGCTCTACTCTTATAAGCAGGGAAGATGGTTGTATTACAATTTCAACCCTGAAAATAATGCGACCAAAAGAAGCCAAAATGATGCAGTTGATGCTGCTATTAAAGAAGAAGCTCGTTGGTTAGTGGCTGCCCAAGCCTCATTTGCGCGGCATGCTCACGAAGCCACCATTTATTGTGTAGGTTTATCTTCCAGCGAATCAAACATCGATTCAGAAATTTTAAAACAGTTAGCTAATGCCAAAGATGAGACCACCCCTTTTGACTCAACCCAAAAACTAGGAGCTTACTATTTTGCGCCCAATGCTGCTGCTGTCACAACGGCCTTTGAAGCTATTGCACGTAAGGCGGGTGCGGTCTTAACGAAGTAAGTAATTTGCTTAGATTAGGTTTTAGTTGAAGGCTGGGCTTGTTTCCCAGCCTTCTTGCTGTCAAGTTCTCAGAATTTTTTAATTATGTCTGTTTATTCCGTTCATTCCCCTCGTGGTCAAGTTTGCCAACAGTGTCATTTCTCTAATTCTCTATTCTTTCGTATGAAAGGGTTGCTTGGCCGCACAAGTCTTGTCCCATTAGAAGGTCTATGGTTGAAACCTTGTAATAGTATCCACATGTTTTTTATGAGGTTTTCCATTGATGCTTTGTTTTTAGATAAGCAACAATGTATTGTGAAAGTTTATCACTCCCTCCCTCCTTGGGCCATCAGCTCCCTGATTTTTAGAGCAGAATCTGTTTTAGAACTAGCCGCAGGCCGAGCTAATGAGTTAGGTCTCCAGATTGGTGATCAACTTGTTTTTACGGATACCTCGGATTCCCTTTTGGAGAAAAGTTCTCATGACTAAGAAGTCTTCTCTTCTTGTAGTTGATCTAGACGGAACCTTACTCAAGTCAGATCTTTTGTGGGAATGCCTGCTCAGGTTTTTAATCCCGAAAGGATGGCGCATCATACAAGTCCTAGCATGGATTTTTCAAGGAGGGCCGAGTTTACTTAAAGCCCAACTTGCTCACCATGTAAAGCTAGACGCTAGTACTTTGCCTTGGAATGAGAGCGTTGTTCTCTTCTGTGAAAAGTGGGTGAGGGAAGGCGGCAGGGTAGTTATCGCTACCGCTTCTAATCAAGAACTTACCCAGAAAATTACCCAGCATTTCAGCTTCGTTTCTGTGGTGATCGGAAGCACGTCCACTTGGAACGGTAAAGGAGACCAAAAAGCTCTGCGTTTAGTCGAGACTTATGGTGTTTCAGGATTCGACTACATGGCAGATAGTTCAGCGGATATTCCTGTCTGGAAAGTTTCGCAGCAAGCATGGTTTGTCGGTAGTAAGATGAAGCATCGTAGCTTACAACGATCGTGTGCAGCGGAACTACATCATCTAGCTGAATCAGATCAATCGTTGCACATGGGATTTTTAAAAGCGATTCGACCCCATCAATGGTTGAAGAATGTTTTAGTTTTCGTTCCTTTGATTGCAGCACATCGCTGGAGCGAGATCATGGTTTGGCAACAAACACTACCAGCTTTCTTTTCCCTTTGCTGCATGGCTTCCGCCTCATACCTATGGAATGACATGGCAGATATTGAGGCAGATAGACGCCATCCGGCGAAAAAACATCGCCCCATTGCTAGCGGTTCACAAGGGATACCAGTGGCCGTTTTGTCAATGTTCGGGTTATTTAGCCTAGGTATCTTAGCGGCATGGTCAGCAGGATTAATTGTAGTGCTAGCAAGCTTGGCCTATTTTTTCCTGTCCCTCATCTATACGATAAAAATTAAAACAATTCCCGTTTTTGATGTCCTCTTTCTTTCGGGCTTATATACTTATCGTATGGTGTTAGGCGGCCTAGCTGCCAGCGTCATGATCTCCCCTTGGTTGCTGGCTTTTTCTACGGCCTTTTTTCTGGGGCTAGCTTTTCTCAAGAGGTATGTGGAATTAAGTGGATCAGATCCCAAGGAAGCTAACGAGTTGTTTTCGCGCCGGGGCTACGTGCAAGGAGATAGTTTATTTATCTTAATTGCAGGACTCTGTTCCAGTTTTTTTTCGATCGTCGTTTTAGCACTCTACCTTGACAGCTCTGCCAGTAAGGTTCTATATCAAAGCCCTGAACGATTATGGGGTATTGCGCTGGCTTTACTGGCTTGGAATCTTTACGTCTGGTTCTTAGCCCTTAGAAAAAAAATGTGTGAAGATCCCGTCTGGTTTGCCGCCAGAGATCCTGTGACTTACGGCCTAGCTTTCCTTAGCCTTCTTTCCATCGCCTTATCCGGCCCACGTGCATGAGTGGAGTTAATAAAACTCTAAGTTCGTGGGGAGGAAACCAAAGCGTAGGCTCGAAGGTTTACCGCACTTCTTGGAGAAGTGAGCCCTTACCGAAGGTTTCTACGAAGCTACTGGCTTATGGCATGGGGCGCAGTTACGGCGACTCGTGTCTTTTAAATAACGGGACTTTCATCGAAACGCATGATCTGAATCATTTTATTTCTTTTGATTCATCTCGTGGTCTCATAAGGGTCGAGGCCGGCTGTACAATGGCTGCATTGTTGCGTTTCTGTGTTCCGCACGGGTGGTTTGCGCCCGTCACGCCAGGGACTAAGTTTGTCACCTTAGGCGGATGTTTGGCCAATGACATCCACGGGAAAAATCATCACAATGCAGGAAGCTTCGGCTGTTTTGTACCACGTTTCGGATTAAGGCGTTCAGACGGTTCAGAGCTAGAGTGTAGCCCTGATCGTAACCCTGAGCTGTTTTGTGCGACTATTGGCGGGCTAGGTTTGACTGGGTTAATCCTGTGGTTAGAACTTCAACTTAAACCTATTCGCAGCCCGCTGATTTCACAGACGAAAACGTTGTTATCAGGATTAGACTCTTTCTTTGAACATGCGGAAAAAGAAGAAGCTGAATTTGAATATTCCGTAGCGTGGTTAGACGTCACGCACAAGGGCAAACCGCGCGGTGTCTTTCTCGCAGGCAATCACGCAAAGCAAGCATCCGCTCTTGAGCACACCTTACCTGTCCCTCTTCTTTCCTTACCCTTTCAGTTACCCGATGCGGCCTTGTCTGGTTGGTCTATCGGGTTAATGAATAGCGGCTATTATTTATCAAACGTCTTCAGTCCGAAGCGTAATGAACTGTTTTACGATTCTTTTTTTTATCCTCTTGATTCCGTAGCTCACTGGAACAGAGCGTATGGGGCGAAAGGGTTGAGACAGTATCAATTTGTTGTGCCCCGCCAGAATGGGTTGGACGTTTTAGCCGAAGTTTTGGACAAGGTGCAGGTCGCTCGGCAATCGTCATTCCTCACCGTTGTTAAACTATTTGGAAATAGGCGCTCCCCTGGGATACTGTCCTTTCCGAGAGCAGGCGTCACCGTTTGTTTTGATTTCCCTAACTTGGGTGCTGCCACGGAACGGCTACTTGATGATCTCGACACCACCGTCTTCTCCTGTGGCGGAGCTCTTTATCCAGCCAAAGACTGTCGCATGAGTCCAGACGCCTTCGAGCGTTCCTTTCCTAAACACAAAGAGTTTAAAAAATGGATCGACCCAGCCTTTGCTTCAACTTTTTCTCAACGCATAGGTTTAACATCTTAACGCCATTTGTAGGTAAAGATCATGAAACACATACTAGTTCTAGGCGCCACCTCAGCCATGGCTCAATCTCTTTGCAAGCTCTATGCAGTTTCGGGTTCACACTTTTATCTGTTAGGCCGTAATGAACAAAGGCTAAACATCGTGGCCGCAGACTTACTCGTGCATGGGGCGCAAGCGGTTGAAGTTAGGGTGGTTGATTCGTTTCCCCAATTAAAAGCAGCGGCCGAAGAGGCCTGTCAGCAAGCAGATGGATTAGATTTATTCTTAGCAGCTCAAGGGTCATTGCCTTCACAAGAAATAGTGGAAAAATCTGGTGAATCAGTCAGTGAACTTTTTCACGCTAATGCGGTGCAAATCATGGATGCGTGTCTTTGTGTAGCCTCTTTTTTTGAAGCTCAAGGGCACGGAACCTGTGTGGTAATAGGCTCTGTGGCAGGAGATCGTGGTCGTCGTAGCAACTATCTTTACGGTGCATCAAAGGCTGCACTAGAAGTTTTTTGTGATGGATTGCGTCAACGACTTGAACCTAATTGTTCGTTAGTTTTTATCAAGCCAGGTCCCGTTGATACGCCCATGACATCCCATTTAAAGAAGGGGGCACTGTTCAGCACCTCCGAAAAAGTGGCTAAAGATATTCTCAGCGGAATTGAGCGAGGCAGTGCTGTTGTTTACACGCCTTCTTATTGGAAATGGATCATGCTCGTGATTAAGCTTCTACCTGATAGCGTAGTAAAACGACTACGTGCTTGAACAACCACACAGCTCTGACAATCTCTACTATCTTGAAACTCGAGCCGACACAACTTCCTGAGCAGCACGACCCCATCAAAAAAAGCACTCGCTGGTTGTTGATCCTCATTCTATGCCTCGGAGCATTACCACGTTTTATGTGGTCAGATTGGGACGATTTTAAGGGTCAACATCCTGACGAGCGACATATCATGATGTGTACGAGCAGCCTAGCTTGGCCCCAGTCTATTGGTCAGTTTCTCAATGAATCAGCATCCCCGTTAAATCCGCGCAATCGTGGAGCACATTATTTCGCTTATGGAACCTTACCTAGCACCATGCTGAAGGGTCTGACAGAACTTGGCACGGTGCGGGACGGGCTGCAAGTAGCTAAGTTATCGCGTGGTTTCTCGGCCTTTGCGGATACCTGCGTAATTGGCCTTGTATTCTTACTAGCATGGACGCTGTATCGTCGAGCATCCGTCGCTTTACTGGCCGCAGCTTTTTACGCTATGTGTGTACTGCCGATTCAACACGCTCATTTTTTCGTAGTAGATCCGTTTGCAAATTTCTTTGTGACCTTAGCCCTGATTTTTCTGGCTCGAGCGTGGCGCAGTGGGGGATGGAAAGACTATGCCGCAACAGGTGTAGCTCTAGGCTTAGCTATCAGTTGTAAAATCTCAGTTGCCACTATGGGATTACCCGTGGCACTCGTCGCTCTCATTCCATTAGTGGGAGAAAAGCACAGAATTTCTCAACGTCTTCTCACAGCGATTTTTCGCACAGCCGTTTTTTCCCTAGCGACAATCATTACGGTTAGATTCGCTTTGCCCGATGCTTTCTCTGGCTTTTGGCCGTGGCAACTTGCACCACGTTGGGTGGCTAACATGCGAGAGGTTGTCAGTATAAGTACAGGTGTCATTGATATTTTTTTCACGCGTCAGTTCTACAACCGCATTCCCCTACTCTGGCCTTGGTGGAACATGGTGGCGTGGGGAATGGGGTTAGCACTTGGTCTGGCTGCGTGGGCAGGTTGGTTGAAGGCACTTTGGCAAATCATCACGAAGCGCATCTGGGCCCATAGCGTTTTAGTGCTTTGGGTGGCGGTAGTATTTTTTCATATGGGCTTTACCTACCAATCAACCCTACGTTACTTCCTCCCCATTTACGCACCCCTTTGTATTTTAGCAGCAGTTTTTCTTCTGCCGCGCACCTTCACTTACCTGAGTTTTTTGCGAAAAGGACTCGTCCTGAGTGTTTTCTTTTTTACGCTAGCTTGGGCTTTTGCGTTTCTAGCTATTTATCAAAAACCCATGACGAGAATCGAAGCCTCGAATTGGATTTATGACAACATCCCCAAAGGCAGCTCGCTTGCTTGCGAGCATTGGGATGACACGATTCCCTTACCTTTCAATGCAGAACGAACTTCTGAATTTTATCAATACGTCGAGATGCCGCTTTACGTGGTGGATAATCCAGAGAAGCGAGGTCAGCTCTTAGAGAAGTTAAAGAGCGCAGATTATATTATTCTAGCGAGCCAGAAATTACGGGATTCGATTCCACGTATGCCGCACCGCTACCCCTTGACCATACGTTACTATGAGTGGCTAGAGGATGGCACCCTAGGTTTTGATAAAGTCGCAGAATTTACCCGCCCCATGATTTTTTTAGGCTTACCAATCTCAACGCGAAGTGCGGAAGAAGCCTTCAGCGTTTACGATCATCCGCCCGTGGTCATTTTCAAAAAAACAGAACGCTACGACCCCCAGAAAGTGGTCGATCTTTTCAATGCCGTTTCTTTAGATGGCGTAACGGACACTCGCGAGCCAGCGGAAGAATTTAAAGAGCTTCCGATAGAAAAAGTTGTTAAGAACAACCAAGAGGTAGCCAAGGCAGAACCTAGCGTCTTGCTTAAGCCAGCACGCTGGGCCGCAGCTCAAAATGAAGGGACATGGAGAGACTTCTTTGATCGAAACTCCTTCTCAGTTCGCTATCCCGTAATTGTCTGGGTGCTACAACTCATACTTTTACAATGGATAGGCTGGGTCTGTTTAGCTCCACTGCTAAAATGTTTGCCTGACCGTGGAGCGGCTCTTGCCCGACCCCTCGCCATACTTATTCCTTGCTGGATCCTGTGGCTTTTAGCTAGCTCTGGCATCATGAAAAACCAGCCGGCAACGTATTGGCTTATTCTATCTTTTTTTATTTTAATCACGGCCAGGATCACATGGGTGAATCGTCGCGAGTGGAAAAATAAGTTTAAAATCACGGGAAACGAGGGCTTAGCGGTGGAAGGAGTTTTCTGGCTTGGTTTTACCCTCTTTCTCTGTATCCGTTCTTTAAACCCCGACGTATGGCACCACTCTTGGGGTGGGGAAAAGCCCATGGAGATGACCTTTCTTTATGGCGTGATTAAATCAGACCATTTTCCGCCCATGAATCCTTGGTATGCGGGTGGCTTTATTAATTATTACTATTTCGGATTTGTTCTATGCGGAACTTTAATTAAGAGTTTGGGAATTTTACCTGAAGTGGGCTTTAACTTATGCCTAGCAACTTTTTTTGGGATGGCTTGTGCGGCCACCATGTCTTTTGCCCGAGCATTTCGACCACAAAATTCCCGGCTAGTGGCATTTGCCGCTACGGCCTTTGTCATGCTAATCGGTAACTTGTTCCAAATCCGGTTCATCTGGAATCGGCTTCAGCTTCTAGGAGCACCAGATCATGACCTGACTTTTCCCATCGTCTCTGATCTAATCCGTGCTGGTTACGGATTATTTCATGTTGCTGGCGAGGCCACGCTAGGCAACTACCCAGCTGATCTATACTGGGTAGCAGCTCGTGCGATCACGGGGGAAGATGTTGCCCCAGTTACGGAGTTTCCCTACTGGAGTTTTCTCTACGGTGATTTGCATCCGCATCTCATAGCACTTCCCTACACACTTTGTCTGTTAGGTCTTCTTGTGGCGTGGATTCGCTGTGACTCTTTTAAAATTCGTGCCGCCCTTTTCTTCCTTCTGGCCCTGATTTTAGGCTTTTTTTGGCCAACCAACACATGGGATTGGCCGACCTACGGAGCTTTGACTGGACTTACGCTTTTCTTAGTTAGTTGGAAACGGGAAGGTTCTACCTTAGTCGGTTTTGGGAAAGCGTTAGTGAAGTCGGTAGCTCTTTTTTTAATAATGCTAGCTGTCGGTTATGCTGCGTTTTATCCTTTCCACCAACATTATGTGGCAGGCTACGGATCCTTTGAGCTGTGGAGAGGGTCACGCACTTCAATGCGTGACTACCTTTTTATTTACGGTTTCTTTCTTTTTATACTAGGCTCCGTCTTAGTGGTGGCTTGGAATCAGCGGGAGCTTCCATTTACGCGTGGGTTAAAACTCTGGGAAATCATTACGCAACGTGGTTTGAAGAGCCCGCAACACAGATATTTTTGGCGCTTAGTCCGCTTAGGTCTGACTAGGCCAGCTAGTATTTTTGGAGCATTCTTTACGTTGACGCTTTTCATTTTAACATTGATTACGTTGGCACTCTCTTTTCTCCCAGCACTACTCCTATTAGGTTTGCTGGTCTCCATCTACTTGGTGTGGCACTATCGCCGTGATCCGCTTCAAGCTATCCTACCTTGCCTCACTAGCGTAGCTTTTACGTTAAGCCTCTTTGTGGAGTATGTTGTTCTGGTAGGGGATATTGGACGAATGAACACCGTTTTTAAATTCTACTATCAGGTCTGGGTTTGCTTTGCCTTAGCCTCTGCCTTGGCCTTACCTAAGGCTATGACTTATTGGGGCTCCTGTGTGAAGCCTCTACGGAATTTGTGGTTTGGATGTTTCGGAATTCTTCTACTGTTGGCTCTACTTTTCCCAATTTTGGGCACTCCCGCAAAAATAGCTGATCGTTTTGTTAGCACAGCCCCGACGCTAGATGGTTTAGTCTTTGCGGAGAAGGGCGTGTATGTAATGGATGGCAAAAAAATCCACCTACAGCCTGACCTCTTGGCCATCCGCTGGCTGCAAGATAACATCAAAGGATCGCCTGTTATTCTGGAGATGAATACGGGTGCGTTTCTTTATTCGTGGGGTTCCCGATTCTCTATTCATACGGGACTTCCCTCTCTAGTTGGCTGGGGTTGGCATCAACGCCAGCAACAGGCGGGACTAAGAAAAAATTTAGTCGAGGAAAGGATCAGTGCCACTCAGACGATTTACCGCACTTCCAACATCGAAGAAGCCCGCAACTTAATAAATTTCTATGGAGTTAATCTAATCATCATCGGCGAGTTAGAGCGGATTTTTGGAACCCCTGAAGGTATTGCTAAATTTGATCACATGGGCTTTACAAAAATCTACAACCACATGGGCGTAACTATTTATAAGGTTCCTCAGAAATAATCGGGATGGCCTAAACGCAGATTTGACCTGCTCAAGATTAATGGGCACCTTTTAAAAGTGTTATTACATGACTCCTACTTAGCCGCGCGTGCTGTGACCAGACATCACGCTAAGAGTTTTTATTTTTCATCGTTTACGCTACCTAAAATCAAACGAGAAAGAGCCTTTGCGGTTTATGCCTTCTGCCGCTACATGGACGATGTGGTGGACTGTGCTGTCTTAAAAAACGAGATTGCCCCTGCGCTGAAGAATCTCCGAGATTTAACGGCACGAATCTTTATTGGCCAAGCCACACAGCAGGATTATCAAGAACATCCTTGGCTGGCGGCCTTCTTAGATACTTGCAAAGCCTGCGACATTTCAGAAAATTTTTTCCAAGATCTTTTAGCAGGCGTGGAGATGGATCAGGGTAAAGTTCGTTTGCAAACATGGGTAGAGTTGGATCGCTACTGCTATCTCGTAGCCGGTGTCGTGGGCTTGATGATGACGCGCGTCTTTGGATTCAAAGATCGTGCTCACGAACTACAGGCTTTGCAGTTAGGGACGGCTATGCAGTTGACCAATATTCTGCGTGATGTGGCGGAAGATTTACGTATGGATCGGATTTATTTACCAGCCGAAGAGTTGGAGAGTTATGGTATTACGGAACTTGAGCTAAAAGCAGGCCGATATCCTGAGCGCTGGCCTGAGTTCATGCGATTTCAAGTTGCGCGGGCACGAGAGTACTACACCCAAGCGGAGTCTGGTATCCGTGCGTTGCCTGATGATGGTTCACAAAAGACAGTTTGGCTCATGCGTAAAATCTACTCAGGCATTTTAGAAGAAATTGAAAAGGTTCAGTATCAAGTTTTGCGTGGCAGAGTTTATGTCTCACTATCAAGGAAATGTTGCATCGCCTTGCAGGTGATAGTAGGCGTGCGCTGACTTCTACAATATTTTATGATTCTAGCTAATAAAAATACATTTCTTGATTCTTTGTTGTATCTCTATTTACAAGTAAGTCTTCGTGGTCATTTCACTTCGATAGAGGCGGCCGGTCTGGAACATTTAACAAATCTTAAATCGCCCCAGCCAGTTATCGCTGTGGCAAATCATACTTGTTGGTGGGACGGGTTAATTGTTTTCTATCTGACACGTTTTTGTTCTGACAGAGAGTATTACTGCATGATGGAAGAGAAGCAATTGAGGCATTATAAATTCTTTACGTGGATAGGTGCGTTTTCGGTGGATTTAGAGAATGGATTACGAGCCGCCTTGTCTATTCGCTATGCAGCTAAGTTACTCCGAAAACCTAATGCGTTCTTGTGGATTTTTCCTCAAGGCGAACAAGTGAGTCGTTATGATAAAATACTAGTTAAGCACGGGGTAGACTACTTAGCGCGACAAACGAATGATGCCGTAATTCTGCCCGTAGCATTTGCTTATGAGTTTTTCCGCGAGCAGAAGCCTCAGGTGCTTATTCGTTTCGGAAAACCTATTCCTGCTATTGAAGTAACTACGCCTAGTCTGCAAGCAGTGCTACAAGACCTAGCTGATACTGCTTTGCTGGATTGTCGTAACGGAAACTTAGAAGCTTACCAAGTATTGCTTAAGCCGAGACTTTCCATAAATAAGCGATGGGAGTGGTTTTTGTTTTTATTGAGAGGTAAAGCAAGTGAGTTCAATGCTCGCAACTAAGAATCTACGCTTTTTATTATGATTCTTTATCAATACATAATCAGTGGCTTGGTTCTAATCATTGCCTTTAATTTTATGTTGAACTGTTTCTATTTTCGTAAACCAAGAAATTGTAAGATAAAGGAACAATCGGAGAATAGTTTTGTTTCTGTTTTAATTCCTGCACGAAATGAGGAAGGACGCATCGGAAAATGCTTAGAGTCTTTAGTTCAACAACATTACGAGAATTTTGAGATACTCGTATTAAACGATCACTCAAGCGATCAAACAGAATTGCGCATCATACAATGGGCAGAGAAAGATTCACGAATCCGTCTTATTCAAGGTAAAGAATTACCAGTAGACTGGACTGGCAAAGGTTGGGCCTGCCAGCAATTGGGTGAGCAGGCGCAAGGAGATTTGTTCTTGTTCACTGATGCGGATACATGGCACAACGAGCAGGCACTGGCTTCGGCGGTCAGTGAGATGCAGACGAGTCGCGCTGATTTAGTCTCTCTTTGGCCTCGTCAAGTTGCGATCACGTGGTCGGAGATTTTGGTTATTCCCTTTGTCCATGTTTTGTTGCTTTTTTTCCTACCGCACTGGATGCCTGGTAAGTTCCGCAGCCTCGGGGCTGCTAATGGGCAGTATCTGTTATTTCGTAAAAGTGCGTATAAAAAAATAGGTGGCCACGCCACAGTGAAAGGTCATTTGGTGGATGACGTGGCTCTAGCGCGAGAGGTCAAAGTGAGGGGACTAAAGTTGCTTAACCTCGACGGCTCTGCACTAGTGAGCTGTCGCATGTATGAGAATGTTACACAGCTTTGGGAAGGGTTTACTAAAAATCTACGAGCGGGGTTTGAAGATTCCGTGGCGAGTTTTCTTTTTCTTTTTGCCATCCAGAGTTTCGTTTTATGTTTTCCTTTTTTTGCCTTAGCAGGAGTCTTTTGGTTTCCAGAAATACTTCCTTTCGTAGCACTACAATTAACAGTCATCTTTAGCCTAAGAGTTATCTTGGCATTTAAATGTAAGCAGCCAATCGTTTCATGTTTATTCCACCCCTTCGGTCAGCTTTTCGTTTTAGCCATAGCACTAAACTCATGGATGAAAACAGCGCGAGGTGGCGTTTCATGGAAGGGAAGGAATTATTCTAGGTAAGTATCAAAATCAATCAGTTGCGAATCTAGGGCTTGGGCGTTCCCTATGTTATTGATTTATTTTGTGGCAACTCGAATCGCCCAGCTAAGATTCTAAGAACGGTAATGTCCTCATCCAGACTATTCCAGCAAAGCGCATAACCATCAACTTCCACTGTTATTTTTTGCAATTGTTCATCTGAGGCAGAAGCTAAATTTCATGGCAGAGCTATTCTTTTCTACGGAACGAGATTTAGGTAAGGGACGCTTCAACGCAAAAATGCTTCGTGCAGGCCGCCGTCTACGGTGATGATTTGCCCCGTCGTTTTGCTCAAACGCTGACTCACAAGGAGGAAGTAAGCTTCGGCTTGGTCGGCAGGCGTAATGGGTGCTTTAGTCAGAGTGCGGTCTGCGTAGAACTGCGCCAGCTTACTCACGAGGGATTCAGTGGCTTCTTCTTCAGTGTAAGGAATGTTGTATTTAGCGAGGGAGCCGATGACTCGGTCGCGGGGGAACATGGCGCTGCCTTGGACTACGGTGGCGGGTGCCACGCCGTTGACGCGCACGAGCGGGCTGAGTTCGACGGCGAGTTCGCGCACGAGGTGGTTAGCCGCAGCTTTGGAGGTGTCGTAGGCGAGGCTGCCTTTTTTAGCGACAGCGGCGTTGGCACTGGTGGTGAGGACGAGGTTGGCTTTGAGGCCTTGTTCTTTCCATGATTTTAGAGCTTCGTCGGCGACGAGGTAGCTGCCCGTGACGTTGATGTTAAAGGTCAGAGCCCATTTATCATCAGGTATGTGGCCGCTGGTGTCGCTCGGGACGAAGACGCCGGCGGTGACGCAGATGTGGTCAAAGCCACCATAGGCGAGGGCAACTTGGTCAAGCATGGCGCGGATGGAGCTGCGATCGGTAATGTTAGCGGCAAGACCGACGGCGGGGCCGCAACCGCTCAGGCCTGAGCCAGCGACGCCGATACCGAGTCCATTTTTATCGGTGATTTCTTTAGCGGTGGCTTCGGCAGCTTCTTTATTAAGATCAACGCAAACGATATGGGCGCCTTCCTTAACGAGGCGATGGGCTGTTTCTTTACCGATGCCTGAGCCTGCGCCGATGACGATAACGGTTTGGCGAGCCAGTTCTTTTTCCGCAGGCATACGTTGGAGTTTAGCTTCTTCGAGCAGCCAGTATTCGATGTCGAAGGCTTCTTGCTGAGGCAGGGCGATGTATTCATCAATGGCTTCAGCACCACGCATGACTTCGACGGCACAGTTATAAAACTCTGCCGTAACGCGGGATTCAGATTTATCCTTACCCCAAGCGATCATGCCAAGGCCCGGGATGAGAACGACAGTTGGGTTTGGGTCGCGCATGGCGGGGGAATTAGCGTGCTTACATTTGTTATAGTAAGCGGCGTAGTCTTTACGGTATTGAATGAGGGCGGCGGCGAGCAGTTTTTTTAGCTCGGCTAGGTCTCCTGAGGCTGGATCCCAAGCGACGTAGAGGGGTTTGATTTTAGTGCGGAGGAAATGGTCAGGACAACTGGTGCCGAGTTCGGCGAGGCGGGGAGCATCTTTTGAATTAACGAAGCGGAGAATTTTTTCGTCATCCTGAACGGTGCCGATGAAACGTTTTTGTTGGCTGATTTGACCACGGAGCCATGGGAGAATGGACGCGAAGGTTTTATTGCGCACTTCTTGGTCGAGAGATTTATAACGAGCACCGCCGAAGGCTGTGGTATCACCGCCTTTTTCGGAGTATTTTTTTTCAATATAAGCAGAGGCTTTTTCGATGAAGGCTAAGGTAAGTTCGTAGCATTTTTTATCGTCGTTATCCCATGAGATGAAGCCATGCTGCCCCATCATGATGGCTTGGGTTTTGGGATTTTTCTTGGAAATATCTTGCATGGCCAAGCCAAGCTCGAAGCCTGGGCGCATCCATGGAACGTAGTCCATTTCACCATTGAAGATTTCTTGAGTAAGTTTTTCGCAGTGGCGGCTTGCCGCAATGGCAATGACGGCGTTGGGATGCATATGATCGACGTGTTTGCCCGGGACGAAGCTGTGGAGCGGCGTGTCAATGGAGGAGGCGCGGGGGTTGAGGTTAAAGGTAGTGTGGAAATACATGGCCACCATTTCATCTTCGGCGGGAGCTTTCAGACCTTTGTCGCTGCGGGCGGCATAGACTTTTTGGAGGCCGAGAAGTTTATCTTGATAGAGGGAGGAGAAATTATCTTTTTTCGAGGTGCGTAAGTCGCCGCCTGAGCCTTTGACCCAGAGGACTTCAACCGGTTGGCCAGAGAGGGGATCTTTTTCCATAATTTTGGAAGAAGTGTTACCGCCGCCTGTGTTAGTGATGCGTTGATCAGAACCGAGACAGTTGGAGCGATAGACGAGTCGTTCTACGGGCGAAAGTTTAGCAGCTGTGACGTCGTTCCAGAGATTGTTAACGTAGTGATACTTCATAAATGATCTAGTGTTATGTTTGTTTATCTGTGCTTAGTTGGTTATTTGTTGTATTAAAGCATTGACGCTTGCATTTAATCAAGTAAAAACATAAAGAATCCATCAAATCCCATTTACCATGCTCGCATTAGAAAGACATCGCCATATTATCGATTTGGTTCAGGCGCAAGGAAGTATTCGCACAGGCGAGGTGGCGTCGAGCCTTAATGTGACGGAGGAGACGATTCGGCGTGATCTAGAGAAATTGGAATCGGATGGTCAACTCGTGCGCACCCATGGGGGAGCTTTGGTAACAGAGAAGCACCGCCGCGAATTACCCTTTTATGAGCGTGAAGGAACTCTCATGGAGGAGAAGCGGCGGATGGCGGAGGCGGCCTTACGCAGGATTGAGGCGGGCGACACGATTGCGGTGGATGCTAGCTCGACGGCTTTGCAGCTGGTGAAGTTACTGCCTGATATGCCTCTAACGGTGCTAACTAATGCGATGCAAGTGGTGGTGGAACTTTCTACTCGTGAGCAGGTTAAAGTCATTAGTACGGGCGGGCTCTTACAGCACGGTTCGCTTTCTTTTAATGGTGCGTTGGCGGAGATGGCGTTAGAACGCTATCATGTGAACCGACTTTTTTTTTCCTGTCGTGGAGTGGATCCCGTGCGCGGATTGAGCGAGGCACATGATGAGGGAGCGCGATTAAAACGGAAGATGTTGGAGTTAGCGGACGAGGCTATCTTGTTAGCTGATCATAGTAAGCTTGGGCTGCGTTCGTCTTTCTATTTTGCTGGGGTTGGAGAAGCGGATCTTTTATTGACGGATGCAGGAGCGGATAGGAGTGTGGTAGGGGATCTTGAGAAAGCTGGGCTGAAGGTGCAAATAGTTTAAAAAGATATCTGCGTTTATGAGTAATAGAAAAATTTATTTAGCGGTAGATTTAGGCGCTAGCAGTGGGCGCGTTTTGGCAGGTATTTATGACGGGGAAACAATAGAGCTGCGTGAGTTAAATCGTTTTCCGAGCGAAGCCTTTCAAAAAGACGGGAGTTGGCACTGGAAGTTTGACTCCATTTTCTCCCATATTAAAAAAGGCATAGCTTTAGCAACGGCTGAGTATGGGGAAGCAGTGATTTCTTTAGGCGTGGATACGTGGGGGGTGGATTACGGCTTGATTGATGGGGAAGGGAACTTATTAGAGCAACCCTACCAGTATCGCGATAGTCGCACCGATGGGATGATGGAAAAGGCTTATGGGCTTATGCCGAAGTCAGAAATCTACCAGCGGACGGGGATTCAGTTCATGTTTTTTAACACATTATTTCAACTCCTAGGCGAGCAAAATTCTGGGCGTAGTTTGATGGAGAAGGCTGATCGTTTGTTGTTTATGCCCGACTTGGTAAATTATTTTTTAACAGGCCGTAAGGTCAATGAGCGTTCGATTGCCAGCACGGGTCAGTTATTGGATGCAAGGTCGCAGAGTTGGGATCACGAGTTGTTAAAAGCCATGGGTTTTCCTGCCTCGATATTTGGGGAATTGGTGGAGGCGGGGACGGTGCTAGGTGAATTGAAGCCTGAACTGGCGAGGGAGCTAGGATCAAGCACGCTGAAGGTGGTGGCCGTGGGTTGTCATGACACGGCCTCGGCTGTGGCGGGTGTTCCTGCGTTGGAAGCGGATCCTGTTTTTTTAAGCTCGGGGACCTGGTCACTGATCGGGCGGGAGTTAAGTTGCCCAATCTTAACGACGGAAAGTTTTAAGGAAGGTTTTTCTAATGAAGGTGGGGTTTTAGACACGACTCGATTTTTAAAGAATATCGCTGGCATGTGGCTAGTCCAAGAATGTAAAAAGAAGTGGGACGAACAAGGGCAGGAAATCAGCTTCGGAGAATTAGTCGAGCTGGCACAGAAGGAGAGTGGGGCTTTAGGACTGATTGACCCAGATGCTAAGGAGTTCCAAGCTCCAGCGGATATGCCAAAGGCGATTGCGGATTACTGTCGGGCGAGGGGACAGGCGGTGCCAGAGAGGCCTGGGCAATTCGTGCGGATGATTCTAGAAAGCTTAGCGGATCGTTATGCAGAGGTGAAAGTTTCGCTAGAAAAAGTGACGGGACGTGAGGTGAAAAAAATCTACATCGTCGGAGGTGGATCGCAGAATCGGCTCTTGAACCAATTAGCTGCTAATGCCACGGGCTGTGAAATCGTAGCGGGACCAGTTGAGGCCACTTCGTTGGGGAATATTTTAATGCAAATGATTGCTAGTGGAGACTTGAAGGATTTAAAGGAAGGTCGCAGATTAGTAGCAAAGTCTTTTGCGGTAGAAACATTTCTGCCAAATATTAAAAATTAAAAACTGTATGAGTGAACTTTTAGATCGGTTAGTGACCTTGTCCCATGAACTGGGTAGGGAAGAAAGAAAACTGGCAATACTTGGTGAGGGTAATACTAGTGCAGACATCGGGGATGGAACTTTTTGGATCAAGGGTTCTGGCAGCTCTCTGGGCACGATGCAGCCGCAGCAATTTTCCCGGGTGAAGCGTCAAGAGGTATTAGACTTCGTGGACAGGGACGCTACGGAACAGGAAGTGCAGGATTTTTTACAGGCCAGTCGAGTGGATGTCTCCCAACCTCATCCTTCGGTAGAGACTTTTCTTCATGCACTTTGTATGGAGCTAGGTGGGGCGAAGTTTGTCGGACACACGCATACGGAATCTATGCTTTCTATTTTAGCCAGTAAAGCTGGAGCGGAGCCTTTCTTACGACATATCTATCCCGATGTGATCGTGGTGTGCGGGCGTCATGTAGCGGTAGTGCCTTATGTGGACCCCGGTTTGGAATTAGCTCAAGCGGTGCGGGCGGAGTTGATTCGTTATCAAGAAAAACACGGCAAGGGACCGAAGCTTCTCCTGATGGTTAATCATGGACCCGTAGCTTTAGGGCAAACAGAAAAAGAAGTTTTAAATATTTTATTAATGGCGGATAAGTGGGCCAGAGCTTTAAACCAAACTCACGCTTGGGGTGGACCTAACTATATGAGTGAGGTCGATTCTGACCGTATTGATAGCCGACTTGACGAACATTTTAGACGTAAACAAATTTTAGCCGCTAACAAATAAGTAAACCACCAACACAAACAAATTCATGAAAAACCAAACATACAGCTGCTGGCAAGGAAAACTACCCCGTATTGGAATTCGTCCCACGATCGACGGACGTCTGGGCGGTGTGCGTGAGTCGTTAGACACGATTACGTTGAACATGGCGAAGAGTGTGGCTAAATTAATTTCCTCCACCCTGCGCTATCCAAACGGAGAGCCAGTGGAGTGTGTGGTGCCTCCAACCTGTATCGGTGGCGCAGCGGAAGCGGCCTTAGTGGCGGAGCAGTTCCAAAATGAGAACGTAGGTGTTTCCCTAACGGTGACGCCTTGCTGGTGCTACGGTTCAGAAACGATGGATCAAGATCCATTGATCCCGAAAGCGGTCTGGGGTTTCAATGGCACAGAACGTCCTGGTGCTGTATATTTGGCCGCTGTGCTTTCTGGGCACACACAAAAAGGTTGGCCTGCTTTCGGCATCTATGGCCGTGATGTGCAGGATGCAGGCGACACAAAAATCCCAAACGACGTTTCAGAAAAAATCTTACAGTTCGCCCGCGCTGGTTTAGCTGTGGCCTTAATGAAGGGTAAGTCCTATCTAGCCATGGGCGGAACCTCCATGGGTATCGCGGGCTCCATTGTGGATCAAAGTTTCTTTGAGCGCACCTTAGGTATGCGGGTAGAATCAATCGATATGACAGAGTTTATCCGTCGCATGGATAAAGGCATCTACGATCAAGCAGAATATAAAAAAGCACTTACTTGGGTTAAAAAGAATTGCAAAGAAGGCAAGGACTATAACTCCGCTAAAACGAAACGTGACCGTGCTCACCTCGACAAGGAATGGGAATGGTCCGTGCAGATGGCTTTAATTGCTCGGGATCTCATGATTGGTAATCCAGCGCTAGATGAAATAGGTTACGGTGAAGAAAGCTATGGGCATAACGCCATCGTCAGTGGTTTTCAAGGTCAACGTCAATGGACAGATCATTGCCCAAATGGTGATTTCATGGAAGCGATCCTTAGCTCATCCTTCGACTGGAACGGCATACGCGAACCGTTTATGGTGGCCACAGAAAACGATGCGCTTAATGGTGTGACCATGTTGTTCGGACACCTCTTAACAAACACCGCACAGGTTTTTGCTGATGTCCGCACCTACTGGAGCCCTGATGCGGTCAAGCGCGTGGCGGGTCATAAATTAACAGGCACAGCTGCAGGTGGATTTCTCCATTTGATTAACTCAGGCCCTGCTGCTTTAGATGGATCTGGTGAGCAAAGTGTTAAAGGCAAGGCCGCCATGAAGCCCTTCTGGGATATAACTGAATCTGAAGCGAAAAAGTGTTTAGATGCGACGAGTTGGCACCCCTCTATTACGGAATATTTCCCTGGCGGCGGATGGTCCACTCGTTATACCACGAAGGGCGGCATGCCTGTAACCATCGCCCGTTTGAACTTGGTTTATGGTCTAGGACCGGCACTACAGATCGCAGAAGGCTGGTCGGTCGAGCTACCTAAAAAAGTTAATGACATCTTAGATCAACGCACTAATCCTACGTGGCCTACGACGTGGTTCGCTCCTCGCACGGGCGGCACAGGTGTCTTTCGAGATGTTTACTCCGTCATGAATGCGTGGGGCGCAAATCACTGCGCTTTGAGCTACGGACACATCGGGTCTGAATTGATCACTCTAGCTTCCATGCTACGCATCCCCGTTTACATGCACAACGTGGCAGAAGACAAGGTGTTCCGTCCAAGTTATTGGACATCTTTTGGAACTAATGACCATCAAGGTGCCGACTTCCGCGCTTGTGAAACACTTGGGCCTCTTTACGGAAAAAGAGGTTAAATTACAAGCCCGTCGTCCTTGACCATTTACCATGAACCAATCCTCATTTATAGATAACCCAGATGTAGTGCTCATCGGCAGCGGTGTCATGTCCGCCAATCTCGGAGCTATGCTGAAACGTTTAGAGCCTAAGCTCAAAATTCAGCTCTATGAAGTGACAGAAGACTTGGCACAAGAAAGCTCTAACGGTTGGAACAATGCGGGAACTGGGCATGCTGGTATTTGCGAGCTTAGCTACACGCCGAAACGTGAAGCGGATGGTACGGTTAAGGTGGATAAGGCGGTAGAGATATTCGAACAGTTCCAACGCTCAAAAGAATTTTGGAGCTACGCCGTGAGTACGGGCATGATTAATAATCCAAAAGAATTTATTAATCCTGTTCCACACCTTAGCTTCGTGCATGGACAAGACCAAGTGGACTTTCTCCGGGCACGTCATGCGGGCATGTCCGCCCATCATTTTTTTGAAGAGATGGAGTATTCTACAGATCCAGAAAAAATCCACAAATGGGCACCGCTTTTAACCGAAGGTCGCTCGAACATCCCTATCGCAGCGACTCGTATGATGGGTGGGACGGATGTGAATTTCGGTGTCGTCTCCCACAAGCTCCTGCATTGGCTGGGGCAGCAAGAGGGCTGCGGCATTGCTTGCAATCATCGGGTCGTGGGATTAGAGGAACAGGGGGGTAATTGGAAATTAACCATTCGCAATCTAATGACGAATAAACTCCGTCATAGCACAGCAAAATTTATTTTTATCGGCGCTGGCGGAGGGAGTTTAACCTTGCTTCAAAAATCTGGAATCCACGAAAGCAAAGGATTGGGCGGTTTTCCTATCGGCGGGCAATGGTTAGTCTGTGACAAGCCAGAGATCGTAGCTAGACATCAAGCAAAAGTTTATGGACAAGCTCTCGCCACGGCTCCAACCATGGCGGTGCCACACCTAGATACTCGTGTTTTAGATGGAAAGAAGACCTTGCTCTTCGGACCTTTTGCGGCGTGGACGACAAAGTTTCTCCATAAAAAAGGTAGTTACCTAGACTTACCCTTATCAGTTAAATTAGACAATCTGGCCACCCTCATTAAAATTGGTTTATATAATATCGATTTAGTAAAGTACCTGATTCAGCAAGGCACGCAAAGCATGGCGGATCGCATGAAGGTTTTGCACGTCTTCTATCCATCCGCCCAAACTAAGGATTGGAAGTTGATAGATGCAGGCATCCGGGTTCAGGCCATAAAAAAAACAGATGGAGAAGCTGGAATTGTCCACTATGGCACGGAAGTCATTACTAATGCTAGCCGCACGATATCCGCCCTGTTAGGAGCTTCTCCTGGAGCTTCGGTTTCTGTTCACGTTATGCTGGAAGTAATTAAAAACTGTTTTCCTGAACTTCTGAAAACACCAGAAGGCCACTCCCGCATGAAGGAAATGATTCCTACTTATGACGAGGATATTAAAAGGCCAGAATTAGCCGAGCGTTTTAAAGCAGTCAGCCAGAAGACGGATGAGATACTTGAGTTGATATAAATAAGGGCTCTTGCGCTATGGAGCAATCAATCTTGATTTTTCTTAATTAATTGTTTTTTCAGTTCGGCTAACGACTTTTCCATCTGAGCCAATGTGGTTTCAATTTCCTTAATTGAATGAGATTGAGTAGCGGAAGCCTCTTCAGCTTCTTGGTGCATTTCGCTCATGCTGTTCACCACGACACCGATTAGTAGGTTCAGCATAATCATGGTGCCAAAAAGAATAAAGCTGACGAAGTAAGCTGCTGCGATAAGTGGTTGACCGAGGGATTCTCTCGCCAGACCCATCATTTGATCTCCCCCGAATTGATCGGAGCCATACATCTGGGTTTTCAGGATTTCTGCCCAACCTTCAAGTGTCACGACTTGAAATAGGGTAAGCATGGAGTTTTGAATAGTTCCAAAATGGAGGGGATCATTGAGTCCAAAGAAAACCGTGCCCATGACGGCATACATGTAAACTAGTAAGACAAGGAGCAAGGCTACGTAACCCATCGAGGGCACACTACGCAGAAGAGCACCGACCAGAATTTGCAGTCGGGGCAGGACGGATATTAGTCGCAGCACTCTAAGAATTCGAACCAGACGCAGCACGGCGGCGAACTCACTATCTAAGGGAAGAAGGCAGATAGCGACGATAATGAAATCAAAGACATTCCAAGGATCGTTAAAAAAGTGTAGAAAATTTCTTCCGTGGGAAAGGAGTTTTAATGCGATCTCAATGACAAAAATGCCAATAATCATTTTATCTAGTGCATGGAGGAGGTTGCCCCATTTGGCCATGACGGAGGGATACGTTTCCAGTCCCATGACGATTCCAGTGAACACAATGATTCCGATGATAAAACGTTGAAACCAAATTGATTCAGTGATGGTGCGGGCGAGGGTGGGCATGGGATTAAGAAAGAGCGTTCTGATGGGAATGCAAGCTTTAGTCGACAAACTCTTGGCACTTAAACGTGGCGCGAGTTGCTGGCTTATCTGGACTGGTTAGGAATCTAGCAAACGATCAACGGCTTCTACAACGTTAGCCCCGCTCCATGCGGCGCCTTCTAGAGTTCCTGGAAGTCCCGTTTGTGTCCAGTCACCAGCGAGGAGTAAATTTTTCCAAGGTGATTTTGCGCTTGGTCGTCTCGTTTCGGTTTCTGGTCGTGCGGCAAATGTAGCATCTTTAGATTTATAAAGAATGTGGCGCAGAATGGTGCCAGAGCGGGTGCGTGGGAAGAAGCGGTTAATTTCTGACCACATGAGTTTAACAAATTCCTCTTGCTTCATGTCCATCAAGGAACCTGCTGCGCTTACCACGAGGGCATACATATAACCTTTTTCATGAGTGCCTTTAAGATGGGTGCTGCGGTCGAAGATCCAGTGCAAAGGGGAGTCGAGTAAACCGATAAAGGGTTCTGTAGTAATTTCGCAATCGCAGATGATGTTGAGTGAAATAATCGGGGCGGATTCGATGGCGGCTAAGTCACGAGTTAAGCGTTCTTCTGGTGGTAACAGAGATTTCAGTGTCATCCATGGTAGAGCGGAAACATAGGCGTCGGCTTGAATCACGGCTCCACTGCTGCTGACAAAGGAGTCAATAAAATGTGGAGAAAAATTTACGGAACGAACTCCTTCGTTTAAAAAAATGCGAGAGCCAGTCGAGCGGAGGAAGGCGTCGGTCTCGGGATTAAATAAATCGCTCAGGCCGACTTTACTGGTGTAGATAGCGGCGTCTGATTTAGAGCCGAAGAGGGAGCGGCGAAGTGTTTCGTAAAGCAGAACGGCGCTGGCTGTTTGGCAGGGTTCATTAAGGGCAGCAACGCAGAAAGGCTCCCATAAGGCACGAATACTGTTCTGCGTTTGTCCGTTTTGGGCAAACCATTCCTGAGCGGTTTGTTTGCCTTGCGGCTTCTGCTCGAGTTTCATGACTAAGCCCATACGTGCGATGGCTAGGCGATCCATCCAAGAAAGTTCGCCGTAATTAAGCAGAGCAGTTAATAGATTAAAAGGAGCGGGGAGATTGGAGGCTTTTAGTTTTTGTAAGGTGGAGCCAGGACTAAGGAAGGGGACTTCCATGTCGGGTTGCATGGCGAGTTTATCTGTGATGCCTAGGATTTTGAAGAGGTCTAGGCATTGATGGTAGCAGCCCATGAAAATATGTTGACCGTTATCAAAGGTGAGGCCGGTTTTTACATCGGTGAAGCTGTGGGCGCGGCCCCCGAGGTAGGGACGGCTTTCGTAAAGATCTACTTGATGTCCAGCGCGAGCGAGATGGACGGCTGCGGAAATGCCCGCAAAACCTGCGCCCCAGACGGCAATTTTTTTGGGTCGAGGCCGGTGGATGCTGTTGATGGCGGCACCTTTTTTGGATGCAACTCCAACTGCGATAATCTTTTGAACTTTGTTAAGGCGGGTGGTGTTTGTGCCTTGTTGAAAATGATTTTTCTCCAACTTAGTAAGTAACCGGAAATACACTTCAGTCATGAGTTCAGCGGCGATGAAATTCGGGCGGTCTCCCGCTGGTAATAGGCGAGCGGCTTTGTGGAAGTAGTGGGTGGCTCGGAAATGTTGCATCCGAAAGAGGCGTTGTTTAGCGGGAGTCATTTCGGTGGAACGAAGTTCAGCTTCACTTATTCCGAAGGTGCGGAGTTCTTCTTGTGGTAGGTAGATGCGGTCGTATTTAGCTAAGTCCACATTTACATCACGCAGGATATTGGTTAATTGGAAGGCCATACCTAGGGCGATGGCGTAATCCTTTGATTGAGCATGGGTGAAGCCAAAAATTTCTATGGAAACGAGACCAACGGCAGAGGCTACGCGGTAGCAGTAAAGGGTTAGCTCTTCAAAAGTTTCGTAACGATTTTTGTGTAGATCCATTTCTACGCCGTCGAGGAGATCGAAAAAAGGTTGAGGCGGAATAAGGTATTCGTGGATGATATCTTTAAGTTCAAACCCAAGTTCTGTGGCGGGTATGCCTTCGTAACAGGCTTTGATTTCTGAACGTAGTTCATTGATTTGCTGGCGTTTTTCAACTTCGGAAGTGCCCAGTTCATCTACAATGTCATCAGCAATGCGGCAGAAGGCGTAAAAGGTGGACATGGCTTGTCTCTTGGCGGGAGAGAGACAAAAAAAGGAGAGGGCTAAGTTTGATCCACTTTTTTTAGTAATGCTCTGGCTTGAGGTCATGGGTGGGAAAGCTTAGCGGGTAAGAAAGGAACGTAGCAAGAGGGTAAACATATCGAGCTTAGTTAATTTTGGGCGACGGCTGAGGGTATCATAGCGTAGCTGCTCGATTTTTTTTAAGATGGTGGTGCCGCCAAGCCAAGTCATTCGAATTTCCCAAGATAATTTGGTCGAGAGATGTTTGGATAGAGGTTTACCTTGATTGAAAAAATTCCACGTGCGTTTGACTTGAAATTGGATGAGATTACAGAACTCAGGAGATGCTAAGCCTTGGAAGAGCTGAGTCTCGGTTACTTGGAAACGTTTCAGATCTTCTTGGGGGAGATAAATGCGGTCTTTGCCTAAATCGACGGAAACATCCTGCCAGAAGTTAGCGAGTTGCAAGCCGGTGCAAATATGGTCAGAGAGGCAATGCAGTGCGGGTTCGCGGTAGCCATGAAGTAAGAGCACGAGTCGGCCAATGGGATTAGCGCTGCGAGTACAATAATCTTGGACGTCGCAGAACTCGGCGTAGCGGCGTTGGTGGATGTCTTGCTCGAAGGCGGAGAGGAGATCGTAAAAGAGCTGCGGAGGGAGGTTGTGTTTTTGAATGGTGTCGAGAATGGGCAGGAAAATCCATGAATATTCTTCAGAGGATTTTTTGCCAGCAAGAGTGGCTTCGAAATCTTGTCGATAGTTTTGTAAAAGTTGGAGGCGTTCCGCTTGGCTCAAGGTTTCAGGATCATTTACTTTTTTTAGTCGAGGATCGGCGTAGCCTTCATCAGCTAAATCATCTGCCACGCGAGAAAAAGCATACACGGCATGGACATGTGGTTGCAGTTCTATGGGCACAAGTCGGCCGACGGGAAAGTTCTCATAGTGAGAGCGAGCCAGAGCCGAGCAACGTTGGTAACCTTCTTCGATCGTTAGTGCCATAAGCAAGACGTCATCATCTCGTAATAAAGCGTGAGATCAAGCCTGAAGGATGGGTCGGTAAAATTTGGATTTAAGACTCAAGGCTAGAGTGCTTTAAGACATCAAGGGTTGCTCTGTCGGTGACTCTTCACTTAAGGCTTCTATGGTCCCTGGGCTTAAGCTAAATAGGTCAACTTTTAGTAGCTCAATCTTTCCGTCATGGTGTTCAACCAAAGCAGAGCAGCTCTCCACCCAATCACCTGCATTATAATAGTCGATCGTGTCTATCTTACGAATGGCCGCATGGTGGATGTGGCCGCAGAGGACGGCATCTACTCGATATTCGCGAGCATAGCGAACAACAGCATTTTCAAAATCGCCTATAAAGCTGACGACATTTTTTACTTCATTTTTTACGTAGGCACTGAGTGACCAGTATTCGTAGCCAAAAAATCGGCGGGCGTAGTTGATCACACCATTGAGCTCTAAGAGTATTTTGTAACCCCAATCTCCGACGTGAGCGAGCCAGCCAAGGTTTTGGATTACTGCATCGAGTTCATGGCCATGAATAACGAGGATACGTTTACCATCGGCTGTGGTGTGGATGTCATTTTTTTTCAAAGTGATTGCACCGAAATGCCCTAGAAAATGACTCACAAACTCGTCATGGTTACCTGGTATATATATAACCGTAGAACCCTTACGAGCTTTACGTAGTAGTTTTTGAACAACGTCGTTGTGTTCTTGGGGCCAATAAATGCCACGTCGCAAGGCCCAGATATCAATGATATCGCCCACCAGATAAAGCGTATCGAATTCATGATCACGCAAAAAATCTAGAACCGCCTGAGCTTTAGAGCCGCGTGTTCCGAGGTGAATATCCGAAATCCATGCTGTGCGGTAATGTGCCATGTGAGTGACAATAACAGAAAAAAAACAAGTGGACACTATGGAGATGTGACAAAGAGGTGACGAGATAGGCTATTATTGCCATGCAAGGCAAATTCTGCCTAGACATGCCATTTGATATCACATTTGTTAAGAGTAAAGGGCGTTTTTTATTAGTTGGCATGGGTTTAGCTGAATGGTAGATGTGGATATTGTTATTACAAAAATATTTAACTATAGCAAAAAGCTGGGTTATTCACAAAAAGGGCAGACTTTGGTTGAGTATGGATTGATTATTGCCTTAGTTAGTATTACCGTGATAGTAGTAGTTAGTCAATTAAGTGGTTCTATAGAAAATTCGTTTAGTAGAATTGTATCCTCAATCGCTGATGCAACAAAATAGTAAAAATTTGGATGACGAAAATAAACAAAAGGAAAAAATAATATGATGACAGAAATATACGTTCAGTTCTTAAATAAAATGAAAAGTCGCAAAGGTCAGACCCTCGTTGAGTATGGTTTGATCTTAGCCTTAGTTGCAATCGTTGTTATTGCTGTAATGACAATCATGGGCGACCAGTTGACCAACATTTTCAGCACAGTAACTAGCTCACTAGCAATCTGAGTTGCGATCCCGTTCAGCCAGTTAGTGTAATTCTAACGGTTGTCTTGCTAGAGGCGTTCCTATATAGGAACGCCTCTTTTTTTTCCTTGCGGAAAACAGTCTAAGAGGCTGACTTAATCAGCGTATGAAAATTTTTCCTCTTTTTTTTCTATTACTGATTAATTCTTTACTAGCGCAGGATTTATTGCCGACCGTGAAAGACACTGTTCCTCAAATTTTATTTCTAGAAGCAGGAGGAAAGCAGGTGAATACTATATTGAGGGGTGAAAATCTCCAAGGCTTACAAAAAATTCAAGTTACGAAGCAGGGTCGACCTGTGCGGGCAATTTTTACTCAGCTTGGACCACCAGAACAGAATCGCCGTGGGATCACATTCATAGCCAGTGAGCAATCTACTTTAGGAACTTTTTATACGCTGCAAGGTTTGACCAAAGAGGGCTCAATCGTAACGATCCCGATGTCCCTAACCATTGTTCCCTTGGGCGACTCACGCGCTACGCTGTCTGATACGGCGACATTGGCCGAGGTGACTCGGGTGCAAAACAGCAGTCGAGTCGTAGTTTCAGAAACCCTTGCTCCCGTGGTAACGAGCACGCAACCTAACCCCTTAATTTTAGCTCCAAACAAGGATAAACAAACCATTATTTTACAAGGCCGGAATTTAGAGGGAATAACCGAAGTAAGGGTGCGCAAAGCAAATAAAAAACCTCTTTACCGTGGAAACCAAGGCTTATTACCCTCTCGCATAACTGAGCGCGGTTTGGAGGTGGATGTAATTGTAGGAACGGGAACGGCTATGGGAAGCACATTTACTTTAGATCTGATGGTTAAGAAATTTCTAGCGGATTCGATTAGTCTTAGCGTGGGAATACCTGTGGTTGCCACAGTCCAAGAAGTTTTTACAGCACCTTTGCCTAGCGCAGCGAACCCTGTTGAGGTTACAGTAGAAGAAGTGCAGACGCCCAAAGAAATCGTGATACCCCTGAAAAGAAAGACGAACAACACACCATGACTGGGTTATTCCTACGAGATTCTTCCAGAAAATTCTCTTGGGAGTTCTTGGCTTTTTTGGGTCTTAGTTTAATTCCCGTTATTTTAGTTTGGATTTTTCGCTTTTTCCCGAGCCAAGATCCTTATGCTCATCTTTATACCATCCGTTTACTAGACTGGTGGTGGTCTGACCCTAATTCTTTTCCTGCGTTGTTTGAACCCGTTTTAAGGCCTGTGCCGAATTGGTTCTGCCAAATATTTCTTTGGTTAGGCATGAAATTAGTGGGCTTAGAATTAGCCCATAAATTATTTATAAGTTGTTATTTACTGCTTTTTCCATTGGCTTTTCGATACAATGTTACGGCATTGAAAGAGGTTTCACCGTGGAAGTGTTGGTTCGTCTTCCCGTTTGCGCTCAATCATTATGTTTTTTTTGGATTTTATAATTATATTTTTGGCTTTGTTTTCTTTCTCTTCTTAACAGGGTATCTGTTAAGACTTCCAGATCGGCCTGCAAAGCGTAGTTGGCTCGTGATTGGAGTGTGGTGTACATTGCTCTATTTTTGTCATTCGATTCCGGCGGTATTTGCGGGATTAGCTGTGCTTTTAAAGTTTCGCCGTGTGCTCTGGCAGGAAAGACTGGGGATTGTGGGTTCTTTGCTGCCACTGGGATTATTGATCCTTGTTTTTATTATAAACTCCACTGAGTCCCAAAAGTCTTGGCAGCCCCTTGAGCAAACAGTTCAACAGTTGTTTTATATTAGTGCATTTTTTCCTTTTTCCAATACAGCAGAGATAATTGTGGTGATATGGGCTGTGTTAATTGTCCCAGTCTTTATAGTAGATATTATCAATAAGCGATGGATAAAAGATGAGAATTCATTCTTTTTTTATACCATAACTTTTATCTCATTCTTACTTTGTTTTCTTGCACCCAACCGATCTTCTGGAGGTGATATTATACAGTATCGATTAACACTACTGCCATGGCTTTTTATGGTTCTCGGGCTGGCGGTTCGTCAGAAAGGCATTCTAATTATATTGATTTTTGTTTCTCTGACAGTTTATGCGCATCAGCTTTCAAGGTTTTGGACAGTGGCTGAGGCATCGCAGACTGAGTACAATGCCTATCAAGAGATCATGTCACTTGTACCCAACCGTGCGGTGGTTTTAAATTTTAATGAAAACACGTACGGAGTAGATGCGGAAGGCCATAAACTCGGCGGCATGACAGAACTATATGCGCATGCTCACGCTGTAGTGGCTTTGCAAGATTCTTTACCAATTCTCTTGAATTATTATCAGGGTAACTGGCCGGCTTTTCCTTTTAAGTTTAAATATCCACGTAACTGGACAGTTCAGGATGCTGCTACCTTAACACCGTGGGAAGCCAAGAATAAGGTGCGGGTGGATTATTTGGTTATTCAAGGACACATTACTCCAGAGTTACTCCTAACTTGGGAGGAATTTTTTGAGCCTATGGCTGGGGCGATTGCTCCTAAGGGATTTCATATTTTAGCCCGAAAGAAGTAAGATGAAAATAGGTTTGCGTGATTATGTATTGAAGGCTTCCAGCACGCATGAGCTTTTTTCGCAAAGTGTCTTGATTGGGTTTCAGGGTGTGGAAATGGTTCTAACACGGGCAGATTTATTGAAAAGCGATCGTGAGCGACTTGAAGAATTATTATGTGCCAAGATTTCTACTGGCTTGCTTATACCAAGCCTTTCGTTGAGCCATCATAATTTAGGTGGCATTTCCAATGAGAATCCCGCCGAAGTGGCGATGGCGGTGTCGGAATTGCACCGTTGTTTTGAGTGGGGAGAGGCACTTGGTGCAAAGGTCGTGCTGCTTCCTTTTTTTGGGCAGGCCACGTTGCGGGATTCTACCGCAAGAGAACGAGCTCTAAAGGTTTTATCGGATTTATGTCCAGAGGCAGAGCAGATGGGTGTGACCTTGGCGTATGAGGGAGATTTGACGTCACGAGAGATTCAGCAAATGGCGAAGGTGTTGAAATCCCCAGCTTTTCGTTGCTACGTGGATTTAGCGAACCCTCTCGTTTACGGTCGTGACCCCGTAGAGGAGCTTAAAGGTCTGGAAGGTTTAGTCGCTTCGGTTCACATAAAGGACTTTCAGACTGTGCTTGGGGATAGTCGCCCAGGTGAGGGAAGAGTGCCTTTACCCGCCTGTGCAGAGGTTTTACGTAGGATGGGATATGATGGTTGGCTCATTTTAGAGACGCCTCCAGCGGAGGCTTCTGCGGTGCAACGTGACTTGGATTATGTGAGGGAGTATTTTCTGTGATTCAAACCGTCACAGGTGAGTTAAAGCCTGAGCACTTGGGTCGCTGTTATGCTCACGAGCATGTGATCATGGATGCAAGTTATGCTACGCAAATTTTCCCTGAGCAGTGTTTAAATTCAGTCGAAAATGCAGTGAAGGAACTAGAGATGTTTCGTGATTTAGGTGGCTCTGCCATGGTGGAGGCGACACCGTGCGGGATAGGACGGAATATTAGAAAATTAGTGGAAATTTCCCAACGCAGCGGGGTGCGGATTATTGCTTCAACGGGATTGCACCTAGATAAATACTACAGCCCAGGTCATTGGTCTCGGTTTTATTCGCAGGAAGAATTGGTGGAGCTTTTCGTGGCGGATATAGAGGATGGAATAGACTTTTACGATTATGCTGGGCCTTTAATAAAACGTTCTACGGCTAAGGCAGGGATGATCAAGGTGGCATCTGGATTGAATCAATTGACACCTCGTGAGCGAGAGATTTTTCGTGCAGCCGCAGCGGCGCATCGGCGAACGGGGTGTCCGATGATAGCACATACCGAGCAGGGGACAGCGGCCGATGAACAGATTTATTTGTTGAAGAATGAGGGTGTCGAGTTGAGTCGAGTCATGCTTTGTCATTTAGATCGTAAGCCTGACCTAGAGTTGCATCGCAGCTTGTTAAAGAAGGGTGTTACTTTGGAATATGATAGTGCGTTTCGTTGGAAGGGGAGGGAGGATAATCCCACCTTGGAATTGTTAAAGGTTTTAGTTCATGAGTTCCCAGATCAGTTAGTCTTAGGGATGGATGCGGCACGGCACGCTTACTGGAAATATTATGGGGGTGCTCCAGGGCTAGGATATTTATTGTCCGAATTTAAAGAGCTTATGTCAGATGCGGGTTTAGGAGAGCTATTCATAGATAAGTTATTTGTAAAAAACCCGGCACGAATTTTAAATTTCGGTGAGCGTATATTTATGTAAGAAACGTCTTGAGCAGCGGAAGCTTGTAAAATGAAGGTTAGCTGAATTATACTCAGAAAGTCTCAAGTTGAAACAGAAAATTCCAAAACCATGAAAACTATGCACTCTGTTCACGAGACTTTTATTCTCGTATTATACTTACCAGTTTTCTTATCCTTATGAGTAGCACAAATTTTGTTAATTCTAATGCAGCCATCGAGAACTTTGAGTTCAGTGCTCTAGAAAAAGCAGTAAATTATCGTCAGTCTCTTATGAGGGAGTTTGAGCCTTTTCTTGAAGGCCAAGTCCTAGAAGTGGGTTCTGGTATTGAGCAAATGACGCAGCTTTGACTTACAAAAAAGAGTGTAGAAAATGTGCATTGTGTAGAACCTGAACAATTATTATTTGAGCGGTTAAAAGCGAAAGGCTTTAAGGCTAGATTAACATGCGGCGCGATCTTGAATGTTCCTGAGGTGAATTATTATGATGCGGTTTTCAGCGTTAATGTCTTAGAGCATATTGAAGAGGATAGGCAGGAGTTAAAATGTTATGCTGATAAGCTCAGGGAGGGCGGTCGTTTATGTCTTTTAGTCCCAGCATGTCCCTCTATTTATTTGCCTATAGATAAAAGCTTCGGACATTATCGTCGCTACACTAAAAAAAATCTGACAAAGATAGTTTGCGCTGCTGGTTTACAGATTGAACATATTCATTACTATAACAGCGTAGGATATGTGGCGTGGTGGCTTAGTTTTTGCGTTTTAAAACAGATGTCTTTTAAAGCCTCAAGAGTTTTTTTCTACGATCGTTTCATTTTTCCTATGGTTCATGCGCTGGAATATTATGTGCTTCGCCCGCCTTTAGGGCAAAGTTTGCTCGTAATCGCAAAAAAGTAGGCTGATGAAGATGCTTGATTCAAAAAGGCTACTCCCGATCCTTTTAAGGGAAAAATAAGCGTCCGCTAAGTAAGTAATCTGACTGTGCTTTGGCGAATAATTAGCTGCATTATTTGTATTTCAAAAAAACTTATACGATTCCTGTAGCTAGTGTTTATGAGCCAAGGAGAGGCAAAGCCGCTTTAAATTTTAATGCGACATGGTCTCATATCAGAACGGCATTGACAAGGCATCCTTGAGATGAGAATTCATGTTCGGTAAAAATGATAATTAGTAACAAAACACGTCTTATAAGTTGCACAACTAACTGTGCAAAAAAGATTGTTTAAAATAATTATTAAGGAACATTGTAGGACAGATGGCAAATATTTTCCCGACTTGGACGAAGTGGCTACCGCTCAAACTGGTTATCGCAATGCTCTGCCTAGGCACGATGACGGCGGTGGCTGTTACTTATTACTTCACTCCCAAATATACCCGAGTAGGTTATCAACCCATCCAACCCGTCAGCTTCGATCATTCCCTACATGTCAACCAACTCGGTATCGACTGCCGTTACTGCCATCAATCGGTTGAGGTATCTGGCACGTCTAGCGTTCCCTCAACGCAGACCTGCATGACTTGTCATACGCAAATAAAAAAGCAGAGTCCTAAGTTGGAAATTGTTCGCAGTAGTTGGGCTACGGGCGAGTCTATTCCTTGGGTGAAGATTCACAAAGCGCCTGACTATGTTTATTTCAATCATGCCATTCACGTGAACAGTGGAGTCAGTTGTTACAGTTGCCATGGCCAGATAAATCAAATGGAGGTCGTGTGGCATGACCAGCCGCAAAGCATGGGCTGGTGTTTAGAATGTCACCGCCATCCTGAAGGTAATGTTCGTCCTAAGGATCAGGTCTATAACATGGACTGGCGAGCCGAGAGTCCTTCGGTGCAACGTAAAGAAGGTCAGAAATTTGTAAAGGAATGGAATATTAACCCGCCCGTAAATTGTGCAGCCTGCCATCGCTAAGACCTCATGAAACGCATTGTTGAACATCCTCCAGAAACTGGTGCCGCAAAAGCTTATTGGCGCAGTGTCGAAGACTTTTCCCATACAGAACAATTTCAAGGTTGGCTTAAGACCGAATTCCCTCAGGGTGCGGCCGAGTTCTGGGGAGATGGTGTTTCTCGTCGGAGTTTCTTACGTTTGATGGGAGCTTCCATGGCTTTGGCTGGGCTGGGCTTGTCAGCCTGTCGTCGGCCTGAGGCGCATATTTTACCTTTCACAAAAACGCCGGAGTGGCAGATCCCCGGTAAAACCTTAAACTACGCCACAAGCCTACCCCGTCGTAATGGTGGCGCACCTCTCCTCATTACGAGCTACAGTGGTCGTCCTATTAAGATAGAAGGTAATCCTTTGCACGAGGCCTGTAAAGGTAAGAGCGACTCCCTAGCCCAGGCTTCGATTCTCAATCTTTATGACCCTGACCGCTCCAACAGGTTTCTAAAAAACGGTAAAAATATTTCTTCTGCAGATGCTATCAAAGCTCTCGCTGAATGGAAAAAATCATGGCAAGCCAATCAAGGCAAAGGTTTAGCTATTCTTTCTGAAGATAATCTTTCTCCGACGGAAGATCGTCTCCAAGCAGAGTTCTCCGCTAAATATCCTGCCGCCGTGCGTGCCGTTTATGAGCCTGCGACTACAGGTTTTGCTCAAGCCGCAATCGAAACCGCTTACGGTAAAGGCTCCATTATCCGCTACAATTACGAGAAGGCTAAAGTCATTCTCTCCCTCGATGCGGATTTCCTCACAGGCGATGAAGCTACTTTAGCTTCCGTGCGTGGTTTTGCTGATGGCCGGCGCATGGAGAATGCTGATTCCCCGATGAACCGCCTCTACGCTATCGAGAGTCGTTACACCAACACAGGAGCCGCCGCAGATCACCGCCAACGCTTGCCTGCCAGCCATATCGCAGCCGTGGCAGCTAAATTAGCAGAACTAGTTGGCGCAAAAAGTTTGCCTATCTTCCAAGCCCTTCCTGAGTTGCAAATGGATCCAAAGTGGATCATAGAAGCGGCCAAGGATTTAATGTCAGCAGAAGGCAGAGCACTCGTGGTAGCTGGATCCAATCAGCCCGCCAGCGTTCATCTCGCTGTCGCCGCCATCAACGAAGCGTTAAAGGCTCAAGGCATCACCTTTGAAATTTACAAAAGACCCCGACCAACATCACTCAGCATCGTTGAGCTTGCCGACGTAATCAAGTCTGGACAAATCACCGATCTCGTCATCCTCGGTTGTAACCCTGTTTATAACGCTCCCGCCGATTTGAACTGGACCGAGCTACAGAAATCCGTTAACACGGTCATTCGCCTCGGTGCCTATGAAGACGAGACTGCAGCTCTTTCCACGTGGCATTTACCTCAAGCGCATTATCTCGAAACATGGGGAGATTCGGTATTACAAGATGGCTCCCACGGTTGCATGCAGCCTTTAATTCTGCCTTTGTACGATGGCCTTTCCTCTTCCCAATTTTTAGCCTACCTCCTCGATGCCCCTGCAGGAGTAGATAAAGTCTGGGTAGACGGCCCCGAGCTTGTCCAAGAAACTTTTAAAACCAAGGTTGCCGCTTTTGCCACGACCTACGCTTTCGATAATGCCTGGAGTCTTTTCGTGCGCGACGGATTTCTAAAAGATTCCAAACCTAGAGCGCAAGCTTCGCCATTTGTTTTTGCTGGTGCCAGCATGATCGCTGAGACACGTATCGCCAGCCCGCAAGCATTGAGTAAAGACAATCTCGAAGTGGTTTTTATCACGGATACAAAAGTGGATGACGGTCGCTATGTTAACAACGGTTGGCTTCAAGAGTTACCCGATGGCATCACAAAATTGACCTGGGATAACGCTGCCCTCATGAGTGCTAAAACGGCGGATGAACTTGGAATTTATTCTGGTGTTCACGTTAAGGGAATAGTTGCGGGTTTAACTGATGCGGGCATTTACTTTTCCGACGTGATTACTCTCACCGTGGATGGACGCAGTTTGGATATCCCTTTCCTCATCGTGCCAGGACATCCTGACTACACCCTTACCTTACCACTCGGCTATGGCCATGAGAAAACAGGACGCGTTGGCCAAGGCGTCGGCTTCAACGCTTACAAACTACGCACTAGCCAAGCCCCTGCTATTTTAACTAATGCCACAGTCATTAAAACTTCCGCCCCGCGCTATAAATTCGCCATTACTCAAGAGCATTGGAGCATGGAAGGCCGTGATATCGTCCGTGAAGCTCCCATCGCTTATTATAAAGAAAACCCCGGATTCGTCCGAGCTCTCGGTATCGAAAGTCATACCCCAGAGAATATTACTTTCTACAAATCACCACCTTTTGATTATGAAAAGTATCATCAGTGGGGCATGTCCATTGATTTAACTACTTGCATCGGTTGCAACGCTTGTGTCATTGCTTGCCAGAGTGAAAACAATATAGCTATCGTCGGTAAAGACCAAGTCGCTAAAGGCCGTGAACTAAGTTGGATCCGGATCGACCGTTACTTCTCTGGTTCCCAACGTGACATTGAAATGGGTAAAGGCGTTATCCCGAGTGATCCTGAGATGATTCTTCAACCCGTTACCTGTTTGCACTGCGAAAACGCACCATGCGAGACCGTTTGCCCGGTCAATGCCACCGTCCACAATGAGGAAGGTCTTAACGTCATGGTCTATAACCGTTGCATCGGTACACGTTACTGCGCCAACAATTGCCCCTACAAAGTTCGCCGCTTTAATTGGTTTGATTACAATCAACGTCAACTCGACCAGCTTTATTGGGGCCCACTCGGTCCGAAAAAGGTCGAAGAAACTATCAAGCTTTCTAAGAACCCTAATGTCTCTGTTCGTATGCGCGGCGTCATGGAAAAATGTACATTCTGCGTGCAACGGATCGAGACTGCTAAGATCGATCATAAAATCCTGACCAAGCGCACAGAGCGTAAAATCCCTACCGATAGTCTGCAAGTGGCCTGCCAACAGGCTTGCCCAGCAGACGCCATTGTCTTTGGTGATCTATCCGATCCTAACAGCCGTGTGACAAAACTTAAATCACGTGAGCTTGACTACAGCCTATTAGATTATTTAAACACCAGACCCCGTCTAACCTATCTAGCTCGTGTCCGTAATCCTAACATGCGTATGCCTGGTGCAGAACTAGTTGGAATGAGCCTTGTTAATGCTCGTATCCATCACCATGCTGAAACAGAAGGGCACGGAGAAGAAGGCGCAGCACACGGCGACACTAAAGCTCATGGACATGAGGCCGAAGCAAAACCAGCGGAACATGGATCTAAACATTAAGTGATATGAGCGAACAATCATCAACCTACTTTGGGCCAGCCAAGGGTAACATCCTTGAACGCCGTCCTTTGGTTTCTAATAATCGTAGCATGGGTTGGATCACCGCTCACATTGCGGGGATGCTCGAGGGTAAGATGCCTATGTGGTGGCTGATCGCCGTTGTCATCACTGGGGTATGGGCCTTGCTCGTTCCCTTAGAATTAACCTATCTCGTCAGCACAGGAGTTGGTATCTGGGGATCGAATCAACCCGTCGCTTGGGCTTGGGACATAACCAACTTCGTCTTCTGGATCGGTATCGGTCACGCTGGAACCTTGATCTCGGCTATTCTTTTTTTGACTCGTCAAAAATGGCGCACTTCCATCAACCGTGCGGCGGAAGCCATGACTATTTTCGCCGTGATCTGCGCGGGTATCTTCCCCGCCTTCCACGTCGGTCGTGTGTGGATGGCGTGGTATCTCGCACCTATTCCTAACGCTAACGCCATCTGGCCTAACTTTAAAAGCCCACTCCTTTGGGACGTTTTTGCCGTTTCTACTTATTTTACGGTTTCGTTAATTTTCTGGTATATCGGACTGGTTCCTGACCTCGCCACCATCCGCGATCGTGCCACGGGTAAGTTTCGTAAATTCATCTATGGCGTAGCTGCTCTGGGCTGGCGTGGGGGTAATCGTCAATGGCGCCACTATGAAAAAGCTTACTTGATTTTAGCAGGTATCTCTACGCCCCTCGTGCTTTCCGTTCACTCCATTGTGTCCTTTGACTTTGCTACCTCCGTCATCCCTGGCTGGCATACGACGATCTTCCCGCCTTACTTCGTGGCAGGAGCTATTTTCGGCGGCTTCGCCATGGTCTTGACGCTCATGATCCCCGCCCGCGCTATCTTCGGTCTGCATGACATGATCACTCGTAAGCATATTGATAACATGGCTAAGATCATCGTTCTTACTGGATCCATTGTCGGTTACGCCTACTTGATGGAGCTTTTCATTGCATGGTATAGCGGAAATCCGAACGAATGGTGGGCCTTCCTTCATAACCGTATCCATCCTGAGGCACCTTACGCCTGGGCTTATTGGTCTATGATGTTTTGTAACGTAATCGCCCCACAGCTCTTTTGGTTTAAGTGGTGTCGCACGAACATTCTCGCCGTCTGGATTATTGTGCAATTTCCAAATATAGGCATGTGGTTTGAGCGTTTTGTTATTATCGTTACATCCTTACATCGTGACTTCTTGCCCTCTTCTTGGGGTATGTTTGTGCCGTCTGTTCATGACATCCTTCTTTTCTTCGGCACCTTTGGTTTGTTCCTATTCTTGTTCTTACTTTTCTTAAGATTTTTACCAGCCATTACGATTTTCGAAGTTAAAGCCGTGCTGCCTGAGGCAGATCCGCACTACGTCGATCCTCATGCGAAGGGACATCAACACTAATCGCATATGAAAGAGGATCAGAAAAAAATTCACGGTATTGGAGCCGAATTTAACAACGCTCAAGAACTCTATGTAGCCGCTAAAAAACTGCGCGCATCAGGTTTCAAGCGGTGGGACGTTTTTTCTCCATACCCTATTCACGGCATGGATGACGCCATGGGACTCCCTAACTCTAAAGTCTCCTTCTTCTCTCTTTGTGGAGGCATCGTGGGAGCCGCCACAGCCTTCTTCCTTATTTGGTACACCTCAGGGGTGGAGTATCCCTTAGTAGTGCAAGGTAAACCGCACTTTGCCTTTGAGCCGACTTTTCCAGTCTTTTTTGAAATAACGATTCTTCTGACGGCGTTCTTCACCGTGGGAAGTATGTTGGTCTTAAATTTCTTGCCCCGCTATTATCACCCCGTTTTCAACTGGGATCGTTTTGCTAAAGTTACGGACGATAAATTTTTTGCCGTGATCGAGTCGTCGGATCCGCTCTTTCATGAGGCAAAAACAAAAGCACTTTTGGAGGATTTAGGTGGCACGCATGTGACGCTCATTGAGGAATAACATGAAAGTTTTCTTTTTTAGTTTATTAGTAGCCATTGTGGCCGTAGTAGCCATAGCGGGTTTGCGCGGCACAAAGACAACCTCGACCCCGGTTGAGATTTTTTCCGATATGGATCATCAACCCAAGGCCAAAGCTCAAACAGAGAGTCGTTTTTTTGCGGATGGTCGGAGCGACCGTCTTCCCGTCTCAGGCACTATCCCGTCGAAGGTTCCCGTAGAAGAGCCGTATAAAGTAACAGGAAAGATTGAAGGTTATTGGGGCGACGGTATTCCATCAGAAGTCACCACAGAATTTCTAGCTCGCGGTAAAGAACGTTACATCATCAACTGTGCCGTATGCCATGGAGATACTGGGGCTGGGAATGGCATCACCAGTCAATACGGTCTCGTGGGATCGGCTAATTACAACACCGACCGCTTACGCCAAGTTCCAGATGGTTACCTTTATAACGTAGTCGTGCACGGTAAAAATAACATGATCGGATTACCGCATATTCAATTAGAAGATCGTTGGGCCATAGTGGCCTACATCCGTGTTTTACAACGGGCTGGCAACAGCCGCATTCAGGACGTCCCTGAAGAAGAAGCTAAAAAACTTTTGAGCCCATGAGTGAACATACCTTACAAGCACCTAAAGAAGAGCGTTTAAATGTGACAAAGTTAGGGATCATTCCCGTTGCTTTGCTCGCACTGAGCGTCGTATTGTTAGGCTTTAGCCTTCTCTTCGGCTATTTCTTCAATCCACAACAACTAGCTTATTCTTGGTTGGTATCCTTCATGTGGGTTTTCACTATTAGTGCAGGCTGTTTCTTTTGGGTTTTAGTCCATCATGCGGTGGATGCGGATTGGTCTGTCGTCGTCCGTCGTATTATGGAAACTATCGGCTCACTTTTCTTTCCATGGATTTTATTATTGTTTATTCCCATGTACTTTATGGTTCCACTGATTTATAAATGGTGGACGATCAAACCTGGAGTGGATTTCCTCCTTGATCACAAAGCCGCTTTTCTCAATCACCAGGTTTTCTGGGGTAAAGCCGCTTTGTATTTCCTTTATTTCGGTTTTGCCACATGGTTCATGCGCCGCATCTCCATTCAGCAAGATGCTACAGGCGATCCTTTTTTAACCATAAAAATGCGTAAATATGCATATGGTTTTATGCCTCTGTTTGCGGTTCTCATTACCTTTGCTTTCCTAGATTGGATCATGGGGTTGAATCATCACTGGTATTCTACCATGTTTGGAGTTTACCTTTTCGCAGGCACTGCGGGTGGTGGGATAGCCATCACCATCTTGGTCAGCAACGCCCTTCGTGCCGCTGGTTATCTCAGAGGAGTGGTTACGGTTGAGCACAACCACATCATGGGCAAGCTGCTCCTGGCCTTCACTATCTTTTGGGCCTACACAGCATTCAGCCAATACATGCTGATCTACTACGCTAACATTCCTGAAGAAACCATTTTCTATGTTCACCGCAACACGAACAGTTGGCTTTACGTGAGTATCTTTATCGTCTTTGCTCGTTTCCTCATCCCTTTTATCATGCTCTTGACCCAACCAGCTAAACGGAATCCTTTCCGTATTTGTTTCACGGCGGCGTGGATACTTGTTATGCATGTGGTAGATTTACACTGGTTGATTATGCCACAAATGCAAATTTTTCAAGCGATCAAAGCAGGGCACCCCCATGGCGCAGCAGAGTATTTACACTTTGCCCCTCATATCTTAGATTTAACCGTTTTAGTGGGGATGATCTGTCTCTTGGCTTTTGTCTTCCTCCGCCGTTTCTCTAAAGCTTCTATTTTTCCCGTGCGTGATCCGCGTCTCTTTGATTCTGTCACGCTAACTAACTAAACTTATTAATTTAACCATGGCTAACGAAGAAATTTTTTTTAAAAAGTCTGTCCCCACGTGGAAGGTAGTGGTCTGCTCACTTCTTGGATTTATCCTGCTGAGCAGTGCGGCGTTGATCGTGCGTAATTATTTAAATGAACCTGCCGTGGTAGATCAAAAAATAGTGGATGAACGGGTGGAACGCTTGAAGAAATTACGGGAAGAAATGGTGCAGGCTAAGACCCAATACGCATGGGAAGACAAAGCTACTGGCGTTGTCCGCATCCCTCTGGAAGCCGCCCTTAACCTAGCACTCCCAGAAATCCGTAATCGAGTTTTACAGAAATCTAATGTATTAGTGGACCCCATTGTAGCAGCAGCTCCCGCCACTGCCGTCCCAGCTGAAGCGGCCCCCGGAGTGAAAAAATAATATGGTTTTATACTATATTCTCATGCTCGTATCCCTCGTAGTTTTGGGCGGCAGCGCCGTCTATGCTCTTTACTGGGCTGCTAGTCATGGACAATTCAAAAAAATGGAGCAAAACGCCACCACTATTTTTGATAGCGACGAGCCCGTGGGCGAACCGACTGATGCCTTCCCTGGAATAGATTTAAAAAAAGAAATCGAGCATCGCGCCAAGGCCAAAGAAAAGAGTAAGAAAGTTTAGTATGTCAAAAAATCTCTATGGAACACCCACGGATTCTACTGATGCCCAAGAACGCGCGTTAGTGGACGCTTCGTGCCGCATTCCCGTTTTACTATTCATTGCTAGTTCTGTCTTCTGGCTGCTTGTAGGGACGGTCTTCGGTTTAATTGCTTCCATCAAATTACATAACCCCCATTTCTTGATCGAACTACCACGATGGTTCGCTCTCTACCTCGACAAGTTTTCACCCGATGGAACAGTGGACTTTATCAACGCCATGTTGACTTTTGGTCGCGTGCGCCCTGCTCACTTAAATATCGTAGCCTACGGCTGGGCCTCGGCCTCGGCTCTCGGAGTAGCTATCTGGTTGATGGCTCGACTTTGTCGGGCACCACTACGTTTCCCAGCCTTAGTAACGGCCGCCATGGTGTTATGGAACATTGCTATTGCCATTGGAACCATCGCTATCCTCGGCGGTAAAAGCACATCAATTGAATGGCTAGAGTTTCCAAGTTACGTCAGCATAATGCTTTTCGTTTCTTACGCCCTCATTTCCATCTGGGGCGTAAACATGTTCGTGCATCGTAAACCTGGACACGTTTATGTTTCTCAATGGTATATTATGGCGGCACTGTTTTGGTTTCCATGGCTTTACGGCACCGCCAATTTATTGTTAATCTTTGCACCCATTCAAGGATCTTCCCAAGCCATTGTTAACTGGTGGTATGGACATAACGCTCTGGGCCTCTGGTTCACCCCGATTGGTTTAGCCGCTGCTTATTATTTTATCCCAAAGGTCATTGGACGCCCTGTTCATAGCTACTATCTTTCCGCTTTTGGTTTCTGGGCCTTAGCTTTATTTTATAGTTGGAATGGTGGACATCACCTTATAGGTGGGCCGCTCCCTGCGTGGCTGATTACGTCTAGCATCGTAGCCAGTTTGATGATGTTTGTGCCCGTCCTCGTGACGGCCATCAACCATCACATGACAATGAAGGGAAACTTCCACATGTTGCATTACAGCCCGACCTTACGCTTTGTCGTCTTCGGCGCTATGTCCTACACTTTAGCAAGTCTTCAAGGTAGCAGCATGGCCTTTCGTTCTTGGAACTCGTTGACCCATTTTACTCATTACACGATTGGGCATTCTCACTTAGGGTTGTATGCCTTTTTCACCATGATCATGTTTGGCTCCATCTATTACATTGTGCCTCGACTAACCCGCAGAGAGTGGCCTTCGATCACCTTGATTAAAATCCATTTCTGGGGCTCGGCTTATGGTATCATCCTTATGGTGTTGGTTCTCAGTGTAGGAGGGGTTGTGCAAGGCTGGATGATGAATAACCCGCAGATTCCCCAAAATACTTTTGAAAATATCCTTAAAATCACGAATCCTTACCTTTTCGCCCGCAGTTTATCGGGAGCCTTGCTCATGGTGGCGCACATCGCCTTCGCCCTTAACCTAACGCTTATTCTTCTAGGCTGGGGAAAGAAAACTGGCGGCCCAACGCTCTTTAACCAACTCGAAGCTAGCGAAGAAGCTAAACCTAAGGAGTCCACACTATGAATAGTCTGAGAACCTTATTTATAGGCTTCACCATTACGTTCACTTTAGCATGGTTAGGTTTAGTTATTATTCCTTATTTTCAATTAGGTCAACTTGCCCCGCAAGTGGATGAAGACGCTGGCATGTCCTATCCTCTCATCCGCAGTGGATTGGCTGAACGTGGCAAACAAGTTTATCAAGCTAACGGTTGTATCTATTGTCATTCCCAGCAGGTTCGCCCAATGGATGCCGACCCTATCAAAGGCCGTGGTTGGGGACCACGCCGCACCGTGGCGCGTGACTACATTTACGATAAACCCCATCTCCTAGGCACGATGCGCACGGGACCTGATTTGACCAATATCGGCAAACGCCAACCCAGTGCAGACTGGCATCACGCCCACCTTTATGCACCTCAAAGCATGGCTGAATATTCCGTCATGCCTCCTTACCGGTACCTTTACACGGTGCAAAAAATCAAAAGTACCCCTAACCCTAAAGCCGTTAAATTAGCTAAAGGTTATCAGCCTGAAGAAGGTTACGAAGTTATTCCTACTCCTGATGCCATCGCCCTCGTGGCTTACCTTCAAAGCATGGATCGCACCTACGCATTGCCCGAAGCACCCCTACCTAAAGAATGAGCACGCACGACGAACATAATCCAGCACCGCAACACTCTGAGGATCATGATCCACAGCTGTTGGGTATTGACTACTCTGAGCAAAATAATGTTTCTCAGATCCATGAGACGCTTTTGCGCGAAAAACCAGAGCCTTCTGACGGCATGGAACCCGTTCCTATTTTGTTGATTGCTATAATCGCTTTTGTTTTTTCCATCGGCGGTTTCTATGGTGGTAGATATTTTTCCAGCACCGATCCTATGGTCTATGATGAAAATCCTGGCTCCTCTATTGTTGCCGCAGCTAAGGCAGGTGGCCCTACTACGGAAGTGGCTCTCGATCCTATTGCTGATTTAGTTAAACTGGGAAAAAGGCAATACAGTAATAATTGTGCATCTTGCCATCAGCCCACGGGGCTGGGATTAGCTGGCCAATACCCTCCCTTAGCCGGTTCAGAATGGGTCGTAGAAGCAGAGCGTCCGTTAATCGCTATTCTCGTTCACGGTTTACAAGGCTCCGTCGATGTCAAGGGTCAAACTTACAACGGTGCCATGCCTGCATGGGGTAAGAGCATGAGCGATCGTCAGATCGCCGCTGTGCTAACCTACATTCGCCAGGAATGGGGGAACACCGCTGGCCCGATTTCGCCTGACCAGATTAAAGCGATCCGTACAGAACTAGAAGGACGCGCTAAGGAATGGTCAGAGGCCGAACTGAAAGCTTTACCTAAAGATCCTGTTCCAGGCGGATTGACTGCCGCCGCACCTGTCGCTGCAAAGAAGTCGTAATTTGAGCTCAGTCATGTATAATGTCGCACGAAGCGTTTTAAAATTCAAAGTATCTCATTATGGAAACCAACATTAACCACTCCAACGCCCACACTTCTCACGACGATCAGGGTCACCATGAACATCAGGAACTTAAGTTCTGGCAAAAATATATTTTCTCGGTAGATCATAAAGTCATCGGCATCCAATACGCCATCACGGCTCTCTTGTTCCTTCTCCTGGGCTTCGCCCTCATGGGTTACATGCGTTATCAACTAGCCTATCCCGACACCGCAGCGCCTTACGGTTTTGGTAAAGCCCTGACCGCCCTCGTTGGTCAAGAAATGGCTCCTGACGGTAAAATGTCGGGTGCCCTTTATAATTCTTTCGGTGCCATGCACGGCACCATCATGGTTTTCCTGGCGATTGTTCCTCTCGCTGTCGGTGCCTTCGGGAACTTCGTCGTTCCGCTGCAAGTGGGGGCAGGGGACATGGCCTTTCCCAAACTAAATGCCGCTAGCTATTGGACCTACCTACCAGGAGGCGTCATTATGTTGATCAGCTTCTTTGTGCCTGGAGGTGCCGCTAAATCAGGCTGGACTTCCTATGCCCCGCTCTCAGTAATCTCCGACCACGGCCCCGCTTTTCACCCCATAATGAATGGGCAAACTTTATGGCTCATTGGCATGACGGTGCTAATCTTTTCCTCCCTACTCGGCTCCGTCAACATGATCGTTACGATCGTTCAGCTTCGTGCTAAAGGCCTAACTTGGATGCGTCTTCCTTACTTCGTCTGGGCTCAATTTGTTACCGCTTTCCTTTTGCTCTTAGCCTTCCCCCCCCTTCAAGCTGCAGGCGTTATGCAGTTGATGGATCGTATCGCAGGCACCAGCTTTTTCATGCCAACAGGCTTAGTCGTCAATGGTCAAATCTGGGATCATAGTGGAGGCGGCAGCCCTCTTCTCTGGCAACATCTCTTCTGGTTCCTTGCTCACCCGGAGGTGTATGTGTTGATTCTTCCTGCTCTCGGCATCGTGGCTGAAGTTGTTTCGAATAACACCCGCAAACCCATCTGGGGCTATAAATCTATGGTTTATGCGACCTTATTTCTTGGTGTTGTCTCCTTCACGGTCTGGGCTCACCACATGTATCTCACTGGCATGGGCACCAAGGTCAGTAGTTTTTTCCAAACTACGACCATAATAATTTCCATTCCCTCCGTTATTATCCTTAGCTGCCTCGTCATATCGCTCTATGGCGGTTCCATTCGTTTTAACACCCCTATGCTCTTCGCTGTAGCCTTCATGCCTATGTTCGGACTGGGCGGTTTAACAGGTATTCCTTTAGCCTTTAATGCCACAAATATTGTTCTGCACGATACCTACTACGTCATTGGCCACTTCCATTACATTGTGGCACCGGGCACCATCTTCGCCATGTTCGCCGGCATCTACTATTGGTATCCGAAAGCAACGGGTCGTAAGATGAGCGAATTTCTCGGTAAACTTCATTTCTGGCCCTCACTTATTTTAATGAACGGAATTTTCATGCCCATGTTCTTCCAAGGTTTAGCCGGCGTACACCGCCGCTGGCACACGGGTGGCGTTGTCAATGGAGAGGCTCTTTTTGAAGTAACCAAACATGCGCTGCACTGGAACTCCTTCATGTCTTGGAGTGCATGGTTACTGGCCGTAGCACAAATCCCTTTCATCATCAATTTCTTCTGGGCTTGGAAACGTGGAGAAAAAGTGGGAGACAATCCTTGGGAAGCTACCACCTTAGAATGGAATACTCCCACCCCACCGCCTCATGGTAATTTCTTGAAAGAACCCATCGTCTATCGTGGTCCTTACGAATACAGCGTTCCGGGCGAAGATAAAGATTTCACGCCATCATGGGAAGAGCCGAAGAAAAGTAAGACGGACCTAGTGAACCTTTAAAAATAAATTCATGGACATCCCCTACACAGTTAATAATCGTCCCGACACAGGCCTCTACAATGCTAAGCTCGGCATGTGGCTCTTCCTCGCCTCGGAAGTGATGCTCTTTGGCGGCCTCTTCAGTGCCTATATCTTTCTCCGCCTCGGAGCAGATGACGGCATGTGGCCGCACCAAATCCTTGATGTTAAACCCGCCTTCATCAACACCATGATCCTTATCATTTCCAGCGTGACCATTGTCCAAAGCTGGGCCGCGGTGAAAATGGGGAACTTGAAAAAGTTTAAGCTCTACATGGGTATGACCATTCTTCTCGCCTCCGCCTTCGTCGGTATTAAGAGCTACGAGTATTACACTAAGGTTCATCACTACGGTTTAATTACCAATACACGTATTCAAGTCACTGGTTACCTTGATCAAGATAAAACGAACGATCAAGTCGTCGCCATCATCCCTGATAAACATCAGGCCTTTGAATCGGGTAAGAAATTCATGGAAACGAAACTGGAAGCTGGTGCCGTTTCCGCTGGACACCACGAGCCTATCCTTTTTCAACGGAGTGATCTGGTTTGGTTCTCCAACTTCATGCCTCGCTATAACACCTTTTTTGCTATCTATTTCACCATGACCGCCTTACACGCATTGCACGTCATCGGGGCGATTGTCGTGCTGGCCTACTTCTGGGGGCCAGGCAGTAAAATGTTCCACACCAACCGTGCGCAATTCGCTAACCGAATCGAAGTCGTCGGTTTATTCTGGCACTTTGTTGAGCTAGTTTGGATCTTCCTCTTCCCCGTGCTTTACCTCCTTTGAGTAATCCGTCTTGAATTTAACCTAAATAAAACTAAACTATATCTATGGCATCGACTGAAAACCCCGAGCAAATTAAACAAATTGTTAAACAACATTGGGTCATAGCCGGCTTACTGTTTACCCTCATTCTCATCTCCATCGGCATCGCCCAAATTCCTTTTGTTACATGGGCGCACATGGCCATTGGCTTAGGGATCTCCTTTGTTATGGCCAGTTTAGTGCTGTGGTTTTTTATGCATCTTTCAAATGAGCGTAAACTTATTTATCAGGTCATGGTGTTTAGCGTCATATTTTCCATCGTCCTTGTGGCCTTATCCTTACTGGCCTACTTTGATCACTCTGGCTACAACGTAAAATACTAATCAACTTAGGAGCCCACCATGTCACTTAAAGCTTTTCATGTTATTTTTGTCACCCTCACCACACTATTTTCTTTGGTGGGAGCACGCTGGGCCTTTCAAATTTACCAGCAAACCTCAAGCTTAGAAATGAAGGTCGTTTCCTTTAGCTCCATCGCCATTGCCGTCGCATTACTCGTTTACGGAGTCTGGTTTTATCGTAAATTAAAAACCCATCCTGCTTACCAAAACTAATACCCCCATGAAACTCTTCTCACGCCCGTTCATTCTTGCGCTTCTCTCAGGACTTGCCTTGGCCGAAGCTCAAGCCTGCACAGTTTGCGGAGCGGAAGCGGGGCAAAAGGCTTCGGACGCCGCCAGCCTAGCCATCGGCTTCCTACTCATCATCATTCTTCTCGTCATCGGCGGAATTGGCTCCGTCGTAGCTTCCATCATGTTACGCACACGCAAACTTAACCGTGCGGCTGAACTCTCCCAAGCCTTAGAACTTAAGCCTCATTCCCCTTTATGATTACTACGTTCCTAGGACTTCCTCCAGACGCCTCAGCCGAAGGATTTGTTATTGATCACTTATTAGAAATTGTTCACTGGTTCATTATTGCCCTTTTCATTGGCTGGGCGATTTTCTTTTTTTACATGCTCTGGCGTTTCCGCGCAGGTAAAAATCCCAAAGCCCAATACGCAGGCTTGAAATCTCACATGAGCACTCACGCTGAAATAGGGGTTGTTGCCATCGAAGTTCTGCTCCTACTAGGACTAGCCATTCCTATCTGGGCAGTGCAAGTTAAAGAATTCCCCACTGTTGGAGCCATTCCAGTCCACGCTATCGCCTACCAATTTGGTTGGCAGTTCCATTACCCAGGTGAAGACGGCGTCTTTGGTCGTCAAAACTTCCGTCTCACCACTGGTTCAAATCCCATCGGCCTTGACTGGACAGATCCCGCCTCAAAAGACGATGTAGTGGTCATGAATACCATGAAAGCTCCTTTGAATAAAAAACTCGCCATTCGCGTCACCTCTAAGGATGTAATCCATAATTTTTCCGCTCCCAGCTTTCGCGTCTCCAAGGACGCTATTCCTGGCATCATGAATCCCATTTGGTTTACCCCTATCAGATTAGGGGAATACGATATCATCTGTGGGCAGCTCTGTGGCTCGGGTCATGGCGTTATGAAAGGCACGGTCGAGGTTATCAACCAAGAAGATTTTGACGCCTTCATCAAGGCCACTAAGTCCGCACCCGCAGAGGCGCAACTCTCATCGATACCTTGAGCACAACGGCATCTTCCCAAAAACAAATAGGCTATTGGCTCGTAGCCGTAGCCCTTTCTATTTGGTTAATGGTTATCATCGGTGGTACCACCCGTCTGACAGGCTCAGGTCTCTCCATTACGGAATGGAAGCCTATCATGGGAATTTTACCTCCTATGAATGGAGAGCATTGGGATGAAGCCCTGCAAAAGTATCGAGCTACCCCACAATTTCGCATTTCAAATCCAGACATAACTCTGGATGAATTTAAAGTCATCTTCTTTTGGGAATACATCCACCGCCTCTGGGGTCGCTTGATTGGCTTACTCTTTGCCCTTCCCTTGATTTATTTCACCCTGACCCGACAACTCACCCGGTCCCTAGCCGCAAAACTTTTCTTAATCCTAATCCTAGGTGGGGCTCAAGGTTTTCTTGGTTGGTTCATGGTCATGAGCGGACTCGTTGACCGACCTTCGGTCAGTCCCTACCGCCTCACCGCACATCTCTTGCTAGCCCTAGCACTCTTCAGCGCTGTCCTTTGGTTAGCTTGCGATCAACTTTGTAGAGAAATTAAATTGAAGCATAAGCCCGCCTCGTGGTTAAAAATAGCGTTACCAGCCTTGCTTGTGCTGCTTTGTTTGCAAATAGCTTGGGGCGGATTCATGGCTGGCGGAAAAATGGCCATGAGCTATCCCAGCTTCCCTGACTTTAACGGGCAATGGCTCCCCTCAGGACTTTTTCAATTCAACTCCTTTTGGAGACATATCTGCGAGCAGGCTGCCGCTGTTCACCTTATCCACCGCACACTAGGAACCTTACTTGTTCTAGGAATACTTGTGCTCTGGTGGAAAACCCGCCACTACGCTTGGACAGGTTTGCTCGGTTGGGCCCGTCAGGCTCTTGTGGTCTGCGTTATTGTGCAATTTCTCCTAGGAGTTATGACGGTCTTGCAATCTATCGGCCATATCCCCATCTTCTGGGGTGTCGCCCACCAAGGTACTGCGGTGGCCTTGCTCGGCAGCTTCCTCATCCTCTGGCATCAAATAGCTACAGCTGCGGCGCAGAAGTGAGCTTACGATTTTTAGTTTAAAGTTCCTCGGTTCATACCCTTAAGCTCCATTCTTTCCTTAGATCCTTATCCCTATTATTCCTGTCTGCCTAGAAAGGCAACACGCTAAGGGGTTATAGTAAATAAGGCTTTAAACACGACCCCTTTAATAGGTGTATGAGCCTTCGTGTGCGGAGTGATTAGATCCAGTGCATCGTATGCGTAGTCCTTCAGAAAAGGTTTGACTCGTGAATATCAATTTAATTTCATATAATAATTAATAATTCCAAACATAAAAACGTCGAGATTTGATCCGCTTCAGGTGGATTAACTCTATTGATCACGTTTCCCCAATTATTCACAACACTTAGATCCAAGGACTGACCCCGAGCTCTGACACTTCTTAGTAGATAGAACAGCCCGTCCCGAGGGGATTGACTGATTGTTCAGATTATGTAAATTGCAAACCATGAATCATCAACATGACCATCCTTTGAAGGATGTTGAATCTGAGCTTAACGACAATCTGTGTAGGTTGTTGGTGAGCGAGACGAACCTTTGAACGATACTACACAGTTCAGCACTAAGAAACAATCCGTATTGTGAAAAACCCTATTATGCAAAACAACCTAGATCTCGAAAAGTCCCTTAATCCTCGCGTCTTGATGTATCCTCGGAGCAAGTTGATTGACCGTTTAGAGTGGACGGGCCCGGCACACAAAGTGGCTGGATCGGCATCCGACATGCACTGGCACGCTTGGGGCAGCGACGGTGCGCTCTACTTGGTTGATGACGACGGCGTGAACAACGGAGGTCCGCGAACATTTGCGCATCTGCTCCGGGTCGAGGGAAAGCCGCCGCACCAAACTTTTCACGTGGTGAGCCGTTTCCCTGGGCTGCAACGCTCTTCGCTCAGGCGGCATCTTTATGTGAGTGGCGCATTAGCAGTGGGTGACCGACTCTACGTTGCTGCGTACGAATACGACAGTCACGATCCAGGTAACCCGGGACGTTATCTCGTCGGCAACGATATTCAGGCCGAGAAAGGCAGCGATTTCTTCATCATGGACGCAATCAGCCACCACGGTGGGGTCGCTTCTTTGATGTTCTCCGATGATGGCGGTGAGACGTGGCAAAACTATCCGGTTCCAGACGCACCGCTGTTTTTGGGCCCGCGCTTCGCCGGGCTAGCGTTCGTCGGCTTTGGCCCCGGATACTCAGGTGTGCCGAATAATCTGGAAGGCTACGTCTATGCGATCAGCAACGATGAATCTTGGGAAAGCGGCAGCCACGTCTTCTTGGCCCGCGCACCTTTGAATCAGGTCCTAGATCGCAACGCATGGACCTTTTACGGAGGACGTACGCCAGCAAATGAAGCGGCGTGGATCCCCGAGGAAGTCTACGCACGGCCGATCATGACGGACCACGGTCACGTCGGGCATCCCACCATGACCTACAACGCAGGATTAGGTCGCTTTATCCTGGCATTCGGCAGTGATGCCGTGCCCAAGAGCTACGCGCACGACCCGGCCATTGCGTGGGAACGTTGGCATCGCCGCCGCGAGCTGCAGATTTACGAAGGGCCGACGCCGTGGGGTCCTTGGGCTCTTGTGCATTACGACTCCGCGTGGGAGGGCGACCACGTCGCCTACCTACCCCAGATACCGCCTTGCTGGCTGAGTGCCGATGGAACCGAGGGAACGCTCATGTTCAGCGGCGACTACCGCATGTGGGGCGTGCCGGAGCCGGAAGGACACGAGTCTTGGTACGCGCAAATAACCCGCCCCTTTCGGTTCATCTTGAAGTGAAGCATCCGAGGGCTTTTGCGTGATTTCACCGCGGCGGCGCGGTTTGGGATTAAATCTTGTTCACGCAGTCCCTTACCTTTTGCGGAGGCGAAGAACCAACGGGAGCATGAGGAGCGGGGCGAGGGCGGAGATGGCGAGGCCCCAATGGAGGTTGCTGTAGTCGGCTATGTAGCCGACGAGCCAAGGCATGAAGATGCCGCCGGCGTTGCCGAGCGCCGCCAATGCGCCAAACATGCTGGCACCGCCGTTTGGGTAGCGGTCGGCGGTTACGGCGAGCATCGTAGGCCAGAGACAGCTAGCCGTGAAACCCGCGAGGATGCAGGCAGTGAGGGCGAGGGACGGAATGGGCAGGAAACTGCCTAAAAGAAAAAGAACGACCGTGCTGCCGCAGCTCCAAGCCATAAGTTGAAATGCGTTGAAGCGGGTGCCGGCGAAACCGATTATCATGCGGCCGAGACCCATGGCGACGGAGAACAGTAGGAGCGAGCCTCCGCTTATCCAGGTCGGAAACCCGAGGGAGGTTTCCGCGTAGGCGGGGAGCCATTGGGTCATGCCGAGTTCGGTTGCACCGCCAAGAAAGAGAGCGATGGCAGCGAAGAGGAACCAGTGTTGGGCGAAGAGCGAGCGGACGGAGGTGCGGACGCTTTCGTGGGCAAGGTCGGGAAACCGTAGTGGGGCGAAGGCAACGAGGAGGCCGAGCGGAAGTGGGAGAAAGATGAGGCACGAGCCGCGCCAGCCGAATCCGGCGGCGAGGGCGAGTGAACCAGCGAGAATGGTGATGACGGCACCGACGCAATAGAACGAGTGGAGCCAGTTCAGGGCTGCGGCCCGGTTTGAGGGATTGAGTGTGGAGACGATGGGGCTAAGAACCATATCAAGCATGCCGGCGGCGAGGCCGAGGGCGAAGAATGCGACGAGGAGGAGGTTGTAAGTGGGTGCGAAGGCCATCGCAATAAGACTGATGGCGGTCAGGGCGTTGCCCAGTTGGGCGAAGAACTTGGTGCCGTGGCGGTCGGCGAGCGGACCGGTGATGAGGATGCCGACGACGAGTCCGGCGAAGGCGACCGCACCGAGCCGTCCAAGTTGTTCGCCGCTAAGGCCGGTGGAGCCGCCGTACATCGTGCTCAGGGTTGTAAGGAAGACGGGGAGCAGGTTGAGTCCGATGGCAAGGCTCATCATCGCACCGTAACAGAGGAGCGTGAGAAAGCGGGCGCGGGGGTGTACGGTAAGGACGGGTGCAGACATTATTAAATTGAAACAAAAAAGCAAAAAAAGGCGATGTAAAACATGTGCCATTCCCCAATCAATAGCCTCACAGAGGGAAAAATGGACGGTGTCAATCCGTCTGAATCGGATCAACACTCAGCGTTTTGAAACTTGCAAATATTACTCATTTTCTCAGGCCTATTTATTAGAACCTTTTTGGACAGCAGTGCCCTTGAGCCGTTGAACTGTTGACGGGCACAAATTGAGCTCTTGGGGGCTTCAACTAAAAGCCGCTTAAAAGCTCCCCAAAAATGGAGAAGAGCTAAATCCCTGACTTAGATCCAAGGACTGACCCCGCGCTAGGGCTCAGAAATGGGAGCTTACATGACTGTTCCACTGCGGTCTTCCACGGTCGTTAAACCACGGCTCTTAAGGTATCGAAGCAGCCCTGATGCGGTCACACCGTGCACGATGATCGATAGAAGTATGACGAATGCGACGGTTGACCATAATATCTCAAGATTTCCAAATTTCCCGTTTATCTGGCCGTAAGAGAGATAATAGATCGATCCAATTCCTCTGATTCCAAGAAAACCTACCGCCCACCGCGCCTGCCATGGTAAGCCGGATCGGCTCATGGCAAGGAATCCCGCCAGCGGCCGCAGAACTAGAAGAATCACGACGCCCAACGCGGCAGACCACCAGGTCAGAGCCCCGAGAACGCCGCTTGCCAGCAACCCACCGAAGAAAATCAGAATGGCTACCAGCATCAGGCGCTCAATCTGGTCAATGAATCCATGCGTGCGTTTGTGAAGGTCATGGCGGCGTTCACATTGCCGGGCTGTGACGGCACCGATGAAAACCGCAATGAACCCGTAGCCTTCAATCATTTCCGCAACCCCATAGGCAATGAAGAGCAAAGCAATTACAAGCAGGCCTTCGCGCCCTTCAAAGAACCTCGGATCCTCGTCATCCTCTCTCGAATTACGAAAGACGATCCACGATGCGGCCTTACCCGTCAGCCAGCCGATCCCATAACCGGCAGCAATCCGCCAAACGACATCGATTGCAAACCATTTCGCAAAAATATCCACATCCGGTGAAGACAGGGAGAGGACGATTGCTAGGTATACGAAGGGAAAGGCAAGGCTGTCGTTGAAACCGGATTCGGCACTGAGATTGAAACGCACGTCGTCGCGGCAAGAGTCTCCTGGAGGCCCCACTTGGATCGCCTCGGCGAGGACCGGATCGGTCGGTGCGAGGCAGGCTCCCAAAAGCAAAGCAGCTGCTGGTGCCAGCCCGAGCCATGCCCAGCCCATCCAAGCCACCCCTGCGATACAGAGGGGCATGGTGAGCCAAAGCAGCGGGGCGATCTGTTTCCACTCCTTCCACTGGTATTTCCTGTCGATTGCCAGACCCACCCCGAGCAGAGATACGATTACCATGAGCTCCGTGGCGGACTCCGTCATCTTCGCCATCTCGTTATCAAAGGCAGGATTCAGCCAGCCCAGATCAAGCGGTAGGGAAAAAACGACCCACCCCAATGCCACAAGCAAGATAGGCAAGGAGACCGGAGCCTTCTCCAGCCGTTTTTCCAAAGCCAGTGACACGGCAACCGCAACACCCATCAATGCGTAAAGGAAAATCAGGGGCTCCATCCCTATAAGCATAACTCTCTGTCATCAACTGTCGATAGAACAGCGAGAATTCTGCGACGTTCCTATTCTCCCTACTTTGGTCGCTGGTCCATCCACCTTAAGCAACGCCCACTCAAGGCGATAAGTCACTGCGAAGCCTTATCTCCCAAGCGTCATTCCAGAATTTTTGGAATGATAAACGCAGCACTGGAAGCTCGCCCGATAAAATAACTTAAATCCACGGGGCGGCATGACTGGAGAACGCCATGAGACGTTTGTGTTGTCGGATTGGACGAGAACAATTAAGGAATCAGCGCCAAGACTTTTGACGCGGTTCTCCCTCCACTGAATAACGGAGCTCGCGGTGGAAATCGACTGCAGTGAATCGAAAAAAACGCCGGAAAATTTAAAGGAACGTTTTCTAGCGATACTCACCCTCCCAAATAAAATATTGGGAGACGGCACGCTGTTTACTCACTCTTCAACTGTTTTTAACTATCAGCTTGGTAGGGAAAGACCCCATAGAGTATGGAAGTTGTTTGACGCATAATGAACGGGCTTCAGATAATTAAGTAACCGAATTATGTTCAAAGATACTCTATCAGCTTACCATCCCGTTTCGGGTCTTTTCTTGGGTTTTCTTAACGGTAAAGCCCCGGCCTTGAGCCATTCTGGTATTATGATTTCGGCACATTGCGACAACATTCCGAGCCATGGACAAATGTCTTCTCCGGCATCAACCGCGTAAAATTTCTGCCCCTGTAATGAGCTTTATTTACGAACATCCCAAAACATACGATCTCGAGCACTCTGGTCCGCAACCTGATGTCGAGTTCCTACTGGCCTTTACGCGAAACAATCGGCCAGCCCGAATCTTGGAATATGCCTGCGGAAATGGCCGTCTCACTTTCCCGCTGGCGGAAGCCGCCGCCGAGTGGGGAGGCTCAGTCACGGGAATTGATTCAAGCCAAGCCATGTTGGACTCGGCCAAATCATCGCCGAACCCTCATGGGATAGTTTGGGCGAGCGGTAATGTCCAAACTTGGAAACCTCCCGCACCAGTGGATATGATCATTTCATTCTGCGGATCTCTCAGCCATCTTTTGACGATCAATGACCAGACCACCACTTGGAGGAACGCCTTTGCCTCGCTTGCAGCGGGGGGGCGTTTTTTGATCGTCGTGTCGGCGCCTGATTATGAAACAATGGCGGACGCAATGCGCTCGCCCGCCCGAACCGCCCTGTGCCTAGATGGGGACTTTGATGATGGCAAGAGCCGCCTCCTTCGGTGCCGTGCGGCTCAATACCAATCTCATACCCAAACGTTACGGGTCAAGTTTCTTTACGACCAGTTGGAAACGGAAAAAAAATCGGCTCGATTTGTTGATGACTACGATGCCCACGTTTATTATCCCAACGAGCTACGGCTTCTATTTGCAATGGCTGGATTTCGAGTTGAGGAAGAGTGGGGAGATTTTACAAGGTCCCCTCTCTCGCATCGGTCGCCATCGCTGATCATCTGCGGTCAGCGCCCAGAAAACTGCGAAAAATCAGATAATCAAAATGGACTCTAAATCCCGCGAGAGTTCTTTGCAGCCGTTTTAGAAATTCAGTGCCGTTACTTTTACCTATTTCCGTCTGTTAATCGAGTAAGACCCTCCTTCGAAGGCCGCTAATCAAGGTAGGGTTACACCTTATGGCGGGATCATTCATTGGGCACCATAGTTCTGTTTTACGAAAATCGTGAAAACCCAAACACTTAAATAAAAAACAAAAATAATCCTATGAAAATAAATCGTCTATTACCTCTGTTAGCATTCGCAGTTACAGCTTGTTGGAGCACTGCTCAAGCCCAGTCCACCTACAATAGCAAAGACATTGTCGCCGTTGCTTCAGCCGCGGGAAACTGTAGTACTCTTGTCACCGCCATCAAAGCCGCCGGACTGGTAGAAACTCTTCAAGGCCCCGGCCCCTTCACGGTCTTCGCACCGACGGATGAAGCCTTTGCCAAACTGCCCAAAGGGACTCTGGAAGACCTGCTCAAGCCCGAGAACAAGTCTAAACTTGCTAGTATCCTAACTTACCACGTGGTGCCTGGAAAAGTCATGGCTGCTGACGTAAAAACCATGATGGCCAAGACCGTCAACGGCGAAAAACTCGACATCAAGGCAATGGACGGTGCCGTCACCGTAAATAAGGCCAATGTCACTAAGACCGACATCGCCGCCAGTAATGGTGTTATTCACCTCATCGATACCGTTTTGATGCCTAACTAAGCCGAAGAATTAGTCAAATACTCAAAGGTCATCTAGGCCAGCATCGCGACAAGCAACAAGGTGATCCTTGTCATTGACACTGCGCTGTTGCCAAAATAATCCAGGCGACGGGCGGAGGGCAAAACCCTCCGCCCATTCTGCCGTTAGTAAAAATCAGACCAACCTCTGTAGTAAAAGCAATCTCCTCGCACCCACCCTTTAAAAAATTATGGCACCAACTAAAAAAGTTGCTTCAAAAAAAGCGGCATCAAAAAAGAAAGCTGCATCAAAAAAACCGTCAGACCCCTGTTGGGTCGGCTACAAACAGATAGGCACAAAAAAGAAAGGTGGGAAAACGGTTCCCAACTGCGTCCCAGAATAATAGTCCCAGCGGGGAAGGTACGTCATCGAAGTCAGCTTACCATACCTCACATGTGACACAGAATCAAACCGGATGGTGGATGAAAAAAAACATATCGTAGTAGTCGGCGCAGGCTTTGGCGGACTAGCGTTCTGCCAGAATTTCCAATCGGACGACGCGCGGATCACTCTCATTGATTGCACAAATCATCATCTGTTTCAGCCGTTGTTGTATCAGGTCGCAGCGTGCGGCCTTTCTGCCCCGGATATTGCGCAGCCGATTCGCGCCATTCTTTCAAAACGCCTAGATATCACAGTATTGCTCGACCGCGTGATCGGGTTTGATCTCCCGCAGAACAATATTCTCCTCGCCAAGCACAACCTCCATTACGATTACCTTGTGCTTGCGCTGGGCGGCCAGACCGGTTACTTCGGCCATCCCGAATGGGAGGAATTTGCGCCCGGCTTGAAAACGCTCGATGA
>ENA-ORBV01000841-ORBV01000841.1-microbial-mat-metagenome-genome-assembly--contig:-NODE-841-length-69870-cov-23.079349_pt1 | contig 69870 bp, 64 predicted proteins | sample MGYA00237777_ERZ505514 | MGnify/ENA primary metagenome ERZ505514 (study PRJEB26160, sample SAMN06269048) | microbial mat metagenome | isolation source: Oligotrophic lake microbial mat | place...
GCATTGATGCCCGCATTGCGCAACGCGTTTTGCATCGAACGGCGCGGTCCGCTCTGGTTCGGAGCGGTAATGTGAAACGCGTCGCCGGAAAGCCCGTAGCCTGCCATTTCGCAGTAAATGCGTGCACCTCGGGCGCGAGCATGCTCGTACTCCTCGAGCACCACGGCGCCAGCACCTTCGCCAAGTACAAAGCCGTCGCGATCACGGTCCCACGGCCGACTGGCGGTCGTCGGATCGTCATTGCGGGCAGACAGCGCGCGCGCCGACGCAAAACCACCGATAGCCAACTGCGTTATGGTCGATTCGGCTCCACCGGCCAGCATGACATCAGCATCGCCATATTCAATCAGCCTGGCTGACTCACCAATGCAGTGGTTGCCGGTCGCACAAGCGCTGACGCAAGCCAGATTCGGGCCCTTCAACCCGAGCATGATCGACAGATGTCCGGAAATCAGATTGATGATCGATGCCGGAATGAAGAATGGCGAAATGCGCCGCGCACCGCGCTCAAGCATGACCGAATGCATCTCTTCGATCATCGGCAGACCACCGATACCGGAGCCGATGTTCACGCCCATCTGTTCGCTGTTGGCGTCGTTGACCACGATGCCGCTGTCACCAAACGCCTGCATCCCCGCCGCGATCCCATAGTGGATGAAGAGGTCCATGTGGCGTGCTTCCTTGGCCGGCATGTAATCCTCAACCGAGAAGCCCTTGACTTCACCTGCAATATGGCAGGAAATCGGCAACTTCTGATCTTCCGGGTCAAAGCGGGCGATTCGTGCGATACCTGACCTGCCTGCCAGCAGGTTGGCCCATGCCTGGTCCACACCATTGCCTATCGGGCTCACGATGCCCAGACCAGTCACCACAACCCTGCGTTTGGCCGTTACAAATCCCACTGCTTTGCTCCCCGGGGCTATTTTGCCCCTCAAGCCTTCTTGTGGGAGCTGATGTAGTCGATCGCCTGCTGGACGGTGGTGATTTTCTCGGCTTCTTCGTCAGGAATCTCGGTCTCGAACTCATCTTCGAGCGCCATCACCAGTTCGACGGTATCCAGCGAATCCGCGCCAAGGTCGTCAACGAACGACGATTCGATCTTTATCTCTGCCTCATTGACGCCCAGCTGTTCGGCGACAATCTTCTTCACGCGTTGTTCTATGTTGTCCATGCTGAAAAACTCCTTCCCGTACGTGGATATGAAAGCGCGCGAATTCTAGCAGCTTTGCCTCTGCCGCCCGCTCGAATTTTCGCGCACGCGATGGGCCCGCGCATCACATGTACATGCCGCCGTTGACGTGAATGGTGCTGCCGGTGATGTACCCGGCCTCGGCTCCGGCGAGAAACGCCACCGCCGCCGCCACCTCTTCGACCGCACCCAGACGCCCCAGCGGCACCTGTGCCAGCAGCGCCGCCGTCTGGGCCTCGCTCAGGGCGCGCGTCATGTCGGTATCGATGAAGCCCGGCGCGACACAGTTGACGGTGATGTTGCGACTGCCGATCTCGCGGGCCAGCGCGCGGCTCATGCCGGCGACGCCCGCTTTGGCGGCGGCGTAGTTGATCTGACCGGCGTTGCCTGCGTGGCCCACTACCGAAGTCACATTGATGATGCGGCCGGTCTTGGCCTTCATCATGTCACGCAGCACTGCGCGACTCAGGCGGAACACAGCGTCGAGATTGGTCTGGATTACGCCCGTCCAGTCGTCATCCTTCATGCGCAGCGCCAACTGATCACGTGTGATGCCGGCGTTATTGACCAGAATCGAAACGGCGCCGAACTCCCGCTTGATCTCTTCGACTAGCGGCACGATCCGATCCGTTTGGTTGACGTCAAGTTCCCGGCCGCCGCCCCGCACCCCGGCGTCGCGCAGAGTTGCGTCGATGGCCGCGGCGCCGGCTGCGGAAGTCGCCGTTCCGATCACGATGGCTCCAGCGGCACCCAGACGCGCCGCGATAGCCTGGCCGATTCCGCGCGAGGCGCCAGTTACCAGCGCCACACTTCCGTCGAGTTTCATGCCAGCGCCTCCAGGCTCGCGGTGAGGGATGCAGCGTCGTTGACGGGCAGAGCGACCAGATCAGGCGCGATGCGTTTGACAAGCCCCTGCAGGACCTTGCCCGGGCCGATCTCGACGACATGCGTGATGCCGGCGGCCTGCATGGCCTGGATTGTTTCCACCCAGCGCACCGGACTTGCCGCCTGCAGCGCGAGCGCTTCGCGAATCGCAGCCGGTTCGGCGTGCCTGGCCACATCGACGTTATGTATCACCGGGACGGTCGGCGCCACGATGGAGATTCCCTGCAGGCGCTGGCGCAAGCGCTCCGCAGCCGGCTTGAGAAGCGACGAGTGAAATGGCGCCGATACCGGCAGCGGTAGCGCCCGCTTGGCTCCGCGCGCCTTGGCGGCGACGCACGCACGTTCGACCGCCGACTTCAGGCCTGCAATCACGATCTGGTTTTGGTCATTGAAATTGACTGCCTCGACCACCTCTCCTTGCGCCGCTTCCGCGCAGGCCGCATGAACCTCATCTGCATCCAGGCCCATGATCACGGCCATGGCGCCGGTACCGATCGGCACCGCATCCTGCATGGCCTGCGCGCGAAAACGCACCAGGGGCACGGCATCGGCAAAACGCAACGCGCCGGCGGCCACCAGGGCGGTGTACTCCCCCAGCGAATGACCGGCCATCAGCGCTGCCGCCGGGCCGCCGGCGACCTGCCAGGCGCGATACATCGCGTAGGCCGAGACCAGCATGACCGGCTGCGTATTTACCGTCGCGTTGAGTGCGTCGGGTGTGCCAGTTTCGACCAGCTCCCACAGGTCCTCGTGCAGCACGGCGGACGCGTCAGCGAAGGTTTCGCGCACAATCGCAGTATCGGCAAAGCCCTGCATCATGCCTTGCTTCTGCGAGCCCTGTCCGGGAAACACCATCGCTATCTTCATGCCATCTCCATCAAAATTGCACCCCAAGTAAATCCCCCTCCGACACCCTCAAGGAGCACCCGTTGTCCGCTGCGGATCCGCCCTGCGCGTATCCAGGTATCGAGTGCCAGAGGGATCGATGCCGCCGAAGTGTTGGCGTGTGTATCGACGGTCACAACCAGTTTCTCCAGCGGCATTTTCAGCTTGCGCGCGGTCGCGGTGAGTATCCGCAAATTCGCCTGGTGCGGAATCAACCAGTCAATATCGGCGGAGCTCAGACCAGCTTTCTCGATGACTTCGCGTGCAACCTCGTCGAGTACGCGTACGGCAAACTTGAACACTGCCTGGCCATCCATGCGCAGAAACGGGTCGCCGGTGACTGCGCCGCCAGCCAAGTTGCCAGGCACGCTCAAGATTCCGGCCTGCGAACCATCGGCATGCAGTGCCTGGGCCAGAATGCCTGGCGTGGCCGCAGCTTTGAGCACCACCGCGCCCGCGCCATCGCCGAACAGCACGCAGGTAGCGCGGTCGCTCCAGTCGAGAATGCGCGAAAAGACCTCGGCGCCCACCACCAGTGCACACTTTGCTTGACCGCCGCGAATGAACTGATCGGCTGTCGCCATGGCATATACGAAACCGCTGCACACGGCCTGGATGTCGAAAGCCGGGCAGCCGCTGATGCCCAGGCGCGCCTGCAACAGGCACGCCGTACTTGGAAAAACGAAATCCGGCGTGGAAGTGGCGACGATGATGAGATCAATGTCACCGGATCCGACACCGGCGGCATCCATCGCGGCGCGTGCGGCCGGCTCGGCCAGCGCGCTGCTGGTTTGTCCCGATTCCGCCAGATGACGCATGCGGATGCCGGTGCGTTCGCTGATCCAGGCGTCGGAGGTATCAATGCCGCGCTGCGCCAGCGCATCGTTGTTCACTGCGGCGCCAGGGAGGAACGAACCGGTGCCGGCAATGCGCGAAAAAACCATGTTAGCCGCTGCCAGCTAGGCGACCGCGCGTACCGGGACGCTGCCCGCCGCATGATGCGCAATACGCAGGGCGATTGCCGCGACGACACCAGCCTCGACCGCATCATGAGCCCGATCCAGCGCCCGTCCGAAAGCGTAGACATCGGCTGAGCCATGACTTTTCACGACCAGGCCATTGAGCCCGAGCAGGCACGCGCCGTTGTAGCGGCGATGATCGTAGCGACGCCGAAATCCGTTGATCGCCGGCAGCGCAAACAGGGCTCCCACCCTGGTGAACAGGTTGCGTTCGAATTCAGCCTTGAGCGAGCGCCCGAGCATTTGCGCCAGGCCTTCGGACGTCTTGAGAGCGACATTGCCGACAAAACCGTCGCACACCACCACATCGACCGTACCCTTGAAAATATCGTTGCCTTCCACGTTGCCGAAGAAACGGATCTCGCCACGCTCGTGTGCTGCGCGCAGCAAAACGGCGGCTTCCTTCACCGTATCATTGCCCTTGATTTCCTCCTCGCCGATGTTCAGTAAACCCACCGCCGGCGTCTGCAGGTGTTCGACCGACGCCACCAATGCCGAGCCCATGAGCGCGAACTGATACAGGTGCTGCGGCTTGCAATCGACATTGGCACCGAGATCAAGCATGTAGGTCGCACCGCCGCGCTGGTTCGGCAGCGGCGCGCATATCGCCGGACGATCGATTCCGGGAATGGTGCGCAACATGAAAGTTGAAATGGCCATCCACGCGCCGGTGTTACCGGCTGAAATGGCCGCCTGCGCCACACCCTGCTTGACCAGATCAACTGCAGCGTGCATGGACGAATCACGTTTGCGGCGCAGCGCCTGGGCAGGCGGATCGTCCATGCCTACAACTTCGGATGCGCCGTGTACCTGCAGGCGGGCGACAAGCTGACCCGCCGTCCGGCCAAGGCGCTTCAACGCCAATGCAATCGGCTCGGTTTGTCCGACCAGGATCACGCCAGCAAGCGGGTGGCGTGCAAGAAATTCAAGAGCCGCCGCAACGGTAACATCAACGCCATGATCACCGCCCATGGCATCAATCGCTACAACTATCGCCATTCCGAAAACCCGATCTAAAGAACAGCCGCAGTCATGCTTTCGGCTGCGTGACGGTGAGGGGCGCCAGTGCGCATTCGCACATTCATTCCGTGATCCGGTTTTACCTGCGGCCCTGCCGCTCAAAAACGTTGGGCAGTCAATACGGTCGGCTCGCTCTTGCCGCCGCCCCATGCCCATCCTGCGGCCTGTCAGGACTTGGACTTGACCACCTTGCGGCCACGATAGTACCCGTTCGGGCTGATGTGATGGCGCATGTGGACTTCGCCGGTGGTCGGCTCGACCGCCAACGAAGGAGCAGTCAAAAAGTCATGCGCGCGATGCATGCCGCGCTTTGAAGGTGATTTCTTGTTTTGCTGGACTGCCATGATGTACTCCCTGTCACACGAAAATTTAGCCGCACTAAACCACTTGGCCGGCGCCCTTTCAGGCCTTTTTCTTCAGGCCAGCCAACAATGCGAACGGCATTGCCTTTTCTCCCGTCGAGCTGCCGGCCGGCGCGGCGCATGCTTCATGCATGGGCGCAAACGGCAACGCCAGCAACAATTCGTCTTCCAGCAGATGCAGCAGATCAAATCGTTCCGAGTGCAGCACCGCATCCCAGCGGTCATCGTCGTCGGCATCCAGTGCCGCTTCGGTATCAACCAACTCGAAACGTACGCGCGGCTCCAACCTGACCTCGAGCGGATTCATGCAGCGTTGGCACTCCACACTCACTAAACCATCCAGGCGTACGCGGAGACCTGAAAGCCCGCGCGGCGAACGCGCGACCTCGACATGCACCGCGATCGGCGCGAAGTCCTCGACCACCTCATCATTCAGGCGTTCAAGCAACTCGAGCGTCAACGTTGCTTCGATACTGCCACGACGCTCCACGAATCGCCGCGAGTCGATGACCCAGTCTTCCGCCTGAGACATCAGCGCACGATCTTCCACGCCTGCCTTCCGTTCAAAAAACGTAACGCCCAAACGGACGCAAGCCAATTAGTATAGCGTAATTTTCCTTTGCAGTCAAAAGCTTAGCAGAGTCGGCACACGCGGCCTTGTTTGCGCAAAATCGACCTGTTCATATGAACCGGCAGCTTGCCCATCCGACCCGGCCGACTGCGGACGGTTACCCGCCGGTGTGTTTTTGCCGCCGCAATCGCGGATTCGTACCGGCATTTCGCTTGCCGGCGGCGGAATTGGGTACAGTTACGCTCCGGTTGGTCCCGCCACAACACCCTTTGGTTCGTCCCGAGTACGCCATGCAACCCCTGATCCTGGCCTCCACCTCGCGCTACCGCGCAGAATTACTGTCGCGCCTGCGTCTGCCGTTTGAAACCCGCGTTCCTGGCGTCAATGAAACACCGCAGAGTGGCGAAACACCTGCACAAATGGCTGTGCGCCTGGCACTGGCGAAGGCGCGCGCGGTCGCGCAGCAACTCGGATATGGCTTGATCATCGGGTCAGACCAGGTTGCACATTGCGACGGCCAAGTGCTGGACAAGCCGGGTAGCCATGAACCCGCATTGCGGCAGCTAAAGCTGATGCGCGGCAAAGTCACCTATTTCGACACCGCACTGGCTCTGGTCAACGCCTCAAGCGGGCGTGAACAGACCGCCATGGTCACCACCACCGTTGTGATGCGCGACGCAAGCGATGCCGAGCTCGAGGCCTATCTCACTGCCGAGCAGCCCTATGACTGCGCCGGCTCGGCCAAATCCGAGGGGCTTGGAATCGCGTTGATGGAGAGTATTGCCGGCGTCGATCCAAGCGCGCTGATCGGCCTGCCACTCATCGCACTGGTTCGAATGCTGCGTGCCGAAAACGTCTCGCTGTTCGCACCGGCATGAGCGCTCCCGACCGGCCACTCGAAGGGAGCACACATCCTCCACGGGGAAGATGCCACGCGCTGAGAGGACGGTAGTCCAATGAGCCCCGGCACCTTGTATCTGATACCGGCGGCGATCGGCGATCTAAAGGGTGGCGACCAGTCATCGCTAGTCCGCGCGACGATTCCGCCGGCTACGCTAGCAATACTGCAGGGCCTGGGCGAGTTTGCTGTGGAAAATGCAAAATCCGCACGCGCCTACCTCAAGGCTGCGGGTATTCGCCTGCCGATGCAGGAAGTGTCGATTACCGAAATCGGTCATGCACCAAGGCCTGAGGACCTCAAGCCCCTGATCGCGGCGATGCGAGCGGGCCGTGACGTCGGCGTGCTATCCGAATCAGGCTGCCCGGCGGTGGCCGATCCCGGCGCGCTGCTGGTGCGCATGGCGCACGAGGCCTCGCTTCCCGTGACGCCACTGGTCGGCCCGTCATCGCTGCTGCTGGCCCTGATGGCATCCGGTCTGGATGGCCAGCGTTTCGCCTTTGCCGGCTACCTGCCGATGAAGGAACCGCAGCGTGCAAAGGCGATTCGCGACCTCGAGGCTCGATCGCGCGCGGCCCGGGAAACCCAGATCGCCATCGAAACACCTTTTCGCAACCAGGCCCTGTACGAAGCGCTCACCGCCACACTGCAGCCGGCGACGCGGCTGGCGCTGGCGATCGATCTGACCTTGCCATCTGCAAGCAATCGCATGAAAACCGTGGCTGCCTGGCGTCGCGAACCCACACCGCTTTTGGCCAGGCGCCAGGTCGTGTTCCTCTTTCTGGCGGCATGAGCGCGCCCGACCGGCCACCCGACGGGAGCGTTCATCCTCCTTCGGTAGGGATTCGCGCAGCGGACGGAGTGCTGTCCGATGAGCCGCGCTGGCTGTCTCAGCCCGCGCGATATACCGCATAAGCGGCGTCGATCGCGGCACCGCGTGGCAGCCTGTGCCCCTCGGCGGCCAGCACTGTTTCGAGCGCCGCCAAGGTCAGCATTACCGTATCACGCCGAGCGTTGTACCCCATCGCACCGATACGCCAGATCTTGCCGTGCAAGCGGCCGAACGACGTACCTATCTCGATATTGAAGTCGTTGAGCAGAGCCAGTCGCGCACGATCCGCGTTGACCCCGGCCGGAATCCACACGCCGGTGACGTTCGGCATCTTGTGTGTGACATCGCCAAAAACCTTGAGGCCCATCGCCTCGATTCCGGCGACCATCGCACTGGAGGCATCGGCATGGCGCTTGAACGCCCCCGCATGCCCTTCCTGCATGAAGATGCGGCCGCACTCGCGCGCGCCGTACAACATGGTGGTGGCCTCGGTGTGATGATTCAGCGCCACATCACTCCAGTAATCCATCACCATCGCGAGATCGAAGTAGTTGCTCGAAATCATGCGCCCGACCCCGGGCACATAAGCTGCCGGTCGAACTCCTTCCTCGATATGGCGGCGCCGATATATCACTCTGGCAAAGGCGTCGCTCAGTGTCATCGGTGAGGCGCCTGAGGGTCCGGCCAGACATTTCTGCAGGCCGCCGGTTACGCAGTCGATTTCCCATGCATCGGTACGCAACGGCGTGCCGCCCACGGTGGCTGTTGCATCGACTTGCAGCATGGCCCCATAGCGATGGCAAATGCGTCCGATATTTTCCAGGGGCTGACACATGGTGGTCGAAGTGTCGCCCTGGCAAAGCGCCACCAGCTTCGGCGAAAACGCCTTGACCGCAGCTTCGATCGCTTCCGCCGTGAACACCGTGCCCCATTCGCATTCGATCACCCTGACCTCCGCGCCGACCCGTCGCGCGATCTCGGTTTTCAACTGACCAAAGCGGCCGAACGAGCAAATCAGCACACGGTCACCCGGCTCGATGAACGAAACCATCGCCGTTTCGATGGCGCTGCGCGCGGTCCCGTCAATGATGAATGTCCAATCGTTGCGTGTTTCGAAAACGCCGCGATATAGCTGCATCGTCTCGCGCATCATCTGCCGGAATTGCGGATCGAACTGACCGAGCAACTGCGACGACATTGCGCGCAGCACGCGCGGGTCGGCGTTGATCGGACCGGGTCCCATCAGGAGACGCGGCAACGGGTTGAGATCCGCGAGTGCGCTGGCGGGGTCCGACAGAGCAGCAATCGGGGGTAAATGGACAGTCATGGCCGACTTTTTGTATACACAATTGATTGCCAAAGTATACAAGACGGCAAAGCAGATGGCAGTATGCATTGCCTGTTTAGAATGCCCGCATGCGATTAGTTTTGGCGGCGTTTGCTCTGGGCTGTGGGCTTGTACAAGTACAGGCAAGCCTGCCTTCAATCGCCGCGCTGAGCGCAATTGCCGCCGCCGCGGTCGCGGCAACAGTATGGGTTGTTGCGCCTGCACGCGACGCTGCAAATGACCGGCTGGCATGGCGAACGGGCTGCGCGAAGCTAAGCTGCGGCCTGCTCGCCGGCTTTTTGTGGGCGGCGATATTCGCCCACGTGCGTCTGGCCGACGCCCTGCCGGCGCATCTTGAAGGGCGCGACGTCGAGGTGATCGGGATTGTTTCCTCCTTGCCCCAGCATTTCGAGCGTGGCGTGCGCTTCGAATTCAGCCCGGAACAGGTGCTGACGGCCGGAGCGCACTTGCCAGCCCGCATTCAACTTGCCTGGTACGGTGGCTTCACGCCGGATGTCGACCTGCCGAACCCGGCGGTCCATGCTGGCGAGCGCTGGCAATTCAACCTGCGCTTGCGCAAGCCGCACGGCAGTGCCAACCCACACGGCTTTGACTACGAAGCCTGGTTGCTGGAGCGCGGTATTCGCGCCACCGGCTATGTGCGGCCGCCCCGCAGCGAGGCGCCGCAGCGGCGGCTGGCCACATTTGTGTGGACGCCCGGCACGCTGGTGCACCGGGTGCGCGAAGCTGCACGAACGCGTTTGCAACTGGCACTGGCCGACACGCCCCACGGTGGCGTCATCGTGGCGTTGGCGGTCGGCGACCAGCGCGCAATCGACAACGACGACTGGCAACTGTTCACCCGCACCGGGGTTGGACATCTGATGAGCATTTCCGGGCTACATGTCACGATGATCGCAAGCTTGGGGGCATTTCTTGCGTTTGCCGCATGGCGCCGCTCGGAACGTCTGATGCTGGCGCTGGCGGCACCGCGCGCGGCGGCAGTTGCCGGCTTGCTGACCGCATTTGCCTATTGCCTGATTGCCGGTTTCGCAGTGCCTGCGCAACGTACGCTGTTCATGTTGGCGGTTGCCGCCTGGTCAGTTTGGCGTGGCTGGTTCGGCTCCGGCACCAGGGTGCTGGCGATAGCCCTGGGCGCTGTGTGTCTGATCGACCCATGGGCACCGCTGTCCCCCGGTTTCTGGCTGTCGTTCGGCGCCGTCGCGGTATTGCTGCTGGCCGGCGCCTCGCTAAGCGCCCGCGCGCACTGGCTCAAGACTGCACTTGTCGCGCAGTTGGCGGTGACGCTTGGCCTGATTCCGCTGACTCTCGCCTTGTTCCAGCAGGTCTCGCTGGCCGGGCCAATGGCCAACGCGCTGGCGATTCCGGTGATCAGTTTCGTTGTCACACCGCTTGCACTGCTGGCCTGCCTCTTACCCGTGGATGCGCTCGCATTGCTCGCGCACTGGGTGCTGGCGCAATTGATGGACTACCTTGGATGGCTCGGCGCATTCGACTGGGCCGTATGGCAACGCGCGGCGCCGCCTGTGTGGACAGTCCTGCTGGCACTCGCCGGCATCGTTTGGTGCCTGATTCCGTGGCCCATGCACTGGCGCGCACTTGGCGCGGTGTGGATGCTGCCGCTCCTGGCCCACCCGGCGCATGCGCCCGGCACGGGCGACTTGTGGGTCACAGTCCTCGATGTCGGGCAGGGCCTCGCGGTGGTTGCACGCACCGCCAATCACACGCTGGTGTTCGATACCGGCCCGCAGTATTCGCCCGAAGCCGATGGCGGCAACCGCGTAATCGTGCCCTACCTGCGTGGCGAAGGCGTGACGCAGATAGACACGATGGTGGTCAGCCATGATGACAACGATCACACCGGCGGTGCGCTATCAACATTGAAGGCCGTTCCAACCGGTGTCCTGGCCTCACCGCTGCCCGCGACACACCCGGTGGTTGCAGCAGCCAACGAACGCAGACGCTGCGTGGCCGGCGATCGCTGGACATGGGATGCGGTCAATTTCGAATTCCTGCATCCGCAGCGGAGCGACTACGCAGGCATTGCAGACCGGAAGGACAACGCCAGCAGTTGTGTTCTGGCGATACGCGCCCACGGCAGGCAGGTGTTGCTGCCGGCCGACATTGAGCGCGATGTCGAAGCGCGCCTGGTCGCTGCCAATGCCGACCTGGCGAGCGAGACGCTGCTGGTGCCGCATCACGGCAGCAAGACCTCGTCGACCGCGGAATTCCTGGATGCCGTCAAACCGCGTGCCGCCATCGTTGCCGCCGGCTACCGCAACCGCTTTCGCCATCCTGCTGCCGAAATACTCGAGCGCTATCAGCAACGTGACATACGTGTGCTGCGCACTGACCAGTCCGGTGCTGTAATCCTGCGCATGCGTGCCGAAGGCACCGCGATCACCACCCAGCGCGACCTGCGCCCGCGCTACTGGCACGGACGCTGACGGCGTGAAAGCAGTGAGCGCCGCGCAAGACGCGTGCGGCATGCAATACCGATGGCCTGCACCGATGGCCTGCACCAATGCTCAGGCCGCCAGCGCAACCTCCATTGGATGCGCCGAAAGCGCATCGATCGCCCGGTCGATCATCGGCGCGGAGTTGTCTGCCACCACCGCAACGCCGCGGCGCAACAAGCCGGCCAACGTGTTCACGCTCATCTGGCGCATGCGGCTGCCATTGGTAAATAGGTAAAACGTGCGTTTCGGGCTGACCCAGGTAAGCGTGAAGCGGTCGTCGCTCTGTTCATCGGAAAATTCCAACGTTGTACCGCGTGCCAGCTCAAGCACCCGGCATTCGTAGTCGTCGGTACCACTGACCAGCGGCACCGGTTTTAGCGTCGGCAGGTCGCCGCTTTGACTCGGCACCGGCCGCGAAGGCACGTCGACCACCGCGGCCTTGGCCGCTGCGATCGCCTCGGTATGCGCACGCATGAGACGGTTGAAGAATGCCTGGCGTTCAAGTTCCGCCACGCCAAGTGCCATGACTCCGCGCATCAGGCCGCGCACCAACCTTGGCAACATGCCGGCCAGGGTCGGAATGTCGGCGCGGCCCTTGGCTTGCACGCTCCAGATCAGGTCGGCAGCAAGGTTCAGGCGGGACGCCACCGAGTCCTCGCCTGTCAACTTCTTGAGATGCGCTTCCACCACCGCACGCAGCCACAGCGTGGAAATGAATTCGCGCATGAACTCCGGCGTGTCCGGAGAAATGCGCGTCGCCAGATCGGCGCGCGCGGCGGCGTCGGCGGCGGCAAGTGCCTCCTGGACAGCCAGGCCCTCGGCATGCAAATTCGCCGACTTCTCGGCCGCGGCATGCTCGCGCGCCACCAACAGATCGAGTTCCTCGAGCGCGGTTTGAAACACCGACACATCGTCCTTGAACTGCACAGCCAGGTCGTCGACGATGTGCTTGATGCCGCGCATGAAGACGCCGTCTTCGACACGGTCTATCGCCGGATCGGCACCGGCCTCGGCGATGCGGTCAAGCAGGCGCCGCATGGGATGCTCGCGGCGCGCAAAAAAACTGCGATCAAGTATAGCCGCCTTGACCGCAACTATCTGCAGCCGCGCGATGAGGCCCTTGATGTGATCGTCGATCTTGGTGTCATTGTGCAGATAGTCGAAGACCACGGTCACCAGTTCGATCGTCAATTGATCGAGCGGTGTGCCCTCGGCAATCAAGCTGCGGTCGAGTTCACGCAAAAAACTGGGGGCAAGAAAGCCGGCGCTCGCCCCGAGGTTGGCATCGGTTTGCAGGCGTGCGAGGATCTCGAGCAGCGACTCGCTGGCGGCGATCGGGGTATCGCCGGTGGCGAATCGCGCCGGATCGGCCAGCATGCGCAGGCTCTCAACACGGGCCGACGCCTGCCCCTGGGCCAGGCCGGCCAGCAGACTGGCAATCGCCATGGGTTCATTGCCCATTGAGCTACCCAGCCAACCGCTGCGATCGCCAGGCTGTGCGCCGTCGAACTGTGAAAGCCGCCCGCTTTGAGACAAGGCGTGCATGCGCTGGGTCGCGCTCAGACCCATCATGCGCTGCGAGGTACCCATCGGGTCGGCGTTGGTCTTCACACTGTGACGAATCCGCGGCAGGATATGGTGCGCCACCAGACTCTGGTTGACCGCATGGTAAATCTGCGTGATCGATTTCGACAGGTAAGGCTGAAACGCGGCCAGTAGCGCCTGTTTGACCGCGTCTTCGGCCGGTATGTGGTTGCAGGCAAGCTTCAGGGCTTCAAAAATCGCTTCCGGACTGAGCGGGTTGTCGGCGTCTTCAAGGGACTCGCGATTGAGCAACATTCCGAAGCGGGCACGAATGCCCAGGATCTCCTGGTTATCGACCGAACTCATCACCGTTTTGGCCAAGCGGTCGATGGCGATGCCGGTTTCAATGATCGAGTCCGACACCAATGAAAGTTCGATGCCACCGAAGTCACTTGGGCCCGGCCTGGCAGCTGCCGCGGTTTTCGGCGCGGCGCTACCGGCGTTCAGGCGTTTGTCGTAGATAGTCTTGAAGCTCTCCTCGAACTGGCGCTGTATCTCGGCACGATGCTGGCGTACCCGCGTCATGGCGTCGAGATACACCTGCTGCTCGTCGCGTTTGCACGTCTTGTCAGCCAGTTGGAACAGATCTTCGTCGATTTTGGCCAGCGCGCCGGCGATCACTTCTGCCAGGCGCGAGCGGGCGATGTCACGGCACTGTTCAAGGAGCGTTGTCACAGTCGATGGATTTGGCGCTTTCGGAGCTTCGTTCATGGGCTATTCCTGCGGCGGATGGGAGGCATGACGCATGTTTATGACGTAAGCATAAAACCATTGCACTATGCCGTTGTCATTTACTGTCGTCAAGCAGAGGCTTTGCGCTCCGTGGTCCATAAACGGCCAAAATCGAGAAAACCTGAGCAAGAATGTCAAAAACTGTGACGCAAGTCACAATTCCGGTTTCATGCCCCTCAAAGCGAGCGCTTTGCATGTCGTCGTTGCGCCCTACTCGCCATTCGCCGCTGGCTTACTGCACCAGGAATGAGACAGAGGATGCCGGCCTGCCCAAGCCATCGAGTCATTCCAGCCGCGGCATTCGAGGATGCGTCAGGTGGCCTTGCGTTGCCGCTCGTTCATCAATTCACGCAAGGTCCACACATTTTCTGCGACGCCGCTCAGGTTCGGGTTGACGGCCAACGCCTTCGCGAAATACTCCAAAGCCAACTCGTAGTTCGCAAGAACCGTATAAATCTGGCCGTATCCCGCGAGCGCGCCGAAATGGTTTGGGTTGCGCTTGATCACCTCCTCGCAATCGGCCAGCGATTCGCGCAGCCGACCCATGAAATACAGCACTGTGGCACGCTTGTTCCAGGCCTCGGCAAACCCGGGCTTCAAGCGAATGATTTCGCTAAAGGTGGCGATGGCATCTTCGGCTGCGCCTGAATTCATTTGCGCCACGCCTTTGGCATACAGTTTGTCGATGCGCGCATCGCCGCTGCGTGACCACACCTTCCACAGGGCTGCCTCGGCGGCTGCGCGGGCGTGGGCATCGGTATCGAACAACAGATTGGCCAAGGCATCGGCGTCCTGCATACGTCCGATCATGCCAAGACGCTCGACCGCCGCTCGCCGCACTGGCGCGGCACTGTTTGTCAATTGCCGCAATGCCTGTTCGCGCGAAATTGGCGCAACCTGTGCGCCCATGGCGGTCATGCAAAATGCCAGCCCGACCCAGGTTGCCGCCACCCCCCACCCGCGTGGGCTTCGTCCGAACCTCATTGCAGCGCCCCGCGCAACCAATTTACCAGCGGCAACGCGCGCTTGAAGCCGGCAGCGACCTGACTGGCCAGGCCTTTCGCGTCGAGTCCCGCAACCGACGTGTCGGTCCAGACAATGAAACTCTTTTGTTTGATGAACTCGATATGCGGTGTAGCCACGGCATAGCCCTTGGGTGGGCGCACCAGGCGACCTTCGTCGGCGAACTGGCCGAAATGCGACCACAGGCTTTTGACATTCAGCAGACGCCCAAAGGTAGCCGGATCTGTCGCGATCGAGGCTCGAATCTTCGCCAGCACGTCCGCTGGCGGCATGTAGCAGCCGCCAGCTACCAGAAGCTTGCCGTGATGATCGATATGGAAATAATAGTGCGACCCCGGATCTTTTTTGCCGCCCGGCGCGATCACTGCTGAAAAATTGGTCTTGTAGAGGCTCTTGTCTTTCGAAAAACGGATATCACGGTTGATACGGAACTGGGCTTTCCTGGGGTCCTGCCCGGCGACCGCCGGATCAAAGCGCGCGGTTTCGCTGATGATGCGCGCCACCAACTGAGTAAACTCCGCGCGCAAGATGTCGTACGAAGGCTTGTTCATGGCGAACCAGGCGCGATTGTTGTTTTCGGCCAGGCCTTCAAGATAGTTGACGAGTTCGCGGGTGTTCATTCGGGTACTTGCTCCATGCGCCAGCGACCATGATAAACGTGTTCGACAGGTGCAACACGAGGCAGCCGAACGTGCAATCTTCCGCGCATGTCCTGGTCATTCGCGGACTTAGGCGCGGGCCGCGGCCTTCTGCCGTTGCTCCCGCAACAGACCATCGTGTCAGTGTGGTGCAAGGCGGACGCGCTAAACTTGCAGTCTGAACGTTCAACAGGAGATGCAAGTCATGGCCCAGCGTGAAGTGATGGTTTTGTCCGGCGTACGCACCGCGATCGGCACCTTTGGCGGTGCGCTCAAGGACACCCCTGCGGTCGACCTGGCGGCAGCTGTGGTGCGCGCCTCGGTGACGCGCGCAAAGATCGATCCGGCGCAGGTCGGCCATGTCGCCTTTGGCCATGTGGTCAACACCGATGTGCGCGACATGTATTTATCACGCATGGCGACCATCAACGGCGGCCTGCCGATCGAAACGCCAGCCTTCAACGTCAACCGGCTGTGCGGTTCGGGCCTGCAGGCAATTGTTTCGGTGGCGCAGTCGATCCTCCTGGGTGACGCCGAGGCCGGCGTCGCCGGCGGTGCGGAGGTCATGAGCCGGGCACCTTACTGGCTGCCGACCAGTCGCTGGGGTGCGCGCATGGGCGACGGAAAAATGATCGATCCGATGGTCGGTGCTCTGCATGATCCGTTTAACGTGATCCACATGGGCGTCACCGCCGAGAACGTGGCACGCCAGTGCGGTATCAGCCGCGAGCAGCAGGACCAACTGGCGGTCGAAAGCCACAATCGCGCCCAGCGCGCTATCGCCGGCGGCTATTTCAAGGAACAGATTCTCGGCATCGAGATGAAGTCGCGCAAAGGCCCGGTGGTGTTCGATACCGATGAGCATGTGCGCATCGACTGCACCATGGCAGACATGGCCAAATTGAAGCCGGTGTTCGAAAAGGAAGGCACGGTGACCGCCGGCAACGCTTCCGGCATCAACGACGCCGCCGCAGCGCTGGTGTTGATGGAAGCCGGCGCAGCCGCGGCCGGCGGCCACAAAGCGCTGGCCCGTCTGGTCGGCTATGCACATGCCGGCCTTGAGCCCAAGATCATGGGCCTGGGCCCGGTGCCGGCGACGCGCAACGTACTCAAGAAAACCGGTCTCACACTCGACCAGATGGATGTGATCGAAGCCAACGAAGCGTTCGCCGCCCAGGCACTGGGAGTCAGCAAGGAACTGGGCTTCGACCCGAAAAAGGTCAATCCGAACGGCAGCGGCATCTCCCTCGGCCACCCCATCGGCGCCACCGGCGCCATCATCAGCGTCAAGGCGATCTACGAACTGCATCGTACCGGAGGACGCTACGCGCTGGTCACCATGTGCATCGGTGGTGGCCAGGGCATCGCGGCGGTTTTCGAGCGGGTCTGAAGCGACCCCTGGCGTGCACAATGTCTATGCAATAATGCTTCGCGCCAGGGAAACCTGACCTGCCCCGAATTTGCCACCCGCCGGCCGCGATGTGCATGTCGGCACCGTAAAGGGTATGCTTAGGGAAACACTGAACAAGTCCGTAGGTCGAGCAGGTCGCTCTTGCAAGACATTGAATCGATTCGACTCTTCGTTCGCGGATCCGGATTCCAGGGACTTGTTCAGCGTTTTCCTAGCGTGAAACGGCGCCGACCGGCGCGAACACACCCGGAGGTCCAAATGCGAAGCGAAGTTGCGGCGGGCGTCTGCGCCATCCTGATTCTGGCCAGCCATACCGCCATGGCGCAAGACAAGGCACCGCAGGCGCGTGGTGAGTTGTTGTACTCGACGTTTTGTGTCAGTTGCCACACCACCCAGATGCACTGGCGTGACAAAAAAATCGCCCGCGACCTGCCCGGGTTGCGTGCACAGGTGCTGCGCTGGCAGACTAATGTCGGCCAGAAATGGGATCGCAGCGACGTCGATGAAGTCGTCAACTACCTGAACCGCACGTTCTACAAGTTTCCTGGCGCCACCGACAAGGGTTGAGCGCCGCGCCTACGGCGCCCCGTAACCGCCGGCAGTCGGTGTTTGCACCACAAAGACATCACCTGGCTGGCACACGGTCTCGTCACTGCCTCCCAGTTCTGTAATCGAACCGTCACTGCGTTCGACCCAGTTGTGACCGACTTCGCCGGCGCCGCCACCGTTCATCCCGTAGGGAGGAATGCGGCGATGGCCGGACAGCACGCCGGCGGTCATGGTTTCCAGAAAGCGGATGCGACGCAACGCGCCCGGGCCGCCATTCCACTTGCCGCGCCCGCCCGAGCCGAAACGGATCGAATGCTCTTCGACCCGCACCGGGTAGCGGAATTCCAGTATCTCCGGGTCGGTCATGCGGCTGTTGGTCATGTGGGTCTGCACCGGTGTGGCGCCATCGAAGCCATCGCCCGCACCTGAGCCCGAAGAGATGGTTTCGTAGTACTGATAGGTGTCGTTTCCGAAGGTGAAGTTGTTCATGGTGCCCTGGCTGGCCCCCATTACACCAAGTGCGCCATAAAGGGTGTCAGTCAGGCACTGGCTGGTTTCCACATTGCCGGCCACCACCGCCGCGGGATAGCGCGGATTGAGCATCGAGCCTTCCGGGATGATGATCGACAGTGGTTTCAGGCAGCCGGCGTTGAGCGGAATGTCGTCGTCGACAAGCGAGCGGAACACGTACAGGACAGCGGCATAGCAGACTGCAGATGGTGCGTTGAAGTTGTTTGGCAATTGGGCGCTGGTGCCGGTGAAATCGATCACTCCGCTGCGGCTGGCCTTGTCCAGGGTGACCTTGACGCGAATCACCGCACCGTGGTCCATGGCGTAGGAAAACTCGCCATCCTTCAATACTTCGATCACCCGCCGCACCGACTCCTCGGCATTGTCCTGCACATGCTGCATGTAGGCATGTACCACATCGAGTCCGAATTCTGCCACCATGCGGCGCAGCTCCTGCACGCCCTTTTCGTTGGCGGCGATCATTGCGCGCAGGTCGGCCATGTTCTGCTCGATGTTGCGCGACGGATATCGGCCCGAGCCCAACAGAGCTCGCGTCTCGGCATCGCGCAGGCGCCCCTCCTCGACCAGGAGGAAGTTGTCGATCAGCACACCCTCTTCTTCGACCACCTTCGAGTTTGGCGGCATCGAGCCCGGCGAAATGCCACCGATGTCGGCATGATGGCCGCGTGAGCCCACGTAGAACAGGATATCGGTCGCGCCGGCATCGAATACCGGCGTGATCACCGTGATGTCAGGCAGGTGGGTGCCGCCGTTGTACGGTGCGTTGAGCACGAAGACATCGCCTGCTTTCATGGCGCGCCCGCGGGCTTGGGTGTTGTCGCGGATCACTGTCTTGATCGACTCGCCCATGGAACCGAGATGCACCGGCATGTGCGGCGCGTTGGCGATCAGGTCACCGTGCTGATTGAACACCGCACAGGAGAAGTCCAGACGCTCCTTGATGTTCACCGAGTAGGCGGTGTTGGCCAGGGTGAGGCCCATCTGCTCGGCGATGGCCATGAAGAGGTTGTTGAATATTTCCAGCATCACCGGGTCTGCGATGGTGCCTATCGCGGTTTGGCGCGGGCGCGGCACGGCGCGTGTAAGCACCAGATGATTCTGTGAAGTAACTTCGCATTGCCAGCCAGGTTCCACAATGGTGGTTGCGTTTTGCTCGGCAATGATAGCCGGCCCCTGCACTCTGTCGTCGGGTTGCATCGTGCCACGCAGGTACACCGGGCTTGCGTGCTCTTGGCCACCGGAAAACATGCGCACGGATTCGGCGGCGACCAGTTTGCCGATGCGCCGCTCGGCAAATTGGCTTTGGCTGACCAACTGCCCGGAACCGCCGATCGCTTCGACCGATACGGCTTCCACCACCAGCGCCTTGTGCTCCATCAGAAACGAGTAGCGCATGCGATAAGCGGCTTCGAAACGCGCCTTGATCTCCGGCAGCGAGCCGTCGTCGACCACCAGCGCGGAGTCGGTGCCGTCATAGCGGACATGCACACGGCGGCGGATCACAACCTGCGCTGCAGTCAGCCCCTGGCCCAGCAATTGCGTGCGGGCGTCGTCGGCCATTTGCACAAAGGCCGCATCAAGCGCGCCGCGCGCCGCCTGCTCGAGGCTAAGTTCGATTGCCCGCTCGCGCATCGCCGTCAGATCGGCCAGGCCCATGCCATAAGCCGAAAGCACCCCGGCATACGGATGGATGTAGATGCGCGGAATGCCCAGCTTGTCTGCAATCAGACAGGCGTGCTGGCCACCGGCACCACCGAAACACTGCAGGGTGTATTGCGTGATGTCGTAGCCGCGCGCCACCGATACCTTCTTGATCGCGTTGGCCATGTTCTCGACGGCGATCTGGATGAAACCCTCGGCCACCTCTGCGGGCGTCTTCGAAATCCCGGAGGCCGCCTCGATGTCACGCGCCAGTACCTGAAACTTGGCGGCACATGCGGCGTAGTCGAGCGCTTCATCGGCATGCGGACCGAACACCTGCGGGAAATACTTAGGCTGCACCTTGCCCAGCATCACATTGGCATCGGTAACCGCCAGCGGCCCGCCGCGGCGGTAGGCAGCCGGCCCCGGATTGGCGCCGGCGGAATCCGGGCCGACCCGATAGCGGCTGCCGTCAAAGTGCAGGATCGATCCACCACCCGCGGCCACGGTGTGAATGCTCATCATCGGTGCACGCATGCGCACGCCGGCGACCTGGGTTTCGAAGGCCCGTTCGTACTCGCCTGCGTAATGCGAAACATCGGTCGAGGTACCGCCCATGTCGAAGCCGATGACTTTTTCGAAGCCCGCGCCGCGGGCGGTCTGCACCATGCCGACGATACCACCGGCCGGACCGGACAGGATCGAATCCTTGCCCTTGAACAGGTCAGCCGAGGTTAAGCCACCGGACGATTGCATGAACATCAGGCGCGCGCCGTCCAGCTCGGCAGCCACCCGATCGACGTAGCGCCCGAGAATTGGCGACAGGTAGGCGTCGACCACCGTGGTATCGCCGCGCGATACGAGCTTCATTAGCGGCGAGACTTCATGCGACACCGAAACCTGGGTGAAACCGGCTGCGCGCGCCATGGCCGCGATCAGCCGTTCGTGCTCACTGTAACGGTAGCCGTGCATCAGAACGATCGCAATCGCCCGGAAGCCGCGATCGTAGGCAGCCGCCAGGTCCGCACGGGTCTTGTCGACGTCCAGCGCACGCACCACTTCCCCGTGCGCGCCCATGCGCTCGTCGACTTCGACCACGTCGGAATACAGCAACTCGGGCAACACAATATGCCGATCGAAGATGCGCGGCCGATTCTGGTAGCCGATGCGCAGCTGGTCGCGCAAACCGCGCGTGATAAAAAGAACCGTGCGGTCGCCTTTGCGTTCCAACAGTGCATTGGTTGCCACCGTGGTGCCCATCTTCACCGCCTCGATGGTGGCGCCCGGAATCGGCTGACCGGCTTTGAGCCCCAGAAAATGGCGTATCGCCGCAAGAGCGGCATCCGCGTATTGCTCGGGGTTCTCCGACAGGAGTTTGTGGGTATGCAGCTTTCCTGCGGGGTCCCGCGCCACCACGTCGGTAAAAGTGCCGCCGCGGTCGATCCAGAACTGCCACGCGGAATCGGAATGTTCGCTCATCAAAAACTCGCCAGTTGGGAATTGCGCAAATCGGTGACCAGCATGCAGCCGGGCTTGTGGGTAATCGATAGTGCCGGTCTGGCTGCGCGAATCGCCGACTGCGGGGTGACGCCGCAGGCCCAGAACACCGGTACCTCCTCGGGCTTGATCTCGACAGCGTCGCCGAAATCAGGCCGCACGATGTCGGCGATGCCGATCGCCTGTGGATCGCCGAAATGCACCGGCGCCCCATGCACGCCGGGAAAGCGCGAAGTGATCTGGATCGCGCGTATCGCGTCGGCCGGCCGCATCGGACGCATCGATACCACCAGTGGCCCACCAAACGGGCCGGCCGGCAACGTGGCGATATTGGTACGGTACATGGCCACGTTGATGCCTTGCTCGATATGGCGCATGCGAATGCCGGCTTCGATCAGCGCCTCCTCGAACGAGAACGAGCAGCCGATCACGAAACTGACCAGATCGTCGCGCCAGACCGACTTCAGATCGTCGAGGTCGCCCACGTTCTCGCCGTCACGCCACAGGCAATAGCCGGACAGGTCGGTACGGATATCGAGTTCGGCGCCCAGGAGCGGAATGCGCGGGTTGCCAGGCTCGCCCATGCCGATCACGGGGCAAGGTTTTGGATTCAAGTGACAAAAGCGCAGAAAGTCAGCGGCATGGCTGGCCGGGAGAATGGCCAAGTTGCCCTGCACGTACCCCGGCGCCAAGCCAGGCGTCGGACCGATGTGGTCGCCACGCCGGATGGCAAGACGCGCCGCAAGAGATGGTGGAGTCATGGGCTAAACTGTGGTCGAGTTGTTCAAGTTTGAAGAATTGGCATTTAGTGCGACAAAATGTGCTCGCCAGCTATGGCATTGGCGCTGATCCGAGTTTAACCGAGTGCTGCCGGCCACCACTGGCGTGATTCAAGCGAGGTCCGTTGCGCATGAGCAAGTCCCACGACAAACCCTACCGTTCCAGCATCACCACCGCCGGCATGGATCGCGTTGCCCATCGCGCCTTCATGCGCGCCACCGGCATGGATGACGAGGCAATCGCCAAGCCCTTCATTGGCGTAATGAGCACGCACGGCGAGAACACCCCTTGCTCGATGTCCTTGCGGCCGCAGGCCGACGCTGCGCGTCTGGGAGTGGCCGCCGCCGGTGGCACGCCGATCGAATTCACCACCATCTCGGTGTCCGATGGCACGTCGATGAATCACAAGGGCATGCGCATGAGCCTCTTGTCGCGCGAACTGATCGCCGACAGCATCGAGCTTGTGATGCGTGGCCACGCCTATGACGGCTTCATCGGCTTCGCCGGTTGCGACAAGACCTTGCCCGGGGTGATGATGGGCATGGTGCGCCTTAACTGCCCGGCGGTCTTCATGTATGGCGGCGCGATGCTGCCCGGCGAGTGGAAGGGCAAGCCGGCCACCGTGTTGACCGCATATGAAGCGGTCGGCGGCGTGCTGGCCGGCACCTTCAGCGAAGCCGATCTGGCCGAACTGGAGTTGCATTGCGCCCCGACCGTGGGTTCGTGTCCCGGTCAATTCACCGCCAACACCATGGCCATGGTGTCGGAAACCTTGGGGCTGGCGATTCCCGGCTCGGCCATGATGCCTGCGGTGTATTCGCAGCGCCTGGCGCTGGCGCGCCGCGCCGGGCAAATCGTCATGCGCATCCTCAAGGATGGCGGGCCGCTGCCGCGTGACCTGGTGACCCGCAAGAGCATCGAGAACGCCTGCGCTGCGGTGGCTGCCACCGGCGGCTCGACCAATGCCGGCCTGCACCTGCCCGCGATTGCCCATGAAGCCGGGATTCGTTTCAGCATGGACGATGTGGCCGAAGTGTTCCAGCGCACACCCCTGATCGCCAGCCTGCAGCCCGGTGGCAAGTATCTCGCGCGCGACCTGCACCACGCCGGCGGCGTCGCCGTGGTGCTCAAGACCCTGCTCGACGGCGGCTACCTGCATGGCGACGCCTTGGCGCTCTCCGGTCGCAGCCTGGCGCAGGAACTGGCGGACAGCCCTGGTGCCGACGGCGAAATCGTGCTGCCGGTGAGCGCACCGCTCCATCCGACCGGTGGCGTGGTCGTACTCAAGGGCAGCCTGTGCCCGGACGGCGCGCTGATCAAGATCGCCGGCCTCAAGTCGCTGGTATTCGAGGGTCGGGCGCGGGTGTTCGATGGCGAGGAAGCCTGCGTCGCAGTGGTGAAGAATCGCAGTTACAAGGAAGGCGACGTGTTGATCATTCGCAACGAAGGGCCGAAAGGCGGCCCCGGCATGCGCGAGATGCTCGGCACCACTGCGCTGATCTACGGCCAGGGCATGGGAGAAAAAGTTGCGCTGCTGACCGATGGCCGCTTTTCCGGCGCCACGCGCGGCATGTGCATCGGCTACGCGGTGCCGGAGGCAGCTGAGGGCGGCCCACTGGCTCTGGTGCGCGACGGCGATCCGATTCGCATCGATTGTGTAGCGCGCAGCATCGAGTGGCAGGTGAGCGACGCGGAAATCGCCGCGCGGCAGGCGGCCTGGAAGCCGCGCCAGGGCGAACGCCTGGCCGGCGCCCTCGAAAAATATGCGCGGCTGGTGGGGCCGGCCAATCTGGGCGCAGTCACGCATTCCGGCGCGGTGGAATGGCCGCAGGGAGTTTGAACATGAGCCAAGCGGTTCTCGCTTACCTGGGGCTCGGATTGATGGGCTATCCGATGACACAACGACTGCTGGCAGCCGGCTACACGGTGCACGTCTGGAATCGCTCGAAAGAAAAGCTTGCTCCCGCTCTGGCGCAGGGCGCTATCGCCGCGCAGAACGTGCGAGCCGCTGTCGAGCAAGCCGACATCGTGCTGATGTGCCTGTTCGATGCCAAGGCGGTCGAGGCAGTGGTATTCGGCCCTGATGGCATCGCCGCGGCACCCGGGGTGGGCAAGGTGCTGGTCGACCATGCCAGCATCCGCCCCGACAAGACGCGCGAGTTCGCGACCCGACTCAAGCAAGCCAACAGCATGGAATGGATCGATGCACCGGTATCTGGCGGCGTCAAGGGTGCCGCCGACGGGACGTTGGCCATCATGTGTGGCGGCGATGCCGCCGCCTTCGAACGGGCGCGGCCGGTGATGGCGAACTACGCCGCCAACATCAACCGTATGGGGCCCTCGGGTGCAGGCCAGGTGACCAAGCTGTGCAACCAGGTCATCGTCGGCAGCAATCTGGCTGTGCTCGCCGAGGCGATCCGCTTGGCGCAAAATGCCGGAGTCGATGCGCGCTTGCTGCCCACAGCACTCGCGGGCGGATTCGCCGACTCGAAGCCCCTGCAGATTTTCGTGCCGCGCATGATCGACCGCCCTGTCGAATCGATCGGCGCGGCCAACACCATGCTCAAGGACCTCGATACCGCGCTCGATCTGGGGCGCGAGACCGGCACACCACTGCCGGTCAGCGGACTGGCGGCGCAATTGCTGCGTACGCTGGCCGCCCAGGGCAAGGGGGAAGAAGAACTTTCGGCAATCTTCGACCTGTACGGCAAGGCCGGCTGAGGCGGCTGAGGCGGCGTTGGCCGGTTGGCATTGACTCCGCTATTCAAGCTTGATCCTGCCGTCCTTCACGACCGTGCTCCAGAGAGCGATGTCTCTCTTGATCAGAGCGGCAAACTGATCAGTCGAGCCGGCGGCCCGAGCCACACCCTCGGTTTCGAGCTGTTCGATCGCGCCCTGGTTGGCTGACGAGCGAAGCAGTGATTTCCTTGTTGATCCGCTCAACCTCATCCATCAGCTTCGCTACGCCCTTGGGCCCGATCAGACCGTGCCACAACCCCGCTTGATAGCCTGGCAGGCCTGCTTGGGCGATGATCGGTACCGTGGCATAGGCGGCATCAGATGCGCACTCCAGCGTGGTACCCCGAGCGCCACCAGTTTGCCGCTTTCAATTTGCTTGCTTGTTTGTAAAGAGGTTCGCGCTAGCCCAGGCTCTTGACCCTGGCTTCGAGTCGCTGCATCAGGTAGGCAATTTCGGCGCGATCGAGGTCGTTCAGTTTCGGCCCCGGTGCGCGCAAGCGATCCGACTTGATCGCAGCGCGCTTCATCAGCGCATATTTGCGTACCGCCAGACCCAGTCCGGGCTGCAGTTCCTGGAAGATCAGGGGCAGGCATGCATCGAACAAGTCTGTGGCTGCGTCGAGCCTGCCTGCCTTGAACAGCTCGTAAGTCCTGACCAGCAGGTCGGGATAGGCAAAGCCGGTCATTGCGCCATCGACGCCGCGCAGGAGCAGTTGCGAGTAATGCGCACCGCCATTGCCGATCAGGATCGAAACACGGCGCCCACCCTCTTTCTCGGCCGCGCGCATTTTGGTGACCTTGTTGTTGCCCGGCCAGTCCTCATGCTTGACCATTACCATGTCGGGGAAGTCGGCGATCATCCTGATGATCAGCGTCGGCGACATGGTCACGGTGGTGATCATCGGATAGTCCTGCAGTACCCAGGGCAAGCCCCTGAGACCGTTGGCCACCTGTTCGAAATATCCGTATATCTGCTCGTCGGTCTTGAGGCCGGCGATCGGCGCGACCATGACCGCGGCGGCGCCGGCGTCCATCACCTTCTTCGAAAAGCCGAACAGATTGTCGAGACCTGCGGCGCTGGCACCGACGATGACCGGCAACTTGAAGCGCGCCAGGCAGGCTTTGACGAAGCTCATGCTCTCGTCGCCAGCCAGCTTGGGCGCCTCGCCCATGATGCCCAGGATGGTCATGCCGGTGACTCCGCACTTCAGGTAGAAATCCATCAGGCTGGCGGTGGATTCAAGATCGAGCGCGCCCTCCTGGGTGAATGGTGTCGCTGAAATCACAAACATGCCTTCTGCGGCGGAGTCGAGTCGTTTTGTCATGGAGGGGTGCGCAATCGTTTGAAGTTTGAACCGGAATAAAATGCCAGTTTAGCCCACCGCCCCGCAAGCCGACACCTGCCGCGCCCATGGGTCGCACACGAGCCCTAGATTTGGCCATGAACCCATTCGACCTGACCATCCGCAACGGCACTATCGCCACAGCCGAGAGCACATTCAAAGCCGATATCGGTGTGTCCGAAGGCAAGATCACCGCCGTCGCCACGCAGCTTGAGGCGGGCAGCCACGACATCGACGCCACCGACCGCTTGGTGCTGCCCGGCGGCATCGACAGCCACTGCCATGTCGAGCAACTCTCCGGCAGCGGCGTAATGACCGCCGACGACTTTTATTCCGCGACAGTGTCGGCAGCGTTCGGCGGCACCACCACCATCATCCCCTTCGCCGCGCAGCATCGCGGCATGGCCTTGCCGCAGGTGGTCGCCGACTACCACGCCTGCGCCGGCCCGAAGGCGGTAATCGACTACGGCTTTCATCTGATCGTCTCGGATCCCACCGAAACCGCATTGACGGTCGACCTGCCGGCCTTGATTGCGCAGGGCTACACATCGTTCAAGGTCTACATGACCTACGACAAACTGAAGCTGGACGATTTCCAGATGCTCGACGTGCTCGACACCGCCTCGAATCACGGCGCGCTGGTGATGGTGCATGCCGAGAACAACGACATGATCAAGTGGATTGCGCAGCGACTGCTGGCACGCGGGCACGGCGCACCGAAGTTCCACGCCGTCAGTCACGACCCGCTGGCCGAGAGCGAGGCGACCAATCGAATCATCGCCATGTCGCGCCTGATCGACACGCCGGTGCTGATCGTGCATGTATCGGGCATCGAGGCGGTCAACACTATCCGTGCCGCCCAGACCCTGGGCGCGCGTGTTTATGGCGAGACCTGCCCGCAATACCTTTTTCTCACGGCGGACGATATCGACCGCCCCGGACTGGAAGGCGCGATGTTCTGTTGCAGCCCGCCGCCGCGCGACGAAGCCTCGCAGGAGGCGGTATGGGCGGGCCTTGCCAACGGCACCTTCCAGGTTTTTTCATCCGACCATGCACCCTATCGCTATGACGCAAGCGGAAAGCTGCCCAAGGGCGACAAGACGGTATTCAAGGACATGGCCAACGGCGTGCCCGGCATCGAACTGCGCCTGCCGCTATTGTTCTCCGAAGGTGTCGGCAAGGGCCGCCTGACGCTCAACCAGTTCGTCGCGCTGACCGCCACCAACCATGCGCGCATGTACGGCCTGGATTATCGCAAGGGCACCATCGCGGTCGGTCAGGATGCCGACATCGCGATCTGGGATCCGCAGCGCCAGACCACCATCACCGCTGCCGACCTGCACGACAATGTCGGCTATACGCCGTACGAAGGCCGCACGATCTGCGGCTGGCCCGAGACCGTGATCAACCGAGGCCGCGTGGTGGTGGCTGACCGCAAATTGCAGGTCGAGCGCGGCAGCGGCATGTTCCTGTCCCGGCGCACACCCGGACCTCTGGCACAAAGTCGCACCCCGACACCGAAGAAGCAACTTTTCAAGAACCTGGTTGCGAAAGGCACCCGATGAAACGCTCTTTCCCGCTCGCCGTGGCCCAACTTGGGCCGATCCACCTGGCTGATACTCGTGAAGCGGTGGTCCGCCGGCTGCTCGAGTTGCTGCACGAAGCGCATGCCAGAAGTGCTACGTTCGTGGTGTTTCCGGAACTGGCGCTGACCACGTTTTTTCCGCGTTACTGGATGGCCGATCAGGAGGAGGTCGATCGTTTTTTCGAACGCTCGATGCCGAACACCGCGACCCAAGCGCTGTTCGACACGGCGCGCAAATACGGCATCGGCTTCTACCTGGGCTACGCCGAGCTTACGCCCGGAGGGCAGCGCTTCAACAGCGCAGTCATGGTCGACCGCGTCGGCAGCATCGTGGGCCGTTATCGCAAAGTGCATCTGCCCGGTCACGCCGATCACAAGCCGCAAGCACCGTTCCAGCACCTCGAAAAACGCTACTTCGAAGTCGGCAATGAAGGTTTCAAGGTGTGGAACACCATGGATACCAAGATCGGCATGTGCATCTGCAACGATCGCCGCTGGCCCGAGACCTTCCGGGTGATGAGCCTGCAATCGGCCGAACTGGTGGTGCTGGGCTACAACACGCCCTCGCACAACATCCACTGGCCCGAACCTTCGCACTTGCGCATGTTCCACCACCTGCTCTTGCTGCAGGCACATGCGCATGAGAATGCCTTGTGGATCGGCGCGGCGGCCAAATGCGGCCGCGAAGACGGCTTCCACATGATCGGCGGCTCGGTCATCGTCTCGCCCTCGGGCGAGATCGCGGCGCAGTCCAGCACCGAAGAGGACGAACTGATTTTCTTCAATTGCGACCTGGCACTGGGCGATACCTTTCGCGAGCATGTGTTCAACTTCGCCAAGCATCGCCGGCCCGAGCATTACAAGCTGATCGTGGACCGGGTTGGTGCCGGCAAGCCTGTTACAGAGCAGTGAGACCAAGCGCTGCGGTGGCCGAAACACCCAACACATTTCCCTGAATGGCATGATGTTTGCATCGAACTTTTCAGTCAAACAACTCTTTTGAAGGAGTACATCCAATGCGTTTTTCAACCTTTGCAAAGGCAATAATCGCAGCATCCACCCTGGCAACCAGCGCTCACGCCCAGCAACCCATCTCCACCGGCGTTGACGCCACTTTCGCGCCGCACGCGATGGCCAAACTCGGCGGCGGCATCGAGGGCTTCAACGTCGATCTGGCCAACGAGATCGCGCGCCGCCTGAAACGCCCGATCAACATCGAGGCCACCCAGTTTTCCGGCCTGATACCGGGCCTCAACGCCAAGAAATACGACTGGATCGCCGCACCCACCACGGTTACGCCAGAGCGTGCCAAAGCCTTGCTTTTCACCGAAGGCTATCTGGATACCGACTTCCAGTTCCTGGTCAAGAAAGCCGATCCGGACATCAAGGGCCTTGACGATCTCAAGGGCAAGACCATTTCGGTGAACAAGGGCTCGGCCTACGATACGTGGGCCAAGGCGAATGCCGAAAAGTACGGTTTCAAGTTTGACGTCTACGACACCAATGCGGATGCGGTGCAGGCGGTGCTGTCGGGTCGCGCCAGCACCAACCTGGCCGGCAACACGGTAGTGGCCTGGGCGGCCAAGCAGAACCCGATGGTCAAGACCAGCTTCACCATCAAGACCGGGCTGGTCTGGGCGGTGCCATTCCGCGCCGACGACCGTGCCGGGCGTGAGCAGATTTCCATGGTGATCAAGTGCATGAAGCAGGATGGCGGCCTGTCCGCCTTGCACGAAAAATGGTTTGGTTCCAAGCCGCCGGCCGATTCGAGCACAATGCGGATCGCCCCCGGCCATGGAGTGCCGAACATGGAAGGCTACGATGCGACGCCAGTTGCGTTGAAATGCGGCTGATCGTTCAACATGCGCGCGACAGCGCCGGCGCAAGCCGGCGCTTTTCGTTTGTGCCCGGACCAAGGCACTGATGAGCAACCTCGAACGACTGCTCGCCAGCTTCTTCAACCCCGATGTCGCACTGCGCTACCTGCCGCGCATCGCCGAGGGCATGCTGGTCACCTTGGGCCTGGGGCTGGCGGTCATCGTCACCGGCGTTGCCGTCGGCCTGGGCCTGGCGATCCTGCGCGCCCTGCGCATCCCGTTCACCCGCTGGATGATCGTCGGATTCGCCGACATTTTTCGCGCTCTGCCGCCGTTGGTGATCATCATCGTCCTGTACTTCGCGTTCCCCTATATCGGCCTTTCGATGAATGCGTTTACCGCGACCTGGCTGTCGCTCTCGCTGGTCCTGGCGGCCTTCGCCGAAGAGGTATTCTGGGCCGGCATCCTGTCGGTGCACAAAGGCCAGTGGGACGCGGCCTTGTCGCTCGGCCTGTCGCACTGGAAGAGCCTGCGTGAGGTGATTTTGCCGCAGGCGATTCGCCTGACTGTGCCGCCCCTGACCAACCGCGTGATCTCGATCACCAAGGGCACTGCCTTGGGATCGGTGGTGGCGCTGCACGAAATTCTGAACGTTGCTTCCAGCGGCGCGTCGGAAGCCGGCAATCCGACCCCACTGACTCTTGGCGCGATCGCCTACCTGATTCTCTTCATCCCCTTCGTTTGGTTTGGCCGTCGGCTGGAGAAGCGCTTCGCATGGAAACGCTGATCCAGGTTTTCTTCAACCCGGCGATCGTAGCCAAGGTGTGGCCGTTCCTGCTGCAAGGGTTCGGCACCACCCTGATGCTATCGGCACTGGTGATCCCGCTGGGCTTAGCCGGTGGATTGCTGCTGGCGCTGGCCTCGACCCACGCCTCGCGCTGGATACGCGGTGGCGCGATGGTCTACGTCGACTTCTTTCGCGCCTTTCCGCCGCTGGTGCTGTTGATTTTCATTTACTTCGGGTTTCCGTTCCTGTCGATCGAAATGCCCAAGCTGGCCGCGGTGGCGCTCGGCTTCTTTCTCAACACATCAAGCTACTACGGCGAAATTTTCCGCGCCGGCATCGAAAGCATTGCGCGCGGGCAAATGGAAGCGGCGCTGTCAATGGGTTTGAAAAAGCGCCAAGCCTACCGCCACATCATCCTACCGCAGGCGGTAAAAAACGTGTTGCCCGATCTGGTGAGCAACACCCTGGAGGTGATCAAGCTGACAACCCTGGCCAGCGTGGTGGCCCTGCCTGAACTGCTCAACAACGCGCGCCAGGCGCAGGCGCTGACTTACAACGCCACGCCGATCGTGCTGGCGGCGCTGATGTACCTGGCACTGCTATGGCCGATCGTGCGGCTGATGAGCCTACTGGAACACAAGCACCTGGCGACGCGCTAGGCGGACGGGCGCGGCGCTGCGAAACAGTGTCACGCCGCTTTCCTCACAAGGCCGGATTGCGCGACATTTCGCGCCAGCAGTTGGCCGAGGGCAATGCCGACCGCCGCCTGTGTAGGGTCGATCACCGGCAGGTCCAACACCTCTTCCAGCCGTGCCCGATAACGCGCCATGCCGGCGCAACCCATGATCACGACTTTCGCGCCATGCTTGGTCTTGAGCGTCATTCCAACCTCGCGCATGCGGGCGAACGTGATGTCCTCTTGCGCCAGATCGACCACGCCTATCTCGATGGCCAGGTCCTCGGCGAGTTTGTGCTCCAAGCCCAGGAGACGCACCTGGCGCTTGTGGCGCGCAATCGCGCGCGACAGGATGGAGATCACACCGAATCGGTCCGCGGTCGCCGCCGCCGTCAAGTAGGCACACTCCGCGCTGCCGTAGACCGGGCAATCGAGCGTCTCGCGCATGGCGTGAAAGCCAGGGTCGGAAAAGCAGGCCAGCACGACTGCGGCGGATGCGCGCCGCTGCGGATGCGCCTCGAAATAAGCAATCAGTTTTTCGCTGATGCCGTCCACATGTGCCTGCGACTCGATCCCGGGCGGACCGCTTGGCAGCGTGTCGCATTCGATCGTCGCGCCGCCCGCGACTCGAAAGGGTTCAAGCGCCAGGCTGATATGGTCGGTCACCGCCCGGGTGCTGTTCGGGTTGATCACGAAAATGGTTTGCGTCATGCTGCTCTCCTGGGTTTGCTAAGTGCGGCCGGCCGCCGCCATGCGCTCGAGATAGGCGTTGGCTTCGAGGCCAAAACGGTCATTGGTGCGGGCGTACTGGTTGGCGAACAATCGTCCGACCGGATGGTAGTTGTCCATTTTCACCCGCAAGGTCACCGGGTCAATCAATTCGTCACGCACATGCAAATGCCGCACCTGGCCGATCAGCAGGTGACGGGTGTCGATATCGATGCGGCTGTGCAGCGTGCATTCCAGCGCGGCCGGTGCTTCAGCCAGGCGCGGCGGCTTCACCTGCGCCGAAGGCTCGCAAGTGAAGCCGACCATGTCGATCTCGCTCACTGTTGCCGGGTAGTCGACCGAACAGGCGTGCATCTTTTCCGCGATCGCCTCGTCCACCAGATTGACCACGAATTCACCCGATTCGCCGATGTTGCGTGCACTGTCCTTCATCGCTCCGGAGTCGCGGTCCTCGATGCTGACGATCACGATCGGCGGCTCGTCGCCCATGACGTTGAAAAAGCTGAATGGGGCGGCGTTGACCACGCCGGCCGCGTTAACGCTGGTGATGAGCGCGATCGGCCGCGGCACCACCAGGCCCACCAGCAGCTTGTAGCGCCTGGCACGGTCGAGTTCGGCGAAATTCCATTGCATGAAGGCATGCCCTGATTGGAGTGACTGTGATTGTACTGTCGGCTCGACTGTACCCGCGCCATCGATATCTACGTATCATTGCCTGTGCGGCGCGTCGTGGCGTGCTGCGGCCTTGTCAAACTTCATCAGGAAACCGCCATGCTCGCCCTGTTTTTCGAAGTCTGCCCGCGCCCGGGCATGATGCAGCGCTATCTTGACATCGCCGCGGCAATGCGCCCGCTTCTCGATCAATCCGGCGGCTGCCAGTTCATCGACCGCTTCGAGAGCCTCGACCGCGAAGGCTGGCTGCTGTCGTACCAGATCTGGCGCGACGAGGCGGCCATGACGGCGTGGCGCGTGCACGGCGGGCACCATCAGGCGCAAACCGCTGGCCGCCACGAGGTATTTGCGGACTATCGGCTGCGGGTGGCCCAAGTGGTGCGCGAAGAGGCGCCCGGCAAGCCGGCCTGGCAGCCGCAGCGGCTCAACACCTGGAACGACCCGGCCGTCAAACCGCCGCGGTATATGGTGGTGGCCGATTCAAGTGCCCGGATCGATACGCTTGGCGCGGCGCCAGTGGAGCGTTATGCAAGCCTGTACCGGCCCGGCAAGTTCGCCCAAGTGGCCACTGTTGGCAGCGTTGCGCATGCGCTGGACATGACCGAAGTGTGTCGTGAAGGCGGCCCGATCGACACCTTCCGCATCTGCGAAGTGGAACGCGACTACGGCATGTTCGAGCGCTCCGAGGCGCCGCAATACTACGCAGCAGTGGCGCGTCCGGCGCCGTAGAGGCTAGCAGCCTGTCGGACTTGGGGCGTCGAAAGCGGAAATCGGCCCCAGCGACGACAGTTTTTGCCGCATTCGCCGCCCCACAACCCGGCTATGGGGCAAGAAGGCGGTGAAAAATGGACCGCTGCGGTCGATTTTCTCACCGACGATTCCCAAGTCCGACAGGCTGCTAACTTGGCGTATACGACAGGCGCACGTAGATCGGCGCATAGGGCTCGGCCTGGGTCATGTCGACCAGGCCTTCGCGGATCAGCTCGAGCAGCGCCAGGAAGTGTACGACCGCCACTTGTACGGAAACGCTGGCCGCGAACATCTCGGTGAACTCGACGAAACGCTGGCCCGCGAGGCGCCGCAGCATCAGGCTCATGTGTTCACGCACGGACAATTCGGCCCGCCCGATACGATGATGCTGGGTCAGCTTGGCGCGCCGCACCACATCCAGCCAGGCCAGGCGCAGGTCTTCGGCGTCAACCTTGGGCAGGGCCACTGCGAAGCTCTCTTCCAATGCCACCTGCACCGGCCAGAATTCGCGCCCCAGTTGCGGCAAGGCATCGAGCTCCCGGGCGGCGCGTTTGATGCGCTCATACTCCAGCAGGCGCCGCACCAGTTCGGCGCGCGGATCCTCGACCTCGCCGGATTCTTCCGACTTGCGCACCGGCAACAGCATGCGCGACTTGATCTCGATCAGGAGCGCGGCCATCAGCAGGTACTCGGCCGCCAGTTCCAGGTTGGTGCCGCGAATCTGCTCGACATACTCAAGGTACTGCGCCGTCACGCGCGCCATCGGGATATCGAGAATATTGAAGTTCTGACGCCGAATCAGGTACAAGAGCAGATCTAGCGGCCCTTCGAACGTATCGAGAAAAACCTCGAGCGCATCCGGCGGAATGTACAGATCGCGCGGCAGCTCCAGCATCGGCTCGCCGTACAGGCGCGCAATACGCGCGGCCTCGGGCGCGGCCAGGACCGGCTGAGTCATTGCCAGCGGCGCGGCTTGTGGACGGACATCTTCGACAACAGCTTCTGCGCTCATGCTTCTTTTCGCACAGGATCAGGTTTTGGTCTGATAGACATACGGCTGCTGCGGCACACGGGCATCGGCGAGTTGCTGCGCCTCGCCCGCGTCCTGCGGGCAATCCCACAACAAAGCACGGCCCTGCTTTTGCGCGGCAGCAAGCCCGGGGCTTTTCGCGTGCAGTTCACGAATGAACAAAGTGATATCAGATTCGTACATATGGTGTGCCTCTGGCTTGTGGCCACAATCTATAGCGTATTGTAGCGCAGTTGCGGGGCTTGGCGAATCAGCGTATCTTCGCATCATCGGGATGTCAGCGGACTCCCGTCGGCCCTGTAACTCTGGCCGCGACGGTGTCCCGTCCAAGCTCCGCGTTGTTCGCTTGGGAGTAATCCATGGACACCACACCCGCACAATCCTTGCATGCCGTTTCAGCCACCGCATTGAATGCGCTGCTGGGCGGCGCGCAATCCCCCCGGCTTCTGGACGTTCGCAAGGCAGCCGCCTTCGACGCGGCCGAATTCACCCTGCCCGCTGCGCTGCGCTGTGCGCCGGAGCAGGTGCCGGACCAGTTCGATCGCTTGCGCGGCAAACAGGTCGTCACCTGCTGCGTGCATGGACACCAGGTCAGCCAGAACGCGGCACAAACACTGCGAGAGGCCGGCATCGATGCCCGCTTCCTGGCAGACGGCATCGAGGGCTGGCACGACGCCGGCCTGCCGACCATGCGCAAGCTGACCGATTGCGGCGTGCCCGCCACGTTCGGGCAACCCAGCCGTTGGATCACCCGTGAACGCCCGAAGATCGATCGCATCGCCTGCCCCTGGCTGATCCGGCGCTTCATCGACCCGGATGCGCAGTTCTTCTACGTCCCGGCCGACCAGGTAAGTGACCGCGCGGTGAGCCTGAACGCGATCGCCTATGACGTGCCTGGCGTGCGTTTTTCGCATCGCGCCGACGCATGCAGTTTCGATGCCTTCATTGCCGATTTCGGCCTGCGTGATTCGGGCCTCGATTCGCTGGCGGCCATTGTGCGCGGCGCCGATACCGGCCAACCCGACTTGACACCGCAATCCGCCGGACTGCTCGCGATCTCACTTGGGCTCTCGGTGAATTTCCACGATGACGATGCCATGCTTGAACAAGGCATGGTCGTCTACGACGCACTATATGCTTGGCTCAAGACGGCGGCCAGCGAGGTCCACAATGCCGACCTCTTCGGGGAAAACCCATGAGCGAGCCAAACACCACTCCCCCAGCGCCGGTCACATTGGCCGAAGCCTTTCGCTATTGGCTGAGACTGGGCTTTATCAGCTTCGGCGGCCCGGCAGGACAAATCGCGATCATGCATACCGACCTGGTCGAGAACAAGCGCTGGATTTCGGAAAAGCGCTTCTTGCACGCTCTCAATTACTGCATGGTGCTGCCAGGTCCCGAGGCGCAACAACTGGCAACCTACATCGGCTGGCTGATGCATCGCACCTGGGGCGGCATCATCGCAGGCGGCCTGTTCGTCCTGCCATCGCTCATTATCCTGATCGCGCTATCGTGGATCTACATGGCCTACGGCAACCTGCCGGTGGTGGCCGGTATCCTCTACGGCATCAAGCCGGCGGTTACTGCGATCGTGCTGCACGCCGCCTGGCGCATCGGTTCGCGTGCGCTGAAAAACGCCTGGCTGTGGGGCATCGCCGCAGCCGCCTTCGTTGCGATCTTCGCCCTGAAAGTGCCCTTCCCGGTGATCGTGATCGTAGCCGGCCTGATCGGCTGGGCCGGTGGCAAATTCCTGCCGCAACGCTTCGCCCTCGGTGGCGGTCACAACGCGTCGCAAAAATCCTATGGTGCCGCGCTCATTGACGACCACACGCCGACGCCCGCGCATGCCAGATTCGCCTGGCCCCGGCTGTGGTTACTGGCGCTGGCGGGCGTGGTCCTGTGGGGCGGTGCAATGGCGCTGCTGTTCAATAGCAACAGCGTGCTGGCGACCATGGGCTGGTTTTTCACCAAGGCAGCGCTCCTTACCTTCGGTGGCGCCTATGCGGTGCTGCCCTATGTTTTCCAGGGAGCCGTTGAACAGCACCAGTGGCTTACGGCAGGCCAGATGATCGATGGACTGGCGCTTGGCGAAACCACACCCGGTCCCTTGATCATGGTGGTCGCCTTCGTCGGCTTTGTGGGTGGCTGGAGTGGCGCGCTGTTCGGCCCCGCCGCGCTGCCGCTGGCCGGAACCGCAGCGGCCGGCGTGGTCACCTGGTTCACCTTCCTGCCTTCCTTCCTGTTCATTCTTGCCGGCGGCCCGCTGGTGGAATCGACCCACGGCAATCTCAAGTTCACCGCGCCGCTCACCGCCATCAGCGCGGCGGTTGTCGGGGTGATTCTCAATCTTGCCTTGTTCTTCGGCTATCACGTGTTCTGGCCAAAGGGCCTGGATGCCGGCACCGAATGGTTCGCGTTAGGTCTCGGATTGGCAGCAGTCATCGCCCTGTTCCGCCTTAAGGTCGGGATGATTCCCCTGATCGCCGGGGCCGGCGCCTTGGGCCTTGCCTACTCGCTTCTGCGCTGAAGACCTGGCGCACTCGAAAACGACGCCTGCCCCGCTGCCGTGGGCACGCGACAGGCCCGCGCGCGGCGTGCTTGAACATGGCCCACTAAACGAAATCGCCGCCCTCGGGCGGCGACTCTCAGTGTGCCGTGCTTACTTTTTTGCGGCGACCGGGCCTGGTACCGGGGCGGGCGTGACAGGGGCAGGCGTGAAAGGGGCTGCCGCGGTTACGGGTGGCGGTGGCTGGATACCGCTGCCCAGCACCGGCTTGAATTCCTTGCCCTCGGCCTTGACCTTGGCCGCGTAATTGGCGACGGCCTTGTCTTCGTACTTCGCCTGCAGTTCCGCACCCTTCTGCTTGGCTGCCGCATCCTTCTGCTTGGCTTCTTCAGCCTTGACCGGGTCGACCGGCGGCGGCGGCGGCAACTTTGCGCTGGCTTGCGCGGCGAAAACCGCGATTGCAACAGCTGCGATTCGGGCTTTCATGCGCTTTTCTCCTTGGCTTGTGGCGCACCGGCCGGTATCGGGCCCGCACCTGATGCAACCGGCGCTGCAGCGCCATGCTTGAGTTCGTCGTACCAGTCTTCGTGATGCTCCTTGGCCCAGGCTTCGTCGACATAGCCGGTCTTCATCGCGTTGAATGCACCTTCCACGCCTACAGTACCCATGTAGATGTGCCCCGCCGCCATGCACATCATGAGCACGGAAGCACCCACGTGAACAATGTTGGCCAACTGCATTGCCGCCCGGCCCTGCTCGAAATTCGGAAAGTTGAGAACCAGCCCGGAAGCGCTGACAGTCACACCCAAACCCAGCAGGCCTACCCAAAACCAGATTTTTTCACCTGCATTGAAACGCCCCGACGGCACATGCTGGTCGGAAAACAGGCCGCCGGCCTTGCGCATCCAGACCATGTCCTGAATCTTCGGCCAGTTGTCGCGCAAAAACGTGAAGAAAAGCACGATGACGGCGAGTGAAAAAACCGGGCCGACGAAATTGTGCAGGTTCTTGCACAGCATGGTGAGCCAGGCAAACAGGGTGTGCCCGATGACCGGCAGCAACACAAACTTGCCAAACAGCATCACCAGGCCGCTTATGGCGAGAATCGAGAATGTGATGGCCACCGTCCAGTGCATGCTGCGTTCGAAAACATTGAAACGCTGCATGCGGCGCCCGGTAGGCGACGCCTTCAAACCCATGGTGCCGCGCCACATGAAAAACAGGGCGCATGCCGCGAGTGCCCCGGCAAGCAAGAGCCCGCCTAGCGGGATCAACTGGTTGTTGCGTTGCTGGCGCCAGGTTTCGCCACCGGACTGCATCAGAACGCCCGCTTCGACGCCGCGTGTGGAAGTGAAGTGCTCTTTTTCGGAGCGCACATCACGCCACATCGGTGCATTGTTGCCGGGCTGCTGTTGTTGACGTTGCGCCTGCTCGGAAGCGTTGGGATTGAGCACAGAATCAAAGGTCTGGGCGCCCTTCGGCGCCTGGGTTTGCGCCATGCTGGCGCCGGTGGCCAGCGCCAGGAAAAACACAGCCAACCACAGCATGAAGCGTGTGACGCCAGTCGAAATTGAATCATTCATGCCGTGTTTCTCCTTGCTACTCGGCCTTGGCGTACTCGTTCTGATCCTGCTGACGGCGCTTGATGGCCGCTTCCCAGGCAGTCTTGTCGCCGGCAGCCCACTGCGCGCCTTGGGAGTAAACCCCGGGGCCAACCTCGTAGGGACGGGTATCGGGCTTGCCCTGATACTTGCCTTGCTTGTAGGTGGTCGACTGGCCCAATTGCGACTGCTCCCCACATCCGCCAAGGGCACCCGCCAGCAGTATGCCCACGGCCCCTGCCATCACCCGCTCGAAAGCTCGCATGCGGTCCCTTTCTAGGATTTGGCCGGTGCTGCAGGTGCGGGCGCCTGGCCGCCGCCCTTGGGCGCGCCATAAGCCGAACTCCAGCCCCAAACCTCGGCGCCGCGGCCGCGCTTCAAAACGCGATTGCGATAGATGTCGGCCACCACATCGCCATCACCACCGAGAAGCGCCTTGGTCGAGCACATCTCCGCACATGCCGGGAGCTTGCCTTCGGCCAGACGGTTGCGCCCGTATTTTTTCCATTCATCATCGGAATGGTCCTTCTCCGGGCCGCCTGCACAGAAAGTGCATTTGTCCATCTTGCCGCGTAGGCCGAAGGCACCCGCCTGCGGAAACTGTGGCGCGCCGAACGGACAGGCGTAGAAGCAATAGCCGCAGCCGATGCACAGGTCCTTGTCGTGCAGAACCACGCCTTCGTCGGTCTTGTAGAAGCAGTCGACCGGACATACCGCCATGCAGGGCGCGTCGGAGCAATGCATGCATGCCACCGAGATCGACTTTTCGCCCGGCACACCGTCGTTGATGGTGACCACGCGGCGCCGATTCACGCCCCACGGCACTTCATGCTCCTGCTTGCAGGCCGTCACACAGCCGTTGCACTCGATGCAGCGCTCGGCATCGCATAAAAATTTCATCCTAGCCATGTCGATGTCTCCTGGTCAGACCACTTTTTCGACGTTGCAAATCGTCGTCTTGGATTCCTGCATCATGGTCACGCGATCGTAACCATAGGTGGTGGCCGTGTTGACCGCCTCGCCGCGCACGATCGGTTCGGTGCCAGTCGGGTAAAACGACTTCATGTCCTTGCCCTGCCACCAACCCGAAAAATGGAAAGGGATGAAACAGGTCAGTGCATCGACCCGTTCGGTCACCATCGCCTTGACCTTGATCTGCGCGCCAGTGGGCGACTTGACCCACACCATGTCGCCGTTGCGAATGTTGCGGTCGTTGGCGGCCTTGGGATTGATCTCGACGAAGTTTTCCTGCTGCAGCTCGGCCAGCCAGGGGTTGGAGCGGGTTTCCTCGCCGCCCCCCTCATACTCGACCAAGCGCCCCGAGGTGAGCACTAGCGGAAATTTCTCGTAGGTCTTGTCGGCAATGGCCTTTTGCTGGACCGTCTTGAACAGGGTCGGCACGCGCCAGAAGGTCTTGACGTCGTCGTGGGTCGGGTACTTGGCCACCATGTCGGGCCGCGTTGAGTACAAGGCTTCACGATGTTGCGGCACGCCATCGGGGAAGTTCCACACCACCGCACGGGCCTTGGCGTTGCCGAACGGATGGCAGCCATGGTTCTTCATGAATACGCGCATCATGCCGCCGGAAAGATCGGTTTTCCAGTTCTTGCCTTCGGCTTCCTTGGCTTCGGCTTCGGTCAACTCGCCCCACCAGCCCAGCTTCTTGAGCAGGACGTGATCAAGCTCGGGGTAACCGGTGGAGATATCGGCGCCCTTCGAATGCGAGCCGTCTTCAGCCAACAGCGAAACACCTTCACGCTCGACGCCGAAATTCGCGCGGAAGTTGCCACCACCGTCCATCACGTGCTTGGACGTGTCATACAGGTTGGGCGAGCCGGGATGCTTCATCTCCGGCGTGCCATAACATGGCCACGGCAGGCCGAAATACTCGCCATCACAAGGCCCGCCCTTGGCGCGCAGGGTCTTCACATCGAAGGTGTGCATGTTCTTCATGTGCAGCTTGAGGCGCTCGGGCGACTGCCCGGTGTAGCCGATGGTGAAGCAGCCGCGATTGATCTCGCGCAGCACGTCCTCGACCACCGGTTCCTCGTACTTGCCGTTCGCCGTCTTGACCACGGCGATGTTCTGCTTGCCGTCACGCTTGCCGACGAACTGGTCCGCAAAACCCAGGCGTTTGGCGAATTCATACATGATCGCGTGATCGGTCTGCGAATCAAACAGCGGATCAATCACTTTCTCGCGCCACTGGATCGAGCGATTCGAGGCAGTAGCCGAACCGGCGCATTCCAACTGCGTTGCCGCCGGCAGCAGATACACCACCTGCTTGGGATTGCGCGATTCCGAGGGCATCGCGATCATCGCCGCGGTGGCGCTCGGATAGGGGTCGATGACCACCATCATGTCGAGCTTGTCCATGGCCTTTTTCATGTCAAGGCCGCGGGTCTGCGAGTTGGGGGCATGGCCCCAGTAGATCATCGCCTTGACCGCTTTTTCCTGATCCAGCTTGTCGTCGGATTCGAGCACTGCGTCGACCCAGCGCGAGACAGTGGTGCCGGATTTCTCCATCATCGCCTGCGAGGCGAATTGCGCCTTGATCCAGTCGTAATCGACGTTCCACACCCGCGCCCAATGCTTCCAGGAACCGGTCGCAAGACCATAGTAGCCCGGCAGCGAATCCGGATTGGGGCCAACGTCGGTGGCGCCCTGGACGTTGTCGTGACCACGGAAAATATTGGCGCCGCCGCCCGACACACCGATGTTGCCCAAAGCCAGTTGCAGGATGCAGGATGCGCGCACCATCGCGTTGCCGATGGTGTGCTGCGTCTGCCCCATGCACCAGACAATGGTCGAAGGCTTGCTCTTGGCGAACATCTCTGCCACTTTGTAGAGCTGCTCGGGGCTGACGCCGGTCGCTTCCTCGACCGCTTTCGGATCCCACTTGGCCATCACGTCTTCGCGCACTTTTTCCATGCCGTAGACACGATCGTTGATGTATTTCTTGTCTTCCCAGCCGTTCTTGAAAATGATGTGCAACAGGCCGAACAGGAACGGGATGTCGGTGCCCGAGCGGATGCGCACGAATTCGTCGGCCTTGGCTGCGGTGCGCGTGAAGCGCGGGTCGACCACGATCATCTTGGCGCCGATTTCGCGCGCATGCAGGGAGTGCAGCATCGAAACCGGGTGCGCTTCGGCGGCGTTGGAACCGATGTACAACATGCATTTGGTGTTCTGCATGTCGTTGTACGAATTGGTCATCGCCCCGTAACCCCAGGTATTGGCAACGCCGGCGACGGTGGTCGAATGGCAGATGCGCGCCTGATGGTCGGTGTTGTTGGTGCCGTATAGCGACACCCACTTGCGCAGCAGGTAGGCCTGCTCGTTGTTGTGCTTCGAAGAACCGACGACAAACACCGAATCGGCGGTATCTTCCTTCTTGATCGCCTTGAGCTTGTCGGCGATTTCGTTGAATGCCGTGTCCCAGGTGATGGGCAGATACTTGCCGGTCTTGATGTCGAGTTTCAACGGCTGCTTGAGCCGATGCGAATGCTCGGTCATGCCGTGCTCGCGGATCGCCGCGCCCTTGGCGCAATGCGCGCCCAGGTTGATGGGGGAATCGAACACCGGTTCGTGACGAACCCATACGCCATTCTTGACCACCGCATCGATCGCGCAGCCTACCGAGCAGTGGGTGCAGACAGTGCGCTTGACCTCGATCTTGTCGGCGCTCTTGGCGGCCTGCGCCTGCGCTTCGCCGATCATTGAAAAGCCCATCTGGGGCAGCACCGCACCGGCACCCAAACCCAGGCCGGAACGTTTGAGAAACGCGCGGCGATTGAGGGTCGGCATGGCAGGCGCCGAACCGAAGGTACGCGACAACATGCCGTGCGAAACTCCCTCGCCGGCGGATTTGCGAGTCAGCAACATGGCGTGGCTCCCGGTCAGACCGCTGTGGTGCGGTAGTAGTTGCGAACGTGCTCGGTGAGCTGATAGCCGCTACCGGTCGCGGATTTGCTGCGGCCGGCGGCGGGGCGCACGGCTGCCGGAGGCTTGGCTACCAACAGAGCGGCGGCGGCAGTGACTGAAACAGCCCCGGCGCCAAACAGAAACTGGCGGCGACGGCCAACTGAATTGTCTCTCATGATTTGTCTCCTCGGTGTTGCACCGAATTCCATGAAACAGAAAAATCGCACGGCGCGCTTACAAAAACCTTACCGACACTGTTGTTTTTAATAACAAATATATGACTTGATTATATATCGACAAATCCAGGAACTGCATCAACTTTCGAGACTAAATCCTTCCGCTTCGATCGCCAGGAACGCCTGCAACATCGATGCTGCGGCGCGGTAAAAAATTGAGCCCGCCTGCTCACCCACCTCGGTGCAAAAGCGTGCAGACCAGGGACCCAGGTAGCGCTCAAAAAACTCACGCTGGGCCGCCATCCCGGCCGCATCATTGCCGCGCCGCACCAAGTAGCACATTACCTCCAGCAGCGCAGCCAGATGATCTTCCGGCTGGCTGACGCCAGCCTGACGCGCCAACCCCAATTGCGGCAGGCGATCGCGCAGTTCGACCACCGTCATTTCCTTCCACTGGTCCGAAAGGTAGTGAGACGCATAAATGGATACTGGCGCGCGGCCGGTGCCGACGAAAATCTCGGCGTGCTCCAGTGAGGCCGCCGCGGCATCCCCGTTGCGGGCAACTGACTTCAGGCCAGTCCAGGCCAGGCCGAGCGGGCTATCCGCTCCGAAATCCGCTTGCGCGCCAGCGATCGCCGACAAAACCGCTTCATCCGGGCCGGTCGCGAACAGCCGCGCCAGCAACGCGTAAAGGTCAGCCCGCGCTGCCTCTTCAGGTGGCAGGGTCGGCAGGAAGCTGAGTGTTTGCGAACCGCTCATTTGGGCACGTCGAAAATCGACGCTTCGCCGCGATTCTCCATCATGTCGACCACCCGGCAATCAGCGCACATTTGCAGGCGCCGCAGTGCCACGCCACCGGCAAACATCGAGTGCGCCGCCAGCTTCGAGCTCATGTTGTCGATCATCTGACGGGTGCCGAACGGCTTGGAGCAGCGCACGCAATTAAACGGCTGCGCTTCGTTCAACACCACCGGCTTGTTGACCTCGTCGCCCAGGTTCAGGCGCGGCAGCAGGCTTAACGCATCCTCCGGGCAGGTCGCGACACACAAGCCACACTGCACGCAGTTGCGCTCGACGAAGCGCAACTGCGGGCTCTCCTGGTTGTCGGCCAATGCCGCCGCCGGGCAGGCGCCGACACATGCAAGGCACAAGGTGCATTTATCGACCTTGATCGCAAGCCCGCCGTAAGGCGCACCCGCCGGCAGGGCGATCAATTTGGCCGGGCTGGGCGCGTGACGCGCCAGATGCTCGATCGCGAATTCCAGCGCCTGGCGCTTTTCCGCCGCGACGTTCCAGGTCGCCGCCTCGCTGACAGTGCGGGCCGGCACCAGCGCGGCCAACGCGGTGGCGAGCGCGCCTCCCGTATCGGCCGCAATCGACCCCAGATGCGCGCCGCCATAGCCAAGCCCGTCGAGAATCGCCTGCCCGATCGCAGCCTGCGCGCTCAGTGCCTGGGCATATTCCGGTGCCTCCGCACCACTAAGCAGAACCCTCACCTGACTGGCGCCATAGGCCAATGCCGCCAGCCAAAGATCAAGTCCGGTCGACGCCACGTGATGCACATGCAGCGGAATCACGCGCGCCGGCAGGCCGGCGTGGGCAGCACCGGTCTTGCCGGACCGCACCGCACGGCCGGCATTTTCAATCAGCTTCAGACCATGCTCGTCATGCAGCAACACGCAGGCGTCACGACCACCGGCGGTCGCAAAGGTGCGCAGCATGGTTTTGAGCCGTGCGCCGGTATCGGTGGTCCTGGGGTAAGCGAAACTCATCGCCCCGGACGGGCACACCGTCGCACAGGCGCCGCAACCCATGCACAAGTGCGGCTCGACCCGGACATGGTCGCCATCGTGGCTGATCGCCTGGGTGGAGCAGGTGTCGATGCAACGGGTGCAGCCGGATTTCTGGTTGCGGCTATGGGCACAAATACGGGCGTTGTAGCTGAAGAACCTGGGCTTTTCGAACTCGCCGATCAGCGTCACCATTTCGGCGACCGCAAGCGCCTGCTCGAGCGGATCGTCGCCTGGCCGGAAATAGCCTTGCGGCGGCTGGTGCAAGCGGATCAAAGGCTCGCGCGACAGATCGAGCACCATATCGAACTGTTCCTTGCGCGCGACGGCCGGGCGCGCGAAATCGATGGCCTTGACAGCGCCGCAGGCCGTGACACACGCGCGGTGGTTCTTGCACTTGTCCAGATCGATCTGGTAGGCAAGATCGATCGCGCCTTCCGGGCACACATCGATGCAGGCGTTGCAACGCGTGCAGGCATCCAGGTCGATCGGGTTGTGGCTGTGCCATTCGACTTCGAACTTGCCCAGCCAGCCGCTAATGCCCTTGATCGACCCGGACAGCACGGGATAGCGCCTTGCGACCGGCAACTCGGCCCCCTTGACGCTGCCACTCATAAGCACACACACGTCGAGTTTGCCCGCCAGGCGCTCGGCCCAGGCGAGCGACGCCTGCGCATCGCCAACGATCAATGTGGCGCCGCCCGATTTGTAGCTTACGCCGGGTACCGGTGCAGGTTCGGGCAGTTGTGCCATGGCGATCAATGCGGCGATCTTCGGACCTGCCGCGCCCGCTTCACCCGACCATCCCCCGGCTTCGCGGATGTTGACAAACCTTAGCGGGACTTCGGCTTGCGCCGATCGGCCAGCCAGTTCGGCGAACAGTGGCGCTTCCTGGGTACAGGCAATCGTCAACGATTCCACACTGGCGCCCGCATCCGCCAGGGCCGCGTCAAAGGCTGCGATTTCACCTCGGCACAGCGCCTGGTGCACCTTGATCGGCGCGGCGCCACCCAGCGCCAGGCCAAGCGTGGCACCGTCGAGAGGCATGGTACGGTTGCAGTTGCAAACGAGACAATTGGACACTGTGAAGCCGATCTGATCGAGGTTTAACGAGCGGGCGGACTATACGGAGCTAGCTGCCGCGCAAAATCGGCATTGCCCGGGTCGCAGGCCTTCTGGTTTGCAAGGCCTTTGGCGCCGGAACATCATCCTTGATCGACTCGTGGTACATCAACCAAAGGCTGATCCGTTGCATGCAAGTCAGCCGGCGCAATCCCCGGTTGCGGCAGCGCCGCTTCAAGCGTTGCAGAATCCGCCTTGGGCAAAGTCGCGGGTGCAGCGGGCGCCGCCTCGCTGTTTTTCTCATCGTCGTAGTCGAACAGGCGCAACATGCGGGATTGCGCCAGGTCCTTGAGCATGGCCAACGGAATCGGATCGGCCTTGGTGTAATCGTCGATGTAGATGTCCAGGCCGTCCATCAAGTTGAAATGCGGGTCGCCGAACAGCTTCTTCATCGCCGCATTGCGCGCAACCGGTGGCACGTCAGGGCGCATGAAACGGGTGAAATCCGAACTCGGAGTCAACGATTCGATCGGCGGCAAGTCGGCAGGCACCGCTTGCTCCGGCGGCGGCTCCGGCTTGGCCGGCAGCCCGCGCTGCGCAGCAACCTCGTCTTCCACGCGGGCATCTTCACGCGTGCGAAAATCCGGTTCCGCCTGCTTGCGGCGCGACCAGCGCGACAGGAAGGTTTCGCCGCGCCCGAGCGGGTCGTCACTCACAACGCACCTTTGTCGCGCGGCGCCAGGAACGAAGTCTTGATACGCTTTTTCTTGGGCTCCGGCTTGTAGTTCGCCGCCACGTAATCGGCCAGCCAGGCGCACATCGCCGGCGGCAGCGGCACGGCGTCGACTTTCTCCTGCGCATCCATCAGCCGTGCCGCCTCGTTGTAGCTCAGGGTCACCACCTTCGGAATCGGCGCGCCTTCGGCTTCGGCTTCGTCGATGCGCCACATCACGAACGCTTGCGGATCGCCGCTGGCCGAATTCAGAAAATAACCTTCCGCCTCATCCGGATAAAGACTTACGTCGAAACCCTCGAAGACCTGGCTCTCGACCACCGCATCCTCGGGCACACCCGCCATCTCGATGCCACGCACCTGCCACTGGTGGCTGAACCAGCGGTTGTTGGCAAGCTTGCGTTTCTCCATCCGGACGGATACGCGCATGGTCGGTGGCTTGATCGACGGCAATTGATTGGCTCGGTACCTGACTGATTTGTTATTATCGCAGTGTCATTGTCACCAGTGTTTGTCCTCATGAACGCCAAGGTCATACCGATTGCCAAGCAGTTCGTGCCGGGTACCCTGCCCCGGGTGCCGGCCATTGCACGCACGCCGGACGGCCGCCTCGCCGACACGCGTGGACGGCCCTTGCACGACCTGCGCATTTCGGTCACCGACCGCTGCAATTTTCGTTGCACCTACTGCATGCCGCGCTCGGTATTTGACAAGGATTATGCATTTCTGCCGCAGCGCGACCTGCTCAGCTTCGAGGAGATCACGCGGGTCGCCGGCATTTTCGCCAGCCACGGCGTCGAAAAGCTGCGCCTGACCGGCGGTGAACCGCTGTTGCGCAAGAACATCGAGCAACTCATTGCCATGCTGGCGGCCCTCACCACGCGCGACGGCCGTCCGATGGACCTGACACTCACCACCAACGGCTCGCTCTTGCCCAGGAAAGCCCGCGCGCTCAAGGCCGCCGGCTTGCAACGTGTGACCGTCTCGCTCGACGCGCTCGACGATGCGGTGTTTCGCACCATGAACGACGTCGACTTTCCGGTTGCCCGTGTGCTCGAAGGCATAGCGGCCGCCGAGGAAGCAGGCCTGACACCGGTCAAGGTCAACATGGTGGTCAAAAAGGGCGTCAACGACGGCCACGTGGTCGAGATGGCGCGCCACTTCAAGGGCAGCGGGCATATCGTGCGCTTCATCGAATTCATGGACGTCGGGTCCAGCAATGGCTGGCGCATGGATGATGTTCTGCCTTCAGCGGAGATTGTGCGGCGTATCAGCGCGGAGATGCCGCTGGTGGTGGCCGACGCCAACTACATAGGCGAAGTCGCGGAGCGCTGGATGTATGCCGATGGCAGCGGCGAAATCGGTGTGATCTCGAGCGTGACCCAGGCGTTTTGTGCCACTTGCACGCGCGCGCGACTGTCGACCGAGGGCAAACTCTTCACCTGCCTGTTCGCGCAATCGGGCCACGACCTGCGCGGCCTGTTGCGTGCCGGTCGGAGCGACGCTGAAATCGCCGCTGCCATCGGCCTCATCTGGGGTGAGCGGCGCGACCGTTATTCGGAAATACGCACGGCCGCAACCGCGCGCGGCAAGAAGGTCGAAATGTCATACATTGGCGGCTAGCGATCGTCACCCTTCGGTATCTGTTACGAACCATCGCCAACACAAGAGAAAGCACCAACATGCGCCGAATCCTTGCAGGAATTGTGTTTGCACTGGGCAGCCTTGGCGCGATCGCCCAGCCCTACCCGAACAAGCCGATCCGCATGATCGTGCCCTACCCTCCTGGTGGAGGTACCGACGCGCTCGGCCGCATCATGTCCGAGCGTCTCGCCGACCGCCTGGGTATGGCAGTGGTCGTTGCCAACGTTCCGGGTGGCTCGGGCACGGTGGGCAGCGAACAGGTGCGCCGCGCCGAACCCGACGGTTATACCCTGCTTTTCAATGCCAGCCTGTTCCTGATGGGCAAGAATGTGGTCAAAGCCACGCCCTACGATCCGCTCGACGATTTCACCGCACTTGGCCGCGTCGGCCAGGCGCCGCTGTTGATCATCGCCTCGAGCAAGGTCGAGGCCGCCAACCTGGCCGATCTGGTCAAGGCGGTGCGCGCCAACCCCGCCGGGTTCAACATGGCGATTTCCGGGCTGGGCGCGGCGGGCCATCTTGGCAGCCTGGAATTCATGCGCCTGACCGGCACCAGCCTGCAGGCGATCCCCTACAAGGGCACCAACCCGGCACTGGCCGACGTGATGGGCGGCAATGTGCAATTGATGATCGATGCCGCCACCGCCCTGTTGCCGCAGACCAAGGGCGGCCGCGTACGCGGCATGGCAATCACCAGCGCCACCCGCAACAAGGCCTATCCCGAGATTCCGACCACGGTCGAGGCCGGCATGCCGGAACTGACCATGGCCTCCTGGTATGGCGTGTGGGGCCCGAAAGGCCTGCCGCCGGCGCTTGCCAGCCGGCTGGCAACGGCGATTGCAGAAGGCGTGCGTCAGCCGGAATTCGCAGCGCGCATCGATGCGGCCGGCATCGTACCGGGATATATGGATCCGACCGCGTTTGTCGAATTCATGCGCGCCGACCTGGTCAAGAGTGTGCAGCTTCTGAAGGCCGCCAACTTCCAGCCCGAGTAGGTCTCGGTGCGCGCGTCGCGACCACCGACTTCAGGCGGCACGTGCCGCCGGCAGCAGATCCGGCAAATAGCGCCGGGTCGGCTCGATGGCGTTGCCTGACTTGACCACCAGCCGCGGTATCAGGCGCTCGCCTGCCAGCAAGGGCTCGCCGCGCCCATCGCGCATGCTCCAGTCGCCCGCAACACGATCGAGAACGGTGATGTCAGCCAGCGTGCCTGGGGTCAGTGAGCCGATGTCCGGATCGCGCAGGATGGCGGCCGGATTCACCGTCACCCGACGCACCACTTCGGTAAGCGGCATGCCCAGTGCCAGCATGCGCGTCATCGCGCCGCACAGGCTGTAGTCGAGGATGGAATCGTCATGATAGCTGGCGAAGTCGCCGTGGATATCGCTTGAAATCGTGTTCGGCAGCACGCCGGCGGCCATCATCCTGCGCGCGATGGCATAGCTGAAGTTGATGCCGTAGCCGATGTCGAAATGCAGCCCGCGATCCAGCGCGCGCAGCACGATTTCGGGCACAGCATCGCCGCTGCCCATGATGCCATCGGGCATCGAACTGTAAACATGCGCCAGGGTGTCGCCGGGACGCAGCACCGGTAGCACCTGTTCAAGCACCTGCTCGGCCACCGGGCGCCTGGATTCGACCACCGGAAACAGTTCTCCGGTGTGGCAGTACAAGGGCAAGCCGGCTTCGTTGCCGGCGCGCACCGCTGCCGCCAGCACTTCGGTACCCCAATGTGACAGAGAACCGGATTCACCGTGGCATTTGAAGCCGCGAATCAGGCGCGGATGCTGCGCTGCCAGGCGCACCAGGTCGGCGACATCCACCATGCCCGGGTTGTGCAACATATCGCCACGCATCCCGCCCTTGAGCGCGCCGGCCACGTTGATCGAAACGAAGCTGCGTACATCGGTGCGCGCGGCTTCGATCACGTATGCTTTGAAGCCACCGAAAGTCCAGGCGCCGGCGCTGCCCTGGTCGACGATGGTGGTGCAGCCCGCATTGACGCCCGCGTCATCCGCATTGACCCCGAAGTTGGTGACCCATTCGTACACATGCACATGCAGATCGATGAGGCCGGGACATACCAAAGCGCTGGCCACGTCGATGCTCTGCTTGCGCGGCATGGCCGACAAATCGGCACCGACCGCGACAATGCGCCCGGCACTGATCGCCACGTCCATCACTGCATCGATGTGATTGGCAGGGTCGATTACCTGACCGCCATGAAGTACCAAATCGGCTACTGCGACTATGTTCATGGTCAAACCTTTCTCCTGACCCGGCTGCAGAAAGGTGCAGCCTCTACCTCCAGTTGACGCAACCCGCGTGCCATCAAGTGTGCCACGGCTGCGCGGACAATGGCCAGCGTGGCCTGCGCTGGCCAATATTGAGCACTTCATTATTCATGACAAAAACACGCCTCTCACGAGGCTGTCATGTTTTTGGTAGCGTTCGATAGGATAGAATTTTGCGCTTCTTACCCATTTCCACGCAAGGTTCGCGGCGTGGCACCGCACATTGGCCAAGCCCCTTCTACTGACTTCCGCCGCTCGTCCGTCCACCTTCGAGGTTGACGCCATTGACGAGAAGGGCGCGATCGTGCCGACCGCAATCGCCGGCGAACACCCGCTCACGCTGTACCTCGATCGCCGCGAACTGGTGACCCTGATGACCCTGGGTGCGGCGCCTGAAGCACTGGCACTGGGCTACCTGCGCAACCAGCGCATCGTCACCGGCATCGAGCGAATCGCTGCGGTTCAAGTCGACTGGGATACCGCGAGTGTCGCGGTCACCACGCGCGACGGCGATTTCTGGGACGACGCTGCAGCCGAGGCACGCCTGGCCAAACGCACCGTCACCACCGGTTGCGGCCAGGGCACGGTGTTCGGCGACCTGATGGAATCGATCGACGAAATCCGCCTGCCCGATTCGGTGCGCATGAGCCAGGAGGTGCTCTACAGCGTGATGGAGCGGGTGCGCAAGCACGAATCGATATACAAGCAGGCCGGTGCCGTACATGGTTGCGCCCTGTGCTCGAACGCAGGTGCCGCGCGCGGCGAGATCATCTATTTCGTCGAGGATGTCGGGCGCCACAACGCGGTTGATGCTATTGCCGGGCGCATGTGGCTCGACGGCATCGATGGCGGCGACAAGATCTTCTACACCACCGGCCGCCTGACCTCCGAAATGGTGATCAAGTGTGCGCAAATGGGCATCCCGATCCTGCTGTCGCGCTCCGGCCTGACGCAGATGGGGCACGAAATCGCGCGTCGGGTCGGCATCACCATGATCGGGCGCTGTCAGGGTAGACACTACCTGCTGTTTACGGGCCAGCAGCGTTTCGTCAGTGCGCCGGCGACGCTTGTAGCATGACACCGGCCCAACAACAGTCCATCACCGGCCTGATCCTGGCCGGCGGGCGCAGTTCACGCATGGCGCACGCGGGCCAGGCACGCGACAAGGCGCTGATCCAGTTCAAGGGCCGGCGTCTCGTCGATCATGTCTTCGACAAACTCGCGCCACAGGTGGGCGGCGTGATGATCAACGCCAACCAGAACCACGAGCAGTTCAAGTCGTTCAATGTGCGCGTGCTGTCGGATGCGATTGGCGATTTTGCCGGCCCGCTGGCCGGTCTGCATGCGGGCCTCTTCGCCTCGAAACGCCCGTTCCTGATCACCGTGCCGTGCGACTCGCCCTTCTTTCCCGACGACCTGGTGTCGCGCATGTTCGATGCGCTCGAATCCACCGGCAGCGCGGTCGCCATTGCGATGAGTGGTGATCAGCCACATCCGGTATTCGCGCTGGTACGGCGCAGCGTGCTCGATCATCTGTCGGATTTTCTCAAGCAGGGCGGGCGCAAGATCGATGCCTGGTACGACAGCCTGACAACCGTGCAGGTCGATTTCAACGACGACGCGCTGTTCGGCAACATCAACACGCCGCAGGAACTGGCCGCGTTCGAAAACGGGCTTCCGCTGCCACCTAAAGTCGCCAAGCCGCGCTTTCGGCGCGAGGCGGATAGTGTGGCGCCAGGCGAAAAAGTGCAACAACACACCGACGCGGCCCTGGCACCGACACGCGATTTTCTGCAACACATCTTAGCCGCACCCGCACCGCCGGCCGCCAGCCTTGAGGCCATTACCAGTTGCCTCGATGGTTACGACCCCAACGCGCTGCCGGTGGCAATGGTCAATCAGGTGATTCGCCAGTTTGTACAACCGCTGGCAGGGTTCGAACAGGTGGCACTGCGCGACGCCCTCGGTCGCGTATCGGCCGAGAACATCATTTCCCCCATCAATGTGCCGGCGCACGACAATTCGGCGATGGATGGCTGGGCGGTGCGCGGCAGTGACCTAGGAACGAGTGATGAAGCCGTGCTCAACGAGATCGGCAGTTCCCTGGCGGGTCGTGAGTTCAGCGGCAAGGTCAGCCGCGGCGAATGCGTCCGCATCACCACCGGCGCAGTCATGCCGCACGGCTGTGATACCGTGATACCGCTCGAAATGGTCAAGGCAGAAGGCGTGCGGATCGTGATTCCGCCGCGGCAGGAGGCCGGCGCCAACCGGCGTTTGGCCGGCGAGGATCTGGCGCGCGGGCAGGTGGCGCTGGCGGCAGGCGCGGTCATCAAGCCGTCCGAGTTGGGCCTTATCGCTTCGCTGGGCATGCCCGAGGTGCGGGTGCGACGGCGCCTGCGGGTGGCATTCTTTTCCACCGGCAACGAACTCAAGTCGGTCGGTCAAACCCTGGCCGAAGGCGAGGTCTACGACAGCAATCGCTACACTCTATACGGCATGTTGCAGCGCCTGGGGGTGGATGTTGTCGATATGGGCGTGATTCGCGACGACCCGGCAGCGCTTGAAGAGGCGTTTCGACTGGCCGCTGCCAATGCCGACGCAGTGATCACATCGGGTGGTGTTTCCGTAGGCGAGGCCGACCATACCAAGCAGATCATGCGCAAGCTGGGAGACGTGGTGTTCTGGCGCATCGCCATGCGCCCGGGTCGGCCGATGGCCTTTGGCCGCATCACCGACGGCCCGCGTCAAGCCGCGCTGTTCGGTCTGCCCGGCAATCCGGTTGCGGTGATGGTGACCTTCTACCATTTTGTGCGCGGCGCCTTGCTGCACATGATGGGCGCCACCAACACTGACCTGCCGCTTCTGCGTGTGAAATCGCAAGAAGCGATGCGCAAGAAGTCGGGCCGCACCGAGTACCAGCGCGGTTTTCTTGAAACCAGAGGTGGCAGCCTCACGGTACGCATCACCGGCGCCCAGGGTTCCGGCATTTTGCGCTCCATGAGCCAGGCCAATTGTTTCATCGTGCTGGGGCACGACCAAGGCAGCGTCGAGGCCGGCGACGCGGTCGATGTGATGCTGTTCGAAGGACTGGTCTGACCCCTGCGATGCGCCCTGGTGCCGATGTAGCCGCAGCTGACCTGCCGGCGACAGCGCTTGCGGCAGACGACGCCGGCAAAGGTTGGAGTGCTCATCTGGCACTGGGCTTCGAGCGCACCAGCCCGGAGCGGACCGTGCTTGTTCGGCGCGAACATCGCGGCCCTTTGCGCATACAAAAGGCAGAGGTCGCATGAATCGCGCCGTCGTGGCGGCGCATGATGCGCGCGGCACCGGTAGCCTCGATCACGCCATCTACAGCGATCTCGAAAATCTCCTCCAGAGTGGCGGCGCGGTAGAGGGCGTCGCTCAAGCGATATAGCGCATGCAATGGTGCGGCTACGAGCGCGCGGTGATCCGCGGGCAGAGTTGTCCCGAATACGTACGTCAAGGGGCTCCCCTGGATAAACAGGCGGCCGGACTGCGCAACCGTTGTATGGACCTATGGCGTTGGCATGGTCGCTTGGCGTCACCGTCTGCCCTATGGAAAGACAGACGCAAAACGTGACAGAGTATACATATCGGTCAGGGCTTCGCCAAGCCGTTCGACCGGCTGCCGAAAGCCTCGGCCATGCGTCGTGCGCCACACCGCTTGCCATGCAATGGGGCTGTCGGCGGCAAGTACCTAAAGCCCCGGCGGCGACGCCGCGGCCCAGCGCCAGGGACCTATCTGCTGACGTCTTCGCGCACCAAGCGTACCGTGTACCCGCCCGACTTTTCGTCCAGCGTCAGCATGATCAGCTTGTGCCCTTGCGCATCCTCCAGCATGTCGCCGAACGCCCGGTAGCCGTAGTAGCTTTCGTTGAACCCGGGACGCCGCCGCTTCAGGGTCTGTTTGACCATCGATCCCCATATTTTCTCGTCTGCGCCGCGTTCGGCGACGAGGGCTTCGACGGTCTCAACTACCAGATCGAGTGCCTCCTGACGTTTGTCGTCCAGCGCGGCTTCCTTGGCACGTGGCGACCTCTTCGCAGTTTCACCAGGACCTTTGGCCGGCACCTTGCGTGCCGCGCGGGTGCGCTTGGCCTCGTCTTCACGCACCAGATCGTCGTAATAGATGAACTCGTCGCAATTGGCGATCAGCAGGTCGGAGGTCGAATTCTTGACCCCGACGCCGATCACGATCTTGTTGTTCTCGCGCAGCTTCGACACCAGCGGCGAAAAGTCGGAATCGCCGGAAAGGATGACGAAGGTATCGACATGCGCCTTGGTGTAGCAAAGGTCGAGGGCATCGACCACCATGCGGATATCGGCGGAGTTTTTGCCCGACTGTCGTACATGCGGAATCTCGATCAGTTCGAATGCCGCTTCGTGCATCGAGGCCTTGAATTCCTTGTAACGCTCCCAGTCGCAGTACGCCTTCTTGACCACGATGCTGCCCTTGAGCAGCAGGCGTTCGAGCACGCGCGCGATGTCGAACTTGGCGTACTTGGCGTCGCGCACCCCCAATGCGACATTCTCGAAATCGCAAAACAGGGCCATGTTGTTGATGTCGGGCTGGGCGGCCATTTTCGTTCCACAGTGGTGTTGGCGCCGGGCCGGCTGCGCGGGTACGGCCTGATCACTGCCGCAACCCGCATTGTCGCCGTTTCGCCAACGCGGCGGCAAGCGCGCGCCGCAGGTTTCAGAAACGGCCTTCGCCGCTGCCGTAGAGAGGCAGCCCGCGTTCGCGCCGCCGCTCGATTGGCGCCAGCAGGTCGGTTTCGAACCATGTGATGAACTTCAGAGAATCGGGGTGGCGCGCCAGCCGCAGGTAGCGCCGCGCGCCTGCGACCGAAAGATAGGCTCCTCGCCCGCGCCCCTCGAAGGTAGTGGCTTCATGCGGCGCGTAGTGACGGATCGCAGCAACGTCGCCGCCGATGCACTTGCGCAGGTCATCGAGGCACAACCAGAGATCGTCAAGCTCATCGAACACGACCCGCACTTCCTGTTGCTCGAAATAGTGATGACGGCCGCCATGGACCCTATGGGCAGCGATCCGTTCAAGGTGCGCGATGCCGAAAAACGAGCAGCTGGCCCAATAGCTGGCCAAACCGGCGAACAGGCCCGACGCCATGCCGATCGGGACCGCCCACCAGATCGGCCGGCCGTTAGCCCAGGCCCAGAGAGCCACCACCAGCCCGGGCGCCAGACTGCAGATCAGGGCGACCTGGAGGAATCTGACCTGGTCTCCCGGGCGCATGACGTCGGACCATCGCATGATGTCGAGGAAGCCATTTGTTTGATCGACGCCTGCAGTGTACCGCAAGCCTGCGGCATTGTCATCGCCAAAGCGTGCGAGTCAGGCGCGGCAGGCATCGCGGCGCCACTATTCCGACGCCTCGTTCAGCGGCTCTCCGGCTCGTCAGCGGCGCCCAGCAACTGCACGGCGTCCGGCGCGGGCAGCGCTTCAACGGCTTTCAACTTGCGCTCCATCTGACGGCTGCGCGTCTCGGCCGAATCGATCGAGTTGGCAACGGTCTGCAGTTGTTGCTTGGCCTTGGCCAGCACTTCTCCAAACTTGCCGAATTCGGTCTTGACAGCACCCAACACCAGCCATACGTCACTGGCGCGCTTCTCGATGGCCAAGGTACGAAAACCCATTTGCAGGCTGTTGAGCAACGCCGTCAACGTGGTCGGGCCGGCGATGGTGATGCGGCATTCGCGCTGTAGCCAGTCGCTAAGGCCCGGCCGCCGCAGCACTTCCGCATACAGCCCTTCGGTAGGCAGGAACAGGATGGCGAAATCGGTGGTGTGCGGCGGCTCGACGTATTTGTCGCGGATGGTCTTCGCTTCGACCTTGATGCGCGACTCCAGCGCCTTCGAGGCCTCTTCCATGCCGGCCACATCCGCCATGTCCTGGGCCGCCAAGATGCGCTCGTAGTCTTCCACCGGGAACTTGGAATCGATCGGCAGCCAGACCTGGCCCTGGCCCTCGCGGCCGGGCAGGCGGATCGCGAATTCGACCCTCTCGCCGCTATGCGGAACGGTGACCACGTTGGTCGCGTACTGTTCGCAGGTCAGCACCTGCTCCAGCAACCCGGCCAGTTGCACCTCGCCCCAGGTGCCGCGCGTCTTGACGTTGGTCAACACGCGTTTCAAGTCGCCCACACCCATGGCCAGGGTCTGCATCTCGCCTAAGCCCTTGTGCACCTGTTCGAGCCGGTCCGATACCAGCTTGAACGATTCGCCCAGCCTTTGCTCCAGGGTTGCGTGCAGCTTTTCGTCGACGGTTTTGCGCATCTCCTCAAGCTTGACGCCATTCTGCGTCTCGATGTCCTTGAGGCGCGCCTCGAGCGTGGCACGGACCTCAGCAAGCTGCAGGTTCAGGCCGTCGCCGAAACGCTTGAGCGTGTTGGCGCTTTCCTCGCGTCCGGCTCGGGCGTCCTGGGCAAAGCCCTGCAGGCGGTCATCCAGCGCCTTTTGCAGAGCACTCAGACGCACCTCGTTGGCGTCGGTCAACTTGACCAGGGCCTGCGCGAATCCGTCGATCTGGTTGTTCTGTACCATCGCGATGCTGGCCATTTGCTGCCCGGTCGCCTGTTGAAACTGGGCCACGCTCAATGCCAATTCCTGTCGGCTCGATTGCGCGCCGTCCTTGATCTCGACGCGCAGTTCCCGCTCCAGGCGTTCGTTGGCCAGATCGATGCGGTTGAAGCGCTCGGCACTTACGTCAGGTTGAACATGCCCGGCGCGCCACCAGGCCAGCATGGCGAACAGGGCCGCGACCAGCGCCGCCACGGCTGCCACCAGAATGAACGCCAATTCCATCATCCTTCCTGGTTGCGCATCCAGTCCGCGGTGGCGAAAAAAGACTTTTGCAAAGCCGCCTGCAAGTCCTCCGGCAAGGCGGCATCGCGCATCGCCGAAAACATGCATGTCAGCCAGAGGTCGCGCTCGACACTCCCGATCGGGTAAGGCAGGTGACGCGCCCGCAGCATCGGCGCGCCGACTTTCTCAAGGTAGAGTTGCGGCCCGCCCAGCCAGCCTGAAAGAAACCATTTGAGCTTGTCGCGCGAACCATCGAGCGAGGCCGGATGCAGCTTGCGGATCGGGTAGTACTCGGGAATCTCGTCCATCAGGTCGTAGAAGCGATCGACCAGTTCAATCACTTTTGAGGCGCCGCCCAGCTGCGTATAAGGAGTTGGTCCCGGCGCCGGCGCCGCCTGGTCGCTCATGATTTGAACGCCCTTGCAGCAATGGTAACCATGGACTGGTCGATCAAGCACTGCGCACAGTGCCGCAGATGCATCTCAGGCGAATTCACGCAGGGTTGCCAGCGGCGGACGTCTGAGTGCGCCGGACAAGGCCAGCACCCCGCCTGCCACCGCACAGGCGGCGCCGCTGGCGATGCCGGCAACCCACAGCCACGGATTGAATACCAGCGGCAATTGCAGCACAAACTGACTGACCGCCGCACCGATACCAAAGGCGATCGACGCCGCGAACAGGCCGGCCAATGCGCCGGTCAACAGGAACTCGGCCCATTGGGCGCGCCGCAACTGCGACGACGAAGCGCCAAGCGCGCGCATGATGCCTGTTTCGCGCACCCGTTCGTCCTGACTTGCCGTTAAAGCGGCATACAGTACGGTCACCCCGGCCGCCAGCGTAAACAGGAATATGAACTGCACCGCGCCCACCACCTGTTCGATCACGCTCCTGACCTGCCGGATCAGGGCACTGACATCGACAATGGTGAGATTGGGCATGCGTGCCACCAGCCGATCGGTGAAACCCGGCTGTGAGGCCGGCAGATGAAAAGCGCTCATGTAGGTTTGCGCGAAGCCTTCCAGCAATGCGGGCGTGGTGATCACGAAAAAATTGGCGCGCATGGAATCCCAATCGAGCTTGCGCACACCCGTGATCGGTGCGGTGAACTGACGCCCCCCGACTTCGTAGGTCAGCCGATCACCCAGCTTGAGCCCCAGGGTCTTCATGATGCCTTCTTCGACTGAAAGTGCGCCAGCCTTCAGATCGGCCTCGTTGAACCAGCGCCCGGCACTAACCTGGTTATGGCCCGGCAAATCGCGCATGTAAGAGAGATTGAATTCGCGGTCGACCAGACGCCGCGCGCGGTCGTCGTTGAATGATTGTGCTCCGATGGCGCCGCCGTTGACCGCCAGCAGGCGCCCGCGGATCATCGGGTAAGCCTCCGGCCGCGCCATCCCGGCGGCACTGAAGGCAGCGTTGAAGGCGGGGAGTTGATCGGGTTGCAGGTTGATGACGAAGCGGTTTGGCGCCTCGGCCGGTACGCGCCCCTGCCATTGCGTAACCAGATCGCCGCGGGTGACGGTCAGCATCAGCAAGGCCGCCAGACCCAGGCTCAAAGCCACCACCTGCGTGACCGTCGCCAGGCTGCGGCGGCGCATCGCCGCCACCCCATAGCGCCAGGAAAACCCGCCTTCGCCACGCAGGCGCGCCAGCAGGCGCAGGGCGCCGTAGGTGAGAACGGCACTGACCAACATGGCGATGGCAAACCCGGCGGCGGCAATCGCCCCCAGCTTCAGATCGCGCGCCTGCCACAGTACCATCAGCACCAGTACGCTGGCGCCCAGCGCGTAAGCCAAAATCGTCGCCGGTCGCGGCTCGCCGACTTCGCGACGGATCACCCGGATCGGCGGCACGCCGGCCAACTGAATCAGCGGTGGCAGCGCAAACCCCAGCAGCAGCAGGGTTCCGGTGGCGAAGCCCTGCAGCGCCGGCAGCCAGGTCGCCGCCGGCAACTGCGCCGCCACCAGATAGCCAAGCATCTGCACCAGCACCGCATGCACCGCATATCCCAGCAGCGAGCCCAGCGCGGACCCCAGTAATCCGAGCAATACGAACTCGCACAAATACATGCCAAACAGGGTGCGCTGCGATGCCCCGATGGCGCGCAACACCGCACATCCGTCAAGGTGCCGCTGCATGAAACGGCGCGCCGCCAGGGCAATCGCCACGGCCGCAAGAATCACCGCGAGCAAGGCGACCAGCCCCAGAAACTGCTGCGCCCGATCGACTGTCGCACGCAATTCCGGCCGCGCGTTGGAGATCTCTTCGATCCATTGGCCGCGCCCGATCCTGGCGCGCTGCCAAGCGGCGAAACCCGCCACCGTCGCTGCATCACCACCGACCAGAAGCCGGTATGTCACGCGTGATCCGCTCTGCACCAGCGCGGTTGCCTCGAGGTCGGCCAGGTTCAACATCAGGCGCGGTGCGATCGAGAAAAAACTGGCGCCACGGTCCGGTTCGAGCGTCAGCACCTGGACGAAGCGCAACTTCAGGTCACCCACGTGGATGACGTCCCCCGGGCGTGCGCCCAGGCTTGCGGTCAGTTGTTCGTCGAGCCAGACCGTACCGCGCGCCGGGACTTCACGCGTGCGGACGTCAGGTTGGTTGCGATCGGGCGCCACCCGCAGGCTGCCGCGCAGGGGATAGCCGGCACTGACGGCCTTGAAACCGGCCAGATGCGACCTCTCGCCAAGACTTGCCATGCTGGGAAATCCGACCACATGCGCGACCGCCAGGCCGCGTCGTCGCGCCTCGTCGGCAAATTCGACAGGCAGCGGCCGGTCGCCGCTCAAGACGAAATCCGCGCCGATCAACTGATGCGATTCTTGCGTCAGTGCGCGGCTGATGCGGTCGACGAAGAATCCCACCGAGGTCACGCTCGCAACCGCGATCACCAGAGCTGTCAGCAGCAGGCGCAGTTCGCCCGCTCGCGCGTCGCGAGCCAGCATGCGCAGAGAGAGCATGAATGTCCGCATCGGCGAATTATCCCATGCCGCTGGCAAGCCGCCATTGAACCAAAACCATGCGCCACCGGCAATCGGGCCCGCACGCAAGCCGGTTCGCACTGCGATTGCACGCTTGCGGCGCCACCCGGGGAAACCGCCCGTGCCCGCATGCGCTCGCAACGCCCGCAGTCCTCGCACGACAGTCCTGCCACGACGCCTTGCTTTCGGCAAGCAGCGGCATATAATCAAGCAGTTATGGACAGCCTCCAGACACTTGCAATCGGATCCGGACTCGCCTGGGCCAGTGGCGTGCGCTTGTACGGTGTGGTGTTCTTCGCCGGCCTGCTGGCGCGCCTCGGAGTGGTCAGCCTGCCTGGCCAACTCGGTACGCTGACCCATCCGCTGGTCATCGGCGTGGCTGGCGTATTGTTTTTCGTCGAGTTCTTCGCCGACAAGATTCCCGGCCTTGATTCGGTGTGGGATGCCCTGCACACGTTTATTCGCGTTCCGGCCGGTGCGCTCCTGGCTGCTGCAAGTCTGGGCATCAATGCGGATCCGGCCCTGGTGCTCGCGGCCGGCCTGGCCGGGGGCACCCTTGCAGGCACCGCGCATTTTGCCAAGGCCGGAACGCGTGCCCTGATCAACACCTCCCCGGAACCCTTTTCCAACTGGACGGCATCCTTTGGCGAGGAAATCACGGTGGCAGGCGCCATGTGGCTGGCGTTTACCCATCCGCTGCTGTTTTTGCCGGCGCTGGGCCTGGTTCTGGTGCTTTCAATCTGGCTCATTGCCCGCCTCTGGCGATTCATGGCGCAGCTGTTTCGCAAACACGTACTGCACCCAGCGGGCCCCTGAGCCCAGGCGGGATTTGAGTGGAGCAACGTGCGGTCTCTGTGGCGCGCCTCTCGACATGCTCGGCACACTCTGGTGGTGGCACGGTCCACGGGCCGCGCCTCAGTCCTCCTGCATCATCGCCCGGAACTTGATCAGATCGTAGTCCTGGCCGCGCTCGACCAGACCGACCGGAAACAGCACATGCCGCCGCTCGGCGATCATCGCCAGCAGTTGTTCGCCAGGCAGGTAGAGACCATGCGGCAATGCCACCAGTACCGCCCCCGGTTCCCCTCCCTCGGGAACCACAATCCCGTCCACCGTCGCCACGCCATGCGCCCAGCGGCCGATGTTGGTGGTGAACACCCCATGCACAGGCTGACGCGACAGCACCTGCATGCCGGCATTCGCCTGACCGCGCGGGGCGCCATCGTCGCGCGAAAAGCGGCGCACGATCGCCACCTCCCAGCCGGCTGCGTCGACCAGCGGTCGAATCGCCAACATTGCACCAATGTGCAACCAATCGCCGTTGACCTGCGGCACGATGGCGCCGAAGCCCCCGCTGCTCATGTTATCGACCTTCCAGGTTTCGAATGCGTGGGGTGCATTGAATTCCAGGTCGACTTCGGAAGGACGCAACAACCCGACAATGCTTTCGAGCCCGTGTGCCACCGAAATCTGTCCCTGAAGACGGCGCCGTTCGCTGCGCCGAACTGGCGGCTGCGGCGCCCAGTTCAACTGCAGATGCCGCAATACTTCGCCCACCACCGAAGGTTCCGCATTGGCGCCAAGATCCACGCCGCGCGGCAACTCGCTGGATCGGTCCAGTTTGGTCAACAGGCCTTGCACATCTGCATACCCGGCGGCAGTGGCGAAAAAACGTAGATCCGGGGTCAGTTGCGCAGGTGGCGATGCCAGGCGCAAGGGCTGGCGCGGGTTGGCTACATCGAACCAGTAGGTGGAATCCGGATTGGGCTGCAACGTGATGCGAAACTTTGACGCCATTCCGGCAATCAGGCGCTCGGCGATTTCCAGTTGTGGCGGCATCAGGGCATCGGGTGCCGATGCGGCCAGCAACAAGGCGCGCAGAAACTCCTCCTCGGGCGATGTATCACCCGGGATACCGGGATACGCCGCCAGCTTGGCGTGCTGTACAGCGCGCGCTTCCGCCAGCCGATATGCACGCGCCAGGCTTTGCCAGATTCCGGCAGATATTGGCGCATAACGCACATACAGCAATTTGAGCCTCAATCCGCCTGCGCGCAGCGCGCGCACCGCGATCAGTGCGATTTCCTTGCGCAGGGCGTCGCTACCCTTTTCCTTTTGCTCGATACGGCCGATCAGATCGTCATAGGCGGCGGCGGCATGCATCCACAGGTCGTGGCTGACATTCCACAGCTTCGCCTCTTGCGGAAGCCCCTGTCGCGCGCCACCGACAGGGTCGCGCGACAGCCTGATTCGGTGCGGTTGCGCGCTCTCGTCAAGTGTACGAATGACCTCGAAACGACGCTCCGGCTTGAGGCTTTCGGCGCTCACCACCGACAACAACCAGTCGCTGATTTCCTCCAAAGCCTTGAGCGGGTCGCTCACGCGCAATTCCGCGAAAATCGTGGCAGCCTCGCGTGGATTGGCCAGTGGATGGTCATCTTCCGCACCCAGCCGCGGCATGCGCAGGCTGTCGAGCAACTTCTGCATCGTGCTCCCAGGAGACGACATGAAGGTTTTAACTCCTTTTGTTAACCCATGATTCTAATTCGATTTCCGCGACATGCGCAGGGCGCAAGCGGAACATGCTGGGGGTGAAAATGGCGACCGGTTTAGAATTTCATCTACCATGACTTTTCTAGCTCTTAAACTGGCAGCCGCATGCGAATATTGATCGTCGGCGCCCTTCCGGATCTCGGTGCGCAATGCGCAGCACACATTGCCAGCCATTGGCCGGGCGCGCGCCTGGATGGTGTTGCCATGCCGGCCCCGCAAGCGGCTGGATGGTCACAATACGACGCCATTCTGGTGGCGCATATGCCGCCGCTGCACGACGGCCTGGCCTGGCTTGCGGGACACAATGCTCCGGCAACCGATTTGCCGCCGCTCATACTGCTGTCGCTTGACAGCGCGGCTACGGGTGCATCCGGACTCGCCGCAATCCGCAGCGGAGCAGCGGATTGTCTGCCCATCGAGCGCCTGCCCGCACATCGCCTTGTCGGTGCGATCAACGACGCAATCCTCGACCGCGCCCGCCTGCGTGACCGCGAGTTGGCGCGCGCCCGCCTCAACCGCCGCTACGCAACGACCAACACTGCGCCTGCGCAACCGGAGGTAGTCGGCATCGCAGCCATCGATGCGCCGGAGATCAACGGCTATCGGGTGCTGCGGCAAATCGGCGAAGGCGGTACTTCACGCGTCTATCTGGCGCAGCGCCTGCCGCGGCTGGGCGTGCCGAACCCCGATCCGCTGCAGATCGTGCTCAAGGTCGTCGATGCACGCACCATACGCGATCCCGCCTTCATCGAACGCTTCATCCGCGAGTACCGCATCATATCCACGGTGCAGAACGACCATGTTGCGCGAATCTACGACCAGGGCGTGACCGATGATCACCTTTACATCGCGATGGAGTATTTCGCGCGTGGCGACTTGAAGAGTCGCATGGGCCGGCAAGGAGAAACACGCCTGTCGCCGCTGCAGTCGATCCGCCTTGCGGCGCAAATCGCGCGCGCGCTTGACGCGATTCATACTGCAGGGGTGATTCATCGCGACCTCAAACCGCATAACATCATGTTCCGCGACGCCAACCGGCTGGCGCTGGTCGATTTCGGACTGGCCAAGCAGGACGGCGAGAAATCGATCACCGTTGCCGCCGGCATTGGCGCAACACCCCTCTACATGAGCCCTGAACAGTGCATCGGGCGCCCGCAGGACGCCCGCAGCGATCTCTATAGCCTGGGCGTCATTCTCTACGAAATGCTGACGGGAACACGCCTCTATGATGGGGACAACCTGGCGGCGATCGCATTCCAGCATGTGCACGCCGAGGTGCCGCGGCTGACGCCAGCGCTGCAGCCGTTCCAGGCCGTGATCGACCGCCTGTTGGCCAAAGACCCTGACGATCGATTTCAGTCGGCACGCGAGCTGTTTGCAAAGATCGCTCTGTGATGCAGGGTGACCATCGCGTTTTCGCGCGGCCCCTGCGTACCAATGGTGCGTTCACGCCACCTGCAAGCCACCGATTGCCCGCCGCTTGATCGCGCAGCAACGTTCGAAGCAGTTTCGCGAACCCCGGTAAAATCCGCCCATGCAGCAATACCACGACCTGATGCGCCATGTGCAAGACACAGGCGTAACCAAGACCGATCGTACCGGTACCGGCACGCGCTCTGTTTTCGGGCACCAGATGCGTTTCGACCTGGCGCGGGGATTTCCGCTGGTCACCACCAAGAAGTTGCACTTGCGCTCGATCATTTACGAACTGTTGTGGTTCCTCAATGGCGAGACCAACATTGGCTACCTGAGGGAGAACGGCGTTTCGATCTGGGATGAATGGGCCGACGCCAATGGTGAACTCGGCCCGGTGTATGGTTCGCAATGGCGTTCCTGGCCCGCACCCGATGGCGCCCACATCGACCAGATCTCGCAGGTGCTGAAAGCCTTGCGCGAAACCCCGGATTCGCGCCGCATGATCGTCTCGGCCTGGAATGTGGGCGAGATCCCGCGCATGAAGCTGCCGCCTTGCCATGCCCTGTTCCAGTTTTATGTGGCACCGGGCACCACGCCGCAGGCACCCGGTCGCCTGTCGTGCCAGCTCTACCAGCGCAGTGCGGATATCTTTTTGGGCGTGCCGTTCAACATCGCCTCCTACGCCCTGCTCACCCACATGGTGGCGCATCAGGTCGGGCTCGACCCGGGCGATTTTGTCTGGACCGGGGGCGACTGCCATTTGTACCTGAATCACCTGGACCAGGCGCGCGAGCAATTGTCGCGCGCCCTGCTGCCGCTGCCCCGCCTGCGGTTTACCCGCAAACCGTCGACCCTGTTCGACTATCGTTATGAAGATATCGAGATTCTCGACTACCAGGCGCATCCGCACATCAAGGCGCCGGTGGCGGTTTAGCACCGAACATCATTAGCGATGCAACTCTCGATGATCGTCGCGATTGCGGCCAACCGCTGCATCGGGCGCGATAACCGCATGCCCTGGCACCTGCCCGCGGACCTCGCACATTTCAAACGCATGACCATGGGCTGCCCTGTGATCATGGGTCGCAAGACTTTCGAATCGATCGTAGCCAGCCTGGGCAAGCCATTGCCCGGGCGCAGCAGCGTAATCGTTACGCGCAATCCGGCTTGCCTTGCCCGGTATGCCGATGGCGCGCTTACCCAAACGCTGCGCGTGGCGGACTCGCCAACCGCTGCAGTGGAGCTTGCGCGCGCCTGTGGCACCGCCGAAGCCTTTGTCATCGGCGGAGCCGAGATCTACAGAGCGACGCTGCCGGCCGCGCAGCGACTGTTGGTTACCGAAATCCACCAGGCGTTTGACGGTGACGCGTTCTTTCCGCCGATTGACGCGGACTCATGGCTCGAAGTTGCGCGTGTGGCGCAGCCGAAAGCCGGCAAGCCCGAAGTCGATTTCGACTTCGTTGAATACAAAAGGAGAACCACATCATGAGCGCAGGCGGCTTTCACGTACATGGCCCGCATGACCACGCGGTCGAACACGCGGCCCAGGATTCGCACCATGCGGACGACGGTTTCGGCGGGCGCCTGGCGGTCGCCACCGCGGTATTGGCAACCGTTGGCGCGCTGTTCTCCTATCAGGGCGGCGCCACGCAAAACAACGCGATGATTTTCAAGAACAACGCCGCGATCAAGAAAACCGAAGCCTCGAACCAGTGGAACTACTACCAGGCCAAGAGCAGTAAACAGAACCTGGCCGAACTCGCCATGGCGCTGCCGGGCGTGGATGTCGAGAAATACAAGAAGGAAGTAGCGCGCTACAAGACCGAGAAGGACGACATCAAGAAGGATGCCGAGAAGCTCGAGGCCGAATCGAAAAAATGGGATGACGAATCCGAAAAGCAGATCCACCTGCACCATCGCTGGGCCCAGGCAATGACCGTGATCCAGGTGGCCATCGCGCTGGCCGCGATCACCTTGATCACCAGGAAGAAATGGATGCAGACCGGCGTCTACATTGCCGCCGCCGCCAGCGCGGTGCTCGCCGCCATGGCGATGTTGCATCTGTGACACGACAGCCTGCGCGCAAGCGCGCCTGAGGCATTTTTTCATCGAATCCGGCAAGGATTCGTCTTACACTTCAGCGCGCGGCCGGATCATCCCGCCGCGCCTTCTTTCGCAGGAGCCGCCGGCCATGAAATTCCGTTTTCCGATCGTCATAATCGATGAAGATTTCCGTTCCGAAAATACCTCGGGCCTGGGCATTCGCGCGCTGGCCGACGCCATCGAGAAGGAAGGCATGGAGATTCTCGGCGCCACCAGCTACGGCGATCTCTCGCAATTCGCCCAGCAGCAGTCGCGCGCCTCGGCTTTCATCCTGTCGATCGACGACGAAGAGTTCACGCCCGGCCCCGAACTCGACCCGGCGGTGCTGAACCTGCGCAAATTCATCGATGAAATCCGCTTCAAGAACGCCGAGATCCCGATCTACCTGTATGGCGAGACCAAAACCTCGAGTCATATTCCGAACGTCATCCTGCGTGAACTTCACGGCTTCATCCACATGTTCGAGGACACGCCGGAATTCGTGGCGCGCCACATCATCCGCGAAGCCAAGAGTTACCTCGACTCGCTACCGCCGCCGTTTTTCCGCGCACTGGTGCACTACGCGCAAGACGGGTCGTACTCCTGGCATTGCCCCGGACATTCGGGTGGCGTGGCCTTTCTTAAATCGCCGATCGGCCAGATGTTCCACCAGTTCTTCGGCGAAAACATGTTGCGTGCAGACGTGTGCAATGCCGTCGAGGAACTGGGCCAGTTGCTCGACCACACCGGCCCGGTGGCAGCGTCCGAGCGCAACGCCGCGCGCATCTTCAACGCCGATCACTGCTTTTTCGTCACCAACGGCACCTCGACCTCGAACAAGATGGTGTGGCATTCCACGGTGGGCCCGGACGATATCGTGGTGGTTGACCGCAACTGCCACAAGTCGATACTGCACTCGATCATCATGACCGGCGCGATTCCCGTATTCCTCACGCCCAAGCGCAATCACCTGGGCATCATCGGCCCGATCCCGCTGGAGGAATTCCGGCCCGAGAATATCCAGAAAAAGATCGACGCCAATCCTTTCGCCAAGGCGGCGCAGGCCAAACATCCCGAGCGCACGCCACGCATCCTGACCATCACCCAATCGACCTACGACGGCATCATCTACAACGTCGAAATGCTCAAGGAGGTTCTGGGCTCCTACATCGACACCCTGCATTTCGACGAAGCCTGGCTACCGCACGCCACCTTCCATGATTTCTACAAGAATATGCATGCCATCGGCCGCGATCGGCCGCGCAGCAAGGAACCGCTGATCTTCGCCACCCATTCGACCCACAAGTTGCTGGCCGGCATTTCGCAGGCCTCGCAGATCCTGGTGCAGGAATCCGAGACCCGCAAGCTCGACCGCCATGTGTTCAACGAGGCTTACCTGATGCACACCTCGACCTCGCCGCAATACGCCATCATCGCCTCGTGCGATGTGGCCGCGGCGATGATGGAACCGCCCGGCGGCACAGCGTTAGTGGAAGAGTCGATCAGCGAAGCGCTGGATTTTCGGCGCGCCATGCGCAAGGTCGACGACGAGTGGGGCAAGGACTGGTGGTTCAAGGTGTGGGGGCCCAGCAACCTGCAGGCCGACGGCATCGGCCGCCAGGAAGACTGGATGCTCAAGACCAACGACAAATGGCACGGTTTCGGCGATCTGGCACCCGGCTTCAACATGCTGGACCCGATCAAGGCCACCATCGTCACGCCGGGGTTGGATGTCGCCGGCAAGTTCGCCAAGACCGGCATCCCCGCCTCGATCGTCACCAAATTCCTGGCCGAACACGGCGTGATCGTGGAGAAAGCAGGCCTCTATTCGTTTTTCATCATGTTCACCATCGGCATCACCAAGGGCCGCTGGAACACGCTGGTTACCGCCTTGCAGCAGTTCAAGGACGACTACGACAAGAACGCGCCCTTGTGGCGCATCCTGCCGGAGTTCTGCCAGGCGCACCCGAAGTACGAGCGCACCGGATTGAAGGACCTGTGCCAGCAGATCCACGAGATGTACAAGGCAGGCGACGTGGCGCGCCTGACCACCGAAATGTATGCCTCCGACATGCTGCCGGCGATGAAGCCATCGGAGGCCTTCGCCATGATGGCGCACCGCGAAATCGACCGGGTCGCCATCGACGACCTCGAGGGCCGCGCCACAAGCGTGCTGCTCACCCCCTACCCACCCGGCATACCGCTCCTGATTCCGGGCGAGCGTTTCAACCGCACGATTGTCGAATACCTGAGATTCGCACGCGGCTTCAACGAGCGCTTTCCTGGCTTCGACACCGACATTCACGGCCTGGTTGAAGAAACCTTCGACAGCCCGAAAACCATGTATTACGTCGATTGCCTGCGCGAAAAATAGGCACCGACAGCCTGAGGATCGGCGTCGCCGTTCGCCTGCGCTTCCAAATAGCGGTCGGAAATTGCTATAATGCGAGGCATGCGGCTGTAGCTCAGTTGGATAGAGTACTTGGCTACGAACCAAGGGGTCGTGGGTTCGATTCCTGCCAGCCGCACCAGTAAATCAAAGGGTTAGCCGCGCAAGCTGCTAGCCCTTTGTCTTACCCCGAAGTCGCCACCGGCTTTCGCCAGGAGATGCAGCGCTTCATGGCGCCGGATCTGGCGGCGCAAACTGTGAAGCAGGCAGCGTTTTGGACCTATCTTGCGAACCTGATGGATGAGTTGTGTGCGCAGGCGGCGCGGCAGTTGCGTGGCGCGGGTGCCGGGCCTGCGTTCCGTATGTAGGCGAGCACAGCCGCGGGCCGCCGCAGGTCTACATTCCGCAGGTGGCGCCGGACACCAACCCCAACAGGGGTAGGGCCCCGCGTACGTGCCGAACACACCGGTGTGCGTCACGAGTCTGCCGCCGCGCCACACATGCAACTGGTAGCCCGGTGGTTCCATGCGAAAGCTGGACGGTCCCTCCGGGTCAAGGTCGAGCGTGACCTGGTGCGCGGGGCTCGGGCCGGTCGAGGCGAAGGTGTTGGCGAAGCGTGCCTGGATGCTGCGATGCAGGTGGCCGCAGACGATGCGTTCGATGTTGCGATGACCGGCCAGAAGCGCTTCGAGGTCGGCGCTGCCTTCGAGCAGGCCGATGCGGTCCATGTGCGCGATGTGCGTGGTGAACGGCGGGTGGTGCATCGCGATCACGGTCGGTGGGGTGTGGTCGAGATGTTCGCGCAACCAGTCCAGGCGCGCCGAATCCAGAATGCCGTGCGATTGCTGTGGCACCACAGTATCGAGCGTCAGCAGGGCCAGGCCGCACAGGTCGATGCGGTACTGGATGAAGGGCAGGACGCCCTGCAGATGCGCATGGGCCGGGAAGGCCGCGCGCATCGCGGCGCGCTCATCGTGGTTGCCGGGCAGCAGGCAGGCTGGCTTGCCCAATTGCCCGATGCCGCGCGCCAGTTGCGCATACTCGTCGGCGCGGCCAAAGTCGGTCAGGTCGCCGGTCAGCAGATAGGCGTCAGGCGCTGGCGACAGGTGCGCGAGTTCGTCAATCGCCTTGCGAAAAAAATCGTTGGCGTCGACGCGCCCGTAGGCGAGCGAGCCGGGCGCGCGCAGGGGCAGGTCGGTGAGCTGGCAAAGAATCATGGCGGCCTCAGGCAGTCGGAGCGAGGAAGGTGGCGGGATCGAGCACGACGCCCACGCGGGTACCGGTCGCGACCATTCGGCGCGCTTCGACGTGCAGCATCTGGCCGTCGTCGAGCGTGATGGAGAGCGTCGAAAGATTGCCAAGGAACATCGCGCTGGAAACCGTGGCGTCGAAGCCGCCGGCGCCGGGCGCGACCAGCGCGATGTGCTCGGGCCGCACCAGCACCTCGCCGTGCGCGGCGTGCACAAGCCGGTTGACCTGGCCGATGAATTCGGCGACGAAGCGGGTCGCGGGTCGTGCGTAGATGTCCTCGGCGCCGCCGATCTGCTCGATGCGGCCCTTCGACAGCACCGCGATGCGGTCGCCCAGGGCCATCGCCTCGGCCTGGTCGTGGGTGACGAATACGGAGGTGACACCGAGGGTGGCGAGCAGGCGCTGCTGGCGCCCAACGCGCCTGCGCTATGCGGTCACAGCGCTGGCGCAGCCCGCTGAGATTTCCGCCGCACCGACGCCGGTTGCGCCGATCCCGCCGGATGCGGCCCCGGCAGAGCCAATGCATCGCCAAGCGGCGCGCTACGTCTGGGCGCTTCTGCTGGCGCGCATCTACGAGGTGCTGCCGCTTACGTGCCCGCAGTGCGGCGGCGCGATGAAGATCATCGCTTTCATCACCGAG